>Ga0136620_10000954_pt1 | contig 13434 bp, 15 predicted proteins | sample AntDrymUQ4162106_2_FD_104806 | JGI IMG/M metagenome (GOLD analysis project Ga0136620, IMG submission 104806) | Polar desert sand microbial communities from Dry Valleys, Antarctica - metaG UQ416 (21.06) | ecosystem: Environmental > Terrestrial > Soil > Desert | place: Antarctica: Dry Valley... | reverse complement strand
TCTTGCTCGCGCTCGGCCGCCTGCTCGTCGTGCCGGGCGGCGGCCTGGCCCTCGCGCGCGGCACGCTGCTCGACCTCGTCGGCCTCGGCGCTGCGCGCCTCGGCAGCCTGCGCGTGCTGCTCCGCCAGGGCGGCCTCTTGCTCGGCCTGGCGACGCAGCTCGTCCGTCCTCGGCGACAGCTCCTGAGCCTTGGCGGCGTGGGCGTCGGCTTCCTGACGGTGCCCCGCGGCCTCTGAAGCCAATCGCTCGCGCTCGGCCGCCTTACGCTCGGCCCGGCGGCGGAGATAGACGGCGGCAAGCGCTAGGACGATGAGCGCTGCGACGACGATGGCGATGATCACGATGGTGGACATCGAAAGCTGTCTCCTCAGGTTTAACGGTCTGGCAGGCTCGCGAAGCCAACCCGCCCTTGCCCGTCGTCTACCCCCCTCGCCTCTCGGCTAAGCAGGGATTTCCGTGATTCAGGTCGCTGGTTCAAATCCAGTCGCCCCGATTGAACAAGCCAGGCGTTGCACGGTGGGTGCCATGGCCGTCCCGGCGCTTCGGGTCAGCCCCGCGGGCGCGATCGCGTGGCACGCTGGTGAAAATCGACGACTGCACGGGTCTCGTCGTCGCCGCGCCGTCCGAGGAGTAGATAGGGGCTCATCGTGCCCTTGCCCTTTACCTGGATCGTTTCGCGCGGACGGAGCTCATACCGCTCTCGCAGACGTTCAAAGGTCCGCTCAGTTACCTGGATTGTCCCAGGCGGGGCGTGGGACTCCATGCGGCTGGCGGTGTTGACGGTATTGCCCCAGAGGTCGTAGATGAACTTCGCCCGCCCGATCACGCCAGCAACTACCGGGCCGGTGTCAATGCCGATCCGCACCTGCAGCGAGTGTCCGGTCTCATAGGCCAAGCGGTCGACCTCGGGCCCCATCGCGAGCGCCATGTCGGCGATCGCCTCGGCGTGATCCTCCCGCGGCAGAGGAATGCCGCCCGCAACCATGTAGGCGTCTCCGATCGTCTTGATCTTCTCGACGCCGTGGTTCGCGGCGAGTGCATCCCAGCGCGCGAACATGCGGTCAAGCAGCGCCACCACATCCGACGCGGAGAGCCGCTCAGACAGTTGCGTGAAGCCGACGATATCCGCGAACAGCACGGTGACACTCAGAAAAGCGTCCGCGATGATTCCCTCTTGTTCCTTCAGGCGCGCTGCCACGGGCTCGGGTAGGACATTCAGCAGCAGTCGCTCGGACTTGGCCTGCTCGAGCTCGAGCGCCGCCAACGCCCGCTCGCGCGCCCGCACGAAGTACTGAAGCAGCGCGAAGGCAGTTGTCGCGACGCCGAGAATGTTCAGCGCGAAGAACGCGACCACCACGCCGCTGGGGACGTGGGGCGCGTCAGCGGCCAAGGCCGGGTCAATCGCGCCCGAAAACGCGACCAGCCCGACGAAAGCCACAAACCACGGGACCGCCTGCCGCGCCCCCACGAACAACAGTGCGCCCAACGGCGCCGTGACCGCCCACAACGCCACGGCCGACGAATTCTCAAAGCCGCCCAGGCTCCACTGCAGCGCGAAGGGCAGCAGCAGGCTCATCCACAGCTGGCTGCGTCGGAACAACAGGTAGCGGCGTGTGCGGGCGAACGTGTAGATGCTGGTCGCCGAGGCCACCTGATAGACGAATGGGATCGCGGCCGACACCCAGAGGCCAAGCGCGGCGTAGGTCGCGACCCAGACGAACGAGAGGCTGGCCATCAGGGTCGAGGACAGGACCAGGACCGTCTTGCGCAGCCGAAGCTCCTCCGAGTCCGACGGCGAGACGCCGATCTCCGCCAGCCGTTTCAACCAGCCCGGAAGCCGCCGCCACGTCAAGCGAGTGGCCAGTTCTCTCACAGGGCGAGCATAAGTCCACGACTCGCCCGTGCGAGCTAGCCCCGGCGCGTAACGCCTACACTCGCTTCGATATGGCCGAGCTCAAGGTCGCGCCCGAGAACGCCGAGGCGACCGAGGCCTGGAACGGGCCCCTATTCGACGTCTGGCAGGACTTCCAGGCGGTCGTCGTCTCGAACGCGAAGACACATGGCGACGCGGCGCTTGCCGACCATCACCCCGAGCGCGGCGACCGCGTGCTCGACATCGGCTGCGGCCTCGGGGACTCGACGCTTCAACTTGCCGCGCTCGCGGGCCCCGAAGGCCACGTGCACGGCGTCGACGTCGCCGAGCGGATGATCGAGGGTGCACGGGCGGACGCCGAGCGGGCGGGTGCGGGAAACGTGCCCGCGAACGTGTGGTGCGGGCGGCGATCGTCGGCATTCCGCTGCTGGCGCTGGTTTTCGCCGGCTGGATCGCGTGGGGTGGCGCGCTTCGCTGGCACGACCTCGTCGTACTGGCCGTGACCTACACCGTCACGGGCCTCGGCATCAGCCTCGGCTATCACCGGCTGTTCACGCACCGCAGCTTCAAGACTTCACGTCCGGTTCGCGTCGTGCTCGCGGTCCTTGGCTCGGCCGCCGTCGAGGGCTCGGTGATCGAGTGGGTCTCGACCCACCGCAAGCACCACCGCTTCTCCGACCAGCCCGGCGACCCCCACAGTCCGAAGGCCGGCCACGGCGAGGGCCGGCTCGAAACGTTACGCGGACTCGTGCACGCCCACGTCGGCTGGATGTTCAGGGGCAAGGACATGGCGAGCCCCGCGCGCTACGCGAAGGACCTCCTCGCAGATCGCGATCTGCGCTTCGTCAGCCGTACATTTCCGCTTTGGGTCGTGGCCGGCTTGGCGCTGCCGTTCGGCCTGGGCGTGGCGCTCACCGGATCGGTGGTCGGCGGGTTGACCGGGCTTCTGTGGGGCGGAGCGGTGAGGATCTTTCTGCTCCATCACGCGACCTTCAGCATCAACTCCCTCTGCCACTCCTTCGGGCGGCGGCCGTTCGATACCGGCGACGAGTCGCGCAACCTCAACTGGCTGGCCCCGCTCACCTTCGGCGAGGCGTGGCACAACGGCCATCACGCCTTTCCGACCTCCGCGCGCCACGGCCTGCGACGACGCCAGCTCGATCCCACTGCGGCCTTGATCGGCTTGCTCGAGAAGGCCGGCCTGGCCTGGGACGTGGTTCGAATCAGCCCGAGCAGGATCGAGGAGAAGGCGCAGGCCGGCGCCTCGGTTTCGTAGGATCGCCCGATCTTGACCGGTCGCATCCTCATCCTCTCCGCCTGTGCCGTGCTGGCGGTCGCCGGCTGCGGCGACGACGAGGACTCCGCGACGGAGTCCGACTCGGCCGGAGCCTCAGCCGCGGACGCCGCCGAGCGCACCAAGCCCGAGGTGGAGGTCCCCGCCGGGGCGCCGCCCAAGGATCTCGAGATCGAGGACCTGGTCGAGGGCTCAGGCCCCGCCGCCGCCGCGGGCGACCTCGTCAGCGTGCAGTACGTCGGTGTCGACTACGACACGGGCAAGGAGTTCGACGCCTCGTGGGACCGCGGAGAGCCGTTTCCGTTTCAGCTCGGCGCCGGCATGGTGATCCCCGGATGGGATCAAGGAGTCGAGGGAATGAAGGTCGGAGGCCAGCGCGAGCTGGTGATCCCGGCGCGTCTCGCATACGGCAAGCAGGGCTCTCCCCCGGCGATCGGTCCCGACGCGACGCTCGTGTTCGTGATCGACCTGCTGTCGATCCAGTAGCTCAGCGTCCGTCGCGGTCACGTGTCCGTCGCCTTCTGCCGATAGGACCTAGGTAGGGACTCAAGGCAGGAAGGCCCGGCGAGCTGCCGGCCCGAACGCCCAGCAGGATCGCGAGCTTTCAGTTCACCTCGCCCGATGCGGGCGTGAGCTTCGAGTGCAAGCTCGACGCCGGGCCCTTCGCGCCCTGCAGCTCACCATCGACCTACAGCGTCAAGCGCGGGCAGCACACGTTTGCGGTGCGCGCCAAGGATGCGGAGGGCAATGTCGATGCGACGCCCGCGACGCAGACCTGGCTAGTCAAGAAGGCGAAGAAGAAGTAGCCGGCCGGCGGGCGAAGCGCGCCACCAGCGGCAGGACGACGCGCTGCACCGCCGGGGGCGGTGAGCACATCACGGTTTCGTTTCGAGATCGCATCGCGAGGTCAGCGAGCCAGACCGCGCCGCGCCAGCTCGTCGGCATGTTGCGGGCGTTGTAGAGGCCCTCGCGCGCGGCCCGCGCGGAGTCGATCAGGAACTCCTCCAGGTTGCCTGCGGGAATCACCTCGGTCTGAAGCCGAGTCTCTGCGCCGCTCGTGTTCCTGAGCTCGTGACGGGCGTTGGGGGCTACCCGAAGGGGGCCGTCGGCGGGGACGAGGTCGCGCCAGCTGCCGTCGAGCTTGACCCGGGCGGTGCCATCGAGCACCTCCCAGTGCTCCTCGATCGAGGGGTGAAAGTGCTCCGGCAGGTGCCCGCCGTCCTCGAGCCAGGTGTAGACCCAGAGGTTGTCGCCGTCGCGACGGAATGAATAGGAGACGTGGTGGATCGGGTCGTGGACCCGGTCGCTCGTCTGGGCGTCGTCGGTGGCCTTGGCTGCGTCCGTCGTCGTCTGCGTCATCGGTCTGCCCTCCGGATCCGAATCGTTTCTGCCGCTGCATAAGTTACCCTCTAGTAACCATAGCGCAGGCAATCGAAACGCCGCCCCGAAGGAGGCTCCCGACCGCGGAGCGACGCGCGCTGATCGTCGAAGCAGCCGGCCGGCTGTTCGGCGAGCGCGGCTTCGCGGCGACGCGGCTCGACGACGTCGCGGCGGCCGCCGGTGTGACGAAGCCGATCCTCTACCGGCACTTCGAGTCCAAGCGCGACCTCTACCTGGCCCTGCTCGCCCGTCACCGCGACGACCTCGGCAGCTTCGTCGCGGTCATCCCTGCGGAGGGAGCGATGGAGGAGCGGCTGCGAGTCCTGCTGGACGTCTGGTTCAGCTACGTCGAGACTCACTCCTACGCCTGGAGAATGCTCTTTCGCGACAACGGAGGCGGCCCCGAGATCCAGGTCTTTCGGCTCGAGGTCCATGCGCGGGCGCGAGCGGTCCTGGTCGAGTTGATCCAGTCGATGGGCGAGACGCCGATTCCGCGCCGCGAGCGCGAGCCGCTCGCGGAGATGATGAGCATGGGAATGGCCGCGCTCGTGCTGTGGTGGATGGACGAGCCGCAGGTCTCGCGACCGGCGATCGTCGACGCGATGACGCGGGCCTGGACCGGTTTGCTGAAAGCGACCCCGGGCTAAGCTCAACCTCCAACCCAGACAATCAGGAGGAATCGACGATGGCTCAAACAAAGGCAGACCGTCAGGCCGCGGCGAAGAAGGCCGCCGCGACGCGCAAGCGCAACGAGGTCAAGGCAAAGTCACAGGAGCGCGGCAAGAAGTCGGCGTCGAGCCGGCAGCGCAACGAGGCCGCAGGCGCGCTGGATCAGGCCAAGCGCGCCGCGGGCACAGCCGCGTCGAGCGCCACGACCGCGGCGAAGGCCGCCGGGACGGCCGCCAAGCAGGCCGGCAAGTCCGTCGTCAGTCGTGCCGACGCCGTCAGGTCGCGCAAGCGCTAGCGCCCGTCAATCGACCAGCCGTCGCTCGACAGCCCAGCGGCTGAGCTCGTGACGGCTCGATAGCTGCAGCTTGCGCAGCACGGCGCCGACGTGGGCCTCGACGGTCTTCGGCGAGATGTCGAGCTGCTGGGCGATCTCCTTGTAGAGGTAGCCGCGTGCGATCAGGCGCAGGACCTCGCGCTCGCGCGGGGTGAGCTGGTCGAGCTCGGGGTCGATCTCGGACTCCGGGATCTCGCCATGGAAGGCGTCGAGCACGAAGCCCGCGAGCCGCGGCGAGAAGACGGCGTCGCCGTCGCGGATCCGGCGCACCGCGACGGCGAGCTCGTCGCCCGCGATCGACTTCGTCACGTAGCCGCGGGCGCCGGCGCGGATCACCGCGATCACGTCCTCGGCCGCGTCGGAGACCGACAGCGCGAGAAAGCGCTGCGCGGGGCGCGTCGGCGCAACCTGGCGGATCACCTCGACCCCGCCGCCGCCGGGCATGTGGACGTCGAGCAGCACCACGTCTGGCTTCTCGCGCAGGATCGCGGCGACGGCGTCCTCGACGCTGCTCGCCTCGGCGCGAATCTCGACCAGGTCCTCGAGCTCGGCGCGCACGCCGGCGCGAAAGAGCTCGTGGTCGTCGACGATCACGACGCTTGGCGGTGGCGAGCTCATGCCGAGCCGCTCTCACGCGGCGCGCCGTCGTTCCCGATCGCCAGCCCTACCTCGGTTCCGCCCTCGGGGGCCGCGCGGATCGTTGCGCGACCGCCGGCGCGGTTCATCCTGGCGACGATCGAGTCGCGCACGCCGTGGCGGTCGTCGCCCACCTGCGCCGGATCGAATCCGGGCCCGTGGTCGCGGACGAAGGTCTCGATCGTGTCCTCGTCCGCCTCGGCATAGACCCGGATCGGACCGGGCGCCGCAGCGTGCTTGGCGGCGTTGAGCATCGCCTCGCGGGCCGCGCCGAGCACGGCGTCGGTGTGCGCGTCGAGCTCGCGGTCTCCGACCACGACGACGTCGATTGCGACGCGATGGTCGTCCTCGACCTGCTCGGCCGCCGACCGCAGCGCCGCGGCGAAGCTCGGCTCCGCGGTGCGGCGCCCGTCGCCCGCGAGCCAGTCGCGAAGCTCGCGCTCCTGGCGGCGCGCAAGGGCCGCGACCTCGCGCGGGTCGGCGGCGCGCTTCTGCATCAGCGTCAGCGTCTGGAGCACCGAGTCATGGAGGTGGGCGGCGAGCTCGGCGCGCTCCTGGGAGCGGATGCGCTCGGCGCGCTCGAGCGCGAGGTTGCGCCCCAGCCGCCACAGAAACGGCGCCAGGATGAGCGCGATCGCGACGACGACGACGACCGCCGTCAACGCGGCATCCCGCAGACCTCCGAGGATGTCGTTCGAGGTCAGGAACAGAAGCGCGGCCCCGACGACCAGCAAAATGCCGAAAACGCCGCGGTAGAGGTCGGCGAAGCTCGGCCGCGCCGGCGCCGCGGTCTCGTGGTCGCCACCGGCTGATTCGAACGGCGGCGACCCGCCGGGCGCTCCCCGCCAAGCAGGCGCGGTGGGTTCGGGGCGCCCGTTGCCGCCCCGCGAGCGGCCCCACAGCACCGCGGCGCCGAAAGCGGCGAGCACCAGCGGCCAGACGAGGGCGTCGCTCCACCAGATCCCGAGCTCGCGGAACGCCAGAAGCGCCGACAGCGTCAGCAGCCCGACACCAACCGCGATGCGCCAGCTACCCCCGATCGAGGGCAGCCCGCCGACCCGTGACAGGGGTGCAGGAGAGCCACCGCTGGTAGGCATCGCGGCCCAGGCGACTGGGTAAGCGAGCAGCGCCACGCCGCCCGTCGCTACGACGACGATCACGTAACCGACCCGCAGGATCACGGGATCGATCCCGAACCGGGCAGCGAAGCCCGCGAGCACCCCCGCGACGAGACCGCGCTCCGTGTCGCGGCGAAGCGCTGGGGATCCGACCGTCGCGTTCATCGCCTCAATCCTGGCGCCCTGAATCGTCCTTGGCGAACCCGCTGACCAGCACGATGACGCCGAGCGCAGCGCTAAGCGCCACGGCGATCCAGCCCAGCGAGACGTCGAGCGCGCCCGAGGAGTCCAGCAGCACGAGCGCGCCGAGGGCGGCAATTGCCGCCCCCGACGCGAGCGAGACTGGGTCCGTCCTCATCGCGCGGCGCACGCCCTCGCCTGTGCGTCGCGCAGCAGCGCCGAGTCGTCGTGAAACGAGCCCGGCCCGTAGCCGCCGTCATCGGCGTCCGCGGTGTCGCTGTTAACAACCCGCAGCTGGCCGATGTCGAGATCGGCGTCGATCACGAGACGCGGCACAGCGGCCGAGCCCGAGGCGACGTCGTTGTCGACGTCAGTCCCTTCGTCCTGCTCGCCTGCGACGAGGCTCTCGCCGGCGCCGACGTGCGTCGAGCCGGTCACGCAGACACTCGCCGGCACGAACACGTCGGCTTGACCGACGCCGAGATCGACGTCGAGGTTCACCACGCGCTCCTGCGCCCAGTCGATCGCGCGCAGGTCGACGACGAGATGGCCCATGCCGAACCCGTAGCCGTCGGCGGGGATCGCCTCGGCTGATAGCGGCCGGTAGTCGCGCTCGCCGATGCCACCCCGGATGTCGACATCCGAGGCCGCCGCGACTCCCGCACCCATCGCGATCGCGACCGCGGGTGGAATGAGCCAGCGGGCGCCGCCGCTCCTCGCGGTGAGGGCGAGCAGGGCTCCGAGCGCGATGACAACGATCGCCACGGGTATGCCCCAGCCGAGCGCAACCGCGAACGCCGCCCCGCCGGCCAGCACGAACAGCCCACCCAGCGCGACGAGGCCGAGCGCTACGAGGGCGAGGCCGCGCCACAGCCCGATCGACTGCAGGCGCCCCCCGGCTCGCTGGGCGCGGTCGGGATCGCCGTCAGTCGGTACGAAGACGGCGAGCAGCAGGTAGGCGAACGCCCCGAGCCCTCCGAAGAAGACCGAGAGGCCGAAGCCGATCCGGAAGATCACCGGATCGACGTTGAAATAGCGACCGAGCCCGCCGGCGACCCCGACGACGACGCGGTCGCCCGACGACCTTCGCAGTCGCCGCGGCCCTGAGGCCGGGGGCGGCGCGGGCCGTTGCTCCGTCGCCTGCGCTTCCGTCGGCTGCTCGGCGGTCGGTTCGGTGGGCGGTTCGCCCGCCGGCGGTTCGTCTCCTCGTGGCCGGTCGATGCTTGGATTGTCGTCTGTCATCGGGATGCCTCCTGTCGTGATTGCTTGCATCCCGAGGTTCCCAGCGCACCTCGCCGCCGTCTATCGGGGATGTCCCCTAGTCGTCCCGAGTCTTTCCCTGGGTGCGATCCGGGGACCTATTCGCTCTCAGCGGCGAGCGCGAACGGGCTTCCCTCCGAGTCGCGGCAGATCGCCCAACGCTCCCCGGGGTGGATCACCGACCCGCCGAGATCGGTCACTCTGGCGAGCGCCGCCGGCAGGTCGGCGACGCTTAGATAGGGCAGCGAGACGGTGTCTCCGGGCCCCGAGCCACGCGCATGCACGCCGAGTCGCAAGCCATCCTCGTTGGCCTCCCAGCCCGCGCCCGCCTCGGGCGGTCTCGGCACCGGCTCGACCCCGAGCACGCCGCGCCAGAAGCGCAGCGCCCGCTCGGGGTCGTCGGCCGGGAACTCGATCAGCGGTGCGGGCACCAAGCGAGCCTTACGCGACCTTGGCGCGCTCGCGGCGCGCGGCCTTGACGCGGTCGGTCCTGTCGAGCTCGAGCTTTCGCAGCCGCAGCGACTCGGGGGTGATCTCGACGCACTCGTCCTCGCGCAGGAACTCGAGCGCCTGGTCGAGCGAGAGCTGGCGCGCCGGGACGAGGCGCACGAGGATGTCGGCGCTCGCGGCGCGGACGTTGGTCTGGTGCTTTTCCTTGATCGGGTTGACGTCGAGGTCGTCGGCGCGTGAGTTCTCGCCGACGATCATGCCCTCGTAGACCGGCTCGCCGGGCCCGACGAAGAGGCTTCCGCGCTCCTGGAGGCTGAACAGCGCAAAGCTCGCGGTCTTGCCGGCGCGGTCTGAGACCAGGGAGCCCGTCGGTCGCGTGCGCATTCCGCCTGCCCACGGCTCCCAGCGGTCGAAGACGTGGTGCAGCAGCCCGGTGCCGCGCGTCTCGGTCAGAAACTCGGTCCGAAAGCCGATCAGGCCGCGCGCCGGAACGAGGTACTCGAGCCGCACCCGCCCGGTCGAGTGGTTGATCATCTGCTCCATGCGGGCCTTGCGCAGCGCCAATAGCTGCGTGACCACGCCGACGTAGTCCTCCGGAAGGTCGATCGCGAGCCGCTCGACGGGTTCGTGCAGGACGCCCTCGACCTCGCGCGTGACCACCTGGGGCTGGCCGGCCGTCAGCTCGAATCCCTCGCGGCGCATCAGCTCCAGCAGGACGACGAGCTGCAGCTCGCCACGCCCTTGGACCTCCCAGGCATCGGGGCGCTCAGTATCGACGACGCGGATCGAGACGTTGCCGATCAGCTCCTGGTCGAGGCGGGCGCGGATCTGGCTCGCCGTGAGCCGCGACCCCTCCTTGCCCGACAGCGGCGAGGTGTTGATCCCGACGATCATCGACAGCGAAGGCTCGTCGACGGTGATCACGGGCAAGGGCTGGGGATGCTCCGGATCGGCGAGCGTCTCGCCGATCGTCACCTCGGGCAAGCCCGCGACGGCGATCAGCTCGCCGGGCCCGGCCTCGTCGGCCTCGACTCGGTCCAGGGCCTCGGTCACGTAGAGCTCGGAGACGGTCGCCGACTCGACGCTGCCGTCGGCGCGACACCATGCGATCGGTTCCCCGCGGCGGATCGTCCCGTGGCGGACCCGGCACAGCGCCAGGCGCCCGACATAGGGCGAGGCGTCGAGGTTGGTGACGTGCGCCTGCAGCGCGTGGTCGGGGTCGTGCTCGGGGGCGGGGATGCGGTCGACCATCAGGTCGAGCAGAGGGGAGAGGTCGGTGCCCTCGTCTCCCTCGGTGAGCGACGCCCAACCGGCGCGGGCGTTGGTGTAGACGATCGGAAACTCCACCTGCTCGTCGGTGGCGTCGAGGTCGAGAAAGAGCTCGTAGACCTCGTCGACGACCTCGGCGATCCGCGCGTCGGGCCGGTCGACCTTGTTGATGACACAGATCACCGGGAGCTGGGACTCGAGTGCCTTCCGCAGCACGAAGCGGGTCTGGGGGAGGGGGCCCTCGGAGGCGTCGACCAGCAGCAAGATTCCGTCGACCATCGTCAGGCCGCGCTCGACCTCGCCGCCGAAGTCGGCGTGGCCCGGGGTGTCGACGATGTTGAGCTTGACGTCGCCATGGTGGACGGCCGTGTTCTTGGCCAGGATCGTGATCCCCTTCTCGCGCTCGAGGTCCATCGAGTCCATGACGCGCTCGGCGACCTCCTGGCCCTTGCGAAAGGCGCCGGACTGCCACAGCATCGCGTCGACCAGCGTCGTCTTACCGTGGTCGACGTGGGCGACGATTGCGATGTTGCGCAGGTCTTTTCGGCGGGCCATGGGGGCCGGTGATGGTACGGTGATCGCGTCGGGTGACCACTGTGGTGCCCGAGAGGTTTAGGTTCTCGTTGCGCTTCTGAGCGTTCCCGGGGTCACCGGATCTCCACCAACGCTCACATAAGGAGCAACGCATATGTCCAAGTCCTTCGCCGAGCTCGGCGTGTCGCGTCCAGTCACGGACGCCCTCGCCAAGCGCGGCTTTGAGAGTCCATTCGCCGTCCAGCGGCTCGTCATCGAAGACGTGCTCGCCGGCCGCGATGTGCTCGTCCAGTCCCCGACAGGGTCGGGCAAGACGCTCGCCTTCGGGGTACCGATCGCCGACCGCCTCGACTCCGCCGGAAAGCGCCCCGCGGCGCTTGTGCTTGCGCCGACGCGTGAGCTCGCGAGCCAGATCGTCGACGAGGTCGACTCGATCGTCCGCGCCCGTGGCCTCTCGGTCGCTGCCGTCTATGGCGGCGTCGGCTTCGGCCCGCAGATCAAGCGCGCCTCGAAGGCCGACGTCCTCGTCGCGACCCCCGGTCGCCTCGAGGACCTGCTGCAGCGCGGAGCGCTGAGCCTCAAGGGGGTGCGCATCCTCGTCCTCGACGAGGCCGACCGCATGCTCGACATGGGCTTCAAGCCGGCCGTCGACCGGATCGTCGCCCAGACGTCGGGCGATCGCCAGACGCTGTTCTTCTCGGCGACTCTCGAGGGCGCGACCGGCAAGATCGCCGCCGCCTACACCAAGAACGCGCGCCGTCACGTCCACGCGCCAAAGCCCGACAAGCGCGCAGTGGTCGAGCACCGCTTCGTCTCGGTCGACTCCCAGAGCGCAAAGCTCTCGGCGCTCGTCGGCGAGCTCAACGAATCCGGCCGCGGCCGGACGCTCGTCTTCGTGCGCACCAAGCGCGGAGCCGACCGTCTGGTCAAGCGACTGCGCGTTCACGACGTCAGCGCCGCCGCGATGCACGGCAACAAGTCGCAGTCCCAGCGCGAGAAGGCCCTGGCGCGCTTCGACCGCGGTGACATCGACACCCTGATCGCGACCGACGTTGCGGCTCGCGGAATCGACGTCGAGGACATCACCCACGTGATCAACTTCGACGCTCCCGGCGATCGCGATGCCTACGTGCACAGGGTCGGGCGCACCGGCCGTGCGGGACGGACGGGTGCCGGCGTCAGCTTCGTGCTCGCCGATCAGGTCCGCGACATGCGGCGGATCGCTCACGACCTCGGGCTAAAACGCGAGTTCGACCGACTTCGGGGCTAAATCGGGCCCCACAAGACTTCGCCCGCGCAGTTCGGCGGGCGAATACGACATCAGAACATGTAACATCAGACGGAGCCCGGTCCCTACCGCGGCGGCGACGGTGAGTCGGCCCCGTCGGCCAACGGCCACGGCAATGGCAGCGTGCGCGACCCGGGCACGACCGGGCCCGAGGGCTCGGGCCCCGAGCAGTCCGACGACGGGGTCCGCGTCGAGGTCCCGGACCGCGACTAGTTCGCCGCAGCTCAGCCCTGGTGCTCGACGCGATCGAGGGCGGCGCTCGCGTCCGCGGAAAGTTGCGGGTCCGCGAGCTCGACGCCGGGCGGCAGCTCGATGTGCAGGTCGCGCGAGGGATCGAGCTGCGCCGACACGGTGCCGGAGCGGCAGTCGAGCACGTGGCCGCCGCGGCTGCGGTCGTCGGTGATGAAGTGCAGGTGATAGCCGCTGACCTCGATCCCGTCGCTGTAGTCGGGAAACCGAAAGCCGACCATCGTGCCGCCGACGTCGCGCAGCTCGTAGACGTGCTGCTCGGCGACGACCTCGGTCAGGGGGCGATAGGGGGGATGCTGCCGCGGCACCGAGCGCGCGCGCACGCACTCGAAGGTTCCATCGAGGCGGACGGCGCAGGCCGTCGTCGCGGCGGGTAGCGCGGCGTCGAGCCGGCGCAGGAGTTCCTCCTGGTCGAGTGGCGTGTCGAGCGACAGCTCGACGCTGGGTGAAAACGAGACGACGACCGCGAAGGGCGTCCTCGAGCTCGCATCGATCTCGTTGATCGCGCCGCTTACGTCGGCGCGAAAGAAGCGACCGTCGAGCGCGATCATCTCCCCGTCGAGGGCGTTGAGCGTCCCGAGCCCGAGATCGCCGTGCTCGGCCAGCTCACCGAAGCTGACGTCGCCGTCGTAGGCGCCGTCGAGCAGCGCTCCGATCGTCGAAGCCTGAAAGAGGACGTGGGGCTCGTGGTCGGCGTGAAGCTCGTCGCACCGTAGGGCTTCGACGTGCAGGGCTCGGGCAAATAGCTCGTCGATCATGCGGGTGAGTGTGGCAGCATGCCGCCGGCGCGCGGGACGAACTGCTGCTGGGTGGGGAGAGGGCTAGTGGGCTCGGCAATCATTTGCTGCTTTGTGGGGGCTATAGCACCCACAATCCAGCAATCGATCCGCTTGGCGACCT
>Ga0136620_10000953_pt1 | contig 13440 bp, 11 predicted proteins | sample AntDrymUQ4162106_2_FD_104806 | JGI IMG/M metagenome (GOLD analysis project Ga0136620, IMG submission 104806) | Polar desert sand microbial communities from Dry Valleys, Antarctica - metaG UQ416 (21.06) | ecosystem: Environmental > Terrestrial > Soil > Desert | place: Antarctica: Dry Valley... | reverse complement strand
TGAGATAGACGTCGACCGCGTCCTCGACGTAGAGGTAGTCGCGCTCGGGGCTCCCGTCGGACCGCAGGACGGGCGCGGATCCAGCCGCCAGCGCGCGGGCCGTATCGGGCACGATACGCGACCAGTTCAGGTCGCCTCCGCCATATACGTTCGCGAGCCTCGTGACCGCCACCGGGAGGTCGTAGGTGACCGCGTACGAACGCGCGATCATGTCGGTGCAGGCTTTCGAGACGTCATACGGATAGCGCGGGCGCAACGGGAAGTCCTCGCGGTAGGGCAGCTGCTCGTGATCGCCGTACGCCTTGTCGGAGGAGGCGACCACTATCCCCTCGATCGACCCGCCCAGCACGCCGACCGCCCGGCAGGCCTCGAGCAGGACGTAGGTCCCGCGGATGTTCGTCTCGAAGGTCGACAGCGGCGAGCGGTTGGCGGTGCCGACGATCGTCTGCGCGGCGAGGTGGAAGACCGCCGTGACCCCGTGCTCGTTGAGGATCCGCACCATCGACTCGTAGTCGATGACATCGCCCCGGGCGATCACGCAGCGCGCCTCGATGCCGTCGGTGCGAAAGCGGGCGTCGGGCTCGACGTCGCGCGCCAGCGCCACGACCTGCGCGCCGGCGTCGAGCAGCCGCTCGGCGAGCCAGGACCCGACGAAGCCCTGGGCGCCGGTGACGAGCACCGTGCGCCCGGCCCAGTCGGTCATGCCCGCGCCTTTGCCAGCACGGCCGCGTGGGGCACCCCCACCGCCCCCGCCAGAGCGCGCTGCAGCAGCCGCCTGCGCAGCGACCGCCACCCGCTCGCGGTGTCCGACGCCGCCGGGTGGCTCGGGCCGAAGCGGACGGCGAAGGGCCCCGCCGTCGGCCCCAGCGCGAAGCCCGCCGTGCGCACCATCTGGCGGTGTCCGGACACGCTCGGCACCCACCACTGGACCCCTTCGCCGCTGCCGTCGAGCTCGGCTACGGGCTGCCGCTTGAACGGCGGGCTCATAGACAGCCGGATCTCCTCGATCGAGAGCAGCGAGCCCCGGCACACCGTCCGGATCGCCTCGAGACCGCGCATCGGATCGCGCAGGTGCAGGAGCAGGGAGCCGCATACGACGATGTCGAACAGCCCGACCGTCTCGGGGCTCAGCTCGTAGATCGTCATGCTCCGGCGCTCGACCGCGGAGCTCAGAGCGCGCCGGGCGACGTCGAACCCGCGCGTCCGCTCGCCGCGGGTGAAGCGCTCGACGCGCGCGGGCCCCTGCTCGCGTGCATCCGGGGGCCAGTCCCAGTCGCGATGGTCGGCCACGTCCGCCGCCACGACCTCGGCGGCTCCCCGGCGCTCGAGCTCGAAGGCGTAGAAGCCGTCATAGCTGCCCACGTCCAGGCAGCGCTTCCCGCGCACATCTGGCCACGGCAGCTCGCCGACGATCGGGCGCAGGTCGAAGTACCCGGGTGTGACGATCCCGGGCGCCAGCTCGATCGAGTGGTACCAGGCGGGCACCTGCTCGACTTCGGCCTGGATATCCCGAAGCTCGGCGGTCATCGTCGGTGGCGCGGCTAGACCCGGGGCCGTGCGAGCAGGGCGGCGTGGGGCACGCCCATGCTGCCGGTCAGGAGAATGCGTGCTGCGCGGCGGTGGATGCTGCGCAGGGCCGGCCGGTGGGCGGGGTGCGCGACGCCGAACGAATCGCAGTATGGCCGGATCGAGCGAAGGATCTCGAAGCCCGCTGCGAACACCATCCGCTTGTGCGCCGCGACGTTGGGCACCCACCACTGCAGCTGCTCGCCGGTGCCGTCGAGGCGCGCGACCGCGCGCCGCGGGTGCCTGATCGAGAGCCGCAGGTCGATCTCCTCCGAGGACATGAACTCACCCGAGCACACGCTGCGGATCGCCTCGAGCGCTCGCAGGGGATCGCGCAGGTGCAGCAGCAGGGAGCCACACACGACCACGTCGAAAGCCCCGACGCGCTCGGGGCCCAGGTCGTAGACGGTCATGTCGACCTTCTCAACGCTCGACCCGAGCGCCTCCCGCGCGATCCGAAAGCCGACTCCCTTCTCGGGCCCCGCGACTGAGGCCAGGTACTGGGGTCCGAGGGATCGAATCTCCGGTGGCCAGTCCCAGTCCTCGTGGTCGGGAATATCCAGGGCAACCACCTCCAAAGCCCCGCGCCGCTCCAGCTCGAAGGCGAGAAAGCCGTCATAGGTCCCCACGTCGAGACAGCGCTTGCCGCGAACGTCGGGCCAGGGCAGCCTTTCCACTATGGGCCGAAGGTCGAAGTACCCCGGCGTCGTGACGTCCGCGGCGAGCTCCAGGGTGTGGTACCAGAGCGGGTTGGCGTCGACCTCCTCGCGCAGGCTCGCGCTCACGACGAGGCTGAGCGCGCCGGGTGGTGCCGCGGATTTGAGGGCCTCGGGTCCATCAGCGGGCGCCGTAAGCTACATCGGATGCCGGAGACGACGGCCTGATGACCGACTACGCCGTCAACGAGCGGCTCTCCCACCTCTCGCTCGAGGGGCGTTCGCTGCGCTCGCACACCGCCCGGGGCACGATCGTCAACGCGGTCTTCACGATCGGGCTGGCCGGTTTGGGCGCCGTGCGCCATTTCGCCATCGCGATCTTCCTCACCGCCGCCGACTACGGGCTCTGGGGCCTGATCTACGTCGCCGTGGTCGCGCTGCTGTGGCTGAAGGAGGTCGGGCTGCAGGACAAGTACATCCAGCAGGAAGACGCCGACCAGTCGCTCGCGTTTCAGAAGGCATTCACCCTCAACCTGCTATGGACCGCCCTGTTCTGCGGGTTGGTCGTCCTCGCGTTGCCGCTCTTCGGCCTTCTCTACGGACGGCCGGAGATCATCCTTCCAGGCTGCGTGTTGGCGGTGGCGGTGCTCGGCACCGCCTTTCACGCCCCGATCTGGATCCTCTACCGCCAGATGCGGTTCGTCCGCCAACGCTCGCTGCAGGCGATCGAGCCGGTGGTGGGCCTCGCCGCCACCGTCGCAATGGGGGCGGCCGGGCTCAGCTACTGGAGCCTCGTCCTCGGGGCCCTGGCCGGCATCTGGGCCGCGGCCGTTGCCGCGGTCATCACCTGCCCGTATCCGATCCGGTTTCGCTACGACCGCCACGCCCTGCGCGAGTACGTCGCGTTCTCCTGGCCGGTGCTCGTGTCGGCAGGGAGCAGCATCGTGGTGGTCCAGGTCGCCGTGATCCTCGGCCAGGAGACCGCGGGCCTCGCGGGCGTCGGAGCGATCGGGCTCGCCGGGACCATCGCCGCGTTCGCCGACCGCGTCGATCAGATCGTCACCGCGACCCTCTATCCGGCCATCTGCGCCGTAAGCGAGCGCACGGACCTCCTGTTCGAGGCGTTCACGAAGTCCAACCGCCTGGCGCTGATCTGGGGCATCCCATTCGGCCTCGGGCTGGCGCTGTTCGCCCCCGACCTCGTGTCGTACGTCCTCGGAGAGAAGTGGGACATCGCGACGGAGCTGCTGCAGGTCTTCGGCATCACCGCCGCCGTCCAGCAGATCGGCTTCAGCTGGCCGGCCTTCCAGCGCGCGATCGGGCAGACCCGGCCGCTGGCCGTGTACGGCGCCGCGGCGTTCGTGGTGTTCTTCCTCGTCGGGGTGCCGGCGATGATCGCCTGGGGCCTGACCGGCTATGCGGTCGCCATCTGCGCGATCACCGCGGTCCAGCTGGCGGTCCGCACCTACTACCTCAAGCGTCTCTTCGGCGGGTTCGCGATGGTGCGCCACTGCGTGCGGGCGGTCATGCCATGCCTCCCGGCCGTGGCCGGCGTACTCGGGTTGCGGCTCGTCGAGACGGGCGAGCGCAGCCTTTGGGCGGCGCTTGGTGAACTCTGTGTCTTCATCATCCTGACGGCCGCCGCCACCGCCATCGCCGAACGCTCGCTGCTACGCGAGATCGGCGGCTATCTCCGGGGCACGGCCCGCGCGGCGCAGGCCGCCTGAGGGCCTGAGCGGTCAGCTCGCGCGCCCGCCGGCCACGAAGTCCGAGCACGGCGATACCCGCGACAACGCCGACCATCCCCAGCAGGCTGACCACGGCGGCGGCGATCAGCGGCCGCGACCTGTAGTCGAACTCGACGACATGGCGACCGGCCGGCAGCGCGACGGCGCGAAACCCACCGTTGGCGGGCAGCACGTCGGCTTCCTCGCCATCGACCGTCGCCCCCCAACCGCCGTCCCATGAGTCGGTGACCACGAGCAGACCTGGGGTGCGGGCCCTCGCGGCGACCTCCATGTGCCCACGCTCGGCAGCGATCATCCGCGCCCGGGAGGGAGCGGCGCCGCCCGAGGGAAGCGACGCTCCATCGGCCTCGATCACCGGGCTGCGCTGGAGCTCGGAGACGCTCGAGGCCACGGTCTGCTCGATCGCCGCAGCGGCCCCCTCCGCGGGTCGGGCGCCGTAGGCGACCCACGCGCGGGGCAGCGCATCGGGGTTCTCGAGCACGCGCTGGCCCGGCTCGTCGACGGCCGTGGTACGCAGTCCTGCGGGCACCGGCGCGCCGCCGGCGTCGACGAGGTAGCGCACGGACATCAGGTCGAGCAGCTCCGGCGCCCGGCCGGCGCCCGGCTGCTGCACCACCTTCAGGCCGAACTCCTGGAAGAAGTCGCCGCCAAAGCCCGTCCAGACCTTGCCGAAGCGCTCCCGCTCGGGCAGGTCCTCGCCGCGCGCGTCGGCGAGCCCGTAGCGTTGGACGGCGTTCGGATAGAGCGCCGGCCCGGCGCCCGCGACGCGGTCAAAGCCCGCGTTCTCCTGTAGGAAGGCGATCGATCTCGTCGGCGCGGGATCGGCCAGGCGCTCGGGCACCGCGGGGTGGTAGCCCAGGCCGAGGGGCACGAGGTCGCCCAGCGCCAGTGCCACCGCAATGCCCGCGAACACCCAAGGAGGCGCGGCGGACCGACGGCGCCACGCGACGAGTGCGAGCAGCGCGCCCAACCCGGCGAAGACGATCCAGTGGCTTCCAGCGACCAGCCGGGCCAGTTCCGGCGAGCCGACCGACTCGCCGAGCACGGGGAAGTTTCCGGGAAGGTCGCGCCACTGCCCCAGCGCGCCGGGCTTGGTGACAAGCCACGCGACGGGCGCCAGGGCCACGGCCGCGGCCGCCAGCGCCAAGCGGCGGCGCTCGCGCCGATCGCCACGCAGCAGGATGTCCAGGCCGATGCCCGCGAGCATCGATCCGCAGAAGATCGCGAGGAAGATGAAATGCCACTCGTTGACCAGTGAGAAGACCGGCAGCGTGCCGATCACCTCCGGCACCACGGGCACGTTGAGCAGCAACAGGCCGCAGACGGCCGCGGTGGCCGCGAAGAACAGCTGCAGCCCGCTGCGGCGCGCGACCATCCCCGCGAGCGCCAGCACCAGCGGAACGGCGCCGATGTACATCGCCCGGTATGCGTAGCTGGTGCCGGCCGGCCCCTCGAAGCCGATCTTGTCCGGGCGGCCCCAGGCCTCGGGAAAGAAGGCTGCCTGGAGAGCCGACAGCCCGAGCGCAGGGGCGTTGCGGTCCGAGTCCACGGAGTCTCGCAGGAGCAGCAGGGTCGGGATGAGCGTGACCGCCGCGACCGCGAAGGCGACCATGGCTACGGCGAGGATCTGGAGCCCGAGGCGCCTGGCCGTCGGCCGGAGCTCCGCCACCCCGGGCTCGAACGCGCGGAAGGCGGCAAACGCGAGGAACCCGCTCACGAGCACGAATGTGCTCTCGGGGTGGCCCGCGAGCTGGGCCACCCCCATGAGGCCCCCGCACGCGAGCACGGCGCGGGCACCGCCCCGGCCCCGAACCATCCAGTCGCTTGCCGCCAACAGCCACGGCAGCAGGCCGAAGACCACCGCCTGGGGGTGCTCGAGCGAGACGACGAAGGGAACGCCGAATGCGAACGAGACGGCGCCGAATGTGGCGCCGCCGGCTCCGAGCCCCAGGCGGCGCAGCAAGACGAAGGCGCCCGAGCCCGCGATCAGCAGCTTGAGGAGGGCGATCAGCTCGAGCGATTGCCAGAACGGCAGCACGTAGGCGAGCCAGTGCAAGGGATAGAAGGGTCCGCCGTTCTGGGCGCCGACCGGGCGGCCCGCCTCGATGTGAGCGTTCCACGCCGGCAGCTCGCCGGCCCGGACCGCCTCCCGGGCCTCGAGCAGGTGCGGATGGAACACGTCCACCGCGTCGGAGAGGTCGAAGTTGGACGGACGTTCGAGGCCGGCGGGTCGCTCTGCCAGGAACGGGGTCTGAAAGAAGAGCTTGTCCCCGGCCGAGAGCACGTCCGAGGAGAAGAGCGCCGGGGCGAGGATGGTCAGCGATCCGGCGAGCAGGACCGCCGCGACCAGCAACGCCGAGCGCCGGCGCTCGGTCATCCCGCGTTCGCTGCGCCCACGCCACCCACGCCGCCCGCGCCGCCCGCGGTCGCGCGCCGGCGACCGAGCGCAAGCCGCGCCCGCGCGCGTGCGCGCCGCCAGTTCGCAGCCGGCCACGTCCCCCACGCGACGAGGTGCGACCTCTCCCAGTAGCGTCGGTAGTGCAACGGGCCGCCGGCGGCGGCGCGCGCCAGCAGTGCCGGCACGTCCAGGGGATGGTGCAGCGGCGTCTCACCAGGCTCGGGTTCGAGCAGGTTCACGAGCACGATATCCGCCAGGCGCTCCATCTCGGCGAGCGTGGCCGGCGGGTCAGGTACGTGCTCGATCACGTCGAACGCAAAAGCCAGATCGAATCCCGGTGACGGGGGGTGAGTGTCGAGGTCGTACACCTCGGCGCTGATGCCCCTGCGCTCGAGGCGCCAGCGCAGGTAGCGGGTACTCGGGTTGTCGAAGTCCGCGAAGGCGACGGTGTAGCCGGCCTCCGCGAGGGCGAGCCCGTCACTGCCGATGCCGCACCCGTAGTCGAGCAGCCGCGACCCCGGTCCCACGAGCGCGGTGAGGTCGCGCAGGTAGGGCAGCTTGGTCTTGCTCACCGCGAAAGCGGTCAGGTTGTAGAGGTAGCCGTCCGAGCGGCGGTAGAAGGCCTCCTCGTCGCCGATCCGCTCGAACTCCCGATCGAGCTGCTCCTCCCAGGCCTCGAGACGGCCGTGGTCATAGCCGTCTCCGAGGTATGCTCTCAGCTCGCTGAGCTCGCGTGCCTCATCGATGCTGACGGCGGCGGGAGCGGTCATCGACGACGCACACTACCTGCCGGTGAGACCGGCGCTCGGAGGCCACGATCGCCACTTCGCTACCCGCAAGACTGCTCGGTCGCGCGCGCGGCAAGGCCACGGACGGACTCCTCCAGCCGGTCAAGCAGCGAGTGATCGAGCGCGCATTCGAACGTTGCCAGGTGCGCTCGTTCGCGGACCTGGGCGGGGTCTGGGCGGTCGACGGCGGCTACACTTTCTTCGCGCTCGAGCGGTTCGACATCGAGCGGGCGTACCTTGTCGACGAGGATCACACCGATGCAGTACGCGAGCGCGCCAAGGCCTTCCCCCAGCTCGAGCTGGTCTCGGCCAACTTCGGTTCGCAGGACACCGCGGACCGGCTCGGCCCGATCGACGCCGTAGTCCTCTTCGATGTCCTCCTGCACCAAGTCTCCCCGGACTGGGATGAGATCCTGGAGCTCTACGCCCCCCGTACCCGCTCGTTCGTGATCGTCAACCCGCAGTGGACCGGGAAGGGCGGCGCCGTGCGCCTGCTCGACCTCGGCCGCGAGGAGTACCTGCGCTGCGTACCGCCGATGGACCTGCACTCCGAGGTCTTCAGCAAGCTCGACGAGAACAACCCGCGGCGCGGCCGCCCGTGGCGCGACGTGCACGACATCTGGCAGTGGGGAATCTCAGACGCGGCCCTGACCACGGCCCTGGAGCGTCTCGGCTTCGCGCTCGTCTACTTCGAGGACCTTGGCCGCTGGCAGGGCCTCGATCGCTTCCGCAACCGCGCTTTCGCGTTCGCGAAGGAGGACCGTTGAGCTCGCAGCTCAGCGCATCCGAGCTGCGCCGGCTATGCACCTCCCGGCAGTGGTATCACACCATCGAGCTCGCTCCCGGGATCTTGACGCCGGGCTGGTTCGACCTGCGCGAGCTGGCGACGAGGCTTCCGCTGCCCGTTTCGCTGGAGGGCAAGCGCTGCCTCGACATCGGTACTTTCGACGGCTTCTGGGCCTTTGAGATGGAGAAACGTGGCGCCGCCGAGGCGATCGGCCTGGACATCCTCGACCCCCGCGCCTGGGACTGGCCGTGGGGCAGCGACGAAGCAGTCGTCGATGCGCTGGAGGAGCGCAAGGACGCCGGCCGGGGCTTCGAGATCGCCAGAGACGCGCTGGGCTCGTCGGCGCGCTGGGTCGAGGGAAGCATCTACGACCTCGATCCAGAGGTCCACGGCAGCTTCGACTTCGTCTACCTCGGCAGCCTCCTCCTGCACCTCCGCGACCCGATCGGGGCGCTCGAGCGCGTGCGCTCGGTCTGCAGCGGGCAGCTGCTGGTCGTAGACCAGATCCACCTGCCACTCACCCTCACACGCCCGTTCGAGCCCGCGGCGACCCTCGACGGCGTCGGGCGGCCGTGGTGGTGGCGGGTGAACCTTCGCGGGCTCGTGCGGATGATCGAGGTGGCCGGCTTCACGCTCGAACGACGCGCGGCCCCTTTGCTGATGCCGCGCGGTGGCGGGCAGCCCTTTCCGCACCTCACCTCCGCGCTGTTCACCACCCGGGCGGGCCGCGAGCACCTGTTCAGCACGGTCTCGGGCGCGCCGCATGCCGCCGTGCTGGCTCGTCCCCGCTGATGGTGTAGTGCTTTCGCTCGCCGTCGTCATCCCGACGCTCGGCAGGCACACCACGCTGCGCCGCGTGCTCGACCTGCTCGCGCGTCACCGCGCGGAAGCCGGCCCCCTCGAGGTCGTCGTCGCCGCCGACGCCCGCGAGAGCGACCTCGATTCACTGCGCGAGGCGGTGGCAGGCAGACCCTGGCCGGCGCAGCTCGTCCAGGGCGCAAGCGCCGGAGCGTCGTCTGCGCGCAACGCGGGCTGGCGCGCCGCCCGGTCGGACCTCGTGCTGTTCCTCGGCGACGACATCCTGCCGCGCGCCGGCCTCCTGGCAGGCCACCTCGCCCGCCACGCCGCCGAGCCAGGGGAGGACGTCGGCGTGCTCGGCCTCGTCAGCTGGGCGCCCGAGCTCGGTCGCAGCGCCTTCATGGTCTGGCTCGATCACGGCATGCAGTTCGACTACCCCTCGATCGAGGGAGACGAGGCCGGGTGGGGGCGCTTCAACACCGCCAACGCATCGGTCAAGCGCGCGCTGCTGGTGCAAGCCGGCGGCTTCGACGAGGGCCTCCCCTTCCTCTACGAGGATCTCGACCTGGCGCGCCGTTTTCATGAGCGGGGCTTCCGGCTGCTCTACGAGCCCGGCGCCGTGGGCGAGCACCTGCACCGGCCCACCCTCGACGATTGGCGCACGCGGATGGAGATGGTCGGGCAGGCCGAGCGCAGGTTCGTGGACAAGCACCCAGACGTCGAGCCCTACTTCCACGACATGCTCTCGCGCGCCGCCGCCGCGCCCGCCGCCCGTGGCCGGGCGGCGCCGCTCATCCGCTGGCTCCCACGCTCATTCCCGGTGCTCGGCGAGCTGGCCTGGAGCAGCGCCGACCTGCTCTACCGCCAGCAGCTCGCGCCACCGTTCCTGCGTGGGTGGGAAGCGGCGGGGCGCGACGGCTAGGAAGGCGGGCCGTGGCGCGCGCTGACTCCACGGGCGTGCACGACCGTGTGCGCGACGCCCTTGCGGCGGCCGCGAAAGCGCAGGTTGAAGTTCGTCTGGGGACGGACGTCCTCGAATCCGGCGGTGTGGACCATGTCGAGCCAGGTGCGCGCCGTCGGGCGCCACCAGGTCGACCACGGCGAGCTGCCGGTGAACTCGGCGCCCTTGGCGAACGGGAACACCGCGAGCCGCCGGCTGCGCTCCTCCGCGAGGATGAGCCGCCCGTGGCAGAGCCCGGCCATCCGTTCGAGGGCGAGCATCGGATCGCGCAGGTGGATGAGAACCGATCCACAGAACACGAGGTCGAAGGTGCCGAGGCGCTCGGGGGTCGCCTCGTAGACGGACAGCCCGACGCGCTCGACCGTGCTGCCGAGCACCTCGTGGGCGAGCCGGAAGGAGCCTCCCCGCGGCCGGTCCTCGGCCGGACGCAGGCGCGGCGGCCAGTCGAGCTGTGAGACGCGGTCGACGTCGAGCGCGGTGACCTGCGCGCCCCTGCGCTCGAACTCGAACGCCCAGAAGCCGTCGAAGGTGCCGATGTCGATCACCCTGGCTCCGGTCAGATCGGCCGGGATCCCGTACCTGTCCACGAACGGGCGGATGTCGAACATCCCCTCGGTGACGACCCCGGGGGCGAGCTCAATCGTGTGGTACCAGTCGAAGTCGCCTACGCGCTCGAGCACCGGCCGCGAGTCGGCCGACACCTCCTTGTCTGCGGCGGCTGTCGCGGGCAGCTCGGACACAGCCGCGGAGGCTACCCGCCCCATGTGCCGGCGCGACCCCCCGGTATCGTCGCGCAGCGGTGCGAGTCCTGAGCGTCGGGAACATGTACCCGCCGCATCACCTCGGCGGTTACGAGATCACTTGGCGGTCGTCGGTCGAGCACCTCCGGGCCGCCGGCCACGAGGTGTCGGTGCTCACCACCGACTTCCGCCGCGCCGGAGTCCGGGAGGAGGATGAGCCCGGCGTCCACAGGGACCTGCGCTGGTACTGGCGCGACCACCGGTTCCCGCCGATCGGGCTCCGGGCCAGGATCGCGCTCGAGCGCCACAACGCGGACGTGCTCGATCGTCATGTCGCCACCCGGCGCCCCCAAGCCGTCTGCTGGTGGGCGATGGGCGGGATGTCGCTCGGGCTGATCGAGCAGGTCCGCCGCCGCGGTGTGCCTGCCGTCGGGGTGGTGGGCGACGACTGGATGGCCTACGGGCCCAAGGTCGACGCCTGGCTGCGCGTCGCCTCGGCGCGGCCGCTGGGCGCGGCGCTCGCCCGCGCCGTCGGACTGCCGGCGAGCGTCGACCTGTCGCGGTCAGCGCTCTGGCTCTTCAACAGCGAGCGCACGCGCGCCACCGCGCTGGCGCTCGGCTTGGATCCGCGGGCCGCCCGGGTGGCCAACCCGGGGATCGATACGGGCCTCTTTCGCCCCGCCGCCGAGCGGCCGTGGGAATGGCGGCTCGCCTGTGTGGGACGCATCGATCCGCGCAAGGGCCTCGCGCTTGCCATCGACGCGCTCGCCCGGTTGCCCGAGGCCGTGCTGCGCATCGCCGGGGCGGGCGACGAGGGGCACGCTCGCGAGCTGCTCGACCGCGCAGGCGTGCTCGGGGTGCGCGAGCGGCTCGTGCTGCGCGAAGCCGCGCGCGAGGAGGTCGCCGCCGTGTACGCCAGCGCCGATGCCGTCCTTTTTCCGGTGCTCTGGGAGGAGCCCTGGGGGCTCGCCCCGCTCGAGGCGATGGCGTGCGGACGGCCGGTCGTGGCGAGCGGCCGCGGCGGATCGGCGGAGTACCTGCGCGACGGCGAGAACTGCATCATCGCCGATCCGGAGCAGGGCGGGGCCGCGCTTGCCCGCGCGCTGGAGCGCCTGGCCGGCGACGAGGCCCTGCGGGGACGCCTGCGCGAGGGCGGCCTCGCGACCGCCGGCCGCTTCACCGAGGATGCCTACAACGATCGCATCGAGGCCGCGCTCGCCGAGGTCGTCGAGCGCGCGCCGCAGATCGCCGGCGGGATGCCGTGAGCGCCGCGGTGGCGGTGGCAGTGGTGTCGTGGAACACGCGTGACCTGCTCGGCGAGTGCCTGCGGTCGCTGGCGCCCGACGCGCACGCCGGGCGGACGGAGGTCTGGGTGGTGGACAACGGCTCGAGCGACGGCTCGCAGGCTCTGGTTCGCGAAGAGTTCGGCTGGGTCACGCTCATCGAGCCGGAGGAGAACATCGGCTACGGCCGGGCGGTCAACCTCGTGGCCGAGCGCTCGTCGACGCCCTGGATCGCCGCCGCGAACGCCGACATCGCCCCGCTGCCCGGGGCGCTCGCGGGCCTGCTGGCCGCCGGTGAGCGTGATTCAGGCGCCGGGATCCTCGCGCCCCGGCTGATCCTTCCCGACGGCTCGACCCAGCACTCGGTCTTCTCCTTCCCGACGGTGGCGCTCTCGCTGGTCTTCGGCACCGGCGCCTGGCGGCTGAACGCCGGCCTCGCCGACCGCCTCTGCATCGAGGGTGCCTGGGACGCGGACCGCGAGCGGACGGTGCCGTGGGCGATCGGCGCCTTCGTGCTGATCCGCCGCGCCGCGTTCGACGCTGCCGGCGGGTTCGACGACCGGCAATGGATGTACGCCGAGGATCTCGACCTGGCGTGGCGAGCCGCCGGCCGCGGATGGACCACGCACTACGTGCCGAGGTCACACGTGCGCCATGCCGCGAGCGCCGCGACGGCGCTCGCGTTCGGAGACGCGCGGCGGCGGCGGTACATGGCGGCCAGCTACGCCTGGATGCTGCGCCGCCGCGGCCGCGGGGTGACGGCGGCGTTTGCCGTGGCCAACCTCGTCCCCTCGGCGGTCAGATCCCTCTGGCTCGCCCCGGTCGCGGCGCTGCGGCCCGAGCGCCGCCGAGAGCTCACCGACTCGGCCGACTGGGCGGCGATCCACCTGCGGGGCTTGCTCGCCCCGGGCGCCGGCGGCGAGAGCGGCCGGGCGCCGTGAACGCGTCCGAGTACCTGCTCGGAGTGGTGGCGCTCGCGGTGGTGGTGGGCGGCGCCGGCCTCGCGGCCCGGGCGCTGCGGATGCGCTTGCTGCCCACGTGGGCAGGCGCCCCGGCGCGGCTCGCGGAGGTGATGCTCGCCCTGGCCGTGCTGCTCGGCTGCGCCCAGGCGCTCGGGGTCGTGGGCCTCCTCAACCGTCCAGCCCTCGTAGCCGTCCTCCTGGTCGCCGGAGCGCTCGGTGTCGTCCGGCGCCCATCCACGAATGCGCGGGGGGTCAACTCCCCGCCGCGGCTCCACCCCCCGCCGAGAGCCGACCCCCTGACGCTCGCCGCCTGCGTCCTCGGCTGCCTGGCTGTGGTCGCGGTATGGCTGCGGCGCTCGCTGCTGGGCCTCGAGGTGGGCATGGGTGGACCCGACACGCTGTGGTTTCACATGCCCTTCGCGGCGGCGTTCGCAGACTCGGGATCGATCACTTCGCTGCTGCACACCGACACGGAGTTCGCCAACGCCTTCTATCCCGCAAACTCGGAGCTGCTGCACGCGGTCGGGATCGTCCTGTTCGGCGCCGACGTCCTCTCGCCCGTCCTGAACCTCGTCTGGCTGGCCCTGCTGCTGCTCGCCACCTGGTGCATCGGCCGCGACCGCGGGGTCGCCCCGCTGACCTGCCTCGCCGGCGCGGCCCTCGCAGCGCTTCCCACCCTGGCGGTGACACAGCCGGGCGACGCCAAGAACGACGTGCTCGGCCTCGCCTGCCTCGCGGCATCGATCGCCTTCC
>Ga0136620_10000952_pt1 | contig 13442 bp, 11 predicted proteins | sample AntDrymUQ4162106_2_FD_104806 | JGI IMG/M metagenome (GOLD analysis project Ga0136620, IMG submission 104806) | Polar desert sand microbial communities from Dry Valleys, Antarctica - metaG UQ416 (21.06) | ecosystem: Environmental > Terrestrial > Soil > Desert | place: Antarctica: Dry Valley... | reverse complement strand
GGCGGCGCGAGGCTGCGTCCTCAGTCGCCCGGGTAGCGCTGCTACCCGGGCTCCCTGCGTCCTACCCTCGCACTCGCCCATCGCGTCTCGTCGGCGCGTCTTCATTCCGTTAGAGCTTCTAAGGCCGCCCGGGCGGAGCCGAACTTGCTCCGGCGGGAGCCCAGGCAAGCGCTGGCTACTAGGCGGCAAGAGGAGGGGGCGAACGGGGGAAGCATGGGGTTCCCCCGTTAGTAACCGGCCGCGAACCCGTCCTTGCGCGAGTCCGAGCCTCCGATCAGCACGTCGCCCTCGACGAGGATCGCCTGGCCGCCGCCGAAGCCGAAGGTGTCGGGGTCGCGCACCGCTCTGAAGCCCGCCTGCTCGAGGTCGTGAACCCTGTCCCACAGGCCCTCCTCGAGCCGCACGACGTCGCCGTCGACCCGGAAGCGAGGCCGGTCGAGCGCGGCCTGCGGGTCGAGGCCGTCGTCCACGAGCGCCGACACGAGCTGCATGTGCGCCTGCGCCTGGATGAAGCCTCCCATCACCCCGAACGGGCCGAGCAGCCGGCCGTCGCGGAGGAGCAGACCGGGGATGATCGTGTGGTACGGGCGGCGACCGGGCTCCACGCGACCTCCGACCGCGAAGCAGGCGCCGCGGTTCTGGAGGACGACGCCGGTGCCGGGTGCGACGAGGCCGGACCCGAACCCCTGGAAGAGGCTCTGGATGAACGAGACCGCCATCCCGTCCCGGTCGACCGCGCAGAGGTAGACGGTTCCGCCGGCAGGCTCGCCGGCCCTGCCGGGCCGGTCCCCGCGGCGCTCGTCGAGGTAGCCGGGCTCGAGCAGGCCCTCGACCTGGGCTCCGTCCCGCACGCGCGCAAACGCGTCCTCCAGCGCCAGGCCGGCACAGCGGACCTGCGCCGGGAGATCGGGCTCGAGGCCCTCGAGCAGCCCCAGTGCCTCGAGGGCGGCCACCCCCTGCGTGGGCGGTGGGAGCTCGAGCACCTCCACCCCGCGGTACCCGATTCGCAGCGGCTCGACCCAGCGCGGCTCGTACGAGTCGAGGTCGTCGTCCTCGAGCCAGCTCACCTCCGTGATCCCGCGCCCGACCGGACCCCCGTAGAAGGCCACCGTTCCGTGCTCGGCGATCGCGCGGAGCGTGCGTGCGAGGTCCGGTAGGCGGAAGCGCTGGCCCACCCGCGGCGGCTCCCCGAGCTCGGGTGGGGCAGCGCGGAACGCCCAGCTCTCCGCCACCCGCGGCGTGACCGCGAGACCTCTGCCGGCGGCGTCGATGGCCGGCGCGAGGCAGGTGTCGAGCCCGAGCGCTCCGTACCGCTCCGAGAGCGCGGCCCAGCCCGCCACCGAGCCGGGAACCGTCACCGACCGCGGCCCGGTCTCCTCCACGGGCTCGAGCGGCTCGGCACGCACCGGCGCCGGCCCGGCGGCGTCGAGCCCGTCGACTCGCCCGTCGCGCCAGACGAGTGCGAACGCATCGCCGCCGATTCCCGTCGACATCGGCTCCGCGACGCACAGCACGGCCGCCGAGGCGAGCGCGGCGTCGGCCGCGTTCCCACCCTGCTCGAGCATCGCGAGGCCGGCCCGCGTCGCGAGCGGCTGGCTCGTCGCGACCATCGCCTCGGCCGCGACGGCGGGCGGCCTCGCGGGCGAGAAGCGGAAGGACACGAGCCCTAGGCTGGCGGCTTCAGCACGCCGGTGTAGGAGATCCCGACGCCGCGGCGGCCGAAGTCGCGGCGCGAGAGCTCCCGGACGTGGCCGTGGGCCGCCTCGGCCGGATCGTGCGCCGGGATGCCGCCGTCGACGAGGTGCAGCGGCACGAGGTTTCCCCGGACGAAGCGCCCGTCCGCGCGGAGCGTCACCTGCAGGACACCGCTCAGGGCGAGGACGCCGGACGTGCTCAGCGTCCGGTAGCCGAGGAAGTTCCCCATGCTGTAGGCGATCAGGCGGCCGCGGTACCACTCCATGCCTCGGAGGACGTGCGGCCCGTGGCCGACGACGAGATCGGCCCCGGCATCGATCACCGCATGTGAGAAGGCCATCAGATCGCCGCGGTTCTCGCCGAGGAAGTACTCCGTGCTCGGGCTGACATGGGTTTGGTCGCTGCCCTCGGCGCCTCCGTGAAAGGTCGCGATCACGACGTCGGCGCGCTCGACCGCACGGCGGACGAGGCGCTGAGCGGCGGGGATGTCGGTGAGGCTCTGCGCCCACGAGTAGGACGCGAAGCCGACGAGCGCGACCCGCGTTGACCCGACGCGGACGACGGCGATCTCACCCGGTCGCCCGGTGTGCGCGAGCCCCAGCCTGTCCAGCGCCTGAACGGTATCTTCCTGGCCGACGGAGCCGTAGTCGTACGCGTGGTTGTTGGCGAGGTTCAGCACCGTGAACCGAGCGTCTCGCAGCAGGCTCGCGTAGGAGGTCGGCGCCCGGAACGCGAAGCAGTTCGACGAGCCCGAGCCGCACTTGGAGGATCCGCGGCTCGTCAGCGTGCCCTCGAGGTTTCCGAGCACGACGTTGCCGCGCAGGTAGCGCCGCACCCGCGAGAAGTAGGAGCCGCCGGGACCCTCCACCATCGCGATGTCCCCCGTGGCGGCGATCCGGACCGGCGTGGTCGCGTGCTGCTTGGTCGCTGGTTTGGCGACCTCGATTCGGACCTGGGTCGGCCGCGAGGCCGCTCGGTCCGGGGTTGCGAGCTTGGCGCCGGAGAGGGCGAAGGCAGCGAGGGCTGCGACGGCGATGGGGACGAGGCGGCGGCGCATCGGCAAAAGGAGCTTCACCGGGATTCGACCTCGGCGGCTCGCGTCCTTGCGTGGGGGCCTCACGAGAGCTCGAGCGGAAGGACGAAGAATCCGATCGACACGTACTGCAGGGCGACCGCGACGACGACGAGGGCGTGGAAGACCTCGTGGTAGCCGAAGACCGCAGGAACGGGGTCAGGCCTCCGCAGCGCGTAGACGATCGAGCCGACGGTGTAGCAGGCTCCGCCGCCGACGAGCAAGGCGGTGCCGGCCGGGTCGATCCGGTCGAGCATCTGAGGGAAGGCGGCGATCCCCACCCAGCCGAGCGCGACCCCCATCGCCGCGGCGAGCCACTTCGGCGCGCTGACCCAGGCGAGCTTGAGGCAGATCGCGGCTCCGGCGCCGCTCCAGACCACGGCCAGTACGGCGACGCGCCAGGTCCCGGAGAGCACGATCAGTCCAAAGGGTGTGTAGGTGCCGGCGATCAGCAGGTAGATGGCGCCGTGGTCGAGGCGGGCCATCCACCGCCTGCGCGCCGGCGTCCAGAGGACGCGGTGGTAGAGCGCGCTCGCGCCGAACATCGACGCCACGCTGGCGGCGAAGACGATCGCGGCGAGTCGCTGCCGCGCGCCATCGGCCTCGGCGACGAGGACGCCGCCGGCCGCGAGCGACAGGAAGAACGCGATTTGATGTGAGCGGCCCCGGAATCGGGGCCGCTCACGAACGCTGCCGGAGCTCACGCTCAGCGGTAGCGGTAGACGATCCGCCCGCGGTTCAGGTCGTACGGCGAGAGCTCGACCTGGACACGGTCGCCGGGGAAGATCTTGATGCGGTAGCGCCGCATCTTCCCCGCCGTGTAGCCGAGCGTCTCGTGGCCGTTGTCGAGGGCGATCCGGAACATGCCGCTCCGGAACGCCTCGACGACTTCACCCTCGAGCTCGATCTTCTCTTCCTTGTCGGCCAACGAGGGTTACCCCTCGATCAGGACGACGTTGGTGGCCTCGGGTCCCTTCGCGCCCTCGCGAGCCTCGAATTCGACCTTCGCGCCCTCGGCCAGCGTCTTGAAGCCGCTGCCGCTGATGTTCGAGTGGTGCACGAAGAGATCCTTCGTGCCTCCCTCGGTCGCGATGAAGCCGTAGCCCTTCGCGTCGCTGAACCACTTGACGATGCCTGTTGCCATAACACACCTCCCCTACCAACTCACGAACGGCTTGGAAGGCGTCTTCGTACGACTTCGTCACGCGCTCTAGTTCACGGGCCAGTGTAGCGAAATCGAGGTCGCGGCCGCCGTGCGATGAGTGCTCGCTATTCACTATGCAGCCAGCCGTGCTCTGAGCTAAGGTCACCGCGTGGCCATGACCCGCGCGATCGAGCTGCGAACCGAGGTCCCGGGACCCAGCTCCCGCGCGATCCTCGAGCGCAAGGAGCGCGTCGTCGCGGACCCGCTCTCGATCTACGTGCCGATCGTGATCGCCGAGGGGCACGGGGCGCTGCTCACGGACGTGGACGGAAACACGTTCATCGACTTCACGGGCGGGGTCGGCTGCCTCAACGTCGGTCACTCGCACCCCCAGGTGGTCGCCGCCGCGCAGGAGCAGCTCGGGCGCTTCGGGCACACCGACTTCACCATCGTCCCCTACGAGGTCTACGTCACCCTCGCCGAACGGCTCGTCGCCCTGGCGCCGATCTCGGGCCCCGTCAAGGCGGCGTTCTTCAACGCCGGGACCGAGGCAGTCGAGAACGCGGTCAAGTTCGCCCGCTCCTATACGAAGCGGCCGGCGGTGATCGCGTTCGAGGGCGGCTTCCACGGACGGACGCTGCTCAGCCTCAGCCTCACCTCGAAGACCCACCCCTACAAGGCGGGCCTCGGCCCCTTCTCGCCCGAGATCTACCGCGTGCCCTTCGCGCAGGACTACCGGGGGCCCGATGCGCGGACGGCGATCGCGGCGCTCGAGCGCGCGCTCGTGACGCAGGTGGCGGCCGAGCAGGTGGCTGCGATCGTGGTCGAGCCGGTGCAGGGCGAGGGGGGCTTCGTCGTCGCGCCGAAGGAGTTCATGCGCGGTATCCGCCGCATCTGCGACGAGCACGGGATCGTGATGGTCGTCGACGAGGTACAGACGGGGTTCGGGCGTACAGGCCGCATGCTTGCGATCGAGCACTACGGAATCGAGCCCGACCTGATCACGCTGGCGAAGTCGATCGCCGCCGGCCTGCCGCTCTCGGCCGTGCTCGGGAGGGCCGAGATCATGGATGCGCCTGGCGACTCGGCGATCGGCGGCACCTACGTCGGCAACCCCGTCGCGCAGGCGGCCGCCCTCGCAGTCCTCGACGTGATCGAGGAGGAGGGACTCGTCGAGCGGTCGGCGCAGATCGGCGAGACGATTCGCACCCGGATGCTCGCGTGGCAAGACCGCTTCGAGCAGATCGGGGACGTCCGCGGCCTCGGCGCGATGCTCGCGATCGAGCTCGTGCGGGACCGGGGGAGCAAGGAGCCCGCGGCGGACCTCGCGACCGCCGTCGTCGAGGCGGCGGCCCGGAACGGCCTTCTGTTGCTCAAGTCCGGCATCTATTCGAACTGCATCCGCGTGCTGGTGCCGCTGACGATCGCGGAGGGCGAGCTGGACGAGGCGCTCGCAGCCTGGGAACAGGCGCTTGACACGGCGCTGACGTAGCGGAGAGCTCCTCACCGGCCGCGGGTTGGCGCGTCGCGAGAGGTGGATGCCGGCCTGGTCGAGGTTGCGCGGCGATCGAGAGCTAGCGCGGGCAGAATCCACGCCATGGTCGGGGAGGTGATCGCCGGACGCTACGAGCTCGAGGAGCTCGTGGGAACCGGCGGCCACTCGAGCGTCTACCGCGCGCACGACACCCTGCTCGAGCGGCGCGTCGCGATCAAGCTCCTGCACGAGCAGCTCGGGGCCGACCCGGATCTGGTCGAGCGCTTCCGGCGCGAGGCCCGCGCCGTCGCCCAGCTCGCCCATCCGAACATCGTGACGGTGATCGACCGGGGCGAGCGGGACGGTCGTCAGTTCATCGTGTTCGAGTTCGTCGAGGGGGAGAACCTGAAGCAGCTCGTCTCGCGTGAGGGGCCGCTACCGCTCCGCCGGGCTGTGCGGCTCGGCCTCCAGGTGGCCGACGCGCTCGCGTTCGCGCACCGGCACGGTCTCGTCCACCGAGACGTCAAGCCGCAGAACGTCCTGATCGGGCGGAGTGGCGACGCGAAGGTGACCGACTTCGGGATCGCCCACGATCTCGACGTCCACGGGCTGACGCAGACCGGGAGCATGCTCGGGACGAGCGGCTACATCGCGCCCGAGCAGGCTCGCGGCGAAGCGGTCGACCAGCGGACGGACGTCTACGCCCTCGGAGCCGTGCTGTACGAGCTGGTCTCGGGCGAGCAGCCCTTTCCCGGGGACAACGCGGTCGCCGTGGCGCTCCGGCACCTGAACGAGGCGCCGCCGAGCGTCCGCCTGCGGCGGCCCGACGCGCCCGCCCAGCTGGACGCGGCGCTCCGCCGGGCCATGGCCAAGGATCCGAGCGAGCGCTTCGGGACGATGGATCAACTCGCGGCCGAGCTCGAGACCTGCCTGGTCGAGCTGCCCTCCGGCGAGGAGGATGTGACGACCGTCGTCCCCCGCGGCGCCGTGACGGCCCGGCCACCCGCGCCCTCGGCGCCGCGCTCGCGGGTCTGGCCCGCGCTGCTCGGCGCGCTCGCGATCCTGGCCGCGGGCGTGGCCGGGGCCTTTGCGCTCGGCATCGTCGACCGCGGCGGCGGGGGGAGCACGGAGGCCGCGACGACGGAGACCCGCGAAACCAGGCCCCTCCGCGCGGTGCCGCTGAATGCGGTCGGCTCGTGGGATCCCGACGGCGACAACGGCAGCGAGAACGACGCCGCCGTCGGCAATGCGGTCGACGGGGAGGAAACGACGTTCTGGTCGACCGAGGGCTACGACAGCACGCTGGAGGACCTCGGCAAGTCGGGCGTCGGCATCGTGCTCGACGCGGGTGGGCGCACGGTCGCACGGGTTCGCGTGCGTTCGGACACACCCGGTTTCACCGCGGTCCTCAAGGCCGGGCCGGAGGCCGACGGGCCGTTCGGGGTCGTCTCCCGATCGGTCCAGGTCGGCGCGGACATGACCTTCGCGCTCGACCCGCCCGCCAGGCGGCGCTACCTCCTCGTCTGGATCACCCGGCTGGCACAGCCGGACCGCTACCGGGCCCACCTGAACGAGGTGACCGCGCAGGGATAGCCCGGACTTCCTTGGACCCGCGCATTACCTGGACCCGCGCAGACCCTCGGGCTTCGCCCGAGGCCTGCACGCTATGAAGGAGAACCGCGAGATGCCTCTCGATTAACTGGACCCGCGCAGACCCTCCCGCTTTCGCCGGAGGCCTGCACGCTATGAAGGAAACTGCGGAATTGCCCCTCGGGATCTTGCGCGGGCTACTGGAACCCGCGCAGACCCTCCGGCTTCGGCCGGAGGCCTGCACGCTCTGAAGCAACGACGGCGCGATGCTTAGCGGGTTTCTGGGTTTAGCGTGAAGGCCTCTGGTCGGCGCTAGCGCCGACCAGAGGGTCTGCGCGGGCCAACTGAATGCGGGCAAAATTAATAGCGAAGCGCCGCGCGCCGCTCGTGGCGCTCCAGCGCGAGCTCCACGAGGCGGTCGAGGAGCTCGCCGTACGGAATCCCCGAGGCCTCGAACAGCCGCGCGTACACGCTCGTCGCGGTGAAGCCGGGAATCGTGTTCAGCTCGTTCACGAGCACCTCGCCGTCCTCGCGGACGAAACAATCGGCACGGGCCATCCCCTCGCACTCGGTCGCCACGAACGCCTGCACCGCGAGCTCCTGCACCCGCGTGGCCTGCTCGGCCGAGATCCGGGCCGGGACGACCAGATCCATGCCGCCCTCGTCGTACTTGGCCGAGTAGTCGTACCAGTCCGCGTCGGAGAACCCGTGCGCGACGATCTCGCCGGGGAGCGAGGCTACGGGGCCTCGGTTGCCGAGTACGCCGACCTCGACCTCGACGCCGACGACCAGCTCCTCGACGAGAACCTTGTCGTCGTGAGCTCTGGCGAGCGCCACCGCGGCCTCCAGCTCCGCCGGCGTCCGCGCCTTCGAGATCCCGACCGACGAGCCGAGTCGCGCCGGCTTGACGAAGACGGGGAACCCGAACGGATTCCGGACCGGGTCGCCGTCGCGGAGCGTGACGTTTCGCGTCACAGGCACGCCCTGGTCTCGCATCACCGCCTTGAAGAGGTCCTTGTCCATGCAGAGGGCCGAGGCGGTCACTCCCGAGCCCACATAGGGCACGCCGGCAAGCTCGAGCAGCCCCTGGACGGTGCCGTCCTCCCCGAAGGGCCCGTGGAGGATCGGCAGCACGACGTCGACCTCTCCGAGCGCCGCAGGGACGCCGCCGTTAGCGGGGATCGGAAGGGTGCCGACCGGCCCGCGGGGAAGCTCGCGGGTCGCCCCGGAGGCGAGCGCCCAGCGCCCGTCGCGGCCGACCTCGATCGCGAGCGCCTCGTACCGCTCGTCGTCGAGTGCCTCGAGCACGGACCGGCCGGAGGCCAGGGAGACCTCGTGCTCGCTCGAGCGGCCGCCCATCAGGACGGCAACGCGGACGCGTCCGGTCACGGTCCGGGCCGCCCGTCCGGCGGCGGCGGCTCCGTGGGGAGGCTGTCGGTCGGAACCGTGTCGGTCGGAACCGTGTCGGTAGGAACCGTGTCGGTCGGAACCGTGTCGGTGGGAGTCGTGTCGGTCGGCACGGTGTCCGTGGGCGGGGGCGCGACGTACCTGCCCACGGTGATCGTGACCGCGGAGTTCGGCGCCGCCCGGTTGCCCGCAACGGGATCCTGGGTCAGCACGATCCGGTCCTCGTTCGGGTCCTCGGTCTCCGAGATCACGACCGCGATCCGGAACCCCGCGTCGCGGAGGATCACGGCCGCCGTCCGCCGGTCGAGCGTCGTCACGTCCGGCACCTCGAGCTCGGTGGGTCCCTTCGAGACGCTCAGGGTGACGGTCGAGCCCGGCGACGCCAGCGTGTTCCCCTCGGGCTGCTGGGCGATCACGGTCCCCTCCGGCTCGTCCGAGTCGACGTCTTCCCGGCCGACCGCGAAGCCCTGCGCCTGCAACCTGCCGAGCGCCTCGTCGTAGGGCAGGCGCACGACGGCCGGGACGGTGACCGGCTCGGGTCCGTTCGAGACATTGATGCGGACGTTCGTCCCCTGGACGACGATCTCGTCCGGCCCCGGGTCCTGGCCGATGACCGTGCCCTCCTCCGCGTCCGAGTTCAGGTAGAAGAGCTTCGGCTCGAGGTGTGCATCCTTCAGCGCCGCGACCGCGTCGGTCGCCGTGTGGCCGCGAACGTCGGGCACTCTCGTCTTTGCCTTCCCGGTCGAGACGACGATGCGGACGGTGCTGTCCTTCGCGACGCGGTCTCCGTCCTCGGGCCGCTGGTCGAAGACGACCCCCGCCGGAACCGTCGGGTGTGCTGAGCGGAAGACCTTCGCCTTCAGGCCCTTCTCCTCGATCTTCGCCACCGCGAGCCTCGCGTTGATGCCCTCGACGAGCGGCACCGCGACGGGCTTGTTGGCGTTCAGCTGGTCCTGGATCTGATCCCAGAGGAGCCAACCGGCCACCCCGGCGGCCACGACGAGGCCGAGCGCGAGGAGCCAGGGCCAGAAGGGGCGCCGCCTCGGCGGCGGTCCCTCGTAGAGGTAGTCGCGCGGCGGCGGTGGGGGCTGGACGGGGGCGGGCCGGCGGACCACCTCGGTCGCGGCGCGCGTGATCGTCGTCGGCGCCAGATCCATGGCCCCCGCCCCCGCGAGCACGGCCGTGGCCGCGTCGCTCGTCTCAGGTGCGACCGCGATCCCGCGCGCGACCCTGGCGAGGTCGGCGTCCATCTGCTCGGCGCTCCGGTAGCGGTCGGCCTGGTCCTTCGCCAGCGCCCGCAGCACGACGAGGTCGAGGTCACGGGGAACCTCGGGCCGGGAGGCCGACGGCGGCTCGGGCGTCGCGGACAGGTGCTTCATCGCGATCTCGAGCGGAGTCGAGCCGCTGAACGGCACCTGGCCCGTCAGCATCTCGTAGAGCACGATCCCGACCGAGTAGAGATCCGACGTCTGGTCGACCGCGGCCCCGCGCGCCTGCTCGGGCGAGAGGTACTGCGCGGTGCCGATGATCGAGCCGGCCTCCGTCATCTGGCTTGCCTCCGCCCGCGCGATCCCGAAGTCCGTCACCTTGACCCGGCCGTCCGGGCCGACCAGCACGTTGTGCGGCTTGATGTCACGGTGGACGATCCCGCCCCGGTGCGCGAAGCCCACCGCGGCCAGGATCTGGCGCGTGTAGTCGATCGCGACCTGGATCGGACTCGGCCCGCGCGAGACGATCAGCTCCTTCAGTGTGCGGCCCTCGAGGTACTCCATCGCGATGTAGTAGGAGCCCTCGGCCTCGCCGCGGTCGTAGATCGAGACGATGTTCGGGTGCGAGAGCCCGGCGGCGTTCTTCGCCTCGCGGCGGAAGCGCTCGACGAACTGCTCGTCGTGGGCGTGCCGGTCGTTCAGGATCTTGATCGCGACCCGTCGCCCGAGCTCCTGGTCTTCCGCCAGGTAGACGTCCGCCATCCCGCCGGCGCCGAGCTTCCGGACGACCCGATAGCGTCCGTCGAAGACCTGGTTGATGAAGGTGTCCGAGACGGCCACTCGATCAGGTTAGGAGTTCGACCCGCCAGCCAGGAGTGCCTGCAACAACTCGCGCGCAATCGGTGCGGCGGTACGCCCGCCAGTGCCTTCCTGGTTCTCGAGCATCACTGCGATCGCGACGCGCGGTCGGTCGGCCGGGGCGAACGCGATGAACGAGGTCTGGTTCAACCCCGGGACGCCGGTTTCTGCGGTGCCGGTCTTGCCGGCGACACGGACGCCCGGGAGCTGCGCCGCGGTGCCCGTCCCTGCCGACACGACGGCCTCCATCATCGACGTCAGCGCGGCCGCAGTCTCGGCGCTGACCGCTCGGCCCAGCTCTTCGGGCTTGGCGCGGGCCACTGTGCGGCGGTCGGGGCTCACGACGCGCTCGACCACGTGCGGCTTCATCACGAGGCCGCCGTTCGCGACCGCGGCGGCGAGCATCGCCATCTGGAGCGGCGTGACCAGCAGGCGCTCCTGCCCGAAGGCGAACCGCCCCGGGTCGACCTGGAAACGGTTCTTTGGGCGAAAGAGACGCGAGCCCTGGTAGAGGCCGCTCGGGGCACGCTCGTTCACGGGTGTCTCGAGCGGGGGGACCGAGTAGAACCCGAAGCGCTTGGCGTACTCGATCAGCACGAGCGGCCCGAGTGCCTTGCCGATCTCACAGAAGACGGCGTTGATCGAATGCTGGAGGGCGGCGGTGAAGTCGACCCGGCCGAAGACCTCGGGGCCGCTCTGGTCGGCGTAGTTCGTCACGCGCTTGCCGTACTCGATGCAGTAGCCGGGATCGTCGAAGGTCGAGTCGAGCCTGAAGCGGCCGCTCTCGAGCGCCGCAGCCGCGGTCAGCACCTTGAACGTCGATCCGGGGACGTACAGGCCGTCCGTGGCGCGGTTCACCAGGGGCGCGGCGGGGCGGCAGTTGGCTTCGATCCGCGAGAGCTCGCCGAACCGCTTCTCGATCAGATTCGGGTCGTACGTCGGGGCGGAGGCCATCGCGAGCACCCGCCCGGTCGCCGGCTCGAGCGCCACGAGCGCGCCACACTGGCCGGCGAGCAGGCGGTTCGCGAGGGCCTGGATCTTCGCGTCGAGTGAGAGCACGAGCGTGTTGCCCTTGATCGTGACCCCGCGCAGGCGGTCGAGGGTGGTCTCGAGGACCGTGCGGAGGTTCTTGTTCGAGGCGATCAGGTAGTCGTTCTGAGACCGTTCGAGGCCGGCGCGCGAGCGCACCTGTGTCGAGTAGCCCACGATGTGGGGCGCGAGGTTGCCGGCCGGATACCGGCGGAAGTACAGCGTCCTGCCCTGAACACGCCGCGCGCGATTCGTGGCCAGCACCGTCCGGCCGTCGGCGGCGTAGATCTGACCCCGGCGGATCGTGAACTGGGCCACGACCTTGATCGCGTTGTCCTGCCGGTCGGCGAGCCCGCCGGCGGCCCAGGTCTGCCAGTAGGTCGTCGCCCCGATCAGCGCGACGAGCAGGACGAGCGCCGAGACGGCGAGCCGGGTGATCTGCCGGTTCACAGGCGCCTCGTGTTCGCGCGGTCCGAGACGAGTAGGAGGCCCGCGAGCAAAACGAAGTTGGCGACGACGGCCGAGCCGCCGTAGCTCACGAACGGAAAGGTGATGCCGGTCAGCGGGATCAGGCGGAGGATCCCGCCGACGATGATGAACGTCTGCAGGGCGAAGCCGAAGGTCAATCCGGCCGCGAGCAGCTTCGAGAAGCCGTCCTCGGCGAGCAGGGCGATCCGGAACCCGCGCAGGGTGAAGAGCATGAAGACGAGGAGCAGCGCGGAGGCTCCGACGAGCCCCAGCTCCTGCGCGAGCGCCGAGTAGATGAAGTCCGTGTTCAGATCGGGGATCAGCGGCTCGCCGGTGGTGCCGGCGAAGGTGCCCTTGCCGAGCCCGGTGCCGGCAAACTGCCCGTTCGCGATCGAGTAGAGCGACTTCACGAGCTGGTAGCTCGCGCAGTCCTGTCGCGGTAGCAGCTTCCCGGTCTGGGCGCAGTAGACAGCGCCGTCCGTCCAGGGCTCGCGCCAGATCGTCACGCGCGACTCGACGTGCGAGAGGAGCCTGTAGGCCGCCGCGGCCCCGGCCGCGAAGAGCACCAGGCCGGCGCCGACGTAGACGATGCGCGCGGTCGCGACGTAGACCATCGCGAGGAAGATCCCGAAATAGAGGAGGGCGCTGCCGATGTCGCGCGTCTCGACGAGGACGAGCATCGCGGCTCCCCAGATCAGGAGGAGGGGGCCGAGGTCCTTCAGGCGACCCTGCGCCAGCACCTCCCGCTTGTCGCGCAGGTAGGCGGCGAGGAAGACGATCAGGAGGATCTTCGCCAGCTCGCCGGGCTGGAACTGGAACGAGCCCACGCGCACCCAGAGGCGGGCCCCGTTGATCGTCGTTCCGATGCCGGGCAGCGCCGGTAGCGCCAGCAGCCCGATCGCCGCGAGCCCGACCAGGTACTTGTAGCGCTCGATCCGCCGGTAGTCGCGCCGGAGCAGCACGAGCGTCGCCGTGAACAACCCGACCGCGATCACGATCCAGAGGCTCTGGCGCAGGGCGTCGTCCGGGTCGAGCCGGTAGATCTCGATCACGCCGATCGCGACGAAGAGGCCGGCCATCGGCAGCAGGTAGGGATCCGCCTGGGGAACGGTCAGCCGGACGACGAGGTGCGCCGCCAGGAAGACGGAGAGGAAGAAGATCCCGTACGACAGCGACCCTGTCGAGATCACGTCCTGACCTGCGATGTAGACGCTGGCGAAGCCGGTCCCGGTCACGAGCGCCACGAGGAGCAGGTAGAAGAGCTCGCGGTTTCGGAGCGTCAGGGAATCACCTCGGCCTCGAGGCTCTTGACCTCGCGGAGCGCGGAGCGCTGGCCGATCAGGTCGTGGTCGAAGAGCGAGCGGCGCTCGCGCTGCGAGAGCTGGGCCGCGAGCAGGCGGCTGACGTAGACCGACCGGTACAGGCGCACCCCGGCGACGTCGTAGGGGAGACCCTGGTAGACGGCGACGTGGCCGTCCGATTCGGCCCCGACGAAGT
>Ga0136620_10000951_pt1 | contig 13450 bp, 8 predicted proteins | sample AntDrymUQ4162106_2_FD_104806 | JGI IMG/M metagenome (GOLD analysis project Ga0136620, IMG submission 104806) | Polar desert sand microbial communities from Dry Valleys, Antarctica - metaG UQ416 (21.06) | ecosystem: Environmental > Terrestrial > Soil > Desert | place: Antarctica: Dry Valley... | reverse complement strand
GGGGACCCCGCGGCGGGCGAGCAGGAACTTGAGGGCCGCGTGTCGCGGGAACCCCTCGACCGAGGCACGAAGCGCGCCAAGCCTGGCGGCCCCCTCAGCCGTGGGCTTGCGGACGACCTCGGAAACGAGCTCCGGGAACGCCGCTGCGAGCCCCGAAACGGCGCCTACGGCACCACCGGCCATCCCCTCGTGGATCAGGGCCTCCGGCCCGACGAGGACGTCGAGGCCCTCGATCAGATACGGCGCGAAGCGCTCGAAGGGCGCGTCCGAGACCTTGAGCCCCGCCAGGTTCGCCGCCTTCGCCCGGAGGCGCTCGACGACGGAGACGGGCACCGCGTAGCCGCTCGCGCGGGCGAACTCGTAGACGTAGAACGGCAGCGGGGAGCAGGCGGCCGCCGCGGCCGCGAAGTGCGCCAGCAGGGCCTCGTCGTCGAGCGCGAAGTAGGGCGGCCCGATGACGGCGACCGCGTCCGCTCCCGCCTCGGCCGCGTGCGCTGCGAGCTCGACGGTCGCGGCGGTCGTCTGGGCGCCGCAGTGGGCGACCACCCGCAGCCGCCCGCGTCCGGCCGCGACGAAGGACTCGAGCGCGCGACGGCGCTCGGCGACCAAGAGGAGGATCCCCTCGCCCGTCGTCCCGAGCGCGAGCACTCCCTCGACGCCGCCGGCCGAGAGGAAGTCCGCCAGCGGGCCGAACGCCTCCTCGTCCAGACTCGCGCCGCCCTCGCGAAGCGGGGTCACCGACGCCGCGAGAGCACCGCGAATCACGCCAGTGCCCGGATCGCCCGCAGCGCCTCATCGACCTCCGCGGGCGTGTTCATCAGCCCGGTGCCGAGGCGCGCGTACGAGGTTGCGTACGGCGTCACGGTCGCGACGATCCGCCGCCGCGCGAGGCGATCGACGACCTGCGGTGGGGTCAGGCCCCGGACGTCGAAGCAGACGAGACCTGCCGAGAGCGCCGTCGAGCGCGGCGTGTACAGCGTCACGTGGCCCATCGCTGCAAGGCCCGCCTTCAGCCGGCCGGCGAGCTCGTGGATGCGGGCGGCCGCGCGGGCCCGGCCGATCCGGCGGCGGAAGGCGAACGCGTCCGCCAGAGCCCAGCGGTGCTCGAACGAGTGGAACCCCCCGGGCGTGAACCGGGCCGCGGACGAGGAGCCCCCGGAGAACGAGGGAATCGTCGGCTCCAGGCGAGACCAGGCCTCGGGACGGGCCCACACGATGCCCGTGCCCCGCGGCCCGAGCAGCCACTTGTGACAGCCGGCGGCGAGGACGTCGCACCCGAGCGCAGCGAGTCCCACGTCCTCGGCGCCGAAGCCGTGGACGCCGTCGACGCAGAGCAAGATCCGTTCGGCCTCCGGCCGGCCGCGGTTTCGCTCCGCGACGACCTCGGCAATCGCTTTCACCGGGAGCTTCACGCCCGTGCTCGAATGGACCCACGTGACGGCGAGCACCCGGGTGCGAGGCCTGAGGGCCGCCCGGACCGCCTTGACGATCGCGTCGACGCTCGCCGCGTCGGGGCGGCCGTAGAGTGAGATCGTCCGCACGGTCGCGCCGGTGCGCGCGGCCATCGTCCGGAGCGACTCGTGGGTGGAGAAGAAGTCGTGCCGGGTCGTCACGACCTCGTCTCCCCGCCCGAGCCGAAGCCCGTTGTAGACCAGACCCAGCCCCATCGTCGTGCTGTCCGTGAGCGCGATGTCGAGCGGGCTCACGCCGAGGTACGACGCCGCCTCGCGCAGGACGCGCGCCTCGAGCTCGCCCTCGTTCGCGTGCAGGTACGAGACCGGGTTGCGGTCGAGGCCGCGGCGGTGGCGCTCGATCGCCGCGCGGACGGGCGCGGGATGCGAGGCGAGCAGGAAGCCGCCGAGCTGGATCACGCGCGGGTCGAGATCGAGCTGGCGGCGCACCTCGCTCCAGGAGGGCGGCGAGGTCTCGCTCGCGCGTGCCGCGTCGTCCGTCCACAGGCGGTCGCCGAGCCCGGCCGCCACGAGCGTCAGGCCGGTGCGGGCGAGGAGCTCCCTGCGATCGAGCGGCATGGCCTGATTCTGCCGATCGCCCGCTGCGGCCACATGGTCGATCGAGCATCCAGGCAAGCTTGCGCGGTGCTGCAGCAGTTGCGACTCGCTCTGCTCGGCGTCGCGGTAGGGCTCGCCTTCGCGGACTCGTCGATCGTCGTCCTCGCCCTGCCCGATCTGATCTCCGAGCTCGAGACCTCCGTCACCGGGGTCTCGTGGGTCGTCACCTCCTACAACCTCGCGGTCGCGGTCGCGGCCCTCGCGCTGGTTCGGGTGGGACGCGGGCTGCCGCCGGCGCGCCTCGCCGCGGCCGGGCTCGCGCTGTTCCTGGTCGCCTCGCTGGCCTGCGGGCTCTCACCCGGGCTCGGCGCGCTGATCACCTTCCGCTCGCTGCAGGGCCTCGGCGGGGCTGCGCTCCTCGCGGGGTCGCTCCCGCTCGCGCGGAGCCTCGCGGGGACGCCGGAGGCCGGCTCCGCCCTCTGGGCACTCGCCGGCGCCGTCGGTGTCGCTGTCGGCCCGGCCGCGGGCGGGGCGCTCACGCAGGCGTTCGACTGGCGCGCGATCTTTCTGGCCCAGGCCCCCGTGGCTGCGGCCGCGCTCGCGGCGATGATCGGAGGAGTCGCGGTTCGGCCAGACTCCGAGAGCGCACCCGCAACGGGCAGAATCGCCGCCAACTCGGCGCTCGCGCTCGTGTCAGGCGGGCTCGTCGGGGCGCTCTTCCTCGTCGTCGTGCTCCTCGTCGACGTCTGGCGGCTCTCGCCGCTCCAGGCGGCGGCGATCGTCAGCACCATCCCGGCCGGGGCGGTGGCGGGGCGGGCGCTCGGGACGCGCTCCCCGACGCTCGCCGGACTCGCGACGGGATGCGTCACGCTGGCGGCGGGCCTCGCTGCGCTGGCGCTCCTGCCCGCGAGCAAAGTCGCCTGGATCGTCGCCGGCCTCGCGTGCTGCGGACTCGGCCTCGGTCTGACGGTCCCGCGCCTGACGAGCGCCGCGCTCAGGCCGGGGGCAAACGCAGCCGCCTCGGGCTCGTGGTCGGTCGCCGCGCGGCATGTGGGTCTCGTCGCTGCGCTCGTCCTCGTCGCTCCCGTCCTCGCGCACGACCTCGACGCGGGCGCCGTCCGCGCGGAGCGCGCCGGCGCGGCCCTCGTGCTGGACGCGCAGCTCGACACGGAGACCAAGGTGCCGCTCGCGATCGACCTCGCAAGAGCGATCGAACGGACGCCGCACGGGACGCTGCCCGACTTCGGCCCCGAGTTCGGGGAGCGGCGTTCCGGCGGCGACGAGGGTGCCGAGCTCGACCGCCTCCGCCGGGGCCTCGACGAGACCGTCCGGGCCGTCGTCACCCGTGGCTTCCGCCGCGCTTTCACGATCTGCGCGCTCCTGGCGCTCCTCGCCCTCGGCCCGGTCCTCTTCCTGCGTCGGGCGACCAGGTGAGCTCTCGCGGCTCGGCCCTGCTCGGAGCGACCGTGCTCGTGGCAGGAGCCCTCCTCGTCGCCGAGCTCGGTGCCGGCGGGCTCGGCTACGGCGCCGGCACGCTCCACGACCCCTGCCGCCCGCGCGTGACCGCCGGGGGTGCGAGGGCCGAGGAGGCCGCGCAGCGCTACGTCCTTCGGGCGCTCGACGAGCTCGCCTGCCGGACCGGCAAGAGCCGGGAGGAGCTTGTGCTCGAGCTCGCCGACCGGGGCATCGACGTGGTCGATGCGATCAGGCGGCTCGAGGACACAATCGACGACTGGCGGGAGCGGCTCGAGGACATCCTCGACGGCCCGTAAGAGGCCGTGCCGGCTTTGCCGGCATGGCCGCTCAACCCGAGCGGCGGGGACGCAGACCGTCGCCCCTGGCTGGCTAGCTCATAAGGCGGCGCTTGCGACGCCGACCAGAAGAGGCCGTGCCGGCTTTGCCGGCATGGCCGCTCAACCCGAGCGGCAGAGGCGCGGCGGGTCGACCCCTAGCCGCCGCTCCGAGAGAAATGCTGGTAGTCCCTGACGCCGCTCCAGCGGCCTCCCCAGCCCCACTCCACCGAGTCGAAGGCCGAGACGAGCGAACCGCCGTCGTACGCCATCCCGGGCCGCCGGCGTGAGCGGTCGAGGTACGGCACGCTCGCGGGATGTGACGTCGAGCCCCCGCTCACGTAGGGGTTCTCGATCGGGTTGACGTCGATCGCGCGCCCGTAGGCGTGCTCCGACCACCTGCCGGTCCCCGAGACCGGCCGGCAGTTGAAGGCGGACGTGTTGTCGGCCTCGATCGACCGGAAGTCGCTGGCACCGTAGTCGTCCACGAGCCGCATGCGGCGGATCGGAAACCGTGCGGCATACAGCCGCCGGAGCACCGCGAGCAACGCCCTCGCCGAGTCCTCGTGCACCACGAGCCGCCCGGTGTGCACACGGCGATCGAAGCCCCAGTGAGCGGCGGTTATGAGCCGGAGGTCGCCCAGGCCGACGGGACAGCCCGGCCGCCACGAGACGCCGGTCATCCTGTCGGCGAGCCCGGGGCCGAGCTTCGAGATCGAGCCGCGAAAGCGCTCGCCGGAGCCGTTCGCGCCGGCTGTGACGACCGCGAGCGCGAGCGCGGTCAGCGCGACGAGTCCGAGCCTCCCTGGCCCGCGACTACCTCCAGGTGACATGGACGTGCCCGGCATGCAGCTCGGCGAGCGCGAGCGCCGGCCGAAGTCGGGACGGCCGGATTCGAACCGGCGGCCCCCTGCTCCCAAAGCAGGTGCGCTACCAGGCTGCGCCACGTCCCGTGCCGGGCAGTGTAGGCACGCCGAAGACCGCCGGTAGCCTCGGCGTGTGAGCGAGGTCGGACTCGGGTCTCGGAAGCAGACGGGCCGTCCCTTGCTCGGCTATGGGATGGTCGCCCTCGGCTCCGTCCTCTTCGCCGTCAACGGGGTCGTGGCGAAGGTGATCCTCGTTTCCGGCGTCACCTCCCTGAGGCTCACCGAGCTCCGCTCGACGGGGGCGGCGCTCGGACTCGGGCTCGTCGTGGTGCTGCTCCGGCCCGGCCGCCTGCGGGTCGCCCGGCGCGAGCTCGTCCACCTCGCCAGCTTCGGCTGCGCCGTGGCCTCCGTGCAGCTCTTCTACTTCCTTGCGATCCGGAGGCTCGACCTCGGCGTCGCCCTCCTGCTCCAGTACACGGGGCCGCTCCTCATCGCGCTGTGGGCGCGGTTCTTCGCTCGCGAGCCGGTTCGGCGCAGGATCTGGTACGCGCTCGCGCTCGCGCTCGTCGGCCTCTCCCTGGTGGTAGACGTGTGGCGCGGGTTTTCGCTCGACGGGCTGGGCGTGTCCTTTGCGCTGCTCGCGGCCCTGGCCTACGCGTTCTACGTCCTGCTGGCCGAGCGCGGCCTCGGCGAGCGGGACCCCCTCTCCCTGCTCGCGTGGGGGTTCGCGCTCTCCTCGCTGCTGTGGGCGTTGACTCAGCCGTGGTGGAGCTTCCCGGTCGAACTCGTTGCGCGGGACGTCTCGCTGCTCGGCCGCCTCGGCGAGGTGCAGCTGCCGATGTGGGCCCTGCTCTGCTGGTTCGTGGTGCTCGGGACGATGGCGCCCTTCATGCTCGTCGTCGGAGCGCTTCGCCATCTGCCGGCTACGAGCGTGGCAATCACGGCGATGGTCGAACCAGTCGCGGGCGGAGTAGCGGCCTACGCGTGGCTCGGTGAGACCCTCGGCGTCGCCCAGCTCGCCGGGTGCGCAATCGTCCTGGTCGCGATCTTCCTCGCTCAGACCGCACGCTAGCTTCGCGGCGGCGCCCGAGGTCCGGCAGACGCTGTACAGTTTCCCGGCCCCTCGTGGTCCTTTTCAGACGGAAATCCGTAGTTCTCCTAAGCATGCTTGCGCTCGGCCTCGTCGGGTCAGAGGCAGCGGCGGCGCGTACGGATGTCGAGACGACCCGCCAGTCTTCGTCGGGACCCGAGCGAAGGCTTCTGCGGGCGATGAACGAGAGCCGCCGCGCGCACGGCCTGCCCCTCCTCAGGGTCGACGCGACCTTGCAGCGAGCCGCCCGCGCTCACTCCCGGGACATGATCGCGCGAGGGTACTTCGACCACGGCGCGTTCGGAACCCGGCTCTCCCGCTTCGGTATCCGGGGCGAGGTGATTGGCGAGAACCTCGCGGCCGCCTCCGGCCGGCGCGCGCTGGCCCGTCACATCGTGCGGATGTGGCTCGGCAGCCCGGGGCACCGCGCGAACCTCCTCCGTCCGGGCTTCCGACGCGTCGGGATCGGCGCGCTCCCCGGGAGGCTCCCCGGGCTCGGGAACGTTCGAGTCGTGACCGCGGACTTCGCGGGCACCTGACCGGCTCAGCCGGCGCGACGCTCGCCGCGGAAGAGGGCCCGCAGCGCCGCGAGCTTCTCGTCGCGCGTCCCGGCCTGATCGCGCTCGGTCGGGCGTCCGTACAGCATCCGACGTAGGAGCGGCGCCAGCTCGAGCGGATTGAACGGCTTCGTCACGTACTCGACACCACCGAGGTCGAGCGCCCGGGCCCGGTCTCGCAGCTCCGCACGCGCGGTGAGGAAGACGATCGGGATCTCATTCGTGCCAGGGTCGCTGAGCAGCTGCTCGGCTACCTGCCAGCCGTCGAGGCCCGGCATCATCACGTCGAGCAGGATCGCGTCGGGTTCCTTCGCGCGGGCGAGCTCGAGCCCGGCCAGCCCGTCACCGGCCTCAACCACCTCCATCCCTTCGGCCTCGAGGTTTACCCGGCAGAGGAGCCGAATCGGGGCCTCGTCGTCGATCACGAGAATCCGGGGCACGTCGCCCTCCTTTGAATCGTTTCCTATACCCCGGATCCCGCGGAAGTAGTCACCACGCGCTGCGGGACGCCCGGAAGCTCGATTGCGAAGGTCGACCCGGCCCCCTCGGACGAGTCGACCCAGATCCGGCCTCCCATCGCCGTCACGAGGCCACGGGCGATGAACAGGCCAAGGCCTGTCCCGGACAGCCTGCCCTCCCGGCCGCTGCCCCGGTAGAACTTCCGGAAGATGCGCTCTTCCTCGCCGCGCGGGATGCCAAGCCCCTCGTCCCTGACCAGAAGCTGCACCGCCTCGCCCTCGCGCCGTCCGCTGATCGTCACCGTCCCGCCGCCCGGCGAGTACTTGAGGGCGTTGTCCACGAGCTGGCCCAGGATCTGGCCCAACTTCTCCCGGTCTGCCACTGCCTCGAGCGGATCGGGGAGCTCGAGGACGAAGGCGTGACTTTCCGCGGGCGCGGCCTGCGTCGCACCGGCGACGACCTCCGACACGACCGTGCGAAGGTCGGTCGGAGCGAGGTGGAGCGGCAGCTCGCCCGTGTCAAGTCGCGCGACGTCCAGCAACCTGTCGACCGTTTTCGTCAGCCGCTCCGCCTCGGAGGCGATGTACCCGAGGAAGGTCTTGCGCTCCTCGTCGCCGAACGCGATGTCGCTTCTGAGCATGGTTTCGGCGAAGCCGTAGATCGAGGTCAGCGGCGTCCTCAGCTCGTGGGAGACGGCCCAGACGAATTCCGATTTCAGCTGCTCCACGGCGAGGTCACCGGAGATGTCGCGGAAGGCGAAGATGCGGCCCAACACGTCCCCAGCGGGGTCGCGCATCACCGCTTCCGTCACCGAGAGCCACACCTCCTCGTTGGCACGGCCGATCGAGATCACCCGGTCGCCGGCCGGGGCATCCCCGGGCGACTCCAGGCGACGGTGGAGCAGCTGGGAAGGCTCGCGTCCCAGTGCCTCGGCCCCAGAGACGCCTGTGATCCGCTCGGCGGCGGCGTTCCAGAGGACGACGCGCCCGTCCCGATCCACGGCGACGATGCCGTCGGCGATGTTCGCGAGGATCGCGACGCTCCGCTCCTTCTCGTGTGCTACCCGCTGGTAGAGCACGGCGTTCGAGAGGGCGGCGGCGGCGTTCCCGGCCAGCGCAGCCAGGGACTCCACCTCCTCATTCCGCCACGAGCGCGCCGCGCGCGAGTAGACGGCGAGGACGCCTCGCCCCTCCGGGAGGGCGAGCGGGACGCCCAGGAACCCCTCGAAACCGCGCGCGAGAACCGGGTCTCTCCCTTGCGGGAGATCGGAGACGCTGGCGAGGGCGACCGGCAACTGCGCATGCGCCGTGTCGCCCACCGGCCGGGTCTCCAAGGGCGCCCGGGCTCCGACGACGTCGTCGAGGCCCTCGCCGGACGCCGCGACGACGAGTAGCTCCTCGCCCTCCGCCAACCACACGGCGCCGGCCTCGGCGCGCAGCAGCGCCGGAGCGCGGTCGACCAGCTCATCGAGAACTGCGGCGGGGTCGAGCTCGGTCGCAACCATCGTGCCGCTACGCGCGAGCTCCTGCGATAGCGCCCTTGAGCGGCGCTCGGTCTCGAAGAGCTCGCTCCGCTCGAGCGCCCCCCGCGCGGCCTGGGCCAGGTGGCGGCCGAGCTCGAGATCGTCCTCCGTGAAGGCTTGCTCCTCGACGAAGAAGACGACCACGAGCCCGTGTTCCTCCGACCGTAGGGCCTGAACCGGCACCGCGATGAGGGACCGGTACGACGCCGTCACCGCCTCGCGGAAGGGCCCGTCGAAACGGTCGTCCGCGGCGAGCTGCGCGGCCGCGAGCACCCGTCCCTCGCGGGCGGCGATCTGAAGCGAGGCGGCCGTGACCGATCCTGGCGCGATCGCCTTGGCGACCGGCTCGACGAGCTCGTGCGCCCCCGCGAGGACGAGTCCGCCCGGCTCCGGCATGAGGACGCAGGACCCGTCGCCGCCCAGGGAGACGCAGGCCGCCTGCGCAACCGCGTCAAGCGTCTCGGCATGCGAGAGCGGCTCGCCGAGCAGGGTTGCGACGCGGTAGAAGCCCCGTTCGACGCGCGCCTGTCTCGCGCTGAGCTCGAAGCTCTCGGCGTTCTGCAGGGCGAGCGAGGCCAGGCTCGCGAAGGCCTCGAGGAGCTGGGCGTCGGCCTCGCCGAAGGGGCGGGCCGGGTCGCGACGCCCGGCCCCGAGGACGCCGCGCGTCTCACCCGACCAGGTCATGGGTGCGACGATCGCTCCGGCGAAGCTCCGGTACGCGTCGTTCGGGACCGGCAGGGTCTTCGCGTCGTAGTCGTCCGCACGGACCGAGCGCTCGCCGGCCACTGCCCTGGCCGCGAGGCCTCGTTCGAGCGGGAACTCGAACCCGAGCATCGTGAGAGGCAGGCCGTGGACCGCCGCGCACCGGAAGACGCCCTGTTCCGCGTCGATCAGGTAGCAGTCGGCGGCCTCGGACTCGAGCAGCTTCGCGACCTCCTCGACGAGCCGCTGCAGGACCGTCTCCAGCCGCAGCTCGCCGGTCACGACCCGGGAAGCTTGAAGGAGTGCGGTCTGCCGTTCCAGCGCCGCGGCCAGCTCGCCGGCGGCCCGCGTCCGATCGAGCGCGAGCGCCGCCTCCCCGGCGATCGCCTCGAGCAGGACGAGCTCGCCGCTCGAGAACGCTCGCCGCTCTCCCGTGGCGGCCGCGACGAGAACACCCGTGACGCGGCCGCCGACGACGAGCGGGACGAACGCGGCGCTCGTCGCCCCCACCCGCTCCGCGAGCCGGCGGTTGACGATCGGCGACTCGGAGAGGTCGAAGATCGTCAGCGAGGCACCCTCGGACACGACGCTCGCGATCGCGGAGGGCTCCTCGACGAGATCGAGCCGGAGCCGGCTCCACCACTCGACCTCGCCGGCCACGTCCTGTGCCAGCAGCCCCGTCGCCTCCGACTCATCGGCGCCGACCAGCGCGATCGCGGCAAACTGCAGCCCGAGGAGCCGGCGGACCTCGTCGAGCACGACCCCTGCAGCCTGCCTCGGCTCGTCGACCCGGCCGAGCGCTGAGGAGATCGGTCCGACGGCCTCGAGCTCGCTGCCGAGCATGGAGATCTGCTCACGGCGATCCCGGCCGCTCGAGGCGCCGGTGATCGACGGCGTCACGCGCCGCCACCGCGCGAGCACGAGAACGGATGGAGGCAGTGCGACCGCGATCGCAGCGAACGAGACCCAGAGCTGGCCGCCGAGCGGACGGCTGTCGTGCAGGACGAGCGCCCCCAGCGTCGCGGCTACGACGGCCAGGGTCGCGAGCAGGCAGAGCAGCCCGAGTTCGGCGGCCTCGATCCGACCGCGCGCGCGCCAGCTCACCGCGAGGAGCACCGCGACCGCGGCGAGAGCGGCTGCCAGCGCGAGGAGCGGCAGCGCGTTGAGGAGCACCGACTGAGTCTCGAGGCTCACCGGGGAGGTTGATGATAGAGAGCGCCTCGACGAGATCGACTTCGTGGCCGCGATCTCCGGTTGCAAAGATGGGCCGTCCGGCCTATTGGCACTCGGGGGCCCGGCACGATACGGTGGGCTCTTGGGCGATGCGAGCCGCGGACTAGTCCGCGGCCAGCAGCGAAAAGGCCCGCCGCAACCGACCCCCCAGCGGCGGGCCTTTTCATGCCCAGCCTGATCGAGGCTCGCGGCTGTGCGCCGGCACTCGACCGGTGGCGGTCAGCCGCGCGACCCGGGCCGCGGCCGCACGAGGGGAGTTGCTAGGTCCTGGCGATCGCGGGCTCGGCGCCGCCGCTCTCGATCCGCACGGCGAGCACCTCGGCGCTGATCCGGTCTCCGTGGCGGGCGACCAGCTCGGACTCCGAGTCCGGCAGCGTCACGACGATCCGGTCGGTGAGCTCGAGGCCGGCGTCCTTCCGCATCGTGTTGAGGCGATGGATCAGGTCGAGGACGCGGCCCTCGAGCAGCAGCTCGTCGTCGAGCCCCGTCTCGAGCGCGACCGTCAGGCCGTCGTCGGCGGCCAGCGCCCAGCCCTCGCGGCCGGCCTGCTCGACGAGCACCTCGTCGCGCTCCAGGACGTGGCCGTCGACGCGGAAGGCGCCGCCGGGCAGCTCCTCGAACCGCCCCTCGGCGAGAGCGGCCCGCACCGCGCCGAGCTCCCGTCCGAGCCTGGGGCCGAGTAGGGGTAGGTTCGGCTTCACGCGGAGCTCCGCGGCGTCGACCTCCCCGAACTCGACCTGCTTGACCCGCAGCTCGTCGGCGATCTCCGCCGCGTGGCCGCGAGCCGCCGAGGCGCCCTGCACCACCAGGCGCCGGAGCGGCTGGCGGAGCTTCAGGCCCGACGACGAGCGCGCCTGCCGCCCGAGCTCGACGACGCGCCTGACCTCGGCGACCTCGGCGAGGAGCGCGTCGTCCGGGTCGCCGAGCTCCGGCCAGCCCGCGAGGAAGACCGACCCGGGCGCGCCCTCGCAGGCCCCTCGCACGAGGTTTCGCCACAGGTGGTCGGCGAGGAAGGGAACGACCGGGGCGATCACGCGGATCGACTGGACGAGCCCGAACCAGAGGACCCCGAATGCGGTCTCGTCACCCTCCCAGAATCGTCGCCTCGAGCGCCGGATGTACCAGTTCGAGAGGTCGTCGACGAACGCGTCGTAGGCCCGGACGACGGCCACGGTCAGGTAGGCCTCGTACCCTGCGCTCACCTCCGAGACGAGCTGGCGCGTGCGCTCGACGAGCCAGCGGTCGAGCGGGCGCAGCTCACCGCCGGGCCCCGACTCGAGCTCCGTCAGCGTCGGCCTGAAGCCCTCGACGTTGCCGTAGTCGACGAGGAAGCGCACGGAGTTCCAGAGCGTGAGCAGCCTCCGCTTGATCTCGTGTGCCGGCCCGAAGCCGAAGAGAAGGTTCTGGCTCGGCGGCTGCGCGCAGTACTGCCAGCGCATCACGTCGGCGCCCATGCGCGCGAACGCGTCCTCGGCGTCGATCATGTTCCCCCACGAGCCGTGCATCTCGCGGCCCGTCTCGTCGAGCATCTTCTCGTAGCCCAGCACCTTCCGGAACGGCGGGCGACCGGTGAGTGCGACCGACATCAGGAGCTGCGAGTAGAACCAGAGCCGGATCTGCTCGCGCATCTCCGAGACCCAGTCGGCGGGAAACCACGTCTCCCAGTAGGCGTGATCGGGGAGGTCGGCGGTCGTCAGGCCCCGGGCAGCACCGGTTCCGTACCCCTCCGGGATCCACTCCTCGTTCTGCCAGCCGAGGGTCGAGAACGGCACGATCCCGGCGTCGAGCCAGACGTCGCCGACCTCCGCGACGCGACTCACCGCCTCCCCGCACGCGTCGCAGCGGATCGGCACGGCGTCGATCCACGGCCGGCGGAGCTCCTCGAGCTGCTCGAGGCCGTCGAGGGCGCGGCGCTCGAGCTCCGAGCGCGACCCGATCACGTTCAGGTGGCCGCACGAGCAGGGGTAGAACGGCAGCGGCAGGCCGTAGTAGCGGCGGCGCGAGATGTTCCAGTCGCCCATGTTCCGCAGCCAGTCGTCCATCCGCTTGCCCATGTACGCAGGCATCCATTCGACCTCGGCGTTGGCGCTCAAGAGCTGCGGCCGGAGCTCGTCGACCGCGATCAGCCAGTCATCGGTGATGCGCCAGATCAGCGGCGTGTCGCACCGCCAGCAGTGCGGGTAACGGTGCTCGTAGAGCCCCGAGGAGACGAGGTAGCCGTGCTCGCCGAGCCAGCCGACGATCTGGTCTGCCGCCTCGGTCGTCGAGAGGCCGTGCAGCCAGCCGTAGTCAGCGGAGAAGCGCCCCGCCTCGTCGACCGGCATCAGCACCGGGAGGTCGTGTACGCGCCCGAGCTCGAAGTCCTCCTGCCCTGCGCCGGGCGCGATGTGGACGATCCCGGTGCCCTCCTCGAGCGAGACCTCGTCCCACGGGATGACGCGATGTTCGACGGCCGCGCCGGGCCCGAGCTCGTCGAACGCTCCCTGATACCGCCAGCCGACGAGCTCCCCGCCCCGTTTCCGCTCGACGAAGGGCCCGTCGGGATACCGGGCGACCGCGACCCACTCGCCGTTCCCCCGTCGTCCGTACTCCGCCTCCGGCCGGACGGCGGCCGCGACGTTCGCCGGCACCGTCCACGGCGTCGTCGTCCAGATCACCAGCGACTCCCGGTCGCGGTCGAGGAGCGGGAAGCGCACAAACAGGGACGGGTCGGCTCGATCCTGGTAGACACCCGCCTGCGAGAGCTCGTGTTGGGAGAGCGAGGTTCCGCAGCGGGGGCACCACTCCGTCGAGCGATGACCGAGGTAGAGCCAGCCGCGCTCGTGCACGAGGTGCAGGAATCGCCAGACGTACTCGATGTTCGTGTCGCTGAACGTGAAGTAGTCGTTCCCCCAGTCCATCCACTGGCCGAGCCGCTTCGAGCCGCGCGTGAGGTCCTCCGCGTAGCCGACGACGACTTCGCGGCAACGGCGCGCGAACTCCGCGAGCCCGAACTCTTCGATCTCGCGCTTCGAGTTGAGGCCGAGCTCGCGCTCGACGCCGACCTCGATCCAGAGCCCCTGGCAGTCGAACCCGTTCTGGTAGCGCTGGTCGAACCCGCGGAGCGCCTTGTAGCGCTGGAAGACGTCCTTCAGCGTCCTGCCCCACGCCGTGTGCACGGCGAGTGGCTTGTTGGCCGTGACCGGGCCGTCGACAAAGCTCCACTTCGGGCCGCCGCGGTTT
>Ga0136620_10000950_pt1 | contig 13459 bp, 11 predicted proteins | sample AntDrymUQ4162106_2_FD_104806 | JGI IMG/M metagenome (GOLD analysis project Ga0136620, IMG submission 104806) | Polar desert sand microbial communities from Dry Valleys, Antarctica - metaG UQ416 (21.06) | ecosystem: Environmental > Terrestrial > Soil > Desert | place: Antarctica: Dry Valley... | reverse complement strand
GCCATTAGGAAGAAGCCCGCCGGAGGTGGGTTCTTGTTTCTGCGAGGGAGGCTTGCGCCGGCTCGAGGGTCCAATCCGGGCCCAACTCATTTCGGAATCCCGCCTTTCACCGAGCTCCGACAGCAAGCGTCGCCTACGAAGCGCGCGACCTGGCGGCTGGTAGCGCTTGCGCTAGCACTAGTGCTACCATCCGGAGATGGCCGGCGCTTCTCAAGTCAACTTGCGCCTGGGCGATGCAAGTGTCCAGCTCCTTGACAATCTCGCGGAGGGGCTCGGACTAAGCCGCTCCGAGACAGTGCGATACGCCCTCCATGAACTGGAGCGGTCGAAGCCCGCGGAGCGACGGAATCGCTTCGCTGACTCCCTTCGCAAGCGCTTCGGTCGCGACGCGGCGCTGCGGGTCGAACTCGATGACGACTTCGCGGCGTTAGCGACCGTGGACGGACAACACCGGGACGAGGTATACGTGTTCGAGCAAGCGACTCGCTTCGGTGACGAGGACTACGTCCAGCTCTGGATAGGGGACCCCGAGACCGACGATGTCCGGATCTTTCTCGGAATTGTCCCGGCCCGCGCAGGCGTGCCGATCATTGTTCAGCTGTCAGAGCTCAGTGCCGCCATGAAGCCGAGGGCCGTCGCGTGGTTCGTCGAGAGCAGCTGACCCGGGGCTGCAGCGTGGTTACTCGGCCAACGTCCGATAGTCGGGCGTGATGGAGCCCTCGATTCTCGCATTGGTTCTGCTGGCAATCTGGCGTGCGCCGCCGTGGTGCCAGCGCGTTCTCACGCTGATGCGTGACGTAGAGGCGTATCGAGCGGGGCGTCGCCACTGCTTGCCTGACAGCGAGCGAGCTAAGCCGGGGGCCGGGGGCGCTGCTCGGTCGGCATAGGTTCGGCACGTTCGCCAGGACCGCTACTTCGGCCTTCAGCTATCACGTTCCGCGCCGGGCGAAGTCGCCCCACGTCAGGCAGGCTGGTGAGATCATGCGCAGGATGCCCTTCGCGCTTTACGAGTACGACGCGGCATTCAGCGACTTCTTTGGCGAGACGGTGCGCACGCTTGCCCGCGCACGCAGCCCCCTCCTGAGCCAAATGGAGTTCGTGGAGGTGCCCGGAACCGTCGGGTCGCGGGTGCGCGACCGCGAGGGGATGGACGTTGTCCTCGAACCGGGCAAGACCACTTCCGAGGTGACCGCGGATCTCAACGCAGTGCGCGACGGTGACTACGAGCAGCTGTACGCCGAGCTTGACGCGGCCTCGGACTCGATGGCCGAGCAACTCGTCGGTTTCTTCGTCGAGACCATGGCCAAGGTCACCGAGGGCACGGGCAACGTGGTCGATGCCGGGGGTGCGCCGCTGAGCTTCGAGGTCGTCTACGAAATGCTGGAGAGGGTCGAGTTCTCGATCAGTGAGAACGACGAGCTCGTGATGCCGTCGTTGCTCATGCACCCAGACCAGGCTGAGAAGGTCAAGGATCTTCCGCCACCGACGTCCGAGCAGCAACGGATGCTCGATGAGCTCAAGGAGCGAAAGCGGGAGGAGGCTCTTGCTCGACGACGCCGTCGGCGCCTTTCTTGACGGCGTTTCAGAGCGGGCGTTCGATGAGCCGCTGATGGCGCTTCTGCGCGCCGAGGGCTACACCGAGGTGCGGCTCGTCCACGGCCAGTTCGAAGCCGGTAAGGACGTGATCGCGCAGAAGGACGGCGAGCAGTGGGTCTTCCAGTCCAAGGCGGGAGATCTCAACCACACGCAGTTTCGACCGGTACGCGAGCAGTTGTACGACCTGCGGATGAGCGACCTGTCCGCGCCCGGTTTCGAAAAAGACCTGCCGCGCCGCGCCGTCTTGGTCCAGACCGGCCGAATGACGGGCCAGGCCCCGATCCACGCCCAGGAGTACCAGCAGCAGTGCATCGACCGCGGCGAGAACCCGATCGAGTTCTGGAATAGGGACACCCTGCTGGGAAAACTCAGTGGCAGTCCGGATGCCGTCCTCCGCGGCAGCATGGACGGTCAGCTCTTCGGCTTGCTTGGCGTGATCGATGACCACACCGCTGACATGGACATCGTCGAGACCTTCTCGCGCCGCTGGACGAGCTGGGAGCCCGCGCGCGTCGCCGGCCTGGGGATCATCGAGGCCGCCCTGCTCTGCGAGCGGCTCAGAGCCGCCGAACGCCTCGACATGGCCTGCCACATCGCGGTGTGCGCCGTGCGCGGCGCATGGGCAGCGGGCGCCGCCAACCCCGACGAAACCACGTACGCCGCGGCCGACTCGGCCGGGCGGCTGTTCGAAACCTATGCCCGGCAACTGTGGGACGAGTGTGATGACCGGCTGCTCCGCGAGTACGGGCTCGCCGGCTACAGCGGGTTCTCCTCGTGGGTCAGCTACCAGATCCGCTGCCTGCGTATCGCTGAATTGATCTCGCTGCTCGCCCTCCGCGTGCGGGCTGAGCATCCGGAGGTTGCGTCCGAGATGGCCGCGTGGCTCGTGAAGTTCGTCGAGGCGCAGCCGGGTAACTTCCGACCGATCGGTGATCGCTACGCGGTGAGTGTTGTGCCCGTGTCGGCGCTGCTGCTGCCTAACTACCGTGTTGTGGTCGAGGACCTGTTGCGGAAGGTGACGGTGTGGGTCTGCGACCGCCACGAGCGCGGCGAACTCGGCTTGGCAGCGGTCGACGCCTCCGCGTCGGAGGAGATCACGCGAGTGCTGGGCGGCCCGTTCGAGCACGTTGGCCTGGAGCCGCGTAAGCAGTCCCAGATCGCGAGCGTCCTACTCGACGTCGCCTACATCCTCGACCTGCACGACCTCTACGCCGACGTCCGCAATGACACCGTGGCGGTCCGGCTCTACCCGTCGGTACTCCTGGTCGCCGAAGGACCCGATCAGCTGTCGCGCATCGGCCGCGACAACCGTTGGGACTTCAACCCCGATTACGCCGAGACCATCGACGGCACGGGGCCGGCGGCACCGCACCTCGACATCGGTGGTCCACAGCTGATCGTGCCTGAGGAGCGCTGGTGGGACCTGCTGGCTGTCTCCGCAGTGCTCCGCGACCGGCACTTCCCCCGGGCGATCCGCGCCGCCGCTAGAGCCGCCTGAGCCCGAGCGGACGCATATCCGCGGCGCCCGACTACCGCTTGGGATCCAGCGCTGGATGCTCGCTTCCCAGCCATCGCCAGGTAGAGCGACTCGCGCCCCGTCGGCTGCGACTCAGGCTCACGTCATGAGCCGCCGGGCGGACCCGCGTGGAAGCCCAGCCGGTTTCCGCGCTCCATGCACAACGCGAGCGCGACTCTGCGTGGTCGCATACCGCCGTCGCATGAAGGAGTAGCGGCTTCGTCGGGTGTGATCGCATCCGGCGCCAGGAGAAGCGCCTGATGCCGGTGACCGGTATGCGCCGGTTCCGATAACGGAGGCAAGCGCCGAGAGCGATAGCGCGCCCTCGCTCGCCGCTCGACCGGCGAGAGTGTCGGATCCATGGGAAAGGAGGCGTCTGCTCTCAGCTGGGCTGGGCTTCCGGTCGTCGTCCGGAGCGGGCGTGAGGTACACGGTCGCGAAGATGCTCGCTTCCTCGCGGCATCGCAGCAGGTCCCGTCCAAAGCACAGTCGCCCAGGTGAACCGTGTCGGTGGGAGCCAGCCGTCGGAGCCGGCCGAGGTCGGCGAGCTTAGGCCAGGCTGACGCTGTCGTCCTTGCGGATCGTGCCCGTCACCTCCGCGACGGCGTAGACCCCGGCGCAGGGGTAGAGCGCACCCGCGACGTCGATCCTGTTGTGGCGGGCGAGGGCCTTGAGGACCTGGGGGTCCCTCGGAAGGTCCTCCTGCGCAAGGCCCGGCATGCAGCAACGAGGATCTGGCAGGGACACGCCGAGGTGTACGTCGTCGCCGATGGCGAGGGTGCGACCGAGCCATCCGTTCTCCACGAATCCACGCTCGGGGGTATCGACGATCACGTTCATGCGGAACCGGCGGACGTCGAAGCGGCTCTGTGGTTCGAGGCCGCCCAGCTGGTCCAGGGTCGAAGTGGTGAGGACGCTGAGCGGGTAGAGGTCGAAGAACGAGTCTTCGGGGACGGCGGAGGGAAGCCCCCGCTCGTTGAAGAACGCCGCACCGAGCTGCGCTTCGACGACCTCGTCGCGGTGTCCGTCGGGATCGTAGTTCTCCAGGTCAGGGTGGTACTGATCGATCGTGTAGCCGTTCTGCGCGGCGCGCGCCAGCTCCACGTCGCGGCCGAAGAAGCGCGACAGGACGGCGTCGACATCCGCCGCATCGCTCAGAACCGAGTTCCCGTCGGCGAGCTCGATCCGCACCGGTGGAAGCTTGTCGCCTGGGCCCGGCGGTTCGACGAACGCCGCCCGGCAGTCAAGCAGGTTGGGCCACCGCTTCGAGTGCTTCGCGCTCGCCACCTTGCCTGTTTCCCTGTCCCGGATCGCGTACGCGCGGTCGCCGACGATCCCGCCCTCAGTCAAGTCGGCCGCGTCGAGCTCCTCACCCAGCATCGACTTGACGGGGAATCGCCACAGCGCCCGGATCGTGCCAACCGGCTCGCTCGAGTTCATTCTTTCGCCCTCCTGAATTTCGGCGGCCCTCTCCGCTTTCGTCGCAGAGCTGCCTGCGCCTGAGCCGATCGAGCGGCTCGGCGTGACCCTAAAGGTGGGCTGCGTCGCTGTCAACGGCCACAGTTCTCCCCTCTACTGCGATCGGATCTTCCCTTCCACAGGTGCCGACGGGCGTCGCGCAGACTGCTACTTCTGCGTGCCAGCGAGCGTCTCGGTCGCGGCGCACTCTTCCCCATGAATGCGGGAGCCGCGCTCGCTACCGCTCCCATGGGAAAGGGAGACTCTGCTCGCGGCTGGGCGGGGCTCCCGGTGCTTGTCCACTGCGATAGCCCGCGCTGCCGGCGACGAGACGACTGCTTCGTGGCCGAAGCGGTCGCCTGTTCGCGAGCGCTAGCGTGATCGGTTCACGCCGAAGGCGATTGGCCCTATGCCTTCATTGTGTAGGCGCCGCATCGGCCGAATACGAGGCCCTCAACGCCCCGCTCGGGGTCGCGCTGCGCTCGCCCTCCGGGCTCGCTCCGCGCGACCCCGACCCCGCAGATACGCTTATGACCACAACCCTGGAAACCAGATAACCCGGTCTCCGTCAAACCCAGGGCGGCTCAATGACGGGCTCATGGCCAAACGGCATCGGGCCCCGGTTCACTCCCCTACAAGCCGAATCTTCGTCTCTCGGCTTGGTTTCAGATCGCGTGCTAGGGCGCGGACGCGGACGTAATAAGGTGGCCCGGATTCTTGAGCAGGGAGATCCACCGTTGCGCTACCCCTGCGCCCCACCACAACAACGCGCTTCGCCGCCTCGTAATGGCGGTTGGAGCGATCGTGAGCCAAGGCAACCACGTCCACGACAAACGGACGGCAGGCTGGCGAGCCCGGCATCGTGTCGAACTCAAAGTTGACGATCACCTGCTTGCCCGCCAGTCGCGCCGTACTGCGGGGCGCCGGCGGGCCCCGAAACCCTCGTGACCCGGGGCGGGGAGCTACAGCCTGTTGGCATCCGGCCTTCGCCGTGTGCGGAAGTCGCGAGATCCGCTCTACTCGCTGAAACTCTCGTCGCTGCGCTTTCCTGGTTCGCACTTTGGGGGCCTCCGGGGCGCGGCGAAATGTGTTCGCCCCGCGTGGGATCGGCGGAAGCGACCGGCTGGGACCCTCCCCTGTCAGAGCGCGGGTACCGCCGTCGCGAGACCCGCCCGGTCCGCCCGCCGCGGGGCGGGCGGGAAGTGAGTCCGCCCGCTGAGCCTCGTAATCTTCATGACCTGTCGTACGGTCACTGCTGGGATCCCCCGAGGCGCCGCACCCACTCGCTACCAACCCAAAGGCCAGCGCTACCGCAGCGTACACGAGGCCATTCTGGCGGCAGTGGTCGCGAGCGCTCAAGGGGCCGCCCGCCGCACGAACGGGGACATATGCGCTGCCCTCACGCACACGCCGGAACGGACCGCTGCTCCGGCGCAGAGCCGTTCAACGGGGAGAGCGACAAGCGTCGATGTACCGCCGAGTGGCATCTGCTCCGAGCGTACCGCCTGGAGCGGTGACATGCAGCTGGCCCTACTAGCCTGATGCGTATCCGGTTCCGTCAGGTGCGGGCCCTACGGTGCGCCGATGGCCCGTCCAGGCTTCCCGCGCACGATCATGGAGTTTCAGGACCGCTTCGCGCCTGACGCCGCGTGCCTCGACTACCTGGCGGCGTCGCGCTGGCCGGAGGGCTTCATCTGCCCCGGCTGCGAAGGGCGCCGCGCCTGGGTGCTCGAACGCCGGCACTTATGGGAGTGCTCGGCCTGCTCGCTGCAGACCTCGGTCACGGCCGGAACGGTGATGCACGCAACGCGCACCCCGCTGCGCACCTGGTTTTGGGCGGCCTATCTGGTCGCTACCCATCACCCGGGGATCTCCGCCAAGCAGCTGCAGCGCCAGCTCGGGCTCTCGCGCTATGAGACCGCGTGGCTGATCCTGCAGAAGCTGCGTCGGGCGATGGTCGCTCCCGAGCGCAGCCCGCTGGCGGGCGAGGTCGAGATCGACGAGTTCTGGCTCGGTGGCTACGAGGAAGGCCTCAAAGGCAGCCGCCAGCACGGCAAGAAGGCTCTGGTGGGCGCCGCGATCGAGGTCCGAGGAGCCGGCTCGGGACGTCTGCGCCTACAAGTGCTGGCCAACTCGCGGGCGAAGACGCTGGAGGCGTTCACAAAGGCGACGACCGCTGGTGGCGCGATCGTCCACACCGACGGGCTGAACTCCTACGCCGGACTCGCCAAGCTCGGCTTTGAGCACCGCCCGCGCAAACAGAAGGGCGCTGCGCCAGACGACCAAACGCTGCCGCGGGTGCACCGAGCGATCTCCAACCTCAAAGCGTGGATGCACGGCACCCACCGCGGCGTCTCAAATGAGCATCTGCCCGTCTACCTCGATGAGTTCGTCTTCCGCCACAACCGACGCGGCACTCCAATGGCCGCTTTTCAGACCCTTCTCGGGCTCGGCGCGACCCACAATCCGACGACCTATGACGAGATCACTGCACCCAGACAAGCAGCCTGAGCCAACCGGATACGCATCACTAGCCTAGCTAGACTAGTGGTGGATCAGGCAACGTTTGCCGTGTTGACGACGGCGCGTAGTGTGGTGTCGTCGGCGTGGTGGTTGCGCCAGGCGATGTAGCGGCGGAGGAGGCCGGCCTGGGTGGCGTGGTCGGGGTGATCGGTGCCGTCGAGGGTGAAGTAGCGCAGCGCCTTGAACTGCGCATCGATGCGGTTCAGCCAGGAGCCGTAGCCCGAACTCGTCCAGGCAGATGACCGTCGCGCGGCCGGCGTCCGCGAGTTCGTAGAGTTCGAGGATGCGGTTCTTCTTGGGCTCGAAATTCGGGTCGTTTGAGCGCTTCCAGGTCCTCACCGCTTGAAAGGAGACGCCCTCCTCGCGCAACACGGCGCGCAGCCCTTCGTGGGCTCAGCGACGAGGTAGTCGGCCAGCTTCGCCAGACTCCAAGTCGCAAGCGGCCGGCCCAGGTCGTCGGGAGCGACAGAGCGATCTTCTTGATCGCCCGCCGCTGGGGCAGCGTGGACGTCGCCGGCGCCACTCGCATAACGCGGATAGAGCGCGTCGAACCCGTCGCGGTTGAAGTTGTGGATCACCTCGCGGACCGTGTCCGGGTCGGTGAACACGACCTCGCTGACCTTGGTCGCGCTCATCCGCTGGGCCGACAGCAGCACGATCTGCGCCCGCCGCCAGGTCACGACCGAGCCGCTGCCGCGGCGCACGATCCGCAGCAGCGGATTGCCCTCCTCGTTGCCGATCTCCCGAAGCTCCACCCTCGCCGCATTCTCGCCTCCCAATCGCCGATCGCGCCAAAAAGCCAGTTCGGCGACGCCGCGCCCAGCCCTGGTTATGGAAACCGGCAAACGTTGCCGGTCACACCACTAGAAGGCGACCTCCGCGCTGGAACGACAGCGTGATCGCCTGGGGGTCTGCCGGCGAACGTCCGTGAGCTGCAAAGGATTCGTACATTGGAGGTCACTCGGCGCCGTCTAGCGGCCGTATTGCCCGTCGTCTGAGCGGCGGCCGTGCGGGCGTGTTGCGAGGGTCGGCACGGCCGCATGAGATGCGTGGCGTATCGTCGAGGAACTGGCCTTGGCACGGATGGCGGTTGCTATCGCGATCGACCGTCGGAGGGCGATTGGCCGCCTCGCCAGCTGAGTGGCCGCGAAGTGGCAAGAGGACGCCGCACGCTGTAGCGTGGACTACCGTCATCCTGGCGGCACCGTCTGAACTGAGAGGAAGATCGCCGTGCGTAAGTTCGTCAGCAGGCTCTTGTCGAGGCCACTGCTCGTGTTGGCCGTCGCGCTGATCCTGGCCTCGGGGGCGGGCGTTGCCTATGCGGAGTGCGAGGGAATAGGTGGCAGCGGCACCTATATCCCGCCTGCGCCGACGGTCACACCGTCGACTGTGGAGGCGGGCGGGGTAATCACGGTGACCGCGTACGCGTTATCGCGGAGCGAAGCCTACGATGTGGTTCTGCGATCATCATCCCCGCCATGGATTATCGGAGAGGTACGACCGGACTTCACGGGGGGCTTTCCGCCCACATCTGTGGGGATCCCTACTAGCGTGCCCGCAGGTAATTACCGCGTTACACTAGAAAGTAAGGACGGCGCGGAGACGACCGATTCCACCCCCTTAACGGTCGTGACCACCGGGTACACTGGGGAGACGCTTCGAAGGTACGCGCCGCAGCTCAGGTACGATGCCCAAGGCAGCTACCGTGCCGATGCGGCGGACATCATCACCGACAGCTATTTCGAAGGTGTCAGGACGAACAGGCTCAAGATGTCCAACGGGGAGACGCTGGCTGTCGCAGATCCTACGCTCGTAGGGCCTCCCTACACCAAGCCGACACAGTTGACGCTCGGCCTACTCGGGTACCCCTACCACGAGAGCTCTACTTTTTACTATGCGGCGAGCGCCTCCGACTACCTCGATGAAGAGGGCGACGGCAACGATTACCCCCGGGACGCCGCTTACCTGCACGGCCAAGCAAGCTACGCGAACCGCGTTTACGGGCGGTTCAAGCGCCACCCGAATGGTGAGGCGGTGCTTCAGTACTGGCTCTTCTACTATTACAACTCGAAGTCACTCCTTGGAAATTACGTGCACGAGGGGGACTGGGAGATGGTTCAGGTACACCTCGATGCGAGCGACCAACCTCGCAGGGCAACGTATGCCCAGCACAATGGCGGTGAGCGCTGCGACTGGCCCCAAGTGCAACGAACCACGGGTGGGCAACCAATCGTGTACGTCGCCGAAGGGTCGCACGCTAGCTACTTCAGCTCAGGCACCCACCTCATCAGCGGCGCGAGCGCGAACGATTCCGCTAACGGCAATGCTGCGGCTGAAGCAGTCCCTCAGACGCTGATCGACATCACAGCACCGCCCCGCTGGATCGCGTGGCCGGGCAAGTGGGGTGGCTCCGATGCGAGCCCTCAGGGCCCTGCACACGGTGGCAACAAGCCGAAGTGGGATGATCCCCTGGCCTGGGCGAGTGGGGTCACTGCCTGCACCGAGAATCAAACGCAGGCGACCACCTCAAGCGCTCGAGGGCCTGCTCGAGACGCCCTCCTAGGTCGTGCTCTCGCCCCGCCGCCACCTCGAACGGTTGTCGCGCGCCGGCGGGGTGACCGCGTCGTCATCAATTACCGCTTCGGCCCCCTTCCTGAGTCGAGGGCGAGGCGTCCACGCACGATCTTGACCAGCGTTGATCCTGTCGGTGGCAGTTATCCTCCGCTCACCATTCGCAGTCGTGTTCGGAGCATCAAGGGCCGCGTCAACCATTCGCTCGGCCGCCTTGCTGAAAAGTCACCCTTCCGCGTGCTGGTCAGCGCGGAGGCCAAGACCGGGATGAGGAGCCGTATCGTGTCGGTGGAGCTTCGCTAGCCCATGGAGGGGGAGGCAGTGCGGCGGTCGTCTGCCTCAACGGTGTTGCTCTTGGCCCTGCCGATTTTCATCCTGAGTCTATTCGTAGTTGTACTGATATGGACCGGCGCGTGTGAGGCCAGTAACCCCACTCAGCGCAAGATTTGCGGCGCTAAGCACAACGGCGGGGCCCTTGCAACCCTTGTCGTGCCGTCGGCGCTGTTCCTTCTTGTGGGGTTCGCGCAGTCGAGTTCCCGGCGGCTTTACGGTGCTTTTGGTGCCATCGTGGGGTTGTTAATCCTCATTGGGGGCACCTACATGGTCACATACCCGTGAATCTCCGCCCTCGATCACCGAGAGTCCTCTTCGCCCGCCGCCCGCCGCCCGCCGCTGCTAACGAGGGTTGGCGGAAGGCCATAACCGGCCGGCGGGTTGCGTGCTCGGTGGCATCGCTGCTTGTAATAGGAGGTGTTGCGACCGGATGCGGCAACGGGGAAGCCAACCCGGAGAGTGGCGCAGCCAAGCGTGGGAGCGACGAAAAACCGCCTCGAGGCGACCCTAGCAGCGGCGCGGGCGACTCTTTGAAAGAGCCCGTCCGAGGTTCGGAGGCAGATATCCCGCCACCGCCACCGCGAGCGGTGGCGGCGCGCCGGCTCGGTGACCGCGTCATCATCGATTACCGGCTCGGCCCCCTTCCTAGGTCGAGGGCGAGGCGTCCATACACGATCTTGACGAGCGTCGATCCCGTCGGTGGCAGGTATCCTCCGCTCACCATTCGCAGTCGTGTTCGGAGCATCAAGGGCCGCGTCAACCATTCGCTCGGCCGCGTCAACAAGCCACCGTTCCGCGTGCTGGTCAGCGCGGAGGCCAAGAACGGGTTGAGGAGCCGTATCGTGTCGGTGCCGCTTCGCTAAACAGGATGCAGCCCGCGAGCGGGGTCGCCCAGGCGTCTGTTGAGTGACGCCCGGGGTGCGCAGCAGCGCTTCCAGCCGTCTGAGCTCAGCAGCACCGAGATGGCATCTCTAGCTGCTTGCGCTGCCCCCGCGGCGCTCTTCGCGCTCGGTGTCGTGAGCGGTTTGCCGTTGCGGCCAGCTGGCCCTCCTAACAGATGCGCGGTTACTGGCATTCCTTTGCGCGTCCCCTTCCCGATCGGGTGCGCCCCGACGTGGCCTCGTGTCCGGACGGCAGCTCAAGGCCGCGGTAGGGGCGGCCAGTACCATCATTCTGGGCCGGGTTTCTCACCTCGCGCCGCTACGCGCTGCGGAGCGCGCGACGGCCATACCCCCGAGAAAGGCGGGGCCTGTGGACGGCGTTGCCGAAGAGGTCGCCAAGCTGAAGGACAACCAGGAAAGGACCTGGCCGTCGGCGGCGCTGGCCTGGCATCCACCTTCATGAAGCTGGGCCTCATCGACGAGTACCGGCTCTTCGTCAGTCCGGTCGTACTGGGCGGGGGCACGCCTTACTTCCATGGACGAGAGGATCACCCTTTAGGCTCATCCTCGCGTGCGCTCCTGATCGGATCGGCCACAAAGCAGTCGTGCCGGCGACGACGGCGCGCCGTATTGCAACGGCGCAGAGCGACAGCCGCAGCACGTGCTCCGAAGCAGCCGCCGGACCTCCAGGCGGTCTTCGCTGGCTCGCGCTCAGGTTCGCGTCGGGGCCGGTGCCCCCTGAGCGTCGGGGACGCGACAGATGGCGTACCCGAGCGCGATCCAGGCTAGGCCAACCACCACGAGCGGGATCTCCAAGAGCCGTTCGTTGAGCGCCTCAAGGACTCCCCCGACCACGATCATCAGCGGGAAGCCCGCGACGATGGCGAGCGGAAGCGACCGCCAGCGCCCCGGGAGGGCATCGGCCCGGCGCACGGCTATGCCGAGCAGCACGAAGCCGACCAAGATCGAGAGCGCCGTCAGCGGCATGGTGGCGCTCAGCGGGAAGGCCTCGTCGTCGGTCGTAGCGACGTAGACGGCGGCGCTTACCCCCGCCAGCGCGACGCCGGCCCAGGCGAGCGCCCCTCCCACCCGCGCGGGCCTGCCGCCGCGTCCCTCAAGTCGGGCGTGAAGTCCCACCAGCCCGAGGGCGAAGAACAGCGGCGCCACTTCGAAGATGTACTCGGGCTGATCGCCCGTCAGGACGATGGCGGTCCCCTTCACAGCCCACAGCACGCCGCCGACGGCTGCGGCGAATCCGGCCCACCGGATCAGGGCCACGTTGCGAACCGTGCCGTGCACCGGAAAACCTCCGCTCGAAACACTCATGCGCACTGCCCACGATCTCACAGCGCCGTTCTGTCGGTGCGCCGACAAGGCCGGGCGAGACGTCTCCTCTCACGAGAAGCAGTAGCGCCGTCGCCGACCTCACGCGCAATCCCCTCCGGCGCGAAGGGATAACGCGGTTGGGGGGTGACGAGGGACGACGGGCGCAGAGCATCGCTTCCAACGAATGCGCCGGAGCCGACGGCGCCAAGCTCGTGGCCGCGCTGCCTGCCATCCGCTCGTCCCACAGCGCTACCGAAGCCATCCGTCCGAGCGTTCGACCCAGCAGCGCCAGCCCACGGCGTCAGACCGCACGTGTCCTCAACGGCAACCTGCAGACGCTGCGTTCGCAGCCCAGTTACACAGTTGCACCCAGGTGCGACTCGTGTCACCGTTACACCATGCCGAGCCCATACAACGCCGCCCGGGTGGCCGTGGATGACTCCACGTGGCGAGAGTTTCGACAGGGGGCCCTCAGTCGGGGCATCCCGGTGTCGGTCTATCTGGGCCAACTGGTGCAGAGGGAGGTCGCTCGTCGTCGCGGGACCCCGACCATCGGCGTAGATCCAACTCTTCCGCAGCCGGATCAGGCGCTGGTCGCGCTTGAGGCGGTTCGAGCCTCCATCGACGACCTGGACGACATCGCCGGTCGCTTGGCTCGTACGGCCATCGAGCAGGGTGGCTCGTGGGGGGACGTGGGGTCGAGCCTCAGGATGGACTCGGGATCTGCGAGAACGGCATACGAGCGTCCGGCCGGGCGTTCGATCAGGTGAAATGGCCGCTGCGCAGGCGCGACCGATCCACCCCTGCCCTGTGGGGTGGCACGCGGGAGGTACTTCGCAAAAATTGCAGGGGGTACGTCGAGCCGCTCAGGCCCCTCTTACTGATGAGGGGCTGTGCAAGTGAGCGATCCGACAAGCAACCTTTGGGCGTGTACGCCTCTGCTGGACACATCGGGGTGGGGCAAGCGCATATGACCGTTGCTCGGCAGCCGCGCCGCGATGGTCGAGACTCCGCCGGCCCGCCGCTGGAAACACTCCTGAAGCCGGGCGCGGTGGCCTTTCGGCTCGGGGTCTCCCGCTCGTGGCTCTACGAGGCGGCCAAGGACGGACGGATGCCCTCCATCAGGCTCGGTGGCCCACATGGGCCTCTCCGTTTCGTCGAGTCAGATCTGGTCGCCTGGATCAAGCGTGCACGCGACGCCTGGCAGCCGGGCGATACCGCGCGGGACACCCTCGAGCGCGCCGGACGGCGAGCG
>Ga0136620_10000939_pt1 | contig 13498 bp, 15 predicted proteins | sample AntDrymUQ4162106_2_FD_104806 | JGI IMG/M metagenome (GOLD analysis project Ga0136620, IMG submission 104806) | Polar desert sand microbial communities from Dry Valleys, Antarctica - metaG UQ416 (21.06) | ecosystem: Environmental > Terrestrial > Soil > Desert | place: Antarctica: Dry Valley... | reverse complement strand
GGCGCTCCTCCTCATCGACGAGGACGAGCGCGACTCCGAGCGGGAGGAGGTGCGCGCCCTGCAGCCAGCCTGAGCCGCCCGTCCGACGAGCGAGGGCGTTACACCACTCCAGACGACTTGACTAGCGCCGCCACCGTGGCTGCCGCAGTTACAGCCGAAACCATCGACGCGGCTTTCGCAGCGATTACCTACAAGGTGCGCGGCAATCGCATGCGGGATGTCCTTAAACCACTCGCGCCAGTGGCCCTTGTTGCCGTGCCGCTGTATGCACCGCTCGTTACATTCCTAGCTCTGGCTTATCAAAACGTTTCTCCTCTGTGCCTACCGCTCTTCCTTGCACCCGCACTGGCAGCTCAGCGGTTATACGGACTTTACCAGGATCAAAGACGGCTTACGGAAGCGGTCGTGGCTGTTAATGAACGCCTCGAAAGTGCGAATCTCTCTTTCGCAGCGCCCTTGTAGCAGCTCTAGACGACCGCGATCAATATACCGCCGGGCACTCCGCAGCGGTAGCGATCTACGCTCGCGATATCGCCAAGCGCCTGGGGTTGGGCCAAGACCAACAACAGACTGCTCATCTCTGTGGTCTGGTCCATGACATAGGAAAGATCGGACTCCCCCCCGGTCTTCTAGAGAAGCCAGGAGCTTTGACTCTCGAAGAACACCGCCAAATGCAAGCGCATGTAGAGAAGGGGGAAAGGATTCTCGCCAAAGTCGACGATTATGCTGAGATTGCAAGCATCGTTCGTCATCATCATGAGCGCTGGGACGGTAGCGGATATCCGGACAAACTGACGGCGGACTCGATCCCGCTGCTGTCGCGGATCATCGCCGTGGCGGACGCGTACAACGCAATGACCTCTGATCGCCCCTATCGTGATGCGATGCCGAGCAGGGTTGCGCGCATGCGCTTAGCTCAAGCGGTCGAGAGCCAGTTCGACACGACAGTGGTAGCAGCCTTTGAGGCACTCCTAGCGAGTGCCGCAGAAGGTTATCGCTGCGGCACGGGGAATGAGTTCACTCTAGAAGGCCGGAGTCTAGTCCAGTTGGGTCGGGCGCAAGCTGCTTGAATCGGCGGTGCGCTGCCCCTCATCGGACGCGGCTAGCGCAGCTTCTGTCCGCGACCGAAGGCGAAGTTTCCCGAGAATGCGACGGACGTGAACCTTCGCTGTTGCCTCGCTAATGTACAGAAGCTTGGCGATCTCGCGATTTGTCTTGCCTTGGCCAAGCAGCTCGAATACCTGATGTTCGCGCTTCGATAGGACTGTCGATCGCTCCTCGGCGATTAGACCCAGGCGTCGTGCGAGCGCTTTGTCCCCGACACGGTCAAGTAGCTGAACGAGTAGGGGGTGGAGATCAGCCTCGCGACAAAGGGTTTCGAGGAGTCCTAGATGAGACCGGTATGAGCAGACAAAGCCGTCTACCGCGCCGACTTCCAGGGCCGTTCTAAGGGCTCGGCGACAGTGGTCGGCGGCATCGGGAAGGCCTCGTCGCACAGCGACGATGGCCACGGCGCATTCCGCCAGTACGAGTGCCTCGACTCCACTGCTGAGGGCTCGCGCCGCTGCCGCTTCGGCCGCCGCAGCCCCCAGGCTTCCGTTGGAGGCAAGGGCGAGGGCGCGTGTTGCGCCGTACTCGGCCTTCATGGCAGGTTCGATCGCCGCTTCAACTTCGAGTGACAAGACGGCCAGCGCCGCCTCGGCCTCCCCGCGTGCAAGACGAATGCGCGCCCGCAGACATCTACAGTTGGCAGCCGCGTGCTTGTCCGACACGCTTAGTTCCTCGACTTGGTCGAGGAACGCGGCGGCGACCGAGTAGCGCCGAAGCCCCATTTCCCCGTAGACCCTCATGGAAAGCCCGACCGCGCGTCCGAACCCGATCCTATAGCGCTCCGCCTCATCCAAGAGGTCCTCTGCGACTCGTACGGACTCTTCGTAGCGTCCTGCCAACGCGAGGGCGTGTGACAGGAGACTGCGAAACGAGGTCCGGACAAATGGATCATCCACCTTCCTCAAGAAGTGTGCGGTTCCCTCGAGAGCCTCGAGCACACCAGCCATGCTTCCAAACCGCGTACCGAAAAGATGGCGCGCACTGGCTTGTCTGAGGCGAAGGAGGGGCGAGTCGTCATGCCAACTATCAAGACTGCTCAGCAGCTCGACCGCAGCAGGGTCCTCTAGGCTCGTAGCCGAAAGGAGCTGGCCCCATAGCGCGTCGAGCGCGTCCCTGTCCGTTCTTGCGTGTTCACCTGCGCGAGCGAAGTGATTCAGCGCCACTTGTTCTCGCAGCTCGCGATGCGCTGCTTCGCCCGCGACAAAGAATGCGCGAGAAATAAAGGTGCTGTTCGTGGGAGCCTTTTCGGCGCTAAGGTGAGCTAAACTCTGCGCCTCGGCGTACCTACCGTTCCGAAGGGCAATTTCCGCCGCGGCCAAGTCAACTGTAGGAGTATCGATTCCACTCTCGTAAGCATAATCAAGCCAGCGACTGAGCGTTGTCAGGCGACCCTGGCAAAGAAGGGAGGACGATGCTCGGTGCACGAGATCAACCAGAACGGTCGTGAGAGAAAATATGGTTACAACCTCAAATACCTCGTCCCAAAGCTCCCGGGATAACAGAAAAGTGACCAGGCGATTAACTCGGATAGCCGCGTCGGGCTGGCATCGGAGTTTAGAGTGGAGGAAGGCTCTGAGAAGAGGATGAACCTCCAGAGAGCGTGATGACGTGTCGAGCAGCCCGAGCCGGACGGCGTCTTCGGCGAGAGATTGGTCTTCGCCGATGACAAACTCTTGGATCTCTTGTGTTATGCGCTGCGGGATCGAGAGATCGCAAGTGAGCCTTTGAACGTCCTCGGAGGCAACCGCGAAGAGCTCCTCAGCAAAATATTCATAGAGCGTTGCTGACATGTCATCAAGCGGGCCGGGTCCGTCTGGGGCCAGAGAAGCCAAACCAATCACTGCAGGCCAACCCTCGGCCAAGGCACCAAGGCCAGGCATGCTTGTGCTTGTTCGTGATGAGAAGACTTCATCAATTTCTTCCTGGTTCATAGCGAGCAGGTTGCGTCCTATCTCGTGCAGCTCACCGTAGAGGAGGCGTCTGGATGTGGCCCAGGTAGGCCGGTAACGGCTCGCGAGTATGAGGCGTACCGGGGTTCGGGTAGCTACCAGATTCACGAGCTGTTCCGCTGCAGCTGAGCCTAGGGCTGCGTGGTAGTCGTCTATGGCTAGCCAGGCTTCAGGCGGCCAGTCAGCCAAGTCTTCCTGAAGGATCTCGGCGAGGGCCGTTACATCTTGGTCGGGCGCAGCGGTAGATCGTACGCGGTCTCGGATGCGCTCACTTGCCGTCGCCATCAACTGATAGACCGCATCGGCAATCCCGAGGGCGAGTGCCGCCACATCAGCTGACGCCGCCGTCCCCTGGTACCAGGCGTGCGGCTTGTCCTCTAACCACTCCCTGGCGAGGGTGGTCTTTCCGTAGCCGGCCGGGGCGACCAGCATGATGATTTTCGCCGTGCTCTCGTCGAGCAAGCGCGTCAGACGTGGGCGCTTGATGATGTTTCGGCGCCCAACCGCTACCGCTTCTGCTTCTCTCTCCGCTGTCATCTCGTGACGGGAGTCGCAAGCCCGTGCCGCGAAAGCCTACACCGGTGCGGGTGGGTTTCGACTCTAGAGGCTGGCCCGCACCTGCGGCGGCCGCAGCGGCCGCAGGTGCGGGGTGCCGTCAGCCCTCGGAGTCGTCCCAGCGCGACCCGAGGCTTTCCGCGAGGGGGTCGCGGCCCGTCAGCGTTCGGTAGGCAACGGGAATCTGCCGTCGGCGCGTCACGCCCAGCTTCTGGCGAAGGACGTCGCAGTGAGCTTTGGCCGTCCGAGGTGAGATCCCGAGTCGCTCACCGACCTCCTCGTTGGAGCAACCTGCCGCGATCAGCTCGACGACCTGGCGCTGCCGCTGCGTGATCGCCGGGATCTGGTCTTTCAGCGCCGTGTACATCCCGCTACGAAAGCACGCCGGCGACTGCTTGTGAATTGACCGAAGGACGTATCTTGTGAGGGTTACACCTGGGGAAGCACTGTCCGGGCGCCGACGAAGCTCGCCTCGTGTCCTCTGGCGTTGGCCTCGCGAAGCTCCTCCTCGTCAAGCGCTCCGATCCGCAGGAGCAGCGCGAACTCTTCGCGCAGGTGGGTGCGCATCATCTCCGGCCCGTCGGTCGCGATCGTGAAGGCGACGCCGTGCTCGACGAACGCGCGGAAGGTTTCGCGGACGGCCTCCTCGTCGGCGAGGGAGCGCGTGAGCAGGTTCGAGGTGGGGCAGATCTCGAGCACGATCCCGGCGGCTCGCAGCGCCGCCATCAGCTCGGGGTCGCGCGCGGCGAGAATGCCGTGGCCGATCCGGTCCGGGCGGAGCACGTCGACCACTTCGGCGATCTCGTCCCGGCCGTGCTCGACACCCTCCTCCCCGACGTGAATCGTCACCCCGAGGCCGGCGTCGCGCGCCTCGTCCACCAGCGGTTCGAGAGCCGCGTACGGGTAGCGGGCGTCGCCCGGCCGAGGGCCGGCGATGTCGACGCCGACGATCCCGCGCGAGGCGTACCGGATCGCCTTCTCGACGATGGTCGCGTTCTGGCGCTCGTTGAACGTGCGATCCATCATGAGGATCAGGCCCGCCCGGACCTGTGGGTACTCGAGGCTGGCGCGGTCGAGGCCGCGGCTGGCAGCCATGATGATGTGGTCGAGGTCGCGCTCACCGCCTCTGTTTCGCTTCATCGGGTTGAATCGAAGCTCGAGGGTGGTGATCCGCTGCGAGCGGTACGCGCCCCCGATCGCCGCATGGACCGAGCGCTCGACCGCGAGCGGGCTCGACTGGATCAACTCCGTCCAGTGGTAGATCTCGTTGAGCGCGTCGAGGCTGGTCACCCGCCTCGGGTCGGCGATCGTCACAAGTCGATCGAACTCCCAGTAATCCTTGACCGGAAGCGCGATCCCCTGCTCGTGAGCGAGGCTCCAGAGGATCTCGGAGGCCACCGAGGCGCCGAGGTGCGTGTGCAGCTCGGCAAGGCCGCCGTCGGGCATGGCGCGAGTCTACTCACGGCGCCGGAGTTCCCTCAGCGCTCAACATATGTTTTTTACATATACTGTGGGCATGCACGCACGACACGCCAGAGGAACGCGCTGCCGCCGCCGGGTCGGGGCCGGGCGCTGGGCCGTCCGCGCCCGGGTCGAGCGGTTCGTCGAGCCCGCGATCCTCTTGCTGCTCCGCGAACGGACCCTGCACGGGTACGAGCTGATCGACCTGCTGCCGGAGCTCACGGGGGGCGAGCGAATCGACGTCGGCAACCTCTACCGAACGCTCCGCGCGCTCGAGGACGACGGGATCGTGACCTCGGAGTGGAGCGCGAGCCTGCCGGGGCCCGCCAAGCGGACTTACGAGCTGACGGGCGAGGGCCGCCGCCTGCTCGACCTCTGGGCAGAGGCGCTGCGCGAGTCGCAGTCGATCGTCGCGAGCTTCCTGAAACGACACGACCAGGAGAGGAGGTGATTGCATGCACAGACATCGTTCGAGACACCGCGGTGGATGCGGCCGTGGCTTCGGCCGCCGCTACCCGAACGCCGAGGAGCTCCTCCAGGCGCTCGAGGAGCACCAGAAAGACCTCGAGCAGGAGACGGCCGACGTGGCCGATCTGATCCGGCGCCTGCGCCAGGAGCGCTCGACGGAGACCGCCTCCGTCTAACCACTTGACGAAAGCCCCGCAGACGCGGGGCTTTCGCGGTGCGTCATAGTCTCTCGGCGATGAAGGTCGGGATCGTGGTTCCGTTCTCGTGGTCATTCTGGGGGGCCGTGAACGAGCATGCCGAGCTGCAGTCGGACGCCCTGGGTCGCCTCGGAATCGACGTGCGCACGATCATCGGCAACGACCCGCCCGGCACGTTCACACGCATCCTCCACCCGCGACACGGACGGCACGACCGGCCGCCGGCCGACGTCCTGCCCGTCGGTCGCTCGGTGATCGTCCCCGCGAACGGGTCGCTGCCCAACATCGTGCTCAGCGCCAGAACACCGGGCAGGATCCGCCGTCTGCTCGAGGAGGAGTGCTTCGACGTGCTCCACCTGCACGAGCCGATGACTCCCGCCATCTGCGTCGCGACCCTCGCGCACGCGCAGTGCCCGATCGTGGCGACCTGGCATGCCGCGGGAGAGCTCGGCTGGATGCGGTACGGCTTGAAGTTCTGGGGCTTTCTGATCGATCGGATCGACCATCGCATCGCCGTCTCCGAGCAGGCTCGGGCCTCCGCCGCCCGCTGGCTTCCGGGGGACTACGAGGTGATTCCGAACGGCGTCCTGATTCCGCCTGCCGCCGACCCCGGCGAACGCGAGCACCGGGTTGTCTTCATCGGCCGTCACGACTCCCGAAAGGGTCTGCCGGTACTGCTCCGCGCCTGGCCGGAGCTGCACCGCCGCACGGGTCTGCGGCTTCGACTCGTCGGCGCTGACCCGCTCGCCGTCCAGCTCCTTCTGAGCCGGCACCGGATCGCGGAGACCGGCATCGACGTGCTCGGCTTCCTGAGCCAGGAGCGCCTGACCGACGAGCTGCTTGCGTCCAAGGCGCTGATCGCACCCTCGATCGGGATGGAGAGCTTCGGGATGGTGCTGACCCGCGCGTTCGCGTGTGCGACGCCGGTCGTCGCCTCCGACATCGCGGGTTACCGCGCCGTGACGACGCCGGAGACAGGAACGCTCGTGCCCCCGGGTGATGTGGCGGCGCTCGTGGAGGCGGTGGCCTCCCTCGTGGAGGACGAGCCGCGACGCCGGCGGCTTGGCGCCGCGGCCCGGCTCGTCGCTCAGGAGCGGTACTCGTGGGAGTCGATCGCAGTCCGACTCGCCGAGATCTACACGCTCCTGTCGGGCCGCACCCCGGCCAGCCTCGTCGCTGCGTCGTGAAGCTGCGAGCGGCGACGCGAAGCCCGTGGGTTCGGCTCGCCGCGGTCGCGACTCTCGCTGGCGTCGTGGCTGTGCTCCTGTGGAAGCGAGGGCCGGACTGGGGGCTGGTCGCCGACGCGTTCACGGTCGTCCGGTGGGAGTGGGTCGTCGCAGCGATCGGGCTGAACCTCCTCTCGGTCGTCGTCCGCGCATTCGCCTGGCGAACCGTGATCAACCAGGCGATGCCGCCGCCGCACCCGGACGCCCGCCTGGTCTTCTCCGCGTTCTCGGTCGGGCTCTTCGCGAACGCTGTCCTGCCGGGCCGGGTCGGAGAGCTGGCACGCGTCGCCGTCCTGACGCGCAAGCTGCCGAGTCGCGAGGGCGCCTGGGCGACGCTGGTCGGGAGCGTGGCCGCGCACCGTGTGTTCGACCTCGTGCCAGTGCTGCTTCTCGTCGTCTGGGTGCTCTTGACCGCCCGGATCCCGCACTGGGCGATCACGAGCCTCGAGGCGCTGGCGGCGATCGGCGTCACGCTCGCGGCAGTGCTCTTCTTCAGCGCCAGCCGGCACCCCGGGCAGCGGATCGACCAGGGGCTCGGACCCGTCCGCAGGGTGATCCTGCTGACCAGATACGGGCTCGGCGTCATGCGCGCGCCGGTCGCCGCCGGGATCGCGCTCCTCTTCCAGTGCCTGGGCTGGCTCTTGCAGCTGCTCGCGGTCTGGGCGACGATGCGCGCCTTCGAGATCCGGCTCGAGCTCGCCGCCGCCGGGCTCGTGCTCGTTCTGATGAACATCGCGACGATCCTGCCGCTCTGGCCGGGGAACGTTGGGCTCCTCCAGGCGGCAATCGCTCTCCCGCTGGTCCACTACGGCGTCAGCTACCCGCGCGGCTTCGCCTTCGGCCTGGGTCTCCAGGCGATCGAGGCCTCGGTCGGCATCGGGGTCGGCCTGATCTTCCTCGCGCGCGAGGGTCTGTCGTTCGCGATGCTGCGCGTGATGCCCGAGGCCACCCAGGCCGAGCTGCCGCAGGACGAGCCGCGGGCAGAGGAGGCTGCTCGCGACCGGACGCCCGAGCGCGTCCCGGGGTAGACAGCCCCTAACCCAGGCGTGCGGATCCTGGCCGCGCCCGCGAGCCTCAAAGGTGTGCTGAGCGCGACGGCGGCTGCCGACGCGATCGCGCTCGGAGCTCAGTCGGCGGGGGTCGACGCCGAGCGCCTCCCGGTCGCCGACGGTGGCGAGGGGACCGCGGAGGTCCTCGCAGCCTCGCTCGGCGGCGAGTGGCGGTCCGCAACCGTCCAGGATCCGCTCGGGCGCCCGGTCGAGGCCCGCTGGCTGCTGCTGCCGGAGGGGACCGCCGTCGTCGAGTCGGCCGAGGCGATCGGGCTCCTGCGTCTCTCCCCGAACGAGCTCGACCCGCTCAGGGCGACGAGCAGAGGCCTCGGCGAGCTGATCCTGGCCGCCCTCGCCGCCGAGCCCACGTCGCTCCTCGTCTGCCTTGGAGGTAGCGCGACCGTCGACGGTGGAGCGGGGCTGCGGGAGGTGGTCGGAGAGCGCCTGGCCAGGCACAGGGTCGTGGCGGCATGCGACGTCCGCAGCCCGCTCCTGGGCGAGCGCGGGGCGGCCCGTACGTTCGGTCCGCAGAAGGGCGCGAGCCCGGCCGAGGTCGAGGAGCTGGAGGCACGCCTAGCCGCGTCGGTGGAGCTGCGGCCCTTCGCGGCGCTGGCCGGGGCAGGGGCGGCCGGCGGCCTCGGTGCGGCGCTCGCAGCTCTCGGCGCGGAGCTCGTCTCGGGCGCCGAGCTTGTCCTCGATCGCCTTCGTCTGCGCGAGCGGCTCCGCGCTATCTCGCTCGCGGTGACCGGCGAGGGCGCCGTCGACCGGACGACGCAGGAAGGCAAGGCACCCGGAGCGGTCCTGCGCACCTGCCGGACGGCCGGGGTGCGCTGCGCCGTCTTCGGAGGGCGGATCGACGAGCGGATTCCCGGGGCGGAGCTGCATGCTCTGAGCGGTAATCCAGAACGAGCCGCGGAGGACCTGCGGGAGCTCGGGCGGGAGCTAGCTGTCTCGCTGCTGCGCCTGGCGTAGCAGCTTGGCCATCGCCCGAAGCAGCTTCCACGCGATGGCGGAGTTGGACTCGACTAGGGGTCGGAAGTCCCAGGCCGTGAGGCCGTAGCAGAGGAGCGCTGTATCGGCTTTGACGGTCGCCGTCCGCTTCCCATCATCGATCAGCGCGATCTCGCCGAAGTAGTCCCCCGAGCGGTAGGTGCGAACAACCTCTCCCCGCAAGGTGACGCTCGCCTCGCCCTCGCCGACGATGAAGAAGCCGACGCCGCTCTGGCCCTCCTCCGCGATCGTGTCGCCCGCGTCGAATCGCCGCTCCTTGAACGAGTCTGCGAGCTGCGCCAGCTCGCGTCGTCCGAGATCTGCAAACAGCGGAACTCGCTCGATCAGCTCCACGGGGGCGGGCATCGAGCCGATTCTACGACACCGCGGCCCCTGCGCCTACTTCTCCGGCTTCGCGGCGTCCGCGCGGCGCACGAGCTCCTCGATCCTCCCCTGGGCGGCATCGAGCCTGCTGAGGCACAGGCGATACAGGTCCTCGCCCCGCTCCCAGAGGCCGATCGACTCCTCGAGCGTGGCCTCCCCCCGCTCGAGTCGCTCGACGATCGACTCGAGCTCCCGCTGGGCCTCCTCGAACCGAAGCTCCTCGCTCACGGACGCGTCTCTTGGACGCGGGCGCCGAAGCTGCCGGATGCAACTCGGACGTCCACCGTCTCGCCGGGCGCGAGTCGACCGGCCTCCCGGACGACCCGGTCCCCGCTCCGCACGATCGCATAGCCGCGATCGAGCGTTCCCTGAGGCGAGAGGGCCCGCAACCGCGCCGCGGCATGCTCGAGCCCGGCTCGGCGCCGCTCGAGCAGGAGCGCGGGCGCCCGGCGCAGCCGCCCGTGGGCGTGGGAGAGCCTGAGGCCGTGGTGCTCGACCCGCCGGTGCACGCCGCGGGCGATCCCCGCCCGGGCGCGGTCGAGTCGGGCGATAAGCTCGACGACGTCGGGAACGACCAGCCTCCCGGCAGCCGTCGGCGTCGAGGCACGGGCATCCGCGGCCAGGTCGCAGAGCGGCGTGTCCTGCTCGTGGCCGACCGCGCTGACGACCGGGACCGGGCACTCCGCCACCGCGCGGACCAGCCGCTCCTCGCTGAACGCAAGGAGATCCTCGAAGCTGCCGCCTCCCCGCGCAAGGACGACGACGTCCAACTCCGGCAGGCCGGCGAGCTCCTGCAGGACGGCCACGATCGCACCCGCCGCGCGTGGCCCCTGCACGTAGGTCTCGGCCACCACGACGCGGGCTGGCGGGAAGCGCGCGACGATCGTCGTGAGCACGTCCTGCTTTGCGGCCGCGTCGTTTCCGGTCACGAGCCCGATCCGGCGGGGAAGGAGGGGGAGGGGACGCTTGCGCGCCGGGTCGAAGAGGCCCTCGGCGGCGAGTTTGCGCTTGAGGCGCTCCAGGGCGGCCAGGTGCTCCCCGAGGCCGAACCGCTCGATCGAGAGCGCCCGCAGCCTGAAGTCCCCGCGGGCTTCCCAGAGCTCGGGCCGGCCGTAGACGTGCACGCGCTCGCCGTCCAGGAGGTCGAGGCGCAGGGCGTCGAACTGGCCGCGCGGCATCGAGACGCCGAGGCACGCGCCCTCCGCGGGATCCTTGAGCGTGAAGAACACGCTCTGCCAGGCCAGCTGCCGGCGTAGCTCGGTTACTTCGCCCTCGACCCAGACGGTGGGCAGCCGCTGAATCCAGCCGGCGACGCCCCGGTTGAAGGCGCCGACCGCGTAGACCTTGCGGTCGCCGTACTCGAGTGCTTCCACCTTCATCGCCGGTCAAGGATGCCACGCGTTCCGCCGGCGGAGCAGCGATCCGCGGTCGTGGGGACCGGCGGCCGCCGGGCCGGCCCGTCGTGACCGAGTCCGACCTCACTCGACGGCCTCGTGGCAAGTGCCCGAGACTCCTCGAGGCACACGCACGCGGCCCGCTCGACCGCTGAGCCTGGAGGGCTCTAGAGGAGGATCTCGGCCGCTGTTTCGGGACGGCAGCCGCGCAGCAGCAGGTCGACCGAGCGATGGAGGTCGGCCTCCGAGTGGGCGAGCTTTTCGGCGAGCGGCAGCGGGTAGCCCGCCTCGACAAGGATGTGGAGTCGCCAGCTCTCGACTTTCGAGCGCTCGCTGTAATCGGTCTCGGCGGTCTGGGTCATGTCGTCAGGCGCTTTCGTTCGCCCTCCTCTAGACGAACCCTCTCAGCGAGAAGTTGCGGTCTTAACACAATGTTCAATCCCCGGCCGGCATGCGGATCCTCGTCCGGTCAAACGTGGAGTCGATTCGGGCGGCGAGCTCTCTGAGCCTCGCCTCGAGGACGCCCCGCTCGACCTCGCCCTCCTTCGCGGCCTCCTTCACGCGCTCACGGAGGGTTGCCTCGGCGTCGGAGAGCCGGCGCTCCAGCGAGGCGATGAACTCGTCGCGCTGGCGCTCGAGGCCGGCCGTGATCTGGCGCAGGCGCTTATCGAGGCGCTGCCCGCCCGCGTCGCCGACCTGGGTGAGCCGCTCGCCCAGGATCGTGTCGGCCTCGCGAGCAAAGACGGCGACCGCCCGATCGAGCTCGCGCGAGAGCCGCCGGGCCGCCTCCTCCCGCGCCACCTTGATCGAGCCGTCGAACTGCTGGCTGGCGGCCTCCGCAAAGCGCTGCGCCTCCCGCGAGACCGCGCGGCGGAGCTGCTCGACCTGTCGGCGCTCGGAGTCGGCGAGCGCCGACTGCATCCTTCCGACCGCCTCGGCGGCCTCGCGCTCGACCTGCTCGGTAAGCTCGCGCTCCCGGCGCCGCAACCGCTCACCGACCTCGTGGAGCGCGCGGCGGCGCTCGGTCGAATGTGTCTCGAGCTCGGAGGTCGCGGTTGCAACGGCCTCCTCGGTCGCCCGTTCGAGCTCCGCCCGGAGTCGCGCGAGCGAGGCGTGGTACTCCTCGCTCGCGGCCTTCAACCGGTCGGCGTCGGCCGCCATCCGGGCCTCCGCCTGCGACATCAGCTGCCGCTGGCGCTGCTCGAACGTGGCGAACTGACCGATCAAGCCCTGCTGCACCCGCTCCACGTCCTCCGCCCAGGCTGCGAGCTTCGCGGCGACGCTTTCCTGCACCGCCGAGAGCGTGCGGCTGAGCTCGATCGCTGCTCGATCCTCTCGCTCTGCGACCTCGCGGCGCCGCTCCTCTGCGATCCGGCGCTCCTCCGCGGCGAGGAGCGAGACGGACTCCGCGCGGGCGCGGGCGAGTGTCCGTTCGAGCTCGGCGGCGCGCTCCGCCGCCTCGCGCTCGATCAGCGCGTCGAGCCGGGCGAGGGCGCCTGAGAGCGCCTCTTCGCCGGGGAGTGCTTCGACGCCTCGCTTCCTGAACGGCACGCCGGCCATGGTAGTTCGTCCCGGAGCCTCTGAAGCGTCTAGCCGACGCGGAGCACGACCAGCGCCGTCGCCAGGAGGACGATCGCGGCGGCGAGAGTACGGAGCGCTGCCTCGGCGGGCCCGAGCAGAAGCTCTGCAGTGACCGGCTCCGAGCCGCCCCCGTCCAGCTCGAGCGCACCGGAGACGCGCTGCACGTGGCGGCGCACCCTGCGGGCGTGGGTCGAGAGGCGGCGTTGGGCGAGGCTGGCGCAGGCCGCGAATCCGGCAGCCAGCAGTGCCCCTGCGGAGATGGTCCCTGCGTTCGCGAAGTAGCCTGTCAGCAGGGGAAACGCACCCCAGGCGAGTGCGAAGGTCGCGTCGTTGTGCAGCACCCCTCCTGCGAGCTCGAGGTTGTAGGCGACGACGAGCACGGTGCCGACGGCCACGAACCCGAGCAGCCACAGGTCGAACGCGATCGCGCCGGCGACTCCGATCGCGACCGCCCCGGCGATCGCGACGACGGCCAGGCCGCCGAGGACCCGGTCGGGGATCCTCGTACGCAGTGGGTGCCCGCTCAGCTCGTCGAGCGCGTGCGCGCCGATCCCCACTGCGAGGAAGAAGGCCGCGAGCGCGGCTAGCAGGCGCCCGACGCGAAGCTCCGGCGCGAGCGCGGCGCCGATCGCCACGTAGCTCAGGTGCCAGAGGCTGTACGGCACGTGGAGCAGCGTGACGTAGTCGCGCCACCCCGCCGGCGCCAGCGCGTAGAACGCCGGGCGCACCTCGTCGCTCATCTCAGCGGCTCCCCCAGGTGACGACGCCCCCGCCGAGGCTCAGGCGGCGGCTGCGGACGTCGCGGATCCCAGCTCCGTGCCAGAGGTCCCGCGTCCGCGCGGGCGGAAAGCGCCTGTCGAAGTCTCGGATGCTCGCTCCGAGGAAGGAGCCGACGGCGCCCCAGGCCGGGGAGACTGCCCGACCGAGGAGGGGGAGCCCGGCCCGGACGTACAGCTCCCAGGCCGGGCGCCAGAGGCCCCGCGGGACGGCGAACTCCAGCGAGGCGATCGTCCCGCCCGGACGCACCACCCGCGCGAGCTCGGAGAGCGTCTCCGCCGGCTGCTCGACGTAGCGCAGGAGGTACGTGAAGGTCAGGCCGTCGAAGGAGGCGTCCTCGAACGGCAACTGCTCGGC
>Ga0136620_10000937_pt1 | contig 13501 bp, 9 predicted proteins | sample AntDrymUQ4162106_2_FD_104806 | JGI IMG/M metagenome (GOLD analysis project Ga0136620, IMG submission 104806) | Polar desert sand microbial communities from Dry Valleys, Antarctica - metaG UQ416 (21.06) | ecosystem: Environmental > Terrestrial > Soil > Desert | place: Antarctica: Dry Valley... | reverse complement strand
GACTCGCTCCGGGTCGTGCTTGCCCTTCGCGCCCACACGACCCCGACGACCTCTTCCTCCATCAACTCCGCGAGCACACCGAGCCCGACGCCGACCGACAAAGCCAGCAGCCCGTCCCTCGCAGCACTGACCAGCTCCCCAAGCGCCTCCTGCACCCGAGCCGGCAGCTCCTCCTGCACGGTCGCGGCCTGCGCGACCAGTACGGTTGTCTCCTTCACGGCGGTTCCTCCTTCGATCTTGGACGGATCGCCTCCTACGCTCCCCAGCGGAGCAGACGCGGCCGGAGGGACCGCCGTCAAGTTCTACGAGCTACGGGACAACCTCGTCCGGGGCAACGTTTGGGGCAACAAGAGCCCCCGATACAGGCCGATACGAGACTCCGTGCGCTGGACGGTTTTCCGCGTAACCAGGCGAGTTTGGTATCTGCTCAGGTCGGGCTGTATAGCCGCCGGGGACTCCTCATAATCCGTCGGTCCCAGGTTCGAATCCTGGCCGTCCCAACCTACGCTCCCGTGACGGCGGCGAGCGTGCCCTGGCGGCCGAGGGGGTCGACGACAGCGACGTGCAGGACGAGCGGCAGCGGCGCGTCTGCCGACGGACGCGGCGTCCCCTGCCAGGCGAGCGCGGCGCCGTGGACGTCGACGTCCGGCCCCGCCGCCGTGATCTCGCCGCCGCCCCACTGCTCCCAGATCCGCAGCCGGTAGGGCGCGACCGCGAGCTCGTGGACGCCCGGCGTCGCCGGCGCCGCGAGAACCGCCCGCACCTGTCCCGCCTCCGCCATGACCGATGCCGTCGCGCCCTCGAGCGGCGGCGGCGCGTCGGCAGGCGCCGCGAGGACGGTCGCGGGCGCCGACGCGGCGCTGAAGAGACCGGGGAGGTCCGCGATCTGGCCGGGCTCGACCGGCAGCACGTCGGAGGCCGACGTCTCCGTGGATCCCGCCTCGACGCGACGTTCCGGCGGCATCTGCACCTCGGCCCAGTAGCTGTAGCGGACGAACGGCGCCAGCTCGTGGGGGTCGTCGAGCTCGCCCTGGAAGACGGCGTCCGCGGCGGCGCCGTGCACCTGCAGGTCGCCGCGGGCGATCTCGCGCGCGTACAGCGGAGCGGCGACGGGGCCGGCGGCCCGCCGGAGCCGGAACCTCGGAGGACGAGCGGCCGGGCCTGGGGGCTCGGTGAACAGGCCGGGCTCGCGAGCGCGCAGCTCGACCAGGTCGAGACCGGACGCGAGGATCGTGATCTTCGCTCGGCCGCCGGGGGCGGCGACCTCCGCGGAGACGCGCGGCGGGGGCGGCCGGCGATCCGACGGAACGGCGACGGCGACGACCGGGCACGCGTCGAACTCCGCCTCGCGCCCGCCCTCCGTCGCCGGGACGACGCGCAGGAACTGCACGGTCGTCAGCGCGCGCGGCAGGCGCTCGTCGAGGGTCACCCAGTCTCCGACCGCCTTCAGCGGCGGGTCGGTGAGCAGGCGGAACCGGTCGCGGCCGCCGAGCGTGTGGGCCAGGTCGCGGTGGCCGCCGTCGGCCGCGACCGCGGCGCGCGAGCCCGCCGCGAGGCCGAGCGACTTCGCGTCGGCGACGTAGACGCGGTAGGTCATGCCGGCGCTGCCGCGCCAGCGGAGCTTGAGCTCGACCTCCTGCGACGGCCCCGGTCGGCTCGTCCAGACGATCCCGATCGCCGTCTTGAGCACAGGCGGCCGGCGGCGGTCGGTGTAGCCGACGCTCACCTCGGTACTCGGCGAACGCGCTCCCGCCGTGTCCACGAACGCGGCGCTCACCCTGCTGCGCCGCCGTTCGCCGACGCCGAGCGCCGGGAGCGGGATCGGGACCTCGAGGATCTCGATCGTCCCGCCGGCGGAGCGTGGGACGCCGCGCGGCGGGAGCGGCACGCCGTCGAACGACAGCTCCAGCGTGTCGACGTGGAGCGAGCCGGCCGCGCGCTCGCGCACCGACGGGACCGGCACCCGCACCATCACCGTGCCCGGCGAGGCGGGCGGGCCGGCGGCGCCGTCCGGGCCGTCCAGGGCGACGTCGGCGCGAAGCGCCGGAGCGGGAGGGCCGGGCCGCGCCGGTTCCGGCACCGCCAGCTCCTCGGGCGGGCCGAAGCGCCCGAAGAGGTCGGCTAGCGCGACGCGGTAGCGGTTCTCCGAGCCGGACGTGAGGGGGTTTGCGTCCGAGACGAGTCCCGTGGCCGCGAGCGGCGGCCGCTCGCGCGTCCGGCCGAGCAGCAGCGGGTTCGCACGCTCCGGCGGATCGGCCGGCGGCGGCAGGACCGTCTTCTCGTGCCGGGACTTCCACTCGCCGTCCTCGAGCAGCGCGAGAGCGAGGAGCGAGCCGAGCGGCGACGGCGGGACGAGCAGCTCCTGCCGCCACGTGCTCGACGGCTCCTCGCCGCCCGGCAGCCAGCGCGACCTGCCGACCTTGGGCTGCGGCACTCGCGGCAGGTCGGGCGGCGGCACGGCGGCGGCGAGCGCGATCAGCCCGCGGAGGACCAGCCGCTCCGGCCCCCACCGGTCGGCGAGCAGGCGGAGCGCGTCCTGTGCGCCCACGAGCGCGGCGTAGCGGTCGCAGACCGACTCGACGAGCGGGTGGAACGTGCCGAGCGCGTCGACGAGCAGCCGCCCGTCGGGCAGCGTCGCCTGCGCGTCGACCGCGAAGAGGCCGATCGCGGCGTAGGCGACGAGATGCTCCCAGTCGGGACGCTCGTCGAGCCGGCCGACGAGCCCGAGGTAGCGGCCGACGCCGGGGTCCATCGCCTGCACGAGCAGCGACCCCGCGAGGTGCACCTCCGCGAACTGCTCCGGATGGTGCCCGTGCTCGTCCGTGTGCGCCGCCTGCGTCAGCCGTGCGCGGCGCGCGGACGGCAGCGTCGCAGGGTCGGCCAGCATCGCGTCGCACGCATCGAAGAGGGCGTCCTCGTGCGCGAGCACGCGTGCAACCTCGTTCTCGGGCGTTGCGCGGCTGAAAGGGCCGTCCGGCTCGTCCGGCGGGCCGAGTCGCAGGGGCGCGCCGTTCTCGACGCGCAGGCGCGCCGCCTCGCGGCCCTGCCCGCCCGTGTACCACGGCGGCCGGTCGCCCTCGATCGGCAGGCCGAGCGGGTCGAGCGGGTCGCCGTTCAGCAGCTCCTCGAGGACGACTCCGGCGTTCACGCGCCACGCCCGCAGGCCCAGCTCGGTCGCGCGACCCTCGATCCGCACGCGATCCGGGCGGGGCCCGCCGAGGATGAACGGCGGCTGACTTCGCACCGCGAGCACGCGGTCGCCGACGCGGTCGAGCAGCGTCGCCGTGCCGTCGAGGCCGTCGGTGACGACCTCGAGCGCGATGTCGAACTCGTCGTTCGGCGGCGGCGCCGTGTCTGCGAACAGCACGCCGCCGGCGGAGGCGAGGTCGGGGCCGACGACGTTTCCCTCGCGGTCGCGCCAGAGGACGTCCTCGAGATCGACCGGAAACGGGTGCACGCGGAAGATCCCGAAGGGCGCGAGCGGAAAGCCGAGCGCGGGCGACGGCAGCACGCGGAGGTGGACGCCCGGCGGCAGGTCGAGGTCGGCCGGGACCGACGGGTCCCCCTCGGGCGGGGCGCCGATCGCGACGGCCGCGAAGAGATCGGGCGGCGGGAAGAAGCGGTCTGTCACGGGTCCTCCGAGAACCGCGGTTGCCGGGGGATCGCGACGGCGCCGGAGAGCGTGGCGCCGCTGCGCCTGTCGAGGAGCTCGAGCACCGCCGTCGCCGATGGCGGCGGGACGAACGGCTCCGGCGCGAGGAAGAGCAGCCGCGAGCGGTTGCGGTCGCTGCGGCGCAGCTCGAACGTGCTCCGCGGCTGCGGCGGCTGCAGCGTGAGCCGCGTCACCTCGCAGCGGCCGGGCCGGTCAACCGGCTCGGGGGACTCGACGAGGACGCCGGCGCACAGCCAGGTCGACGTGCCCCCGGCGGCGCGCTCCAGCCAGAGCACGCTGTGGCGCGGCTCGGCCGGAGCCGGCCACCCGTCGAGGCCCAGCGCGTCGAGCGCGGCGTCGAAGCGTGCATCGTCGCCGGCCGCCGCCGCGATCGGCGGGAGCGCGCGGACCTCGACGTCGCCGCCCGCTGCGCCCGCCGGCGACGTGAAGCCGAGCGCGGCCACCATCGCGGCGGGCGTGCGCCAGCGCGACGTCCGGAAGGTCGTGCCGGGCAGCCGGCCGTCCGCGAGGTCGCCCGTGCCCGCGACGAGCGTGAAGAGCTCGTACCACGCCTCCGCGGCGAGCGGCGCCTGCGCCTCGAGCGTCGCGCCCGGCTTCGGCACCGGGCACTGCGCACCGAGGGCGACGTCGAGCTTGAGCTTGTCGACGAGGCCGAGCTGCTCGGTCGCCGTGAGGGCGAGCCACAGCGGGTCGAGCGTCTGCTCCTCGCCGTCGGGGCCGGCCGCGTCGACGCGGCGCAGGCCGATCTTCAGGTCGTAGCCGTAGACCTTCGCCAGGGCCGCGGCGTGCGAGGCGGAGAAGTGCACCTGGAGCGGGTCGTCCCGGAAGCGGTCGCGCTCGCTCTGCGCCGGCGTGTAGCCCGCCACGTGTCGGACGAGCATCCGCGGGTCGAACAGGTCCTGCTTGACGTGGAGCGTGCTCAGGTGGAACGCCGTCGCGTACTTCGGCAGCGGCGCCAGGGGCCCGGCCCCCTGCTTCGGCGTCGTCCGGAAGAACAAGCTGCGGCGCGTGTCGGTCTCGGCGCCGCCCTTCGGCCGGTAGCGGTCGCGGTCGAGCACCTTCGCGACCTCCTTCGGCGGTCCGCCCTCCTGCTGCTCGTAGAGCCAGCCGCTCCAGGTCATGTCGACGTCGAGCCGGTAGGTGCGGCCCGGCTGGAGTAGGCATCGCGCCCCCGCGCCGACCGTCGTCGTCGGCTGCTGCGGCTGCGTGGCGGCGGCGGCCGCCTGCCGCCCCGCCTCCGCCCGGCGCGCCGCGTCCCGCGCCTTCGCGGCGTCGCGTGCCGCGAGCGTCGTCCCGGCGAGCCCGAGGACCGCAACGCGGGCGCCGAGGGGCCACGACACCAGAACTTTGGTGATCTCCGACGCGTCGGGCCGGGCGAAGCGCAGCACGACGCGTCCGTCGTCGAGCACCGTCGTCTCGGGCGGCCACGCCGTCCCCGTGTTGTCCTCGACCTCGACCTGCGGGCCGTCCTCGAAGGGGCTGCGGTCGAAGAGCACGAGCAGGCGCGCGTCCTCGAGCGGCACGGAGGGCTCGATCTCCGCGAAGTTCTCGGCGTGCTCGCGGACGGGGGCCGCGCCGACGGTGCCGAGGTCGACCTCGCCGAGGAAGCTGCGCTCGAGCTTCAGAGGCTCGCTCTCGGTGAGGATCGCCGCCGGGCTGTAGACGTACGGCGCCGGCAGCATCGCCGCGGTCCGCGGACCGATCGGAACCGGGAGCAGCGAGCAGCCGGGCGTGACGGTCGCGGTGAACCTGCTGACGGTCGGGTCGGGCGAGAGCGGGTCGGCCGGAAGCAGGAAGCGGCCCCGGTCGGGGATCGCCCCGAAGCCGACCGCCCAGCCGAGCGAGGGGGCGGTCTCGCCCTCGCAGAGGCTCGCGAGCTCGTGCATCGGGTTGAACGGCAGCTCCACGCCGCCGTCCGCGAGCCGGTTCAGCCAGAGGTCGCCCTGGTAGGTCAGCAGGACGAGATCGCCCGCCTGCGGCCGCAGGCCCATGTCGCCGTCCTTGCCGAGCTGCCACGCGGCGCTGAGCGGCCCGCCCACCGGAGTCCCCGGCCCCGCCGGATCGCCGGTCACGTCGAGGAGCTGGAGCCCCTTCAGCGTCCACCGGTAGGTCAGCATGTCGCTGCCGACCGGCTCCGCGGCGAGCCCGGACGGGTAGCTGTCGATGCCGGCGAACTGGCCGCCCGCGTAGCCTGCGTCGAGCGTCGGCGAGACGGCGAACGAGAGGTGCACGAGCGTGTCGGGCCAGACGCCGGCGGCGGCCGGCGGCTCGTTCCGCGACAGCGCGCCGACCCGGCGGTAGCGGTCGTCGATCAGGAAGGCGAGGTCGCCGACGACCGCGCCGTTCTCGACGTCGTCGAGCGGGTGGACGTCCGGCAGGGGCACCTCGTGCTTCGGCTCGCTGTGCAGCGAGATCTCCGCGCAGCCCTCGATGTCAGTGAAGAAGAGGTCGATGCGGCCGCAGATCCGCGCGTGGATGTACGGGTCGGCGTTCTCGGCGACGAGGAACCGCAGGTCGGCGTCGACGCCGATCGAGAACGGGCCGAGGTTGAGCGAGCCGCCCACCTCGCCGAAGCCGGCGAGCGTGAGCGGCCGGGTCGCGAGCAGGACGTCGAGCGACGCGTGGATGTCCGCCCACACGAGCGGCCTGATCCCGATCGTCGACTCGAACCCGAAGCCGAGCGCGAGGACGAACCCGTCTGCGATGCTGATCGCGCCGGGCTGGTTGCGGGGCCACCTGTCGATGCCCTTCCCGCGCTGCATCAGGTAGGCGTCGGCCTCCGTCGGCATGAGGTCGGGCAGGACGGTCGCGCGGATCGGGCCGGAGCCGCGCCCGTCGGGGCGGGCCGGGTTCACGTAGCCGTCGGCGCCGAGGTTGATGAACCAGTCGGCCGCGTCGACGCCGGGCCGCGAGAACGGGAAGTGTGCGCCGAGTGGCACGACCGCCTCGATCAGAACCGGAACGCTCAGCGTCCCCTTCAGCCCGACCGTCACGCCGTCCGCGGCGTCGACCACGACGACGCCCTTGAAGGCGAAGCCGACCTCGCTCGTGCTCGGGCGGTCCGTCACCTTCAGGCGCGGCGCCAGCACCTTGCCCCAGAGGACGCCGCGGATCGCCAGGTCGGGGATCGTCAGGAAGATTCCGGCCTTCGCGCTCAAGCTGAAGCCGAGGTCGGGGACGGTGCCGATCACCGCCTCGCCGCCGATCGTGAGCTGGTCGGCGTCGAACTTGAACGCGACGGCGGGGTCGGAGGAGTCCCATTTCAGCTGCGCGCCGACCTCGTCGCCGTCGGTGGCTGCCGGGATCGCGGGCCGCGCGTTGATCCCGAAGGCGCCGCCGACTCCGAAGATGCCGAGCCCCGTGTTCGCGATCGGGATCGGCCCGGGGAGGTCGATCCCGATCTTCAGGAAGAGCAGGAACGAGTCGCCGTGCGGCGCGTAGAGGACGCTCGCGCCGACGGCGAGGTTGAGCGGCACGAGGCTCGCGTCGAGCTCCGCGGCGAAGCCGCCGCCCTCGAGGAGCTGGAACTTGCCGCCGCCCTCGATCGCGCCCGGCACCGCGATGCTCGCGTCGACCCCGCGCAGGCTCGCGGAGAAGGTGCCGTCGTCGCCGCGGGTCGCGCGGATCGTGGCGCCGGACACCTTCACGGGGCCGAGGTTGAGCTTGAAGCGCAGGTCGACCTCGAGCCACGTGGAGCCGCGCCCGGAGCGGGTGCCGGCGACGTCGAAGAGCGACGCCGGCCCGTAGAGCGACGCCGGCCCGTGGACGATCCACCCGCCGGGGTCCTCGATCTCCATGTCCGCGCGGCTGAAGTCGAGGCGGATCGCCTCGAGGCCGCTCTTGTCCGGGTCGAACGTCAGCCGGACGTTGCGGTTGCGGACGCGCATCGGGTGGTCGTCGCTCATGCGGACCGAGAGCGCGCCCACCTCGATCGGCTTGATGCTGACCTCGACCGAGTAGTCGAGCTTCAGCGTGATCGCCCCGCCGAGCGGCAGGCCGTCGCCCGCGCTCTCGAGCTCGACCGTGTTCAGGGTCAGCCGGCCCTTGTCCTGGAGGAACGTGCCGATGCCGAGCACGAGGGCGAGCAGCCCGACGAGCGGGACGCCCGACGCGTCGGTGCCGGGCGGCGGGGACTCGGCTGCGAGCGCGGTGGCGAGCGCGCCGCCGACGACGAACGCCTTCGCGGCCGGCCCTCCCTCGGGCGCCTTAACCGTCAGGATCCCGTCCCGGCCCTGCGACTCGAGCCCGAGGGTCAGGTGCGTCAGCGGGTCGGAGCTCGACCGGGCGAAGCGCAGGCGCGCGACGACGGGCTTGCCCGCGACGACGCCGAACGCCTGGCCGCCCACCTTCGGCGTCGCCTCCTCGAGCGGCAGCGTCATCGCCGCCTCGACGAGCGTGGGGAGGAAGTCCTGCAAACCCCGCGCGGCCGGGTCGCGGCACTCGATCAGCAGGTCGAAGCCCCAGCCGTGGTCGTCCGCGGGCTTCCAGTGGGTCGAGATCGCGAGGTCGATCCCGGGCGGGGAGCTTCCGACCTCGACGTACGCCTCGACCGCGTGACCCCCGAAGAACGGGAGGGCGCGCGGGAGGAAGAACCGCGTCTTGCGCGCGGCGAGCCCTCGCCAGGCGTCGTCGTCGGAGGGCGTCGTGACGGGGTGGCCGTCGATCGTCGTGGCGCCCGGCGGGCCGGCGGACGCGCTCTCGTCGACCCACAGCCCGTCCGTCAGCTCGAGGCCGAAGCCGCTCGACCCGAGCAGCACCGCCGGCGGGTCGAGCGCGAGGTGGATCAGCCCTTCGGCCTCCCCGTCGGTCGGCGTCAGCCGCACGCTCGCGGCGCCGCCGGCCTTGCCCTCGACGAGCAGCGCCACCTGGAGGCCCGTGATCGCGACCTCGCCCGGGGTCTCCTCGAGCCATTCCTGCTTCGCGTCTCGCTTGACGACCGCCGGCTTCAGGACGGCCCCGGCGGCGCCCCCGGCGAGCGCGAAGAGCTTCTTCGCCGGATCGGTGGCGTTCAGGACCAGCCAGAGGCGGAACGACCCGGCCGCCTCGTCGGAGACGAGGTGGTACGGAACCGACGGTCCCGGCGGCCTGAGCTCGAACGAGAGGAAGCCGAGGGCCCCGCCGACGCCGAGCTGCGCGGTCCCCCGCACGTCCGGGCCCGACGCGACGGGCGCGTCCGGGACGAGGGCCGAGAGCAGAGCGTCGACGTGCGGCGGCAGCGCGGTCCGCGCGAGCAGCCCGCGGTCGCGCAGCGCCTGCTTCACGGGGCCACCGCCCCTCTGCTCACGAGCTGCCGGCCGTTCCGGTCACGCCGGGATCAGCTCGACGACGTCCGTGTCGAGGTTCCAGCGCAGGACCCCGTGCTGGAAGTCGGAGCGACGGAAGCCCTCGCCGTCGTCCTGCTCGTCGGAGACCGGGAAGCCGAGCGACCCCGACGGGCCGATCTGCCGCTTGTACTCGTCGAAGATCGCGCCGTGCACCTCGAAGGCGCCGATGCCGCGCTCGTGGAAGATCGCGCCGTCCGTGACCTCGATCACCGCCGTGCGCAACGAGCCGCTGCTGTTGAGCACGGGTGCCGTCGTCGGACGAATCTGGTTCAGCTCGACCGTGAGCCCTGCCGCCTGCAGGTCCGCCGCCTTCTGCTCGATCGCGGCCGCCGCCGCGTCGAACCCGACGCACTGCGGGTCGAGCTTGCGCAGCGTGCGCGGGCCGGTGAGGCCGTCGTAGCTACCGGTCGGCGCGTCGGGCGGGAAGTGGATGTCGTAGTGCTGCTTGTACGCGAGCACCGTTGCCTCGGTCGCCGGCCCGTAGTCGCCGTCGACGAAGACGCTCTCGTCCGTGATCGGCGGCAGCATGCGCAGCGGCCAGTTCATGTCGAACAGCGCCTGCTGGACCTTCCGCACCGCGTCCGCGGGGCTGTGCTTCTGGAGCTTCTTCGTGCCGGTGTCGGGATCGTTGAGGATGTCCTCGAGGACGGCGTCGCCGGCGAACCGGGGCGAGTCGAACTGCATGGCTCTCTCCTGGCGTGGGGTCTCCACCATCCTCCCGGGCCCGCGTCGAGTCAAGCGGCCCCCCCGCCGGCCGGTGGTGCGTGCCGGGCGCCACCTGCAGGCGCGGCCACGTCCGGGACGCCCGGGGCGGCGGCAGCGGTCGCCGGTGCGGCCAGCGCGAGGGCGGCGAGGGTGCGACGCAAAGCGTGAGGCGCGAGGTGGAGAGCCGTGTCGGCAGCAAGCCCTCGACAGACGACGCGCTCCAGGAGCGGCAGTGCTGACAGCAACCCATACCGCAGATAAGCCTTAGGGATCACATGAGTTCCTGCGGGGCGGGCTCGAAGCCGCCAGCGCGAAGACCTCGAACACGTTGGGCGTACTCCTCAGTGTGCCGAAGGACGGCCCGTTCGGCTGTACGCGACGGAGCCGATCGAGCGACCTCCATAGACAACGGCGCGGGGATCGCATAGGGATCAGACATGGCTATCGCGGTCGAGCCGCAGGATGAGAACGACGACCATCCCGACAGGCTGTTGACGGTGATCGTCACCATCGCGGCCGTCGTTGTCGCCGTTCTCGTGGTCCTGGCGATCCTCGACGCATACGTGTTCTAGCGGCCGTGGGTTTCGCCAAAGAATCCGCCAGAGGCCTCCTCGTCGTCCCGCCGAGGCGCCGCGATCGGGTCGAGCCCGCTCGACCGAGCTAAGGGGCAGGGGACGAGCCCACCTGGCACGTCGACGCCGCGAGGCCCATCGACACGCATGAGGAGTAGCGTCTCCCTCGGGCCGCCGGAGGAATGGCAGCGCGCTTACTGGAGCGCGGACTGGCGAGCAGACCAGTGGTTCTCCCGGCCGCGACGTTACTTCGCCTTCGCGCAGGCGGGATCTCTCGCCTTCGCGCCGCAGATGACGAACTTGTGGCTGAAGGCGTTGTTGCCGGCGTTCGTCTCGTAGCCCGCCCGGATGATCTGCCAGTCGACGATCAGGCTCGTCGTCGACTCCGGCGAGAAGTTCTTCGTCAGGCGTCCGGCGGCGATCACGAAGATCGATTCCTTCAGCTTCACGGGCCAGTCGCTGTACTGGCAGGTGATGACGGCCTGCACGGCCACCCCGTGGCCCTCTCCCTCGCAGTCGTGGAAAGGAGGGCTCACCTGGAGCGTCGACGGCGTCCAAGCCGTTTCGACGTTCACGTTGCCGCTGATCCGGAAGATCAGCTTCCCGCCCGCGCTCCCCGAGGGGCCGTTGTTCCGGAACCGGATGTTGCCGATCCCGCCGACCTCAGCCGGGCGGTGCCGCGCTGCCGCCGCCGACCTGAAGGGGGAACGGGAGCCGCGACACGTGCGGGGCAAGACGATCGCCGTTCACCTGGAGAACGCCGAGGTTCCTGCTGATGAGTTCCCGGCCTTTCTCACGCGAGCAGACACGCTCCTGAAGACGCTCAAGTTCGCCGGATAGCAGTCGTCGTTGGGGCACGCTGGTTGGTTGAACTCCAGGGTCGCATCTAGTCGCATCGTTTGTCTCCTCTCGCGACTTCCCGTCACCCGGTCTCGTAGACGCCGTACCGGACGCGGCGGAAACGCTGGGGCTTGGCCGCGGTCCCAGCAGCAAGCGCCGCCTTCACAGATGTCCAGCGCAGCGACTCGCCCGCGAGCAGCTCGGCGGCCACATGTATCTCTGTTGCACGCATGGGGCGGCGGCTCTGCTGGAGGACCAGAGTGATCGTCTGGAGCACGGGGCTTACCTTCGGTGGCGCTGAGCGCGGCCTCTGCGGATGCTCCGCGGCCTGACACAGCAGCTGTCGACGGAGATTAGACAGCCGCCTGAGCAGGGGTTTATGATTATCAAAGGGGTTCGAAAATGCCCCGTTTAGTTCCATCTCAGAAGACCCTGCCGCACCTACTCCGTTCCGTGCAGGGTCTTTGGCGCTTCAGCGCGAGCGTCGGCCGGCGGAAGGAGTTCTTCTAGCTCTTCGAGCGCGCGGCAGGGGTGAGCACCGTGGGCGAGGCCGGCGGCGCTGTCTCCGCGCTCGCGAATGCGGCGTCCAGGGCGTCCGCCAGAGCCTCTTCGATGGACGGGAACAGATGCCCGTAGCGGTCGAGCGTGATTTGAACTGACGAGTGCCCTAGCCGCGCCGAGATCAGCTTGGGGTGGGCTCCCTGTTGGATCAGGAGTGCCGCGCAGGTATGCCGGAGATCGTGAAACCGGAGCCGGTGCTTCGCGGGCGGGAGGGACTCGCGTACCGCTCGCTTGAAGTAGCGGTTGTATAGAAGGTTGTGGCGGAGGGGTGCACCGTTCTTGCCGGTGAACACCAGCGCCTCGGGGCCAGAGCCGCCGGGGGAGGGGCAGGTCAGGTGCACGCTCAGCATCTCGCGCAGGAAGCGAGGGAGCGTGATCGTCCGATGGGCGTGCGTCTTCGTCTCCCCGAAGACGAGCTGCCCGTTCACGTCCTTGAGCGCGCGGCGGACAGTGAGTGTGCCGCGGAGGAGGTCGATGTCTTCGCGCCTGAGGGCGCCGAGCTCGCCGGCCCGCAGACCCGTGTAGGCGGCGACGTAGGCGAGCACGCGGTAGTACGGATCGATCGTCTCCGCCACCGCCCAAACCTCGTCGGCCGTGAGGAAGAGCATCTCCTGGCGCCGAGGGCGCGGTAAGTCGATGCTCGTGCACGGGTTGTTCCGTGTCAGGCCCATGCGGACCGCGTACGCCATCGCCGTCCTGAGCACCGCGTAGACGTTCCGGACGGTGCCGGGCGCGAGGTCGCCACGCCTCACGAGCCCATTCACGTGGCGCTGAACTGTCTCGTGCGTGATTTCGCCGACCTTCCGGCCGCCCAGCTCTGGGAGGAGGTGGACCCGCAGCGCTTGGTCATACCGCAGCTGCGTGCGGGGTTCGAGACGCCCCGGCCACGACTCGCGCCAAGCCTCCACCACCTCGGCGAAGGGGCGGCCCGCTGCCCGCGGGCTGACATGCGTGCCGTCGATGATCGCTGCTTGCTGCTGCACGAGCCAGTCCTCGGCCTCGCGCTTCGTCCGGAACGTGCGCTCGATTTTCGCCGTCCCGGGTCGGAGGGGGTCGGGGTAGCGTGCCTGCCACCCCTTCCCCCGGCGGCGGAGGTGACCAGGCATCAACCGGTTCCGGCGACGCTGCCAACCCTTCCTGACACCCTTGTCGGCCTGACGAGCGTGTCAGCGGCGGGCTATGTTGCTAAGAAGGCGATCGAGAAGGATCTGCCCGAGGAGGATCTGCCCACGGGGGGGACGACGCCCCTGCCGTCGCCGTAGAGCGGCGTGAGCGGTCAGGCGAGGACAGGTGTAACGAGGCCCGGCCGCGGGCAAAAAGCATCAAGTGGGGCTTCTCTGGCCGAAGGACGCTTCGCCTATCCGCGCGTCCAAGCTGTTTCTGTACGTAGCGGTTGTGACGCTCCTCGGTGCTGCCTTCGTGGTTGTTCCGTGGGCGGCGCCGGCGAGCCCTGCGCGAGTGATTCGGGTAGGCCCGCTGCTCTGGCAGATCGGCCCCTTTGCGATCGACTACGGGGGCAGAAGACGCCCGACCTACGCCCGGGCGCTGGAAGCCTTCGGTCCGAACCGCTTTTGCCGCTTATACGGCCGCTCGTCCTCACGCGTTATTTGGCCGAGGCTCGGAGTGGCGATTCATTTCGACACTCTGGGTGGTCTTGCCGAGCCCGGTGACAACGCCTGCAACAAGCCCGAGGATGTCTCTGTTGATCCACCCTGGGTTCGTTGGAGGCTGCGTTAGGTGGCGGACAGTATTGGGGTGTTGTCTCTTCTGTAGTTGATCATCTCGTACTCGGCGGGCGGTACGTCGCGGAGTGCCTCGTGGAGTCT
>Ga0136620_10000936_pt1 | contig 13501 bp, 10 predicted proteins | sample AntDrymUQ4162106_2_FD_104806 | JGI IMG/M metagenome (GOLD analysis project Ga0136620, IMG submission 104806) | Polar desert sand microbial communities from Dry Valleys, Antarctica - metaG UQ416 (21.06) | ecosystem: Environmental > Terrestrial > Soil > Desert | place: Antarctica: Dry Valley... | reverse complement strand
GGCCGGCGGGTCCGAAGGGAGAGTTGTCAACAAGCTCGAGCAGCAGCTTGTCGGGACGTCATGATGGCCGCTGGCACTGTCAGACTCGGATGGTCTGTTCACAACGCATCCGCCGTCCACTCCGCGTTGCCGGCGCCTCTTGCGCGGCTTTTCCACACCATTCACACCCCTACTTCATCTATGAGGCTTAGTTGACATGAAGCTGTCGGTTTCGAAGGAGCTGTTCCTCGAGGACTTGAGTCTTGCCGTGCGCGCCGTTTCTACGCGCAGCGCCGTGCAATCGCTCGCCGGCGTGATGCTCGACGCAACGGAGGGCCGGTTGGAATTGCGTGCCACGGACATGGAGCTTGGCGTGCGGGTCAGCCGCGAGGTGAGCACGGAGACCCCCGGTGTTGTCGTCCTGCCCGGCCGGCTGCTACTGGACGTCGTCCGCTCGCTGCCGAAGGACGATCTCACGCTCGAGTACCGCTCGTCGGAGCAGGACGTCGAGGTAACCTGTGGCGCCGCTCGCTTTCATCTTCGCACCCTCCCCGCCGACGACTTCCCAAAGCTTCCCGAAGCTACGGGCGACGAGCTGCGGGTTCCAGCCGCCCCGTTCGTCGAGACGATCGAGCGCGTGGCGCGCTCTGCCTCACGCGACGAGACGCGGCCGCACCTGACGGGCGTGCTGGTCTCGGCCTCCGGAGACGAGCTACGAATGGTGGCGACTGACTCCTATCGCCTGAGCGTCAAGGAGACGAAGCTCGGAAGCGCGCTCAGCGGCGAGCTCGAGGCCAACATCCCGGCTCGGACGTTGCAGGAGCTCAGCCGCGCCGCGACCTCCGCCGGCGCAGACGAAATCTCGGTGTTCGCCTCGGAGAACCAGGCGATCTTCAAGGTCGGCGACGTGACGTTGTCCTCGCGGCTCGTCGAAGGTCGATTCCCGAACTATCAACAGCTGCTGCCCGAGTCCTACGAGCACGAGTTGCGGCTGAGTGGCCCGGAGCTGCTCGAGGTGGTCCGCCGCATCAGCCTCCTCGCGCAGAAGAACGCGCCCCTGCGGCTCAGCTTCGAGGACGGCTCGGTGGAGGTTTCCGCGCAGACGCCCGACGTCGGCGAGGCGAGCGAGTCGCTGCCGGTTCCGTTCCAAGGCGAACCATTGGCGATCGGGTTCAACCCGGAGTTCTTCCGCGACGGCCTCGAGAGCGCCGAGTCCGAGGAGATCGTCCTGAAGTTGATCAGCCCGTTGCGGCCGGGCCTGATCCAGTCCGGAGACGACGGCGGCTTCGTCTACCTCGTGATGCCAATCCGGCTGAACGTGTAGCGCGCCGGCGGCTGTGGCACCTGCCGACTCCGGGTCGTGAGGGTCACCCGCCTCAACGTGCGCGATTTCCGCAACCACGAACGCCTGGAGGTCGAGCTGGGACCGGGGCTGACCGTCGTCTGGGGGCCGAACGGAGCCGGCAAGACGAACCTCCTCGAAGCGCTCTACTTCGGTTGCACCGGCCGGTCCTGCCGCACCTCCAACGAGCGCGAGCTGCCACGCCGAGGAGCGGGCGTAACGCGGGTGACGGTGGAGACTGCCGAGGACTCGAGCGACGAGGAGCGTCACATGCTGGAGGTAGGCCTCGAGCCGGGCGTGACTAGGCAGGCCAAGGTGGACGGCGCCGAGGTCGACACACTGGCCCGCTCGCCGGCGAGGCCGCTGCTCAGCGTCTTCCTGCCCGAGCGCCTCGACCTCGTCAAGGGCCCGCCGTCGGGGCGCCGCGCCCACATCGACCAGGTCGTCGCTGGACTCTGGCCCTCGCGCGCGGAGACACGTGCTGCGTACTCGCGCGCGCTCGGGCAGCGCAACGCCCTGCTCGGGCGTATCAGGGCGGGCTCGGCCGGCCCGGACGCTCTCGACGCCTGGGACGCCGAGCTCGCGCGCCACGGCGTCGCCCTGGCTGCCGACCGCTTGCTCGCGTGTGAGCGACTGGCGGAGCCGTTCGAGCGCCTCGCGAACGAGCTCGGCTTGCCGGAGCCCGTCGAGCTGCGCTACCGGCCGCGCTCCCGGGCGGCCGATCCGGGCGGCCTCGCGGACGAGCTCGCAGAGCGCCGTGCGGCCGACCTGGAGCGCGGTTTCACGGCCCACGGTCCACACCGCGACGAGGTCGTGCTGCGGCACGCAGGGGAAGCGCTGCGGGCCTACGGGTCCCAAGGCCAGCAGCGCAGCGCCCTGCTCGCCCTGCTGTTCGCCGAGCGAGAGCTGTTCCTGGCCGAGCGCGACCGGGCTCCGCTGATGCTGCTCGACGATGTCATGTCGGAGCTCGACGGCACCCGGCGCGAGCGACTGACGGAGCTCGTTCGCGGCTCCGGCCAGACCGTCATCACGACGACGGAGGCGACCCACGTTCCGGGCGCTGATGCGGCCGATGTCGCGCTCGTCGAGGTCGCCGCCAGAGCGCCTGCGGTGGCCGCCCCCGAGCCTGCCGCGTTCGCATGAGGAGGCCGGGTCCGCGCCGACTCGAGGCGGCACTGCGCGAGGTCACCGACCAGGCCGCGCCGGCGACGGCTCTGGCTCGGGTCCAGGGGTGCTGGCGCGAGGCCCTCGGCGAGCGTCTCGCCGCCGAGGCGGAGCCGGTGGCCGAGCGTGCCGGCACGGTCACGGTGGCATGCCGAACGGCCACCTGGGCGCAGGAGCTCGAGCTGCTCGAGGCCGACCTCGCCGAGCGTCTGAACGCGACGCTGGGCGCCGCCGAGGGCGAGGCTTCGGTGAAGCAGCTGCGCTTCGTCGTCGGTGACGCCGCCACCTCGCCGCGAGCCCGCGGCCGAGGCCGCGGGCGACCGCCTCGGCGGGGCGGATGAGGCCGATGTGCGCGCTTTCGTAACGAGTGTCAACCGGGACCGACGCCCAGGCGCACTAATTGTTGCTATTTGCAGGGTTTTTGTGCGCAGTCCGGGCGTCCGGCGGGGCCTTTAAGCTGGTACTATTGAAGCACTGAATCGGACCACCCCGACCCGCGCCCGAGGGGCGCGCCCGTCGGGGTTTCTACATGTCTGGGCCGCCACTTCGGCAGGCCCGGGCGCTGACCCCCCGGAAGGAACGCGTGGCTGACGAGAAGGCCCCCAGCAAGCAGAGCAAGAAGCCCACCGGCAGGAGCAAGGGCTCCGACTACGACGCGCGGAACATCACCGTCCTCGAGGGTCTGGAGGCCGTTCGCAAACGCCCGGGGATGTACATCGGATCGACGGGGGCGCGTGGTCTCCACCACCTGATCTACGAGGTGATGGACAACTCGGTCGACGAGGCGCTCGCGGGGGAGTGCGACGAGGTCGAGATCGCCATCCATCCGGACAACAGCGTCACCGTCACCGACAACGGCCGGGGAATCCCGGTGGACATGCACGAGAAGGAGAAGCGCCCGGCGGCGGAGGTCGTGATGACGACGCTGCACGCGGGCGGGAAGTTCGGCGAAGGCGGGGGATACAAGGTGTCGGGCGGGCTGCATGGCGTCGGCGTCTCGGTCGTCAACGCGCTCAGCGAGAAGCTCGAACTGACCGTCTGGCGCGACGGCCACGAGTGGACGCAGTCGTATGAGCGCGGGACGCCGAAGGGCGAGTTGAAGAAGGGTGCGAAGACGGACCGGCGCGGAACCTCGATCACGTTCCTGCCCGACCTCGAGATCTTCCAGCAGGTCGACTACGACGCCGCCATCCTGGTCGAGCGCTTCCGTGAGATGGCGTTCCTCACCAGGGGCCTCCGGATCGCGTTCACCGACGAGCGCGGGGAGGGGTCAGAGGAGGCGTTCAAGTACGACGGCGGGATCGTGGACTTCGTCCATTACCTCCACGGGCAGGGGACGCGCGACCCGATCCACAAGAAGGTGATCTCACTCGAGGAGTCCGGCGAGGTGGGCGAGGTCGAGGTCGCGATGCAGTGGAACTCCTCCTACCAGGAGGCGCTGCTGTCGTTCGCGAACAACATCAACACCCACGAGGGCGGCGCCCACCTGTCGGGCTTTCGCTCGGCCCTGACCCGCACGCTGAACCACTACGCCCGCGGCAAGGGCCTGCTGAAGGAGAACGAGGACAACCTCCAGGGCGAGGACGTGCGGGAGGGGCTGACCGCGATCATCTCGGTCAAGATCGCCGACCCGCAGTTCGAGGGCCAGACGAAGACCAAGCTCGGCAACCCGCCGGTGGAGGGCTTCGTCCAGGCGGCCGTCAACAGTGGCCTCGGCGAGTTCCTCGAGGAGAACCCCGCCGAGGCGCGGGCGATCATCACCAAGGCGGTTCAGGCCTCACGCGCACGCGAGGCGGCGCGCAAGGCGCGTGACCTGACGCGGCGCAAGTCGGCGCTCGAGAACTCGACGCTGCCCGGCAAGCTCGCCGACTGCTCCGTGCGCGATCCGGCGCTCGCCGAGATGTTCGTCGTCGAGGGGGATTCCGCCGGCGGCTCCGCAAAGCAGGGCCGCGACCGGAACACCCAGGCCGTTCTCCCACTGCGCGGAAAGATCATCAACGCCGAGAAGAACCGCATCGACAAGGTCCTCGGCAACCAGGAGATCCAGGCGCTGATCACGGCGATCGGGACCGGGATCCGCGAGGAGTTCGACCTCGAGAAGGCCCGCTACCACAAGGTGATCGTGGCCTGCGACGCCGACATCGACGGCGCCCACATCCGCACGCTCGTGCTGACGTTCCTGTTCCGCGAGATGCCGGAGCTGATCGACGCGGGCTACGTCTACCTCGCGACCCCTCCGCTGTACAAGGTGCGCAACGGCAAGCAGGACCTCTACGTCGAGAAGGAGTCAGAGCTCGAGGAGATCCTGCTGCGCGACAAGCTCGAGCAGATGGAGGTCTTCGACCGCGCCGGCTCCCAGTTCAAGCTGACCCACGCGCGCTGGCAGAAGTACGGCCGGCTGCTGAAGCAGTACGAGGGCTGGGCCTCGTCGCTGCGCGCCGCGCACGGCCACGACACGATCACCTTCCTCGAGGAGTCGCAGATCCTCGACGAGGGCGTGACCGACGTCGAGGCGATCAAGAAGCTGCTCGCGAAGACCGCGCCCGAGGGCGAGCCGTACGAGGCCGAGCTGCTGTCCGAGGACGCGGGCGAGCTCGCCGTCCGGGTCGTCGAGCGGCGCACCGGGTTGGCGACCACGCACCGCCTCGCCGCCGCGATGCTCAGCGGTGACGACTACCGCAACTTCGTCCGTGTCCACGGCGAGCTGTCGAAGCTCGCGGGCACGCCGCCCTTCGACGTCCGCCTGGGGAAGAAGCAGCAGGAGGCACTCTCGTTCGAGGACCTGCGGCGAGCGGTCCTCGATGTCGCCCGCGAGGGCGTCCCGCTGCAGCGCTTCAAGGGCCTCGGCGAGATGAACCCGGACCAGCTCTACGAGACCACGATGGACGCCGAGAAGCGAACGCTGCGCCAGGTGACGATCGACGACGCTCCAGCCGCCGACCAGATCTTCTCGATGCTGATGGGCGACAAGGTCGAGCCGCGCCGGGAGTTCATCGAAGCGAACGCCCGCGACGTCACGAACCTGGACGTCTGAGCCGTGGCTTCGGTCGAGCAGTTGACAGGCGGGAGCATCGAGCCCCGCGGGCTCGAGGAGGAGATGCGCTCGTCGTACCTCGACTACGCGATGAGCGTGATCGTGGGCCGCGCGCTGCCGGACGTGCGCGACGGCCTCAAGCCGGTCCACCGGCGCGTCCTCTACGCGATGCACGAGGCGGGCCTGCAGCCGAACCGCCCCTACCGCAAGTCGGCCAACGTCGTCGGCGGCGTGATGGGGAACTTCCACCCCCACGGCGACAGCGCGATCTACGACACGCTCGTCCGGCTCGCCCAGGACTTCGCGATGCGCAACCCGCTCGTCGACGGGCAGGGCAACTTCGGCTCGATCGACAGCGACCCGGCTGCCGCCATGCGCTACACGGAGGCGCGGCTCGAGCGGCTTGCGACGGAGATGCTGCGCGACATCGACGCGGACACCGTCGACTTCGGGCCCAACTACGACGAGTCGCGCCAGGAGCCCCTGATCCTGCCGGCGCGGTTCCCGAACCTGCTCGTCAACGGGTCCGCCGGGATCGCCGTCGGGATGGCGACCAACATCCCGCCGCACAACCTCGGCGAGTCGATCGACGCCGTGATCGCCTACATCGAGGACCCCGAGATCGATGTCGCGGGCCTGATGAAGCACATCAAGGGCCCCGACTTCCCGACCGGAGGGCTGATCGTCGGCTGGCAGGGGATCAAGGACGCCTATGAGACCGGCAAGGGCCGCGTCGTCGTCCGCGGGCGCGCCCACATCGAGCCACTCAGCCGGGGCAAGGAGGCGATCATCGTCACCGAGATGCCCTACCAGGTCCCCAAGGGGGACGGGCGCAACGACGGCTCGGGGCTGATCAAGAAGATCGCCGAGGTCGTTCAGAACGGGCGCATCAAGGAGATCTCCGACCTGCGCGACGAGTCGGACCGCTCCGGGATCCGGCTCGTCATCGAGCTCAAGCGCGACGCGATCCCGAAGGTCGTGCTGAACAACCTCTACAAGCACACGCCACTGCAGACGAGCTTCGGCGTCAACGTCGTGGCGCTCGTGGACGGTGTCCCCCGGACGCTGAACCTGCCGGCGATCATCCGCAACTACGTCGATCACCAGCGCGACGTGATCGTGCGGCGAACCAAGCACGAGCTACGCCGCGCCGAGGCTCGCGCCCACATCCTCGAGGGACTGCTGATCGCGCTCGCCGACCTCGATGCGGTGATCGAGCTGATTCGCGGCTCGCGCGACCCGGAGGCCGCCAAGGACGGCCTGGTGACGAAGTTCGAGCTCTCACCCGAGCAGGCTCAGGCGATCCTCGACCTGCGCCTCCAGCGGCTGACCGCCCTCGAGGCCGACAAGATCAAGCAGGAGCACAACGACCTGATCGAGCGGATCAAGGAGCTGCGCGCGATCTTGGGCGACGAGGAGCGGGTCTCGGGCCTGATCAAGGAGGAGCTGCTGGAGGTCAAGCAGACCTACGCCGACGAGCGCCGCACCGAGATCACCCACTCCGAGGACGACATCGACATCGAGGACCTGATCGCCGACCAGCAGATGGTGATCGCGATCACGCGCTCGGGCTACATCAAGTCACTGCCGCTTGCCACCTACCGCAAGCAGAAGCGCGGCGGTGTCGGCGTCACCGGCATGGACATGAAGGACGACGACTACATCGAGCACCTCTTCGTCTGCTCAACGCACGACTACCTGCTGTTCTTCACCAACCGCGGCAAGGTCTACCGGCAGAAGGTCTACGAGCTGCCCGAGGCCTCACGGACCGCGAAGGGGCGAGCGCTCGTCAACGTGCTGCCGCTGCGAGAGGGGGAGTTCGTCCGCGCCGTGCTCGCGACGCGCGACTTCAAGGAGGACGAGTACCTGGTCTTTGCGACGAAGAAGGGTCAGATCAAGAAGACCGAGTTCCTCGCCTACAACACGCCGATCAAGGCGGACGGGATCATCGCGATCAAGATCCGCGACGACGACGAGCTCGTCGCGGTCCGGGGCACCAACGGGGACGACGACATCATCATGGTGTCGCGCTCCGGGCAGGCGTCGCGCTTCAACGAGTCGCAGGCGCGGCCGATGGGTCGTGACACCGGCGGCGTCCGGGGGATGAACGTCTCGCGCGGCGAAAACTGCGTCCTGGCGATGGACATCGCGCGCGATGACACCGAGCTGCTGGTCATCACCGAGAACGGCTTCGGGAAGCGGACCGCGATCTCCGAGTACCCCGTCAAGGGACGCGGCACGATGGGGGTCAAGACGATCTCGCTGACCGAGAAGAAGGGCGGCGTCGCCGGGGCTCTGATCGTGCGCGAGCACCAGGACCTCGTGTTCATCTCGCAGACCGGGATGGTCCAGCGGACCGGCGTCAAGGGGATCTCGAGACAGGGTCGCCCCTCGCAGGGCGTCACGCTGATGAACCTGCGCGAGGACGACCGCGTCAGTGCGGTTGCGCTGGTGATGGAGGATGAAGCGGACACCTCCGCAGCCGCCCTGGAGGCACTCGAGGACGGCCTGCCCGCCGGCGAGGTCGAGGCCTCGGTCGGGGACGCCGCTTCGCCCGCAGCGGATCCCGACGACGCCGACGTGGACCAGGACGCGGACGACGACGCCGAGCGCGAAGCGGACTGAGCTCCGCGGCCGGCTCACGCCCGTGCCCTTCTGCACCGATGGCGTCCGTAGCAAACCCGGCCGCAGGCACTGGCCGGCCGTGGCCTCCTCACGTCGTCGCCCGCGTTTGGTTAGATAGTCGGACCAGGGAAAGGAGGTGGTCCGATTTTGAGTGACAGACGTTTTGGGACCCTGGAGGTGTCCGGCCGCTAGACCGGAGCTGGGCCCGTTTAGCGGAGTCCAGCCGTGGCACCGCCGGTCCCGCGAAGGCCGGGTTTAGTCCCTCCGGCCCGGGCGCGCCCGTCGGGTGGGCTCGAGGATTCGCAGCCGGCTTTGTCCAGCAATCAAGTGACGAAGGGCGCCCTGGCGGGCGTCCTTCGTCGTTCTAGGGGGAGCCGGCGCCCCCGGAGCTGCCCCCGCCGGAGCTCCCGCCGCTCGCCTCGAGGTCCTCGACCTTGCTCTCGAGATCGTCGATGCGGTTGTTCGCGGAGGAGACGTCCTTGCTGGCGGCGTCGGCGTTCTTGGACGCGCCGGAGGCGTCGTCCTCGGCCTTACCGACCCGGTCCTCGAGCTTCTGGACGTCCTCGCTCGTCGGAGTGCCCTCCAGCTGCGACTCGATCTTGTCGAGCCGCTTGTCGATGTCGCCGAGCGCCTTCGAGACGCGCGCGTTGTCCTTGCCGCGCGCTTCATCCGAGCTACCGTCGGCGCTCAGCAGCGCGATCAACCCGATCGCGCTGGCGGCGACTGCCCAGATCCCGGCGACGATCACCCAGCGTCGCAGGCTCTTGAGCTCCCCGGCGCTCGCAGCGCGCGCGTCCGGGTCGCTGGTCGCCGGGCTCGCGGTCGAGTCCGGCTGGGGGCTCTGCGGTTGCCCGGAGCCACCGGCGCTCGAAGGCGCCCCTGGGCTTCCCGGCTGCTTGGGGGGTTCCTGTTGCACGCGACGAGGCTAGCGGTCGGCAGAGCCTCCTACGGGCGCGCCGTGGTCAGGCGGCGACGAGGTACTGCTCCCACGCCGCCGGGATCGTCGGGGCGGCGACGTGGACGAAGATCGTCGAGCTGGGAGGCGACGGGGCGTGTCGCGGACGCATGTTCGCCTGACCCGGCAGGCGGTCGCCCTTGCGGCGGTTGCACGGGGCGCAGCAGGTCACGATGTTGTCCCAGGTCGAGCCGCCACCCTTCGAGCGCGGGACGACGTGGTCCACGGTCAGCGAGCTGCGCGAGTGGCCGCAGTATTGGCACTCCCAACGGTCGCGGGCAAACACGGCTCGGCGGGTGATCTTGCGGCGGTGGGCGTCGCGCGGGACCTTGACGTAGGTGATCAGGCGGATCACGACGGGGCGCGGGAGGGTGAAGGTTTCGGCGTGCAGGCTCCAGTCCGAGCGCTCGAGGATCTCCGCGCGCTGCTTTAGCACGAGCACGGCCGCGCGGCGCACGGTGCAGACGTTGATCGGCTCGTAGGAGGCGTTCAGGACCAGTACGCGTCCACTCGACGCTGCCCGTCCCCCGCCGACGGGCAGCGTCGCTGGAGCGGGGTCGCCGTCCCCCGCTTCCTCTGGACGAGCCGGTGCTGCCGTCGCCGCCACGGTCTGCGCCAGTGTAGCGGCGGGCAGTCTGCTCGTCCGAGGCCGAACGGCGCCGTGTGCGCCGGCCTAGCCGCTCGTGGCCGAGGGGTAGGAGCCGAGGATCCGCAGCGTCTCGACACGCCGCTCGAGCGCAGCGACTGCGTCGCAAACGGGCTCGTCATGCTCGCCGCCCTCGAGGTCGACGAAGAACATGTAGTGCCCGAAGGCCTCGCGCCGAGGCCGCGACTCGATCTTCGTCAGGTTGATCTCACGGTCGGCGAACTCGCGCAGCACGTCCACGAGCGCGCCGGGGGAGTCATCGTTGAAGCCCCAGAAGACGAGCGAGGTCTTCAGCGCCGGCGTACCCTCCTGCTGGGCCAGGGTCCCGGCCGGCCCGAGCCAGACGAAGCGCGTCACGTTGTCGGGCTGGTCCTCGATGCCCGCGGCGAGCACCTCGCAGCCGTAGAGCTCCGCGGCGAGCCGCGAGCCGACCGCGGCCCAGGGCTCTGCGACGGCTGCCACTTGACGCACGGCGTCGGCCGTCGAGGCGGCGCCGACCTGGTCCGCGTCCGGCACCCGCTCGCGCAGGAAACGCGCGCTCTGGGCGGTCGCCTGCGGATGGGAGACGACCCGCTTCACCTGTGCCAGCTCGAGCGGCCGCCCGGCGATCAGGCAATGCCTGATCGGGTGGACGACCTCAGCCGTGATCCGGACCTCGCCGGCCTCGCCGGCGAGCGCGTCGAGGGTCGCCCCGACGCCGCCTTCCAGCGAGTTCTCGATCGGGACGACGGCCTGCTCGGCCGCGCCCGACTGGACAGCCATGACCGTCTCGTAGACGGTCGGGAACGGAATTCCCTCGAAGTCGCCGGCCGCCGATGAGCGCAGCGCCTCCTCGGCGTAGGTCCCCGCGGGCCCGAGGTAGGCGACGCGAGTCAGCGTCTGAGCGGTCATCGGGCGAGCTGCCGGCCGGAGCCTCGGCAGAGCCGCCTCAGGCCCGCGCAGGGGCCTTGCCGAGCGCGGTCTCGATCGCCTCCTGCTCCTCGGGAGAGAGCTCGAGCTCGGATTGGCCCTCGACGACGCTCTTGACGTAGACCCGCGCCTGATCGCGGTGCAGGATCGAGGAGATCACGAGGCCCGAGCGGCGGGCGTCGAGTAGGGCGATCGTGCTCGACTGGCTGCCCGACAGCTCCCCCCAGGCGTCATAGCGGACCAGCGCTCGGTGGGCGATGCAGCGATCGATCCGCTGCTCGGCGGAACCCACGCGCGAGTCCAGTCCCGCGCCCGTTTCCTCGACCCACTCGCGTAGCTGCGTGAAAGCGAGCTCCAGCCGCGCTGCGTGGTCGACGAGGTCACGCTCGGCATGCTCGCCGAGGACGACCCGTTGCGTGTCCCGGAGGCGGCGCAGCTTGACCCAGAGGACGATCGCCAGCACGAACGCGATCAGGGCGAGCGCGGCGCCTCCGAGCGCGACGAGGCCCGTTGTGGTGAGCAGATCGTCCATCGGCGCCAGCGTAGCGACGGCGGTGGCCGTTGGCGACGCAGCTACCCCGCGGTGAAGTTGATCGTGTAGCTGGCCTTGTTGTTGTCGGTCATGTCCTCGCCCGGGACTGCTTCGAGGTCGATCTTGACCGTTGCCTCCTTGCCCGCCGGCGGCGGTTCCGAGATCGGGATCGAGACGGTCTTCGTCTCGCCCTGGGCGATCTCGTCGAGCGTCTCCTCGAGCTCGATCGTCTCGCCGCCGGCGTCGATCGAGACCCGGACCGGGAGGTCGGTCTCGTCGTTCTCACCCTGGTTGGCGACCTGGACGTCGAGCGCCAGGTCATCGCTGACGGGCACGGTCGTGGTTCCGCCCTCCGTCAGGGCCTGCCCGCCGGGCTGTGCGGTCACGCCCTCGATCGCGGTCCCGTGCAGGCCGGGAGCGGCGGCCTTATCGCTCGGACCGCCCCGGATGCCCGCGATCTTGTCGCCGATGTTGCTCTCCCGCAACAGGTCGATCGAGGGCAGGAACCTGCTCTCGGGGATCTCCTGCGGCAGCTCCTGCTTGCGCAGCGCCTTGCGCAGCGCCGGCACGAACCGCTCGGCGTAGATGACATCGCTCGCCAGGAAGTCCCGCATCGCGCCGGCGACGCGGCCGGTCGCCGCCTTGCGGTCCTGGTCGCCGAGCGCGTTGCGTAGCTGGTCGGCGATCGTCGAGACCCCGTCGCTGCGGAACTGCAGCGACTCGACGAGGAAGCGCTGCGCCCGCGCGGCGTCGTCCGGGTGCTCGAGCCCGCTCGCCCGCTCGACCAGCTGCTGCGACTGGACCCGGAACGCGTTGACCTGGTTCTGGACGTCGACAGCGCTCTGTTTGCCGGGATCCTCCAGCAGCTTGAACAGGCCCTTGCTGATCTGACCCGACTCGTTCGTGAGCTGGCCGACGTCGCGCACGTAGTCGTTGAAGGCGCGCTCCTCGCGCGCCTCGAGGCAGCCACGGATCCCGAACAGCAACAGGACCACGACGACCACGCCTGCGACGACCGCCGCCGAGCGCCGCGCGACGAGCGTCTGACGGTCGGTCCCCGGCCCGCTCGGAGGACGACGACGCCCCCCGCCCGAAGGCGGCCTGCGCGGCGGCTCGTCGCTCTCTTCGAGGAAGGAAATCGTCGGCTCCTATCGCCTAGGTGGTCGCCCAGCCTGGCACCCTAAGTGCGATTATGGCCGTGGGTTCGGTTGCCATCGCGACGGAGTCTCGCTGTTCTGGCTCATAGGCGGCCGCCCAGGGAGGGAGGATCCCTATCAGCCCGAACACGAACCCCAGATGACTGCGTTCAGCAGCGCGAAAGACCCTACCTCTCGCACCCGTCGGCTCGACGGCGAGACCGTTCGCCTGCCGCATCCCGACGATGAGACCGCGCGGCTGGAGGGCTCTGCCCGCCCGCCGCCCGCGCTGGTGCTCGACCGGTATCTGCTCGACCGTCGCCTCGGCAGGGGTGCCTACGGCGCGGTCTGGCTCGCCTTCGACGAGAAGCTGCGGCGCGAGGTGGCTATCAAGGTCATCGCGCGCGACGATGAGGCCGTCGGCGAGCGGGCGACCCACGAGGCGCGCGCGGCCGCGCGCCTCAACCACCCCGGGATCGTGGCGTTGTACGAGCTGCTCGGCGACGACGAGGCGATCTACCTCGTGTCCGAGCTCGTCCCCGGCAGGACGCTCGCCGAGCTGGGCGCGGCGGGCGCCCTCGCCGATCGCGACATCGCGCGCATCGGCGCCGCCCTCTGCGATGCGCTGGCCCACGCGCACGAGCGTGGGGTGATCCACCGCGACGTCAAGCCTCAGAACGTGATGGTCGTCGCCGAGCCGGCGGCGGGCGCGGGGTTCGCGAAGCTGACCGACTTCGGCGTCGCACAGCTCGCCGGCGGCGAGGGGACGGGGACGGACAGTGTCGTCGGGACGCTCGCCTACATGGCGCCCGAGCAGGCGAGCGGCGAGCGGGCATCAGAGGCCAGCGACGTCTACTCGCTGGCGATAACCCTCTATGAGGCGCTCGGGGGTGACAACCCCGTGCGCGGGCGCACACCGGCCGAGACCGCCCGCCGGCTCGGGACGCGGTTGCCGGCGCTGCGGTCACGCCGACGGGACCTGCCGCCCGGCCTCTGCGAAGCGATCGACGACGCGCTCGACCCCGACCCCGACCTCCGGCTGCGCTCCCCCGAGCTGCGCGCCGCGATCGACGCCGCCGCGCCCGGGCTCTCGGACGCCGGAGGCCTGGTCGAGGAGGAGACGCTCGAGCGGGTCGGGCTGACCGATGCCGGGCGAGGCGCGCTCGGCCCGCTCGCTCC
>Ga0136620_10000934_pt1 | contig 13514 bp, 14 predicted proteins | sample AntDrymUQ4162106_2_FD_104806 | JGI IMG/M metagenome (GOLD analysis project Ga0136620, IMG submission 104806) | Polar desert sand microbial communities from Dry Valleys, Antarctica - metaG UQ416 (21.06) | ecosystem: Environmental > Terrestrial > Soil > Desert | place: Antarctica: Dry Valley... | reverse complement strand
CTCCAGAACGCCATGGTCAACTCGCTGCGGGCGATGCACCGGCGCCAGCAGGGGTCGCTCAAGGCCTGGCTCTACCGGATCGCACACAACGAGTCGATCTCGCTCCTGCGCCGGCGACGGACGCACGAAGACCTCGGCGAGGTCGCCGAGCGCGAGGCGCTCGCCGTGGGGGCAGACCCCGAGTCGAGCGAGCGGCTGCGTGAGCTGATGGCTGACCTGTCCGAGCTGCCCGTGCGCCAGCGGGGCGCGCTCGTCATGCGCGAGCTGAGCGGGCTCGAGTACCAGGAGATCGGCGATGCCTTCGGCGTGTCGCCTGCGGCGGCCAAGCAGACGGTCTACGAGGCCCGCACCGCCCTGCACGACCAGGCGCTGGGACGCGACATGGACTGCCGCAGCGTCCGCCAGACGCTGTCCGCGGGAGATCGGCGGATGCTGCGCGGTCGCAAGATCGCCGCCCACCTGCGCGACTGCCGCGATTGCCGCGACTTCAACGCGGCGCTCGACGAGCGTCCGCGTGCGCTCGCGGCGATGGCACCGGTGCTGCCGGCCGCGGCCGCTGCAGCGCTGCTGGAAGGAGTCTTGGGGGCCGCGGCCGCGCCGGCTGCCGGTGCGGCGACCGGGCTCGCGGCCGGCGCCGGCGGGTCGGCGGCGGGCGCCGGCTCGGCGGCGACGGGCGGCGGGGGGCTCATGGCGGGAGCCGGCAACGCCCTGATCGGCTCCACCGTCGTCAAGTCCGTCGCTGCCGCCACCGCCGCGGTCGCCGTCGGCGCGGGCTCCTACGCGGTCGCCGAGCGAGGCCTTCCCGTACCCGACTCCGATCGTCCGCCCTCCCCCCCGGCGGCCGAGCCGGCTCCCGCTCGCACGGCGCCGGATCGCGGCGTTCTGGCCGGGCGCCGCAGCAGCCGCGGCGAGCGCGGCAGCCGGCGCGCGCAGCGCGCGGCCCGCAGGAGACGTGCCACTACGACGGCGGCGGAAGGCTCCGCAAACGGCCGCCGAGGCGCCGCCGCGCTCGCCGAAGGCCGCCAGGCAACCCCCACGGGTGCCCGGGCCACGCCCGATCGCGGGCCTGCGAGCGAGATCGAGACCCGCACGCCCGCGACGCCCGAGCGACCGAGCCGCACTCCGAGCATTCCGTCCGTGCCCGCTGCCCCGAACCGACCCGAGGCGAAGGGCGCGCCGCAGCCGCCCGACACGCCTCAGGCCCCGGCCGCCCCGAGCCTGCCGGTCACACCGAGCACGCCGAGCGCCCCTTCGACGCCCAACCTGCCCTCCACGCCAACCATCCCACGCGAGCTGCCGGTCGTTCCTCCGATACAGGCCCCTGACCTTCCGTCGGTGCCCCTACCTTGATCGGGAGGCTGCCGGCCCACCTCTGCCGCTAGCTTCGCCCGCCGTCAGGCCGCGCACGAGAGGCCTGCGACACGTCCAGGACATCGACGAGGCCACCGAGGCGGCTGGCGAGCTCCGGGGCCCGCGAACCCGCCTGCACGCTCAGCTCGAGCCGGGCGTGCCGGTGGCGATCACCGGCGTGGAAGGAGACGCCAACCACGTCGCACTGCTTGCGATGACAGATGGCGAGCACACGCTGAAGCGCGTCCGGCGCATCGGCCAGATGGAGTGAGAAGACGTCTGCGCTCATGCGATCCTCCGGTGAGCCCTGGGGGACCGCCGCGTAGACCACCCGCGCCGCGTCCCCGTTGGGGACTCGGTCGTGGCCCGGCGCGCCGCTTCGGCGTGCGGGCCTAGGTGGCAATGGCGATGACGATGCTCGCGCGCTGCGCGAGGGGCTCTGTGAGCTGCGACGTCATCGCGCAGCAACGTAGCAGGCGCGCGGTAGTACGGTCCGGGCACGAGCGGCGCGGAAGGTTGACGTGAGCGACGAGACGGTCAGGCGCTTCGACGAGATCGGCAGGCTCCCGGAGCCCGGGGACAACGTCGCGATCGCCGTCGAGCGGCTCGAGCCGGGCACGCGCGTCGAGCACGGCGGCCACCGCTTCGCGATCCGCCACACAGTCCTCGAAGGTCATCGCTTCGCCGCCGAGCCGATTCCCGCCGGGCAGGAGCTGCTCTCCTGGGGCCTGCCGTTCGGCCGTGCCATCAGCGACATCGCTCCCGGCGACTACGCCTGCAACGAGAGGATCCTCCAGGTGCTGGGCGAGCGCGAGGGCGTCGCGAGCGGGCACGGCGACGGGGGCGAGCCGGAGGGCACGCACGACCAGGGCGGCGGTCGAGTGCCGGGCGGGCGCACCCCGGGTCGCCTCGCGCTGCCCGCCGAGCCCAATTTCGAGGATGCGGAGCTGAGGCCGCACGAGCTCGACGAGCGCGCGTTTCGGCCCGGAGCTCCAGTGCCCCTGCACGCGCGCCGGCGCACGTTCATGGGCTACCGACGCCCGGGTGGCCGTGGAGTAGGCACGCGCAACCACGTCGTAGTGCTCGGGATGACATCGCGCACCGGCTCCTACGCGACGCTGCTCGAGGCGCGCCTGCGGGGCCTCGCCCAAGGGCACGAGCACCTCGACGGCGTCGTCGCGGTGGCCCACACGGAGGGCGGCGAGGAGAAGGCGCCGAACAACCTGGAGCTGCTCTTGCGGACGCTGAGTGGCTTCGTGGTGCACCCGAACGTCGCTGCGGTGCTGGTGGTGGACGAGGCGGTCGGAGCGGTGACCGGGCCGACGCTGCGTGCCTACATGGAGGAGCACGGCTATCCGCTCGAGCACGTGCAACATCGCTTCTTGAGCCTCGGCGGCGGCTTCGCGGGCGACCTCGAACGCGGCGAGCGCATCCTGCGCGACTGGGCCGAGGAGGCCGCCGCCACGCGGCGCACCGAGCAGCCCTTGTCGGAGCTCAAGATCGCGTTGCAGTGCGGGGGCTCCGACGCGTTCTCGGGCGTCTCGGCCAACCCGCTCGTGGGCTGGGTGGCTAAGGAGCTCGTCAAGCACGGCGGCGCGGCGGTGCTGGCCGAGACCGACGAGCTGATCGGGGCCGAGCCCTACGTGCTCAAGAACGTGCGCGACCTCGACACCGCGCGGCGCTTCCTCGCAGCGATCGAGCGCTTCACCGAGCTCGTGGGCTGGCACGGCCACACGGCTGAGGGCAATCCCTCGGGCGGCAACAACTACCGCGGGCTTTACAACATCTCGATCAAGTCGATCGGGGCGGCGGCCAAGCTCGACCCCGACGTGCGCGTCGAGCGGGTGATCGACTACGCCGAGCGCCTTGCCGAGCCGGGCTACCACTTCATGGACAGCCCCGGCAACGACCTCGAGAGCGTCGCCGGGGAGGTCGCGTCGGGCTGCAACCTGGTCTTCTTCACCACCGGCAACGGCTCGATCACGAACTTCCCGTTCGTGCCCACGCTCAAGGTCGTGACGACCACGGGCCGCTACGAGCTGCTGCGCAACGAGATGGACGTCAACGCCGGCGCCTACCTCGAGGGCGTCGCGATGGAGGAGCTCGGCGCCGACACCTTCGAGCTTGCGCTGCGCACCGCTTCGGGGGAGCGCAGCGTCGGTGAGAAGGCAGGCCACTCGCAAGTCCAGATCTGGCGCGATTGGAAGCAGACGAGCGGCGAAGGGCTAGAGGCCATCCTGGCCGCACCGGCGCCTGACGGCAAGCCGTTGCTCGTGGCCGAGGAGGTTGAAGGCGATGGCGGGGACCACGTCTTCGACGCCGTCCTGGCCGCTGACGGCGCGCACGCGTGCGACCAGATCGGCCTCGTGATGCCGACGAGCCTCTGCTCCGGCCAGGTCGCGCTGATGATCGCCGAGCGCCTCGACGAGCGTGCGGTGGGCGCGGGCAAGGTGTCGCGCTTCGTGGCCCTCCCCCACACCGAGGGCTGCGGCAGCTCGGGCGGGGCGTCGCTCGACCTTTACACGCGCGCGGTGCTCGGGCACCTCGCACATCCGATCGTCCGGGTCGGCCTGTTGCTCGAGCACGGCTGCGAGAAGACCCACAACGACTTCTTCCGCACCCGCCTCGCCGAGGCCGGCCTCGACCCGAGCCGCTTCGGCTGGGCCAGCGTGCAGCTCGACGGGGGAATCGAGAGCGTCGGTGACCGCGTCGAGGAGTGGTTCACGCGAGCGCTCGACGGCGCCGATGCACTCGAGGGCGAGCAGGTCGGGCTCGAGCACCTGCGCCTGGGCCTGACTGCGGCCGGTCCGGTCCCCGACGGGGCGGCGCTCGCCTTGGCCGAGCTTGCGCGCACGGTCGTCGGGACCGGCGGCCTGGTCGTGATGGATGAGACGGCGGCGCTGCTCGACTCGCAGCCGTTCCTGCGTGCGACGCTCGGTCCACGTGAGCCGCGCGCCACGCTCGCCCACGGGCAGGCGCCCGAGCGGCCCGGGCTGCACGTGATGGAGTCACCGACGAGCAACCCCACCGAGATCGTGACCGGACTGGGCGCGGCGGGCGTCGACGTGATGCTCGCCCATGTGGGCGGGCGCCCGTTCCAGTCGCACCGGATGATCCCGCTGTTGCAGGCCACGGCCGACGCGGGCATCGCGAGCGAGCACGCCGAGGATCTCGACGTGCTGCTCGAAGGCGACCCGGCGTCGTGGTCTGCGGAGCTGCTCGAGGCGCTGCTCGAGGTGGCCTCGCGCCGCTCGACGCCGCGCCTCTACGGGCACGGCAACACCGGCTTCCAGCTCACGCGCGGCCTGCTCGGAGTGTCGATGTAGCGCCTGGGCCGGGAGAACGAATACCTTCAATCAGAAGCGACAACTCGGGGAGCCGCCATGACCACCGCCACTAGCCCGATCACCGGCGTCGACTTCGTCTGCGTCCCGACGCGGGACCACGACCGCGCCGTCGCCTTCTACACCGAGACGCTCGGCCTCGAGCGCGGCAAGCGCTGGGGCGAGATGCCCGCGACGGAGCTTCAGGCCGGGAGCCTCACGCTCGCCGTGATGGACCCGAGCGCCTTCGGCCAGCCCGAGGCGCACCCCAACAGCGCACCGATCGCCCTACAGGTCGACGACGTCGAGGCCGCGCGCAGGCAGCTCGAGGCGAAGGGCGTCACCTTCCACGTCGAGATGATTGACTCGGGTGTCTGCCATCAGGCCATCTTCAGCGACCCGGATGGCAACCCGCTGATCCTCCACCACCGCTACGCGCCCAGCTAGGCCGCGTAGCGCTGCGCGGCGCGAGCCCGCCGCTTCGCGGCCTCCTCATCCCGATCCTTCGACGGAGCGGTGGTGACGAGCGCTTCGAGCAGCTGAGCGGAGGCATCCGCGACGGCGTCCACGGCGCGCTCGAACGCCTCGGCGTTGGCCTGCGAGGGCTTGCTGGAGCCGCTGATCTTGCGGACGTACTGAAGCGCCGCGGCGCGCACCTCGTCAGCGGTCGCCGGCGGCTCGAAGTTGTGAAGCTGTCTGATGTTTCTGCACATGCGTTCAGGCTACCCGCCCCGAGTCCATGCGGACGTCAGGCCGTGCCGGCCGCCTCGGGGTCGAGCAGCACGGTCACCGACGCCGCCTCGGCCGCGACGAGGCTCGCCGGAGCGGCGCCGGACGGCGGCTCGTCGAACGCGCGCGAGACGGCGCGCGCCTTGTCCGCCCCGGTGACGAGGAAGACGACCTCGCCGGCGGCCGCGAGCGCGGACACGGTGAGCGACACGCGTGCGACCCATGGCGCGAGGCCGGCCCGCTCGACCCCCACGACCGCGCGGGCGCGTTCTTCGAGCGCCGGCGCGCCCGGGAACAGCGAGGCGCAGTGCGCGTCGGGGCCGAGCCCCAGCAGCACGAGGTCGAGCCGTGGCAGCCCCGCGCCGAACGTATCGCGCAAAGCCCCCTCGTACGCCTCCGCGCCGCGAACGGGGCCGAGCTCGCCCTCGATACGGCGTATCGCCGGGCCGGGGCCGGGAAGGCGCTCGAGCAGCGCCTCACGGGCGAGGCGGAAGTTGGACCGCTCGTCCTCGGGGCCGACGCAGCGCTCGTCGCCCCACCACAGCGTGGCGCGCGACCAGTCCGAGCCCGCCTCGGCGGCGAGCTCGTAGGCCCGTCGCGGGGTCGACCCGCCGGTCAGCGCGATCTGTGACCCCGCCTCGGCCGCGGCCGCGAGCAGCTCGGCGGCACGCGGGGCCGGGTCGTCGAGCACGATCCGTCGCGCCGCCACGATCGCTCAGGCTTCGGGGCGCGTGGTCACGCCGCCAGCATGACCGCGGCGGAGCGCAGGGCGGGGCCGTAGGCCAGGTCGTCGGACAGCGCGGCGCGCAGCCCGTCAGCCAGGATCCCCGGCTCCCCGCGCGATGCTCCCATCGCCGTCCACGCCCGCTCGCGGCCGTCCGGCCTGCGCTCGCGCGCAGCGAGCCCGCCCGGTCCGCGGTCAAGCGACAGCGAGCCCCCGGGCCCGCCCACCGTGACACCGGCGAGACCGGGGGCGCTCTGCCCGTCGACGGGCTCGAGCCGTAGCTCGACCTGATTCTCGGGGCCGTCGGCGCTGCCGGTGATCGAGCCGCCTCGATCGCCCGCGAGCCGCCCTCTTCCCGCCCAGCCGAGCTGGGCGCACAGCCACCCCACGAGCAGCAGTCCGCTCGAGGCGGCGGCCGGCTCGTGGCGCACTGTGACGCAGTCGATCCGCGCGAGCATGTCCCTCTGCGCCGGTGGATCGAACGCTGCGGCCAGGCGCTCCCGCCAGGGGGTGGTCCGCAGCCAGGCCAGGTCCACGACCTGCGCCTCGTGCGCAAGCTCCGCCGCGCGCACGAGCGCCGCGGCGGGGTCGGGCTGCTCGCCCGAGTCGACCAGCACGACCTGCGCCGCCGCCAGCATCGCGTCCACCGCCTCGCGGTGGCGAGGCGACCAGACGACTGTCGGCACGTCGCCCACGAGCAGCGGATCGAGAATCGACTCGAGCCGCGAAAGCTGCCCCCGGCCAAGCTCGATCTCGACGCGCTCGCGGCACACGGCAAGCCCACCCGGGTGGCTCGGCAGCTCGCAGCTCATCGTGGCGAAGGCGTCGAGGTCACGTCGCTCGCCATCGGAGATCACGCAGACGAAGGTGCGCGAGGTATGCAGCCGACCGAGACGCTCGAGCCGCTCGACCAGCTCGTCGCGGCGGGCGCGCTCCACCACCGTGACGAGGTTGAGCACGCGCGCCGGCGCGTAGGCCAGCGGGCGCCCGCCGTCGCGATCCCCAGCTAGGCGCGAGAGCGCGGCGGCGATCTCCTTCGGCGTCGTGCCACGCGCACTCCAAGCGACCTCCGGGGTGACGCTCACACCCGTCGCCACGACGCCCCTCGCTCGAGCAGCCGCGCCGCGTCCTCGGGGCCATCGGACCCCGCGCGGTAGGCCGTCGGAGGAGCCGCGTCGCCCGCCCACGCCCGAAGTATCGGGTCGAAGATCGCCCAGGCCGCCTCGACCTCGTCGCGGCGCGTGAACAGCGTTGCCTGACCGCGCATGGTGTCGACGATCAGGCGCTCGTAGGCCTCGGGCGACTGTGACAGGAAGGACGCCCCGTAGAGGAACTCCATGTTGACCGGTCGGATCTGGATGCGAGCGCCCGGCACCTTCGCCACCAGCGACAGCGACACGCCCTCGTTCGGCTGCACGGAGAGCACCAGTTGGTTGGGCGCCGCTCCGGCCGCGTCGGGGCCCTGGAAGGCGAGGTGGGGCACGGGCTTGAGGGTCACTGCGATCTCGGTGCTCTGGCGCGCGAGGCGCTTGCCGGCGCGCAGGTAGAAGGGCACGCCGGCCCAGCGCCAGTTCTCCACGAACAGCTTCACGGCGACGTAGCTCTCGGTATCCGAGCCGGCGCGCACGCCCTCCTCCTCGAGGTAGCCCGGCACCTCCTCGCCGGCGACGGTCCCTCCGTGGTATTGCCCGCGCACGGCCATGTCCGCAACCTCCTCGGGGTGAGGAGGACGGATCGCGTGCAGCACCTTCACCTTCTCGTTGCGCACCTCGTCCGGCGCCAGCGAGACGGGCGGCTCCATGCACAACAGCGTGAGCAGCTGGAGCAGGTGGTTCTGGGCGATGTCGCGCAGGGCGCCGGCGTTGTCGTAGTAGCCGGCGCGGGAGCCGATGCCGATGTCCTCGGCGGCGGTGATCTGCACGTGGTCGACGTAGGAGCGGTTCCACAGCGGCTCGAAGATGCCGTTGGCGAACCGCAGCACGAGCATGTTCTGGACGGTCTCCTTGCCGAGGTAGTGGTCGATGCGAAAGACCTGGCGCTCCTCGAAGACGTCGAGCACGGCCTGGTTGAGGGCGCGAGCGGAGTCGAGGTCGTGCCCGAAGGGCTTCTCGACCACCACGCGCGCCTGCGATCGGTCGGGCCGCGCGAGCCCGGCGCCGCCGAGCCCTCCGATCGCGGGCTCGAACAGCTCGGGCGCCGTGGCGAGGTAGAAGATCCGGTTCGTCGCTACTCCGGCGCCGGCCTCGAGCTCCGCCGCGAGCTCTGCCACCCGCCCGTAGGTCGTCGCGTCGTCGAGCGATCCCGACACGTAGCGCACGCGCTCGAGCAGCGCCCGCAGCACCTCGGCGTCGGGAGCACGACGAGAGAAGCGCTCGATCGCCTCCCCGGCGTAGTCGCGGAAGCCGTCGTCGCCGAGCTCGCGTCGAGCCACGCCGATCATCTCGAAGTGGGCGGGCAGCGAGCCCTCGTGCGCGAGGTTGTAGATCGCGGGCAGCAGCTTGCGCCGTGCAAGGTCGCCCGTGGCACCGAAGATCACGAGCGTCGTCGGGTCGATCGGAAGGTGCTCGAGCCCGACCGAGAGCGGGTTCTCCTGAACGGTCGCCATCCGCTCGCGCCCTACCCTCGATCCTGCCCGAGCCGCTCGACGAGCCGCTCGAGCGCCGGCGCGGGGTCTCCCTCGAGCCGGATGCGCTCGGCCGGGAGGCCGTGCGAGCGCAGCGCCTCGAGGTCGCCCGCGGCCTGCGCCTCGATCAGAGTGCCGAACGAGTACCCCGCAGCCGGGATCTCCAGGTCCTCATCGCGCGCACCGAGCAGCTGAAGGAAGCTGCCGCTCGCTGCGCCGCCTTTGTGCAGCTGGCCGGTCGAGTGCAGGAAGCGCGGGCCATAGCCGAAGGTGGTGGCCACGCCGTGAGCGTCGCGGACCGCCGCGCGCAATGCGGTGACGGCGCGGTCGAGCTCCGCCGAGGGCTCGAGGTAGCCCATCAGCGCCAGGTACCGCGGCGGCTCGAGCCCCTCGGCGAGGGCGTACAGCGCCGCGTCGTCCGCCTCCGTCACCTGCGGAAGCTCGCCCTCCCTTTCGTAGCGCTCGAGCGCTGCCGCCGTTGCGTCCTTCGCCTCCTGGACGTTGGGCTGGTCGTAGGGGTTGATCTCGAGCGCCCAGCCGGCGACCGCCGTGGCGAGCTCCCAGACGAAGAACAGCCGCCCGAGGTCCTCGACGCCGTCGAACGGAAGCTCGATCACGGGGTGCCCGGCAGCGGCGAGCGCATCGAGCGTGGCGGGGTCGCCGCCGTGGGCGACGAACACCCGGTCATGCCCGTAGGCGCCCGGCTCGCCCAGCGGCTCGCCGGCGACCGGCAGGATCCCGCGACCCAGCTTGCCGGTGCTCTCGGCGATCAGCTGCTCGACCCACAGGCCGAGCGCCGCGATCGGCTCCGCCAGCACGAGCGTCAGCTTGTCGCGACCGCGAAGCGCGAGCTCGCCGAGCGCCGCCCCGAGCCAGAGGGCGTCGTTGGCTTCGCCCTCGACCGCAGAGGCTGCTGCCGCCTGCGCGGCGCGCTCGAGCACCGCGGCGAGGTCGACGCCGAGCAGCCCGGCCGGCACGAGCCCGAAGTAGGAGAGCGCGGAGTAGCGCCCGCCGATGTCGGGGTCGTTCAGGAACGTGCGCCGGAAGCCGTGCGCCTCGGCCAGCTCCACCAGCGAGGAGCCGGGGTCCGTGATCGCCACGAACGAGCGCCCGGCCTCGTCCCCTAGCCGCTCGGACAGGCGCGCGTGGAAGTGGCGGAACAGCGACAGCGTCTCGATCGTGCCGCCCGACTTCGTCGAGACGAGGAAGAGTGCGCGCTCGAGGTCGACGGCGCGCTCAACAGCGAGCACGGCCGCGGGGTGGGTCGAGTCGAGCACGTGCAGCTCGAGGCCGTCTGGTCGGCGGCCGAACGAGAGGCGAAAGACCTCGGGGGCGAGACTCGATCCGCCCATCCCGAGCAGGACGACGTCGGTCAGTCCCTCGGCGGCACACTCGCTCCTGAGCGCCTCGATCTCGGCAAGCGCGGAACGCATCACGCGCGGGCTGTCGAGCCAGCCCAGGCGATCGGCGATCTCGGGTGCCGAAGCTTCGCCCCAGAGGGTCGCGTCGCGGGCCCAGATCCGTGGCACGAGATCCGCCTGCGCTGCCGCTGCGAGGCGCTCGGCGACGGCGCGGTCAAGCTCCGCCGGGAGCGCGGCGCGGCGCGGCGAGCCGGGCGTCGAGCTCACGCCGCCACGCCCGCGACGTTTGCGGCGTGCTCCTGGGCGGCCAGCAGCCCAGCGCCGATCACGCCGGCGGCGGCGCCTGTGAGCGCGAGCTCGACCTGGCTGCGGGCGACGATCATCGGCAGCGCGCGCGCCGTGGCCTCACGCCGCGCCGTCTGGAAGAAGAGGTCGGCATGGCCAGAGAGGCCGCCGCCGATCGCGACGCGCTCGGGCTCGAAGGCGTTCAGGACGACGGCGATCGCGACCCCGAGCCGGCGGCCGAACTCATCGAGGAGCGCCAGCGCGTCGGCGTCCCCGGCGCGCGCGAGACGGACCGTGTCGCGACCCTTGACGCGACCGTGCTCGGCCACGAGCCGACCGAGCGGCGACCCTGGACGGGCCCGGCCCAGCTCGCTCGCATCGCGCTCGAGCGCGAGGCCCGAGCACAAAGCCTCGATGCAGCCCCGATTCGGGCAGTTGCCGGGGCACTCCGGACCGTCGATCTCGATCACGAGATGACCGAGCTCCGCGCCAAGACCGGAGGCACCGCGGTAGATGGATCCGTCGAGCACCAGGCCGCCGCCGACGCCCGTGCCGAGCGTGAGCATGACGAGATGCCGCGCCCCCACCGCGTGCGCCTCGGCGAGCGCGGCGCAGTTGCCGTCGTTGTCCACGTGCACGGGCGCGCCGAGCCGCTGCCCGAGCTCCTCACGCAGCGGTACGCCCTCGAGCGGGATGTTGACGCTCGCGAGCACCCGCCCGGTCGAGAACTCGACCTGCGACGGCACGCCGACGCCGATCGCCGCCGGGGCGCCCTTGCGGCTCATCACCTCGCGCACGCAGGCCTCGATCCCGTCGAGCAGCCGCGCTCCGCTCTCGAGGTCGGTCGGATGCTCGACCACCTCTTGCGCCCGGCCGCCGCCGATCACGGAGGCCGCCACCTTCGTGCCACCTACGTCGACGCCGATGAACAGCGGCTCCTCGAGGGCGGCGGGGGCTGCTTCGGCGGTGCCCACGGCGTGAGCGTACTCGCGGGCAGGCGCCGCATCTGCTAACAAGTCACGGACATGGACCGGCGCCTGGCGATGAAGAACCTCCGCACCGCGCTGATCGCGACGGCCGTGTCGCTGTTCGTCTTCGCGGGCGCCTTCTTCAGCGCGCTCGTCTACTGATGGAAGCGCGGGCTCACGAGGCGCTGCCGCCGCCGTCCGAGCAGGTCCACCTCCCAGGTCCCTCCTACCTTCCCGCCCTGGTGGCGCTCGGCGCGACGATAGCCCTGGCCGGCGTCGTGCTCGCCTGGGCCGTGTTCGCGATCGGGATGGCGATCGTCGTGATCTCCGTCGCGCTCTGGATCCGCGAGGCGCGCGAGGAGATGGCCGAGTTGCCGATCGAGCATCGCCAATGATCCGCAAGCTCGACTTCATCGGCATCCCCTCGCAGGATCCGGAGCGCTCGCGCAGCTTCTACGTCGACACGCTCGGGCTGCGCCCGGACGAGCACGCGCGCTTCGAGGCTTGGCTGGGCGAGACGTGCTTCGGCATCTGGGAGCCCGAGCGGATGGGCATGCACTTCGCGCCGCAGAAGAACGCCCACCCGGCGCTGCACGTCGACGATGTCGCCGCGGCCCGGGCCGAGCTCGAGGCCAAGGGCGTCGTGTTCTACGGCGACACGATGGACACGGGCGTATGCCACATGGCGCTGTTCACCGACCCGGACGGCAACGACCTGATGCTCCACCACCGCTACGCGCCCCGCGACGCAGGGGCCTGACGACCCTCGAAGCTAGCCGCTCTCGGCGGCGCGGGTCCAGCAGCGCACGATGTCGCGCATCGAGATGATGCCGACGGTCTCGCCGCCGTCCACGACCACCAGGTGACGAAAGCCGCCGCGCTCCATCGCGGCGGCGGCGCGTTCGAGCGGCCAGTCCGGCGCAGCGAAGGTCAGGTTCGTCGAGAGGTGCTCGGACACCGTCTCGGCATCCGGGTCCTGGCCGTCGGAGATCGCACGCATCAGGTCGCGCTCCGTGAAGATGCCTGGACCAGGCTGGTCGCCGTCGATCACGATCGCCGCTCCGACGTTGCGCTTGCTCATCAGCCTGGCCGCCTCGCGCAGCGTGTGGCCGGGCCCGACGCTCACGACCGCCGCCGTCATCGCATCATCCACCTGCATCATGTTCCCCTTCCTCTCAGTGACCGATCCGTCGCCCTCCGGGCCGGGCGAGTATCTCAAGTCACGCCCGAAGTGGGCGTCGAGGAGATCCGGGGGCCGGGGCGCTGCGTATCGATTTGGAGATGCCGAAGCGTGAGACGACAATCCAGCGCCGCCGTGCCATCTTCGAGGATGCGACGCGCCTGATTGAGCGCGAGTACGCGGACGACCTCGACCTCGACCTGGTCGCCCAACGCGTCGCCACGTCGCGACGCCAGCTCCAGCGCACGTTCGCCGAGGTCGGCGGGACGTCATTTCGCTCCTACCTCGCGCGTGTGCGCATGCGCCGAGCGGTGGAGCTGCTGCAAGAGGGACACGCGCCGGTGCGCGACATCGCGATGAGCGTCGGCTACCGCCAGCCCGCCCAGTTCGCCAAGGCCTTCAGGCGCCACCACGGCACGCCGCCGTCGAGCCTGCGCGGCTCCTCCGAGTCGCTCGCGGCCTGACGCTCCCCGGACGCCGACCGGCGCCTTCGATCGGGGTTGCTCGCCTACACTCCCCGCCCCGCGCCGCGGCTCGTGCCCGGTACGATTGCGACGTTCTCGATCGGGAGGTAAGCGCACAGTGACGATGGCCGCCAAGCTGAGGGCACCGGGCTGGTACCGAGCCGCGCTGTCCTTGCCCGTAGGCGCGGCCATCGCCTTCGCGCTCGTGCTCGGCGGTCGCACGCTGTTCGGCTATCCGCTGTTCGACGACGACGGCGTCGAGGCGGTCGTCAACGGGCTGCTGGTGATCGTGCCGCTCTCCTTCCTCGTCGGCATCGGCTGCTTCGACTACTGGTTCCGCTGGGCCTCCGGGGCGCCCACCCAGCCGGAGGACCACTCAGGTCACGGCGCGCGCTCGTGGCGCGACTACTTCCGGGTCAACACGGACCACAAGGTGATCGGCCTCCAGTACATCTGCACGACCTTCTTCTTCTTCATCCTGGCGGGCCTGATGGCGATGCTGATCCG
>Ga0136620_10000932_pt1 | contig 13535 bp, 15 predicted proteins | sample AntDrymUQ4162106_2_FD_104806 | JGI IMG/M metagenome (GOLD analysis project Ga0136620, IMG submission 104806) | Polar desert sand microbial communities from Dry Valleys, Antarctica - metaG UQ416 (21.06) | ecosystem: Environmental > Terrestrial > Soil > Desert | place: Antarctica: Dry Valley... | reverse complement strand
CGTTCGCAGGGACCGAACTGGCCCTCGTCTCACTACGCGAGGCCCAACTGCAACGTCTGGAGAACCAGTCTGCGACCGGTGCTGTGCTGGCCCGCCTGGCACGTCAACCGAACCAGTTTTTGGCCACCATCCAGATCGAGGATCACGCTGGCCGGCTTCCTGGCGTCGGCCGCTGCTGCAGTATCGGCCGGATCCCGAACTCGCCGGGCGACGTCATCGACATCGACGACTGGCACCTCGAGGTGATGGGCTTACACCGCCGCACGATCACAGAGATCCGCCTCCGGCGCAGCTCCCGCGAGGGACCGGGTGGCGGCGCCTCCGGCGCCACGACCTCGGACACGCACCGCCAGGAGACCGATCGATGACGACGTTGACCACCCACGTGCTCGTCGCCGAGAGCTCGGCCGAGGAGAACTTCGCCAGCATCGACGTCCCGCTGTGGGCGTGGGTAGCACTGGTCGGCGCCATCACTGTGATGCTGGTCGTCGACCTGTTGCTCGTGCACCGCACAGCCCACGTGATCAGCATCAAGGAGGCGACGATCGAGTCGGCGATCTGGGTCTCGATCGGCCTGGCGTTCGGCATCGTCGTGCTGCTCTGGCACGGCGGTCAGGCAGGCGGTGAGTATTACGCCGGGTTCCTCATCGAGAAGAGCCTGTCGATCGACAACGTGTTCGTCTGGGCGGTCATCTTCTCGTTCTTCGCCGTACCGCGCGAGTACCAGTTTCGGGTGCTGTTTTGGGGGATCTTCGGCGCCCTGGTGCTTCGCGGCATCTTCATCTTCGCCGGGGTGTCGCTGATCGAGCGTTTCGAGTGGGTGCTCTACGTGTTCGGCGCGTTCCTGCTGTACACGGCAGTGAAGATCGCCCGGCACGACGAGTCGGATCGGATCGACTACGAGCGCAACATCGCCATGCGAGTCGTCCGCCGCCTGGTACCCACGACCGACGACTACGACGGTCAGAAGTTGTTCACCCGCACGAACGGCAAGCGGCTGGCGACCCCGTTGTTCACCGTGCTGGTGCTGATCGAGGCCACAGACGTCGTGTTCGCCGTCGACTCCGTCCCGGCGATCCTGGCCGTCAGCCGCGAACCGTTCATCGTGTTTGCGGCAAACGCCTTCGCCATCTTGGGTCTGCGATCGCTGTACTTCCTTCTGGGCGGGATGCAAGGCAAGTTCCGATACCTGAACGTGGGCTTGGGAGTGATCTTGGCGTTTGTCGGCGTCAAGATGCTGCTGATCGGCGAACCGTTCGAGGTGCATCTGCCGACGTACATCTCACTCGTCGTGATCGCCTTCGTGATCGCCGTAGCGGTGATCACCTCATTGCGGGCGGACCGGCTCGACCGCGAACGGGAAGGACGATGACTGATCACGCACCTGTACGCAGTGGGCGTCAGAGCCCACAGTGGCCGATCAGGGCATCGGAGATCACCGTCTCCGGTGGCTCACCGTCCGGGGCTGGCCGTCCCTCGCCGCAACCTGGGCCGTGATCCTGGCGGCCATCGGCATCATCGCAGGAATCGGAGGCGCAACGGGACGCCGCCTGGAGTTCTTGAAGTTGTGGCGGGTACGGCCGGCACGAACCCCAACTGATTCACGCCGATGGACGCGTCTCGCCCTCGATCAAGTCATCGTTGGCCATGGCGAGGGCGGCGACGTCGTATTGAAAGTAGGCCATGCGTCAGGGATTAGGCGCGGGCACGGAGCGAACAGGTTGCTTCGCTCAGACGAATGGCGTCTCGACGATGCGACCCGACAGCGTGACGCCGCGCACGTCCACATCGACGACAGTGTTCATGCCGACCTCGGGTGTGACGAGGGCAAGCGCAATGCCGTGTTCGAGCACGGGGGAATAGTTGCCGCTCGTGACGACACCCACCAGCTGGCCGTCGACGACGACCCCGCTGCCCGAGCGGGGCGGGCGCCGCCCCTCGGTCGAGATCCCCACCAGGTGGCGCGACACGCCAACGTCTCGCTCGCGCTCCAGCGCCTTTCGGCCCCGGAAGGCGCCCTTGTCCCACCCGACGACCCATTCGAGCCCTGCCTGCAGCGGCGTGATGCCGGGGCCCAGCTCGTTGCCGTACAACGGCAGCGCGGCCTCGAGACGCAGCGTGTCGCGAGCCCCGAGCCCGGCCGGTTTGATGCCGCATGACGTGATCGCCTCCCACAGCGCGGCGGCCGCGTCGGACGGCACGGCGATCTCCACGCCCGGCTCACCGGTGTAGCCGGTGCCGGCCACCGTGCACCCCACGTCGTGCCACGTGGCCTCGACCACCCGGAACCGCTTCACGTCGGAGGCTTGCGGGAAGATCGCGCTCAGGCGTGCCATGGCCCGGGGGCCCTGGACGGCGAGCACGGCCCGCATGTGGGTGGTCTCCACACCGCCGATGGCCTGCCGCACCCGGTCCGTGTTGGAGGCGTTTGGCATCACGTCGAACACGTCGTCGTCACCCTCGGTACGAGGATGCCACCACACGATGATGTCGTCGAGCACCGATCCGTCATCGGCGTCGAGCAGGTGTGTGTACTGGGCACGACCCGGGCCCACCTTGTCGAGATCATTCGTCAGCGTCTGCTGCAGCAGCTCGAACGAATTGTCGCCCTCGATGCGCACCGTGCCGAGGTGCGACACGTCGAACACGACGGCATCGCGCCGGCATGCCAGGTGCTCGTCGACCGTTCCCGACTCGTACGACAGCGGCATCTCCCACCCGCCGAATGGCACCATCTTGGCGCCGAGAGCGCGATGGACGTCGTCGAGCGATGAGCGTTCAGCGGTCGGCACGCGTCGAAGCGTAGATCAACCGATGCGCTGTGAGACCGGGGTCTCGCTGCCCTCGAATGGGAGCAGCTGGCCGTCGACGTCGTTCTTGATGACCGCCAGCGGAAGCACGTTGAGCACGCCCTGACCCCGCCGGAGCACGTCGATCAACTGGTCGCCGTCGCACAGCATGACGTCGCTGCCACTGATGACGAGGTGGGCAGCGGCGATGTCGGACGTGACGTGCTGGCGCAGGTACGAGAACACGTCGCGTACTGCCGTGAGCTTGATGCCGGCATCGAGCAAGGTCTTGATGACGCGCAGCTCCAACAGATCCCGGTAGGAGTAGCGGCGTCGGCTGCCCGACCCAGACGCCGCCGTGAGCGACGGCGTGATCAGGTCAGTCCGAGCCCAATAGTCGAGCTGCCGGTAGCTGATCCCGACCACCTTCGCAGCGCGAGTCCCGCTGTAGCCCTGCTCGCCCATCGTCGTCCCTCCGCATCCCAACATCACAGCGGCGTAGTTACCGACGTGTGAGCGCGTCACCCTACGACCGACCGGGTCGGGCAGCAAGGGATTCCTCGGCCGGGCGGTACGGTGCCGGGGATGGCCGGCTTCGACGACCTCGATCTCCGGCCGGAGCTGCTGGCGGCGCTCTCTGCGCTGGGCTACGAGGAGCCGACGCCGATCCAGCGCGACGCCATCCCGCACCTGTTGGCCGGGCGTGACCTGATGGGACAGGCCGCCACGGGGACGGGCAAGACGGCAGCCTTTGCCCTTCCGATGCTCAACCGGATCGTTGCCGGCACCCGGGCGGGGCCGCCGGTTGCTCTCGTCCTGGTACCGACACGAGAACTGGCCGTGCAGGTGTCCGAGGCGATCTATCGCTACGGGCGGGAGCTACAGGCCAAGGTCGTGCCGATCTACGGCGGTCAGCCGATCGGTCGCCAGCTCGGGGCTCTGAAAGAGGGCGTGCACGTCGTCGTCGCCACGCCAGGACGAGCCATGGACCACATCAAGCGGCGAACGCTGGTTCTCGGCTCGGTGCAGTTGGTCGTTCTCGATGAGGCCGACGAGATGCTCGACATGGGGTTCGCCGAGGACATCGAGGCCATCTTGCAGGTCACGCCCGGCGAGCGCCAGACGGTGCTGTTCTCGGCGACGCTGCCTGCGCGGATCAACAACATCGCCCGCCGTCACCTGCGCGACCCGGTCCGCATCCAGATCGAGCGGGCCCCGAACGAGCGCGAGACGGCGCCGCTCGTCACCCAGCGCGCCTACACGGTGACTCGGGCCCACAAGCTGGCGGCCCTGGGACGGATCCTCGACGTCGAGGCGCCGGCGGCGGCCATCGTGTTCTGCCGCACCCGTACGGAGGTCGACCAGCTCACCGAGACGTTGAACGGGCGCGGCTACCGGGCCGAGGCGCTTCACGGCGGGATGACGCAGGAGCAACGAGACCGGGTGATGCACCGGGTGCGGGCTGGGACGGCCGAACTGCTGATCGCCACGGATGTAGCAGCGCGCGGGCTCGACCTCGACCTACTCACCCACGTCATCAACTACGACGTGCCATCGGCGCCCGACGCCTACGTGCACCGCATCGGCCGGGTGGGCCGGGCCGGGCGGGAGGGAGTGGCCATCACGCTGGCTGAACCGCGAGAACAGCGCCTGCTGGAGAACATCGAGCGGGTGACGTCGCGGCGCATCGCTCGCGAGAAGGTGCCTTCGGTGGCCGAGCTGCGAGCCAGGCAGATGGACTCCACGTCGCTGGCGTTGCGCACCGCGCTCGACGGTGATGATCTCCAGCGCTTCTCCCCCACCGTCGACCAGCTCGCCGACGACTACTCCACTCGCGACGTGGCCCTCGCCGCGCTGAAGCTGTTCCACGACGCCCGGTCAACCCCGACCGACGAGGCGGAGATACCCGAGTTCGTTCCCCATTCCGATCGGCCAAAGCGCGAGCGGACAGAGACGACCGGGCGTCCCGGCGGCAAGTTCCGCCAGGCTCCCGGCCGCAAGACCCGGCTGTTCATCGGGTTGGGGCGCAACGACCGGATCAGCCCCGGCGACATCGTCGGCGCCATCGCCAACGAGGCCAACCTTGCTGGGCGCGACATCGGGCCGACACGGGTTGCCGAGCGGTTCTCCACCGTCGATGTGCCTGAGGCCTCCGCTGACGCCGTGATCGCCGCCATCGCCCGATCGACCATCAAGGGCAAGAAGGCAGTCATCCGGCGCGACCGGCACCAGCACCGGTGAACGCTGCTCAGGGAGCGAAGTCTTCTGGGCTGACGTTCTCGATGAAGTCGCGGAACTCGTCGATGATCTCTTCGGCCTCCTCGGTGGGATCGGCCTCGGGCTCTTGGCCGCACTCGTCGATCAGGTCCTCGGCGGCGAAGATGGTGGCGCCGCAACGCACGGCCAGGGCGATGGCGTCCGACGGCCGGCACGACACGACGTGGTCGGCGTCGACGTCGGCAGGCAGGTTGTCGAGCGGGTCGGTGCCCTCGACGAGGTGCAACTCGGCATAGAAGGTGTGGTCACGGACCTCGGTGATGACGATGCGCGCCAACCCGACCCCGAACTCGTCGAGCAGCGTCGCCATCAGGTCGTGCGTCAGCGGGCGCGGTGGTTCGAGTCCCTCGACGGCGGCATGGATGGCGGTGGCCTCGGCGGTGCCGATCAGGATGGGCAGCAGTCGCTGACGGCCGCTCGGCTCGCGCAGCAGCACCATGGGGGTGTTGGCGGGCACCTCCACCCGGACCCCCACGAGCTCCAACGGCACCATGCGATCGAGCGTACCGCGCGCTCCGGGGCGCGCGAGCTCGGTTGCGAACCCCGTGCGCCTCAGTGCTCGAGGTAGTGGCGCAGCTCGGCGTCGATCAGCGCCTGGCGTAGCGACGTGCCCAACTCGCGTAGTTCGACCAGCCGTTCGCGGGCAACCTGGCGTCCGTGCGGGTTGCGCTGACGAAGCAGCGGCACCGTGAGCTGTTCGTAGACCGACGTCTCGCGGTCGGCCGATGTCTTCCAGCCGCGCAGATGGCGAACGTCGACGCCTGCCGACAGTAAGCGGGCGCAGATGCGGGCCACAGCCACGGCGTCGTCATCGAACAGCGGCTCACCCATGTTCTCCCTGGGTGCGATCAGTCCGTAGCTCTGCAGGTCGGCGATGTCGTTGGGTGTGGTGGACACCATGGCCGCCAATTCGGACGCGGTCACGAGATCACCCGTGCGGTCGGGTGAAGTCTGCGAGACGGGCTCGTCTCGCTGCGTGTCGGGCTGCACGATGTTCACCTCCGGGTCGTCGGGTTCGTCGGTACCACGAGGCTCGTCCCCGACTGACTCAGCGTCGCCTGATTCGTCGCCATCGCTTGGCCCGGGTTCGTCGGGCCCGGGACCGTCGGGTGGAGTCGTGTCGAGGCCGACCGTGGTGTCATCGATCGGGCCAGCGGCCCCGACGGCGAACGACGGTGCTCCAGAGATGTCGGGATCGTCGGCACCTGGTTCGTCGGGCGCCGATTCGTCAGGACGAGGATCGTCAGGATCAGGATCGCCTGCGTCTTCGTCGGGCTCAGCGGTCGGGTCGTCGCCGCTGGCGCCGGGCAGCGGCGGGTCGTCGGGCGGTGCACGCTCGAAACCCGGGAGCTGATCGGGGCTCGACATGACGTTGTGGACTCCCCCGGCTGTGTCCGGCAGCTCACTGCCCTTCAGGATCTCACCAGAGTCGATGCGATCCTTGATGACTCGTAACGGCAGGAAGTTCTCCCGTTGCTCACGAAGGATGAGGCGCAGCAGCTCGACATCGCCTTCGAAGAACTTGCGGTACCCCGACGGCGTGCGCTCAGGCTCGATCAGACCCTGGCTCTCCAAGAAGCGGATCTTGGAGATCGTGACGTCGGGGAACTCTTCGAGCAGCAAGCCGAGCACCTCGCCGATCGACAGGTGCGACGCCGTGGATGTCACGCCGGCCGACGCCGCCGGGTGGCGGCTGGTGTCAGGCATCGCTGCGCTCGAAGAAGACGAGTCTGAACTTCCCGATCTGCAGCTCGTCGCCGTGATGGATGAGGCCGGAGTCGACTCGTTCCTGATTCAGGTACGTGCCGTTCAGCGACCCCGAGTCGCTGACCATGTAACCCTCTGGAGAACGCTCGATCTCTGCATGACGTCGAGACACGGTGATGTCGTCGAGGGAGATGTCGCTGTCGGGGTGACGGCCGATCTGGGTGATGTCGTCGCTGAGCGTGAACCTCGCCCCGGCCTGGGCTCCTGCGCGCACGATCAGCACGGCCGTGTCGGGTTCGATGTCGTCGATCGGGACGACGACGTCGTCATCGCCCGATCCGTCCTGCAGCGGATCGACCCTGTTCAGGGTGATCGTGCGGTCGTTGAGCAGGTCGAGCGTCGCGCCGCAGCTCGAACAGAAGTTGCTCTCGGGCGGGTTGCGGTGACCACACTGATTGCAATGCACGTATGCCATGGTCAGCTCAACCCTCAACCGTGGCGGAGTAGTCGGCAGCGGCCATCAAGGAGTCCAGGTCGGCAACCTCGTTCACGTCGAGGATGCAGATCCAGCCGTCGCCGTAGGGATCCTCGTTGAGCAGCTGTGGGCTTTCCGAGAGGGCATCGTTGACCTCGACGATCGTGCCCGTCACCGGTGCGTAGATGTCGGACACCGACTTCGTACTCTCGACCTCGGTGATCGTCTCACCACGTAGGACGATGTTGCCCGTCGTCGGCACCTGGACGAAGACGACATCACCGAGCGCATCCTGGGCGTAGTCGGTGATACCAACCTTGACCCGGCTGGATCCTTCCTCGCGCAGCACCCACTCGTGGTCCGACGAGTACAGGAGCTGCTCTGGAACGTTCATGGGCGCAAACCGTATCAACCGTGGCGCCCCGCCTGGATGCCGTCACGGATCGAAGGAATATAGGCGATCGCCGTGTAGTAGCTGAGCAAGAGGCCGGGGATGCCGAGGATCCAGGCGGCCAGCTGGTACCACTCGTGGCCGAAGATGTCGCTGGAGCCCAGCATGAAGCCTGGGATGGCGAACATCAGCCAGAACGTGGCCGTCTTGCCGAGGAAGGTGACATCGAAGCGCTTCATGCGGTAGACGACCGTGGCCACGACCATCGCTGCCGAGACGAGCGCCTCGCGCACCAGGACGGCCACGACGAACCACAGCGGCGCCGCCCCGTCGATGATGATGGCGATGATGGCCACGACGAACAGCAGCCGGTCGACGACGGGATCGAAGACCTTGCCGAACTCACTGACCTGGCCGAGGCGTCGCGCCAGGTAGCCGTCGACCCAGTCCGTGGCCCCGAGCGCTCCGAGCAGCCACGCTGCACCGGCGCGGTTGTCGCGCCCGAACAGCAAATAGAGGAACAGCGGCAGGCACAACAGCCGCGACAGCGTCAACAGGTTTGGCACCGTGAGCAGGTTCGTCGACGCTCCTGGCGGGGCGCTGCGCGCCAGGTCGACAGACTCCGAGCCACCAGCAGTCATGAGCCGACGTCGCTCGTGATCGCTGGTTCGATGAGCTCGGATCCGTTGTTGCCGACGCTGTTGACCTCGAAGCTGACAGGGTGCAGCGTCAGCAGATTGTCGGGTGCGGGCACAAGGAGTTTCGTGAGCGCTCCGGTGTCGTGGTTGCTGGGGTCGAGCCATTCGCTCCACGCCGATCGCGGCAAGACGACCGGCATGCGGTCGTGCACGGGCTCCATCGTGGCGTTTGCCGCGGTGGTGATCACGGTGGTGCTGTGCTGCCACAGTCCCTTGCCGCCGTCGGCCGGATCACGCCACGCCGACCACAGGCCGGCCACGGCCAGCGGTTCGCCGTCGAGCCGGCTGATGTACATGGGCTGCTTGCGGGGCTTGCCGGCCTTGGTGACCGGTCCGTCCGCGCTGCCGGCCTGCCACTCGTAGAAACCATCCATCGGGATCAGGCAACGATGCTTGAGGAAGACCCCCTTGTAGGCGCCCTTCTCGGCAACGGTCTCGGCACGGGCGTTGATCATCCGCTGGCCGATCTTGCGCTCCTTGGCCCACACGGGGATCAGGCCCCAGTGGAACGTCTGCACGTGCTTGGAGCCGTCGGGCTCTGCGACGACGGCATAGATGTCCTGTGTCGGCGCCACGTTGTAGTTCGTGCCCAGCTCCGTGCCGTCGAAGGCGGCGCCGAAGTACTCAGCGATGCGTTCGGGGTTGCTCGTCGAGACGAACCGGCCGCACATGCACCTGACTCTAGGGCTGGAGTCTCCAGGTTGCCGCCGAACGTCCGACTACCAATGTCGCTTACTGTCGGTGTACAAGTGACTGCGTGATGGTGCCCACAACCGAAGATGTCGGGTCCGAGTGCGGCATTCTCGGACCGCTGCGCTTCGTTGTCGGGCGAGCTGACGTCCATATTGGCGGAGCGAAGCGGCGAACTCTGCTGGCACGACTCGTCGTGGATGTGAACCACGTCGTGAGCGCCGACGAGTTGATCGACTGCCTGTGGGCGGGCCATTCCTCGATGTGTTCGAAAACGACACTGCAAAGCCATGTCACACATCTTCGACGAGCGCTCGGTCCGGCCGCGTGCCGCGTCAAGGCCGAGTCACCAGGCTACGTACTCGATCTGGCGTCGTCCTCAGTTGACTTCTGTCGATTTGAGCAGGACGTCGCCTCAGCGACTCGCTGCGGAGACGTTGTGCATCGCGTCCGCATCCTCCAGCGAGCTCTTGCCGAGTGGCGAGGTCGGGCGCTCGTTGAGTTCGAAGGATCCGACTGGGCGGACCGGGCAGCCGGACGATTAGAGGAGCTGCGCCTTTGCGCCGTGGAGGACCTGGCTGAGTCTCGTCTACTTCGGGGCGACGGCGCCGAGGTTGTCGCCGAGATCGGCCAACTGGTCGCCGCATACCCGCTCCGCAGCACTTTGGTGGCGTTGCTGATGCGGGCACTCAACCGCTGCGGGCGCGAGCTCGAGGCGATCCGAGTCTTCGAACGATTTCGAAAGGTGCTTGGCGAGGCGGGGCTCGATCCTCCCGAAGCCATGGTCAACCTCGAGCGGTCGATCGTGCTCCATGCAGGAGACGAGACAGAGCCCCTCTCCCCCATCGCGCTCGAAGGCTATGGGGCAGCCGTGTCGCACTGCGCTCGGGCAGGACATCAGGCCCTCAACCGGCGTGCAGCCGATGTCGCAGTGACGCATTTCCAGAACGCATTGCTCATGCTCAACGATTCCGGACGATCAGACGAAACGATGCGTTGCGAGCTCCTGCTCAACCTCGGAGAGGCGCAGCGTCGCACACCCGAGGCTCGACACGCGCCGACTTTTGCGGAGGCCGCTCTCCTGGCAGAAACCATCGGGGACATGGAACGGATGACACGGGCGGCGAAGGGCTACTCGCGAAGCTTCGTCACCGTCTGCGAGCCAATGGACCCGCAGCGGATCGCGGTCGTGACGACCGCTCTCAACGAGTGCGGCCGCGCCGACAGCGCCTGGCGAGCGCGCTTGTTGGCATGTCTCGCCGGTGAGCTCCAGTTCGGTCAACACCAGACGAGGAGTCTTCAGCTCATCGATGAGGCGATCGCGGTTGCCGATCGGGTTGGTGATGAACCCACGATCGCAGCAGTGTCGGCGATTGCGTGGGACGTGATGTGGCACCCCAGGACACTCTCATCACGCTCCGCGCTCTCGCGAGATATGCAACGGCGGGCCGAGCGTGGCGGCGACCCGATGCGGCAATGGCGTGCTGGCGTAAATCGCGTCATGGACATGTACGCGGCCGGCGAAACCACACTGGTCGACAGCATCCTGGAACGTGTCGTGAAGTCCGCAGAACAACTTGGCGGGATGTCAACCGATTGCGCGACTTCCTTGCTGCAGGGCACGAAGGCGTCGATCGTCGGTGACCTGGATCGTGCTGCGGCGCTGGCGCTGCGTGTCGTTGGAGCTCCCGCTGAGAATGAGATTCCCGACCTGAGACTTGGTGCAGCCGCCTTGCTTGCGTCCGTTCGAGTCCTTCAGAGGCGTCCAATAGAAGACGAACCGCTGTTGGCGTCTCTTTCATCCAACCATTCTGGAGCACGCGCTCTCCGAGCGCTCATTGACAGCAGCGACGGAAGACTCGAGGCGGCCGGCGAGGCGCTGCGCGAGCTCGTTCTGGGTGATGTCGAAGCAATACCGGAAGACGCCGGGTGGTCATTCACCGTAGCAATATGCGCCGAGGTCGCATCGGAACTCACAGATGTGGTTGCGAGTGAAGTCCTGTATCGCACGTTGCATCCGTTTGCCGATCAGTGCTTGGCCCATGGCTGCTACTTCTTCGGCTCGGTCGAGCATTACCTCGGGACCTGCTCCGCAGTGCTTGGCGACATCGACAGAGCCCTCGACCACTTCGAACGGTCCGAAGCGCATCATCGGCGCATGGGAGCACCGGTCCTCCAAGCCCGGACGATCCGAGCGCGCGCTGCGGCACTCCGACGCCGAGTCAATCCCGGGGATGGAGCGAGAGCTGATCAGCTCGAGGCGGTGGCATCGTCATCGGAGCGCGGCTGCCGCACAATCCAGTAGCTGTGTTGCTCGCGACTTGCACCAGGGTTGCAGCTGACTTGCGGAGCTCGGTAACGAAGATGTCGATGACGGCCGTCGGCCGAGGGAGGAGCACACTGATGCCCAGGACCAACCCTAAGAATCGCTCACACCGTCTACGCCGGTTAGGTCTGCTGCCGGTTGTGGCCAGCGCGGCAAGCCTTACGGCCGGCTGCTCCGGCGTGTTGTTCGAACATGCCTTCTTCACAGGCGGTCAGTATTCAACGAGCGGCACGAATGAGAACTTCGCCGGCGAGACGTTCAATGACGGTTCCGATTTGAATGACAATGCGAGCTCAGTCCGGAACAACTCCGGTAAGTGGATGGTGCTTACGGAGCATCGCAGCCTCGGCGGACAGAAGCTCTGCGTGCGAACGGGCCACGAGGTAGAGAACTTGAATGTCTACAAATGGAACCATGGCATTTACACGTTCACCGACAAGGCGACATCGATCACCTTCACAACCAATCGGCCGACGAGCTGCAACTGGTACAAGGAGTAGTCGAGCACGATGTAACACGAGATCCGGGGCGGACTGCCGCGCGACGTGGCCGGCGCCCATTCCCGTTGGCAGTCAAGGGACCGCCGGGCTCAGGAGCCGCCCTTCGCGAGTGTCTCCCGCAACTTCGGGAACGCGTCGCGCTCCTCGTCGCCGACATGATGAGCGATCCCGGCCTTGACCACCTCGACCGCTGCCTCGAAGCCAGGTTTCCCGATCAGGTCTTGGAGACTGGACAGCCCCTCACGGATCAGGCGATGCTCGTTTTCCGCTTCTTCAGCAAGCTCGCTGTCAATCGCGACAAGCTCGGGGTACACGTCGGCTTCTTCTGTCTCCATGTGTTTCGTGAGGGCCGCGATGAGCTCTTCGACGAGCGGTTGTCCAGCAAACATTTTGGGCAGACGAGTGTTTGCGGTTCTTGCCGGTGGGTCTAGCTGCACGGGCTTCAGCAGCCCGCTATTCGGGCTGGAAGCCATGTTCGATGCCCCAGAGCACGGCCTGGGTTCGACTGGCTACCCCCATCTTCCGATAGGCGTTGCGGATGTACGACTTGACCGTGTTCATGCTCAGGAACGTGAGCTCCGCGATCTCGGCGTTGCTGTCGCCATGGGTGATGAGCGCAATGATCTCGGCTTCTCGATCGGTGAGCCCTTCGGTGCGTCCAGGCCAGTCCAAGCCGACTGTGGTGCGGGACCGGCCAGGAGCTGGGCTGACCACGATCTCTCCGCTCTGGATCCGCTCCAGCGCGTCGACCAGTTCGCCGGCGGGCAGGGATTTGGCCAGGTAACCGCTTGCGCCCTTCTTCAATGCGATGTCGATCAGTCGTCTCTGAAAGCTCCAGGTGTAAATGACCACCCGGTGTGCATGCGGGTTGTCGATGAGGATCTGCACGTCGTCGCTGTCAGCTTCGCCCTGGGCGAATGTGTCGAACAATGCGATGTCGACATCCTGCGTCACTGGCTCGCCTGCGGCGAGGTGCACGATCTCGACGCGGTGGAGATACTCATGAAACATGTGGGCGAGTCCGGCTATCACGAGTTCATGATCATCGATGAGCGCCAAACGAACGGGTCCGCTCACGGTCGGTCCCCCATTCCATTCCGAAGCACCATGTCGGCATTGTAGATTGCCCCCTTGTCAGTGGTCAAATACACCCCTAAGGGTGTGACTTGGCCTCCCGAGTCGTAGGTACGCTCACTGCGCCCACGGACGACTTTCGTACCACGCTGATCCCACAAATGAGAGGAACCCCAAGATGAAGAAGATGCTTGCAGGACCAGCGATCGCTGGTGTGCTACTGCTCGGAACCGCCACGGTGGCCGACGCCCAAGAGACGCCTGCCCAGGAGGAAGCCGCAAAGGAAGACGACAGCAGCAAGGCTGGCTTGTTCGGGTTGCTCGGGCTCGCAGGTCTGGCGGGACTCGCCGGTCTCAAGCGTCGCGACAACGACAACCGTTACGACAACCGGTCATCGCAGAACCGATGAGCGACGCCCGTTCCGGACACAGCTCAACGGACCCTTACGGACACACTTCAGCGGACCCGGACGACACGACGCTGGGGAGTCACGGGGCGGTCGGATACCAAAGCGACTGGCACGACGACGAACCGGACTACACCGAGACCAAAGTGTTCTTTCGCACCAGTGAGTTCTGGTTCATCATCCTCGGCATCGTGGCAGTCTT
>Ga0136620_10000931_pt1 | contig 13544 bp, 11 predicted proteins | sample AntDrymUQ4162106_2_FD_104806 | JGI IMG/M metagenome (GOLD analysis project Ga0136620, IMG submission 104806) | Polar desert sand microbial communities from Dry Valleys, Antarctica - metaG UQ416 (21.06) | ecosystem: Environmental > Terrestrial > Soil > Desert | place: Antarctica: Dry Valley... | reverse complement strand
GCACGTCGACGAACTGTCCGTCCAGGTAAGCGGCTTCGCGCAGCCGCCCCTCGAGCTGGAACCCGAGCTTCTCGTAGACGTGGATCGCCGTCTCGTTGGTTGCGAACACGTGCAACGCGATGCGTCTGAGATTGAGGTCGTCGAAAGCATGGCCGAGCAAGAGCTCGAGCGCCTCGCTCCCGTAACCGCGTCCGCGGGCGCCGGGCTCGCCGATCCGCACCTGCAGCTCGGCGCTCTTGCTGCGGTCGTCGATCGCGTGAAGCTGACAAGAGCCGATCAGCCGTTCGCCGTCGACAAGGCGAATGCCGAAGATGACGACATCGTTGCGCCCTCTGATCGTCTCGAACCACTCCGCGTGGTCGGCGGCGTGCACCGGGCGGTAGGGCGCGTTGAGTAGGGCCTGGTCGCGATCGTTGATCCAGGCGTAGAGCATCTCCACGTCGCTCGTACCGAGCGCCGAAAGCCGAATCCGGTCGCTTTTCAGGGTCGCCATCGGGGCAGAGATACATGATGGAGTCGCCGTGAGACGTTTGGTTGCGATCCACCAGCCGAACTTCCTGCCGTGGCTCGGCTATTTCGACAAGCTCGCGAGAGCGGACGTCTTCGTCATTCTCGACTCGGTTCAGTTTCCGCGCACGTCGCGAGGCACGTGGATGAACCGCGTCAAGTTGCTCGTGAGCGGCTCGCCGTCCTGGGTGACCGTTCCGGTCGTGCGCGCGAAGACCGGAGTCCAGCAGGTGCGGGAGGTCGAGATCGACCCCACGCAGCGCTGGCGCGAGAAGCTGCTGCGCACGATCGAGGTGAACTACCGGCGCGCCGCGTGCTTTGACGAGTCCTTCCCGCTCGTGCAGGAGGTGCTGGCCGAGCCGGCCCGCAACCTTGCCGACTTCAACGAGGCGGGCGTTCGCCATCTCGCGGAGGCTCTCGGCCTGGACACGCGCCGCCTCGTTCGCAGCTCAACGCTGCCGCCCCAATCATCCGGCACGGACCTCTTGATCGATCTGACGCTGGCCGCAGGCGGAACCACCTACCTGAGCGGCGGCGGTGCGGACGGATACCAGCAGGATGAGCGATTCGCCGAGCGAGGTGTCGAGCTCCTCTACCAGGACTTCGTGCAGCCGACGTACCCACAGATCGTTGCGGAGCCGGTGCGGGGGCTCTCCGTCGTCGATGCACTGCTCTCCTGCGGCACTACGGGGGTTCGCCGGCTCCTCGGCCTAGAGTTTGCCTCTGCATGAGTCATCCGGACTTCACGGAGGCTGAGTACCGGAGCCTGGTCGAGCTCGCGCGTGATCGCTACCGCTTCCTGTCCTTCGCCGACGCGTCTGCAGCATCCGACGGTGTGCTTTGGCGGCACGATGTCGACTTCTCTGTCCACCGCGCGCTCGCCCTGGCCCGGATCGAGGCCGACCTAGGTGTTCACTCGACCTTCTTCCTCCATCTCCACAGCGACTTCTACAACGCGCTCGAACCCACGGTGTCACGGCTCATTGTCCAGATCGCCGCGCTCGGACACGCGCTTGGTCTCCATTTCGATCCGGGCTTCGCGCGCGAGGCTCCGGACGAGGCGCTCGCTCACGAGCGCGCGCTGCTGGAGCGCCTGCACGAAAGGCCCATCGAGGCCTTCTCGGTCCATAACCCCGAGTATGCGAATTGGGCGGATAACCGCGACGAGATTGCCGGCATGGTCAACGTCTATGGCGACGCGCTGCGAGAACGCTTCGTCTACTGCTCCGACTCGAATGGTTTGTGGCGACACCGCTCGGCGCGCGACGTACTGGAGGCTGGCTCCGACCGCGTGCACGTGCTCACGCACCCCGAGTGGTGGGTGCCCGAACCGATGAGCCCGCGTGAGCGTATCTCACGCTGTGTGGAAGGCCGGGCGCGCGGCCAACACCACCGCTACGACGAGCTTCTCGCGGCAGCAGGGCGGCCGAACGTCTCGTGAATTGGCCGCGGCGGGTCTTCTTGGGCCCGATCGAGATCGCGGGCTACTACTCCGGGCTGGCCCGTGGCCTGGAGCAACTCGGCGTCGAGACAGTCCAGCTCGACCTTGGCGGGCATTCGTTCGCGTATCGGGCAGCGAGGCCTCCGAAGGGCATTGCTCGACTCGTGGCGAGCTGCGCGAGCCGTCGCGTGAGCACACGCCGCCGGGCCGGAAGAGGTTTCTGGCGCGGCCTCCAGGCCGTGCTCACCGTCCCCCTGTTCGTCAGGCTCGTCGTCACCTGCGACCTCTTCGTCTTCGGCTACGCCTCTAGCCTCTTCCGGCTGCGCGAGCTGTCGCTGCTCCGCTTACTGCGGCGCCGAATCGTCTTCGTCTTCCACGGGAGCGACTCGCGCGCTCCTTACCTAGACGGCAGCGAGATGGCCACCGAGCGCGGCATCAGCGTCGCCGAATGCATCGCGCTAACGAGAAAGCGAAAGGCCCGGCTCAGGCACATCGAGCGCTACGCCGACGCCGTAATCGCAAATCCGTTGTCCGCGCACCTGCACGAGCGTCCGATCGTGCCGTTCGTCCACGTGGGAATTCCAGCGCTCGCCACGCCCCCCTCGGATTCGCAGCCGCGGCGCCCGGGCCCGGTGCAGCTCTTGCACGCGCCGTCGCACCCCGCAGCGAAAGGGAGCGACGAGATCCGAGCCGCAGTCGAGCGCCTGCGTGCTGCCGGGGTCGAGCTCGAGTTGATCGAGGTGCGCGCACAACCCAACGACGTCGTGCTCGGGCTTCTCCAGGCCTGCGACGCCGTCGTTGACCAGGTCTACGCAGACACCCCGATGGCGGGTTTCTCGGCCGAGGCGGCCGCGTACTCGAAGCCAGCCATCATCGGCGGCTACGCATGGCATGAGCTTCTCGGCGACGACCTGCCGCCGACGCACCGCTGTGCGCCCGACGAGCTCGACGCCGCGATCGAGCGCATCGCGCTGGACGAGGGCTATCGGAGGGAGCTTGGCGCGCGCGCACATGAGTTCGTGAGCACCGTCTGGGCCGCGCGCGAGGTCGCCCGCCGCTTGCTCGAGGCCGCCTCGGGGGAAGGGCCGCGCTTTGACCCGTCGAGCCTGCGCTACTGCCATGGCGCGGGATTCCGCGAGGCAGAGGCTCGGCGCCTCATCGGCGACGTGCTGGCTCTGGAAGGTCCCGCCGCCTTGCAGGTCGCGGACAAGCCTGAGCTCGAGCGCGCACTCGTCGCCTTCGGCGAGCGTGCCGAGGAGTGAGTGCCGGAAGCTCTCGCGGGCTCCGTTCCCTCCTGAACGACTCGGTCGTCTACGGGCTCAGTGTCGGCGCTCTCCCGGTCGCGCTCCTCGTTGCGACACCCGTGCTCACCCGGGCGCTCGATCCCGACGGGTACGGCACCGTCGACGTGCTGACGGCGCTGTCGAGCCTCGTTGCCATCCTGGCCCTGCTTGGCATGGACAACGCAGTCGCGCGCAGCTGGTTCGACTACTCCGACGCGCAACGAGAGCGCCGCGCAACCGTCGTGCGCACCGGGCTCTCCGCCGCTGTCGTCGCGTCCGGCGCCGTCGCCGCGGCCGCCGCAGTTATCGCCTTCTTGCTCGGACTCGACCGAGGGGTTGCGCTGGCAGCGCTTGCCGCGTTCGGCGCTGTTCCGTTCGTGAACGGTGTCGCGATTGCGCGCACGGCTTTCCTGCTCCCCCGGCGCCGGGGTTGGTACGTGATGGTGGGGGTCGTCCAGGCACTTGCGGGCGTCACTGTCGCGGTGGCGCTCGTTCTGCTCGGGCTCGGGCCGGCGGGAGTCTTTCTCGGTCTCGCCGCCGGTGCCCTGCTGGCAGGCGCGCTGCCACTCGCGGCCGGCGGGATTGCCGGCAGGCCGTGGCTCGATCGGGCGGAGCTAACGCGCATGCTGCGCTACGGCGTGCCGCTTGTCCCCGCCACCGCCGCGGTGTGGGCCATCTTCGCGATTGATCGCGCCCTGGTCGCCTCGCTTCGGGATCTCGAGGAAGCCGGCTTCTACGGGCTCGGCGCCCGAGTGAGTGCGCCGCTGCTACTCGCGGTCAGCGCCTTTGCGGTGGCCTGGGGCCCATTCATCCTCGGGCAGGCTCGCGAGCGGCAAGCCGAGTTCCGTGCGCGAGCGCTTACTGCGCTCACGGCCGCGACGTCAGGCCTTTTCGTCGTGCTCTTTCTCTTCGCCGGGCCGATCGTTCGCCTGCTGGGCGGGTCGGAGTTCGATCCTGGCGCACGCGCTGTGCCCGGCGTCGCACTCGGGTGGGTCGGTTGGGGCGCAGCAACCGTGCTGATGACAGAGTTCGCCGTCACGCGCCGGACGGGCGTGATCGCGGCGCTCACCGGTGTGGCCGCTCTCGGCAACGTGGCTGCGAACCTCGCGTTGATCCCGCCGTTTGGCTTCGTCGCCGCGGCGTGGTCGACTGCAGGCACGTTTCTCGGACTCGGCGCCCTCGCCTGGCTTTGGGAACGGCGAACCATCCGCACGCCCTACCGGTGGGGGAGAATCGCCTCGATCGGACTCACCTGCTCGGCAGCGGCGCCGGCGGCGCTCCTTGAGGAAGGCGGTGCCGGACTTGTGGCCCGCGGCTTGGTCTGCGTCGCCGCCCTCTCAGTGTTGGCGGCGATCGCCCTTACTGACCGCCCGGCTGCGCGAGTCGCGCCGGGGTCGGTCTAACGGCGGTTCCCTCCGGCGACCGCTCGACGGAGGCGTCGGGCATCTCGCCTTCGATCTCGGCACGGTCACGGCGCTTCAATCGCAGAAACGGCCGCTCCACGAAAAGGTACGACCCGATCGCGGCAACGATCGCGAGCCCGACGCCGGCAACCTCCGGGATCCCAACCCGCTGGCCGAAATAGATGACCAGCAGGTGCCAGAGATAGAGCGAGTACGAAATCTTGCCGAGAAAGACGAGCGGCGCGACGCTCAGGACTCGCTCGAGCGGCGCCGCGCGTCTGAGCACGACCGCCAGGATCACGATCCCGACGGCGACCGAGAACGGGAGCAGGAAGCCCCAGTACATCGCGTCCGAGCGGTTCGAGGTCACGAAGATCGTCACGACGACGAACACCACCGCGGGAATCCAGGCCCAGCTGAGAAAGGCGGGCGCACGAAGCGGTCGAGGCACCCGCCCAGAGGCAAACAAGAGCCCGAACAGGCAGCCGACCAGGATCACGTCGAAGCTCGTGTCCGGGGCGTAGTAGAGACGCTCGACGGATGCGTCCCCGAGAGACAACCGAATTCGCCAGGCGACGATCAGCGTGATCGCCCCGAGCAGTAAGCCTTCGAGCAGCCGCGCGCGCAAGCCAAGACGGAGCACGCCGACGAGGAGGAATGGCCACAGGAGATAGAACTGCTCCTCGGTCGCGAGCGACCACAGCGGCACGAGCGGCACCGCCAGGATCGTGCCCGAGGCCTGGACGACGTTCGAGACGTAGAACATGCTGGAGAGGACTCCTTCCATCGCCGCTCGGAAGTCGAGCGCCTGCGGCTCGATCACGAGCTCGCGCGCAGCCTGGATCAGGACGTACGCGCCGAGCATGACGGCCAAAGCGGGAAAGAGGCGCAAGGCCCGCCGAAAGTAGAAATGGCGAAGGGAGATCGACCCGTTCCGGTTCCACTCCTGCACGAGCAGCGTCGTGATCAGGAAGCCGCTCAGGACGAAGAAGATATGAACCCCGAGCACGCCGCCCTTGGGCCAGTCGAACGCGTGGAACACGACCACGGGGGCGATTGCCAGCGCGCGGATGCCGTCAAGCGCAGGCGTGTAGCCGAGCCGGCTCGTCGCCGCGGCTGACGCTCGCTCCCCTTCCACGTCTACGACGGCGACTCGACCGCGGGCCGGTAGGCGCGCTCGCGGCGACTCCCGCCTCGCCAGGCGACGAGCAGGACGAGCGCCGAGGCTGCGAGCGCGACCACCAGGACGTAGCCGTCGGCCGGCGGGCGACCGTAGGAATTCCGAGCGGCGAGCGCGACGGCGGCCCAACCAGCGAGCGCTGCAAGTGCCACGAGCGTATCCCGAACGGTCACCGTCGGGCGCCGGGTGGCGAGGGCGGCGGCCACGATCGCGACGGCGACCGCGACGAAGAACGGCGTGATCGTGTACCAGCCGGTGACGTCGATGAGACTTGCCGGCGTCAAAACGAACTCGAGCTTGGACGCTCGATCGAGCCAGTTCCCGTCGTAGGCCGCCAGAGGGCCGGTCGCGGCCTGGACGACGATCTGGAACGCCGAGACGAGGGCGAGGGCGAGGGCCGTCAGCGGATATGCGCGCCAGACGAACGCGATCGGCAGCAGCGCGAACGGCACGATCGTCATCAGATAGCGCGGCGGGCCGAGGCCGCCGAAGCCGCCGATGCCCGCCTGGTAGACGCCGATCACGAGTAGGACGCCGCCGATCGTAAGCGCCTCGGCCCACCAACCCCACCGCGCCAGCAAGACGACGCCCACCATCCCTGCGCAGACAACCGGCATCAACGTGACGAGTCCCATGGCCGAGAAGAGGTATTCCGACACCGAGTCGAAACTCGGCTGACGAGCAAACGCCTTCAGGGGACCCGAGCCTGGACGTCCGACCCAGTAGTCCTGGTAGGGCAGATGGGTCGGCGAGCCGAAGGCCCAGACGTTGAAGGCGAGAAGGGGCACGGTTCCAGCGCCGACGCCGCCCGCGTAGGCGAGCCCGCGGCGCACGATCGGCCCGCGCGCGAGCGCATACAACCCGAGCACCGGCGCGATGAAGCCGATCTGATAATCCGCGGTGATGCCGAGACCGGCGGCGACTCCGGCGGCGGCGACGAGCGCGAAGCTCGGAGGCCGCCGGCGCTCACCGAAGAGCAGCGCGAAGGACGCGAAGCCAAGCATCGTCGACAGCGCGTGGTTGAAGAAAAGCGTCGCGAACGAGAGCGCCATCGTCGCGGCGCCGAGCGTGATCGCCGTCGCCGGGCCGTAGCCTGGCTCGAGCCGACTCGCCACCCAGCCGACGAGCAATACCAGCAAAATGGTCGGCAGCACCGAGCCGATCAGGTTGAGTGCCCAGATCACGCGTGTGGGGTCGCCAGTCGTCCGCATGCCGAGGTTGTCGACGAGGAGGAACGCCGGCAGGGCCGTCATCGCCAGGCCGGGAGGCTTGACCGAGTACAGGTGGCCCTTGTAGCGCGCGATGTCGCCGGAGGACAGGTCCCCGATCTCACCGATGCTGCGGTCGATCGTCGGCGTCCCGCTGGCCAATGCGCGAACGAGCGCGTAGTGCGCGTTCTGGTTGTACCCGTTCACCTGCATCGGCCACGCGTACGCGAGCGTGAGCGCGAGCACGCCGATCAGCCACCAGCGCGTACGGACGACCTCCGTCAGGCGGCGAGGCATCGGCCGAGGGTAGCGCAGCGACCGACGAGACCCGCCCAGGCCACGGCTACCATCCGCGCCCGTGACCGCGATCCTGGGACTGAACGCCTACCACGGCGACGCCGCGGCTGCCCTTGTCGTCGACGGCCAGCTCGTCGCCGCCGCCGAGGAGGAGCGTTTCAATCGCGTCAAGCACTGCGCTGGCTTTCCGACGCTTGCCGCAGCGTGGTGCCTGGAGGACGCGGGCCTGGCGCCCGAAGACCTCGATCACGTCGCGATCGGTCGCGACCCGAGAGCCAATTTCGGGGCCAAGCTCCGCCGGACGCTTCGCCACGCACCAAAGCTTGGGTACCTGCGGGCGCGACTCGAGAACGCCGCGAGAGTCCGTGACGTGCGCGGTGCGCTCGCAGAGGCGCTCACCGTCGAGACCGATTCCTTTCGCGCCCGCTTCCACCACGTCGAGCATCACCAGGCGCACGCCGCCAGCGCCTTCTTCGTGTCGCCCTTCGAAGACGCGGCCATCCTCACGCTCGACGGCTTCGGCGACTTCGCCTCGACGCTGCTCGCAGAAGGTCACGGCAACTCGTTTCGCGTGCTCGACCGCGTTCTCTTTCCGCACTCGCTCGGCCTCTTCTACACGGCGGTGACCCAGTGGCTCGGCTTCCACAAGTACGGCGACGAGGGAAAGATCATGGGACTCGCGCCCTACGGTGACCCGGTGAAACACCGCAAGGCTATGTGTGACCTCATCCACGTCGACCGGCCACTGTTCGAGCTCGAGCTCGAGTATTTTCGGCACCACGACGAGGGCGTCGATATGACCTGGGACGAGGGTCAGCCGACGATCGGGCGGATCTTTTCAGAGCGGATGGAGACCGCCTTCGGGCCCAGTCGTGAGCCGGGGAGCGAGCTCACCGAGCTCCACGAGAACGTGGCCGCATCGCTCCAGTCCGTGCTCGAGGATGCGTACCTGCACCTCGTCCGCGCGCTCTGGGAGCGAACGCGGATCCCGAATCTTTGCCTCGCCGGCGGGGTCGCCCTGAACGCGGTCGCGAACGGCCGCATCCGCCCAGAGACCCCCTTCGAGGAGGTCTACGTCCAGCCCGCAGCAGGCGACTCGGGAACCGCCGTCGGTGCCGCGTATTTCGTCTGGCACCAGGAGCTCGGCGAGCCGCGCAGCTTCGTGATGGAGCACGCTTACACCGGGCCCGGCTACTCGGACGAGGAGTGCGCGACCGCGCTGTCCGCCGCGGGTCTCGATGGCGAACTGCTCGGCGACGATGAACTGTTCGCGTACGTCGCCGAGCGGATCGCGGCGGGCGATGTCGTCGGCTGGTTCCAGGGGCGGATGGAGTTCGGCCCGCGCGCGCTTGGTAACCGCTCGATCGTGGTCGATCCCCGGCGCCACGACATGAAGGACGTCCTCAATGAGCGCATCAAGCACCGCGAGCCCTTCCGACCGTTCGCGCCCTCGATCCTGGCCGAGGCGACCGGGGAATGGTTCGAGCAGGACTACACCTCGCCTTTCATGATCATGGTGTACAAGACGCGCGCCGAAAAGCGCGAGTCGATCCCGGCCGTCAACCACGTCGACGATACGGGGCGGCTGCAGACGGTGGAGGAGCGAGTCGCCCCGCGCTACTGGCGGCTAATCAAAGAGTTCGGGCGCGTAACGGACGTGCCGATCCTTCTCAACACGTCGTTCAACGAGAACGAGCCGATCGTTCGGACGCCGGCGGACGCCGTCGAGACGTTCGGGAAGACAAAGATCGATTTGCTCGTCCTCGGCAACCACGTTGTTCACCGCAATGCGGCGCCGGCGCGAGAGACGTCTCAGGCGATCGCCTCCGCCTAGCGCACGCCTTCATCGGCCGCTCAGCGCCGACGCGTAGGCGGCGAGCGTGGCGTCGGCCGCAGCCTCCCACGTGAAGCGCTCGCGGATCCGCTCTCTCCCGGCCGCGCCCAGTCGCTGCCGGAGGGCGGGATCGGCGAGGAGTTTCTCGAGCGCGGCCCGGAGGGCGGCCGGATCGCGCGGCGGCACGAGTAACCCCGTCTCCCCGTCAACGACGAGGTCGAGCAGGCCGCCGACTGCGCTCGCGACCACCGGCCGCCCGTACGCCATCGCCTCGGCGCAGGCGACACCGAACCCTTCGCGGCGGGACGGGCAAACGACGACGGCCGCTCGGTCGTAGCGCCGCTCGAGCTCCGAGTGCGGAAGCATGCCGAGGGCGCCGGGCACCCGGTCGCGCAGCGCGCCGTCGCCGGCCACGACGAGGTTCAGGCCTTGCGTCGCCTCGAGCAGCTCGAGAATCCCCTTCTCGGCGGAGAGCCTGCCCGCAAAGAGGACCTCGGGCGGGTCGCTCTCCTCGCCCACGTCCTTCGGCACGTCGACACCGGGCGGAATGACCCGAATGTCGCGGCCGCCGAGCGCGCGTGCGTCCGCGGCAAGCGAGCGAGATGCGCAGATCACAAAGCGCGCGCGACGGACGACGGGCCGCGCCAGCCACGGGACGCGGCGGGCGAGCTCGACGTCGGTACCCCAGAGCTGGAGCACATACGGTTTGCCGGTCGCGAGCGCCGCGAACCCGGAGGGAAGCCAGTGGGCGTGGACGAGGTCGGCATCGCCGGCAGCTAATCGCGCGGCGCGCGCGAAGGTCGCGAGCAAGACCGGAAGAAGAAGCGCCCTCTGCGGCCGGCGGCGCAGATTGCCCGCAATCCCGGCACCGTAGGCGATGCCAAAGTGGCGGAACCGGGCCGGCGAGACCACCTCCACGTCGACGCCCCGCGCCCGGATCCGATCGACCGCGTCCGCCACGAAACGGCCTGCCGAGTCGCCCTCGAAGCGCGGGTACGACGTCGTCAGGACGACGACTTTCACGCAGGCAGGATCGCGACCTGGTACTTCGCGATCTCGCTGTCCCGCGTGACGATGGTCAGTCCCTCCAACTGCGCCTGCGCGACGAGCACCCGGTCGAACGGGTCGCGGTGATGCAGCGGGAGTGCACCGGCTGCCCACGCGTGCTCAACCGTGATCGAAAGGAGCGCGACACCTCGCTCGCGGAGGCTGCCGATCAGGTCGTCGACCGGCGGTCGCAGCTTTCCGGTCGCGCGCTTGATGGCGATCTCCCAGATGCTCGCCGCGCTGACGACGACCGAGTTGGTCCCATCACCGAGCGCCGCTCGTGCCGAGCCAGAGAGCCGCTGTTCCTCGCCGACCGACCAGATCACGACGTGCGTATCGAGTAGGAGCCTCAGTCGTCGTCTTCCCCGTAGAAGCGTTTCTCGATTTCCTTGTTCGTTTCGTCGCTGTCCCAGTCGTCTGCGAGCCAGAACTTGCCCTTCCAGCCTCCGAGGATCCGCTGCTTCGGCTCCTCCTCGGCGGCGACGAGCCTGGCAACCGGCTTGCCGTTCCTCGCGATCACGATCTCCTCGCCGCCGAGGGCTCGGTCGACCAGCCGCGAGAGCTGCGTCTTCGCCTCGTGCATATTCACTTGCATGAGCTAAGTCTAGCTAAGGCCACAGCTAGACTTCACAGCGCAATCATGACCGTTGGCTAGGATCGGGCGCTTCCATGGCGATCGCAACCGAGACGAGCGAGCGCACCGAGCCTCAGTCGGAGACGAGCGTCGGCCCCGAGTACGCGGATCTCGCCGCCTCGTTCGACCGCTTCGCCCCGGAGGAAGCGCGCTGGCGTCGGCGAAACCGCGCTTACCACCGTCTGATCGAGCAGATCTGCCGCTTTCACGTGCCGCCCCGGCAGCGCGTGCTCGAGATCGGGTGCGGCGGCGGCGACCTCCTGGCCGCCCTCCGGCCCTCGGTCGGCGTCGGAGTGGACGTCAGCGCAGGCATGGTCGAGCTCGCCCGGGACCGGCATCCGGAGCTCCGATTCGAGCACGCGTCGGGCGAGCGCCTCGATCTCGGCGAGACGTTCGACGTGATCGTGCTCTCGGACCTCGTCCCCTTCGTCCACGATCTGCTCTCGCTGTTCGAACGCGTCGCGGCGCACTCCCACCCCCGCACGCGGATCGTGATCAACTCCTATAGCCGCGTCTGGCGTCCGATCATCCGCCTCGCCGAGCTGCTGCGCCTGAAACCCGTGAAGCCGATGCGGAACTGGGTCACTCCGGACGACGTGCGCAACCTGCTCGAGCTCTCGGGTCTCGAGGTCGTGTCGACGGCGACGCGAGTACTGATGCCGAAGCGCATCCCCGGCCTGACGCTCTTCTTGAACGGCTTCCTCGCCAACATGTGGCCCTTCAACCGCCTCTGCCTCACGTACTGGATCGTCGCGCGCGCTCGCCCCCAGCCGCTCGACGAGCCGAGCGTCAGCGTTGTCTGCCCGTGCCGCAACGAGGCGGGAAACGTTGCCGAGCTCGTTCGCCGGCTGCCGCCGATGGGGTCTGCGACCGAAGTCGTCTTCGTCGAGGGCGGCTCGAGCGACGACACGCGCGCCGAGATCGAGCGGCAGATCGCCGACCACCCCGAGCTCGACCTCTCGCTCATCCCGCAGACTGGAAAGGGGAAGGGCGACGCCGTCCGCGCCGGATTCGATGCGGCGAAGCACGAAGTGTTGATGATCCTCGACGGCGATCTGAGCGTGCGGCCGGAGGATCTGCCGAAGTTCTACCGGGCGGTCGCCGACGGTCGTGGCGAGCTGATCAACGGCTCTCGCCTCGTCTACGACGTCGAGCCGGGCGCGATGCGATTCCTGAACCTGGTCGGGAACAAGAGCTTCTCGCGGCTCTTCCGAGCGACGACGGGGCAGCACGTCAAGGACACGCTGTGCGGGACGAAGGTGATCCACCGCGCCGACTATGAGCGCATCTCCGCTGCCCGCTCGTACTTCGGCGAGTTCGATCCCTTCGGCGATTTCGACCTCCTGTTCGGGGCCGCCCGGCTCAACCTCAGGATCGTCGACCTGCCCGTCCGGTATCAGCCGAGGACCTACGGGACGACGAACATCAGCCGCTGGCGGCACGGCTTGCTTCTCCTGCGCATGACGGCGTTCGCCTTTTGGAAGTTTCGAGTCGCTCTCTTCACCGGCCGCGCGGGCTGAGCGCCGCTCTCGGAGAGCGGGCGCGCAGCTGGGCGTGGCCGGCCGTGGCGCTGGCCGCGGCGCTCGCGGCCGCCTCAGCGGTTGTCGTGGCCCAGCCCGTCTCGTCGCCGTGGTGGACGTACGCGGACGCTGACGGAACGTACGTCGGAGCGGCGCTCGGCCTCCTGCTCGGCGAGCCCGTGCGCTACCTCGACCATCCGGGCCTGCCGCTCGAGGAACTGCTGGCGGCGGCCTTCGGCGTCGGCGAGCTCGGCGACCGGATCACGGGGGGTGCCGGAGGGGCAGAGTACGTCGACGGGCTCCTCCTCGACTTGGAGCAGACGAAGCCGCTGTTTCGAGGTCTTGCGGCCGCGTTGTACCTGGCCGGCGCGGCGCTGTCGGTGTTTCTGCTGGCGCGGCTCTTCGGCGGCTGGCTCTGGGGGCTGGCCGGAGGCATGCTCTGGGTCGCCGCCCCCGGTCTGGCGGTGATGTCGATTCAGTACCGACCCGATGTGGCGCTCGCGCTGCTCGTGCTCGTCTTCGCCTACGTGATCGGCAGAGCGGTGGAGCGACGCTCTGCGTTCCTCTTCGGTGCGGCCGCCGCGACCGTCGGGTTTGCCGTGATGGTGAAGTTGCACGCCGCCGGGCTGCTCGCTCCTCTCCTCCTCGCCGCCGTCTGGAGGCACCCCGGTCTCGGTTGGCCGGCAGAGCTGGCCCAAGACGGACGGGCTTTCCTCGTGCGCAACCGGCGCTGGCTCGTCGCCCTCGGTGTCGTCTGGCTCGCCGTCGCGCTCGCTCTCAACCTGCGTCAGCTGCCGTTCCTGCCGACGACGGAGCAGGTGCTCGCGCTGCTCTTTCCCCCCATCCTGGTCGCGGTCGCCTGGAAGCTGATCGATCCCTTCTATGCCTTCCTCGGCGCCGCGTTCCTCGCGGGCTTGTGGCTCCCCCTGACGTTCGCGCTCCGGGACGGGATGCAGGCGCTCGTCGCGGTCGGAAACGGGCTCGCCGGCCGCGGCATCAGCGGCGACGTCGAGCCCTTCAGCGCGCCGCTCACGCTGCCGCAGCGCCCACTGTTTCTGTTCGTGATCGCCGGTCTCGCTGCCGCCGTCGGACTCGTCAAGCGTGAGCCGCAGCCGGTGATCTGGTTCGCCTGCGCGCTCGTTCTCGGCGTGATGGGGCAAGCGCGGCTCGCAGCAATTCACTATTTCGCG
>Ga0136620_10000927_pt1 | contig 13558 bp, 13 predicted proteins | sample AntDrymUQ4162106_2_FD_104806 | JGI IMG/M metagenome (GOLD analysis project Ga0136620, IMG submission 104806) | Polar desert sand microbial communities from Dry Valleys, Antarctica - metaG UQ416 (21.06) | ecosystem: Environmental > Terrestrial > Soil > Desert | place: Antarctica: Dry Valley... | reverse complement strand
GCGCGGTTCATGCCAACTTTCTCTTGACCTTCTCACGGCTGGGGGTCGTCGCCCTCTATGTGGTGGCCAACCTCGCTCTCGGCCTCCATCTCTACCACGGGGTGTGGTCGATGTTCCAGAGCCTGGGGGCTAACAGCCCGCGCTTCAATGCCTGGCGGCGTTATCTGGCGATGGGAGTCGCTTATGGGATAACTCTCGCCAACATTTCGATGCCGATCGCGATCTACCTCGGGTTGATCACGTGACGCTCGACAGCAAGGTGCCCGACGGCCCCATCGCCGACAAGTGGGACAAGCACCGCTTCTCGATCAAGCTCGTCAACCCGGCCAACAAGCGCAAATTCAAGATCATCGTGGTCGGCACCGGCCTCGCCGGGGCGTCGGCGGCGGCGAGCCTGGCCGAGCTGGGATACGAAGTGGAGGTGTTCACCTACCACGACTCGCCCCGCCGGGCGCACTCGATCGCCGCCCAAGGGGGGATCAACGCCGCCAAGAACTATCGCAATGACGGCGACTCGATTTACCGGCTCTTCTACGACACCGTCAAAGGTGGCGACTATCGAGCCCGCGAGGCGAATGTCTATCGCCTCGCGCAGTTGTCGGTGAACATCATCGATCAGGCGGTGGCCCAAGGCGTGCCCTTCGCCCGCGAGTACGGGGGTTTGCTCGACAACCGCTCCTTCGGCGGTGCCCAAGTCTCGCGCACGTTCTATGCCGCGGGCCAGACCGGACAGCAGCTCCTGCTCGGGGCCTATCAGGCCATGATGCGCCAGGTGGGCCTCGGGGCGGTGAAGCTCGACGTCAGAAGCGAGATGCTCGACCTCGTGGTGAAAGACGGTCGCGCGGCGGGCATCATCACTCGTGACCTGGTCTCCGGCGAGGTGGGCAGGCACACGGCCCACGCCGTGGTGCTAGCCACCGGCGGCTATTCCAACGTTTTCTTCCTCTCCACGAACGCCAAGGCCTGCAACACGTCGGCAATCTGGCGGGCACATCGTCGGGGCGCGCTCTTTGCCAACCCCTGCTACACCCAGATCCACCCCACTTGCATTCCGCAGAATGATGAGTTCCAGTCGAAGCTCACGTTGATGTCGGAGTCGCTCCGCAACGACGGCCGCATCTGGGTGCCAAAGGATCCGGCCGAGAGTCGGTCGGATGCGGAGATCCCAGCGGGCGAGCGCGACTACTTTCTCGAGCGTCAATATCCCGCCTTCGGCAACCTCGTCCCCCGCGATGTCGCCAGCCGGGCGGTGAAGCGCGTGGTCGACCAAGGCAAAGGTGTCGGCGCCCGCAAGAACGGCGTCTACCTCGACTTCTCCACCGCCATCGAACGGCTCGGCCAGGACAAAATCGAAGAGCGCTACAGCAATCTCTTCGAGATGTACGACCGGATCACGGACGAGAATCCCTACAAGTCGCCGATGCGGATCTATCCCGCGCCCCACTACACGATGGGCGGCCTGTGGGTCGATTACAACCTGATGACCACGATCCCCGGCCTCTATGCGATCGGTGAGGCCAACTTCTCAGACCACGGAGCTAACCGGCTCGGCGCCTCCGCGCTGATGCAGGGTCTGGCCGATGGCTACTTCGTCCTTCCTTACACAATCGGCGACTATGTCTCGGGAATGCTTGGCGACCCGCCAATCGCAACCGACGACCTCGCCTTTGTGCAAACTGAACAAGAGGTCAAAGAACGGGTCGACCAGTTTCTCGCCAATCGCGGCACCCGCTCGGTGGACCACTATCACCGAGAGCTCGGCCATCTCATGTGGACCTACTGCGGCATGTCGCGTGACCGGGCCGGACTCGAAAAGGCAATCTCCGAGATACCCGCGCTCTACGAGGAGTTCCGGAGCGACGCCCGGGTGTTGGGTGTTAACGAGCAACTCAACCAGTCGCTCGAGAAGGCTGGTCGGGTAGACGACTTCTTCCAACTCGGCCTGCTGATGTGCCAGGACGCCCTGCATCGCGAAGAGTCATGCGGCGGCCATTTCCGCGAAGAGCACCAATACCCCGACGGCGAGGCGAAACGCGACGACGAGAACTTCGCCTATGTCGCGGCTTGGCAGTGGACCGGGGCCGAGCCCGAGCTCATCAAAGAGCCGCTCGTCTTTGAAGAGGTTCATCCGACTACCCGCAGCTACAAATGAGGGTGGCGCTCAATGTCTGGCGCCAGCCTGGTGCCGATGCGGCCGGTGGATTTCGTTCCTATATGGTCGAGGACATCTCCGAGGACATGTCCTTTCTGGAAATGCTCGATGTCCTCAACGACCGGCTGACCAACCAGGGCGAGGAGCCAATTGCCTTCGAACATGATTGCCGCGAGGGCATCTGCGGAAGCTGTGGGATGATGATCAACGGCCAGCCCCATGGCGGCCAGCCGGCGACGGCAACTTGCCAGCTCCATATGCGCAAATTCGAGGAGGGGGCCACCATCACGGTTGAGCCTTGGCGCGCATCGGCTTTCCCGGTGATACGCGATCTCGTGGTCGACCGCGCCGCTTTCGACCACATTGTCGCCGCCGGCGGCTTCATCTCCGCCCCTACCGGCGAAGCGCCCGAAGCCAACTTGATCCCGGTCCCCAAGGAGGTCGCCGATACTGCTTTCAACGCCGCGGCTTGCATCGGGTGTGGAGCCTGCGTCGCCGCCTGCCCGAACTCGGCGGCTCAGCTTTTCACCGCCGCCAAGGTGAGCCATCTCAATCTGCTCCCCCAAGGTCAGCCGGAGCGCTATCTCCGCGCCGAACGGATGGTCGACACGATGGAAAAGTTCTTCGGCTCCTGTACCAACCACGGTGAATGCGAGCGGGCCTGCCCGAAAGAGATCTCGATCGACTTCATCGCCCTTCTTAACAAGGATTACCTCAAGGCGAAGGTCGTCAACCGCGGCCTCGCTTCCCGTATCTAGTTACGTCGGAACGCGAAAACAAGCTTCAGTTTCTTCGCGGTTTTTGCCGATGTTCCTGAGGAAGCCTCCTGCCTCCGGCCGTTGGCCAATCGGTGTAGGCATTTTCAATAGGTCGCTCTGGGCGACCGGGGAGTTGGGACATGACAACCGGGCGGATCAGGCGATCTGTCAAACGGCGCAACTTTGGGCAAACCGACCGAGGGGCGGCTCTCGTCGAGTTTGCCCTCGTCCTGCCGATCCTCCTCCTGGTACTGATCAGCATCTTCGAGATTGGGGCGGCGTTCCGCAACTACCTCACCGTTTCTTACCTTGCTCGGAAAGGGGCGCGGATGTCGGCATTCCTCGGCACGCACATCAACGCCGACTGCACGATGGTCACCTCGCTGGAAGGGCTCGACCTTGGCTCGACTTCGACAAAGTCGCGAAGTCCGGCCTTAAACTTCTCTCCCGCTCCTGCCGATAAAGCCCTCGGACCTGTCTAATCGATTGAAGCGAGATCTGGGGATGCATCACAAGAGCGAACGCGGGGCGAATCTTGTTGAGTTCGCACTAATTGCACCGCTTCTGATTGCTTTGGTGCTCGGAATCGTCGATTTCGCCTGGATTCTGAGCCAACAACAGGACGTTCGGCACGGTGCCCGAGAGGCGGCGCGCCTCGCCGCGGTGAGCACCGACACAGGTGCGAACATGGCCACTCTGACCTGCTCTGCAATGAACGTCTCGGACGGTGCGGTCATCACCTTCGGGCGAGCGGGCGCTAATCCCGGCGACACGGGAACAGTCAGCGTCGTCTCTCCGGTGGCCTCGCTAACCGGTTTCTCTTCGCTTCCCTTCGTCGGTGCGGTCTATCCCACCAGCTTTACCGAAGCCATCAGCTTCCGGCTGGAACAGGTGGCGACTTGGAGCAATGCCTCAGGAGGTACCTGCCCGTGAAAAGCAACAATCAGGAACTCGGTGCTTCGGCGATTCTGGTCGCTCTTTCCTTGTTCGTGCTCCTGGGCATGGCGGCATTGGCCGTAGATGTCGGCTTTGGCCTCACCGAACGGCGCAACGATGTCACCGCCGCCGATGTCGGGGTGATGGCGGGAGCGGTCGACAGTCTCGCTTCGAACGCTGTCGTTCGTGACCAGATTCTGTCATTTGTGCGCCAAAACTTGCCGACTACCTACTCCAACGCCCAGTGGCAGACGATTTGGGAGGGCTGCACTGATGGCGAGCTGACCACTCTGAATGCGAGCGGCCACAACTTCATCCCTGTCGCCCCGCCTGGAGGCTGGGCGGTCTCGAGCCCGTGGTGCATCAGCATCGATCCAGCCGGCTTTGTGCGAGTGAGTCTGCCGGGCCAGGTCGTTTCGACCAGTTTCGGCCGTGTTCTCGGCGTCAATCAGCTTCAAACCGGCGCCGACGCCATCGCTCGGTGGGCGTCGCGCAGCGGTGGTGGCATTCTGCCCTTCGCCCTGTTGGCCACAGCCTCTGACGGGACCCATGTCTGCTTGCGGGATGCCTCCGGCGGTCATGCCCAGGAACCCTGCGACGGTCCCGATTCCGGCAACTTCGGTGCGCTGGAATCGCCACTCTATGGCAATGTCGCCCTGGGCACCCCCCAGAACTGTACCGGTTCTCCCAAGAGTGAAGTCCTGGCCATCAACATCGCCTTGGGCCTAGACCATCGGGTGGTGCCCGACCCCGACGGTCTGGTCTCCAACGAGTATCGGGACACCTGCGGGGTGATCAACAGCGGCAACACCCCCGACACCCTCAACACCTTCCAAGGGCTGTCAAACGGCACGCAGGAGGGAATCGCGACGGGTCCGGTTCCCGGGGGCTTCACCCCCCGTTTGCAGCAGGGCTCAAATCCCCAGCGATCCGTATACGGCTCCAATCTCGACGATCGCCCCCTCTGGTACTACCTCGACGGATCCCTGACCTCGCCTGGCATCCCTACCAGTTGTGTGAAGAGCACGTTCAATAATTCCACGCAGCCTCCATTCGACTGGGACGGCGATGGCACGCTCGACCTAGCGGAGTCCTTCCAGCACATGACCCGGTGTCTCACCGATCATGTCGCCTCAGGCAGCGCGACGACCATGTTCCTCGAAACCATCGGCGATTCCCCCCGCTTTTCGTACGTTCCTCAATTCTGGGAGTCGACCTTCCCATCGGGGAACGGCTGGCTTCACATCCTGCGCTTCAAGGCCACCTGGCTCCAAACCACGTGGTGGAAGAAAGGAGGGACCATCACCCCCTTCAACCCAGGTGAGGCCGGAACCTTTGTGGCCCCCGGGAACTGGGCCCTGATCCAGCTCTCCGGCATAGTCATCCCTGACCTCTCCCTGCCAATCGATTTGCGTGGTACACCTGGACCTGCAGGTGGCCTCAATCCTTTCATCCCGGAGCTCTATCGGTAACTGGCAGTCGATTCGATAGGATCGGGAGCCTCGATGGCTTCCGTTCCCTTTCTCATGCCGGCCTTGGTCACGCCGTTCGACGAAGTAGGCGAGATCGATTTCGAGGCTCATCGCCGCAACGTGAAGAAGCTGTGGAAGGCGGGAATCAGGGGCTTTCTGATCGCCGGGTCGACCGGCGAGGGGCCCTATCTCGAACCCGGTGAACGAGCCGCACTGATCGAGGTGGCCAGGGATCAGCTAGGAAAGAAGGCTCACCTCATCTGTGGGGTGGCGGCAGAGACCGTCCGCCAAGCACAAGCGATGATCCAAGAAGCCACCGCGGGCGCGGACTCAGTCCTAGTCATAACCCCCACGACTCTGACTCGCAACCGCCCCCAATATGTAGAGGCGTACTACCGAGAATTGGCGGATACCTCGCCGCTTCCCGTCCTCTTGTATTCAGTGCCTAGCGTCACCGCCTTTGAACTTCCTGAAGATCAGGTAAGCCGCTTGTCCGATCACCCCAACATTGTCGGGATGAAGGATTCGGGTGGACATCCCGTCCGTCTCCAGCGCATTATCGCTTCGGTCCCTCCGAAGTTCCGCTTGTTCACCGGCTCCACACAAGCGGTCACCCTGGCACTTGCCGCTGGTGCCTATGGAGCCATCACCGCTTCTACCAACTACGTGCCGAAGAAGGTGCTGGAAACAGTCAATATTGCCCGCACCGATCCGATCAAGGCGCGTCCGTTACAGGCCGAGATCTCCCGCATCGCCGCCGCGGTGGAACTGCATGGAGTTCCTGGGGTGAAGTTCGCGGCCAAAAGGGCGGGGATGTCGCCCGGATTCGCCCGGAAACCGCTATCCGATCTAGGCGAGGCTGAGCAAGAGGAGTTGCGACCACTCTTTGATTGAGTGGTCAAGGTCAGTGCTACCTTGGCTCGCCTGCAATCAAGGAGTAGACCAACAATGGCGAAGTTTCTTTCTTCAGAGTGGGCTCAAGAAGTGACCGACACGCTCAATAATCACGCGGGGTTCAAGAGCGCGATCGGCAATGCCGACCTGGGAGTGGCTTTCAACATCACCGGAGGCCCTGACGGGGATGTTCCCTACTACCTCAAGTCGTCAGGTGGCAACACCACTCTCTCGCTAGGCGCTCTCGCCGACGCCGACGTGACCATCAACACCAACTATGAGACGGCAACGTCCATCTCAAAGGGCGACCTCAACGTCCAAACGGCATTCATGACCGGAAAGATCAAGGTCGGGGGCAACCTTGCCAAGCTGATGATGCACCAATCGGCGATCAACCAATGGTCGGCCGCGGTCAAGGACCAAGCCATCGAGTACTAATTCCGCGAACCCAGGGTTCGTAGGGATACACAGTGTCCCTACGAACCCTGGGTTCGTGGGTTATCGGTTGTTGACGGCGGACTTGAGGGTTGCGCCTGCCTTGAAGGCGGGTGCTTTCGACGCCTGCACCTGAATGGTGGCGCCAGTCTGGGGGTTGCGGCCAGTGCGTGCGGCGCGCTGACGGACTTCGAAGGTGCCAAAGCCGGGAAGGGTTACCTTCTCGCCATTGCGCAACGACTTGGTGATGCTGTCGAGCACTGCTTCCACCGACGAGCCGGCGGCCGCCTTGCTCGAGCCCGTCGCCTCAGCGACGGCATCGACCATTTCGGTCTTGTTCACGTTGTCCTCCAATAGGAACGGGAATTACGGAAATGTAATTTAGCCGATCAAACCCAGCTCGCGCACCGCTTGCCGCTCCTCTTCCAGTTCGGCCACCGACGCGTCGATTCGGCTGCGGGAAAAGTCGTCGATCGGAAGGCCCGGCACGATCTCCCATTCACCCTCGTTGCATCGACACGGGAACGAAGAGATGAGCCCTTCGGGCACCCCATAGGACCCGTCGGAAGTGACCGCCATCGACACCCAGTCATCTTCTGGTGTTCCCAGCATCCAGTCCCGCATGTGATCGATCGCGGCATTGGCCGCCGAAGCGGCCGAGGAGGCGCCGCGAGCCGCGATGATCGCCGCCCCGCGCTTGGCCACCGTCGGGATGAATTCCTCCTCAACCCAGCGATGGTCGTCCAAAGCCAGGTAGGCGCTGTCACCGTCGACTTGGCAATGAAATAGATCCGGATACTGGGTCGTCGAGTGGTTACCCCATATGGTCATTTTTTTGACTGCGGACACCGGCTGCCGAAGTCGTTGCGCCACTTGGCTCACCGCTCGATTGTGATCGAGACGGGTCATCGCCGTGTAGTGGCGTGAGTTGGCATGGCTTGCGTTGGCGAGGGCGATAAGACAGTTGGTGTTGGCCGGGTTGCCGACAACCAAAACCCTCACCTCGGATTTGGCCGACGAAGCCAGAGCGCGCCCCTGGGTCGTGAAGATGGCACCGTTGGCGCTCAACAGATCGGATCTTTCCATCCCTTGTTTGCGCGGCATCGCTCCGACGAGGAGGGCGAAGTCCGCATCGCCAAAACCGACCTCGGGATCGTCGGTTTTGACGATCCCGGCGAGCAGAGGAAAAGCGCCATCCTCGAGCTCCATCCCAACTCCTTCGAGAGCGCCCAGCGCCGGAGTCACCTCGAGGAGCTGCAAGACGATCGGCTGGTCGGAGCCGAGCATCTCCCCAGCGGCGATGCGAAAGACGAGGGCGTATCCAATCTGGCCGGCTGCACCCGTCACCGTCACCCGCTTCGGTTGCTTCATCTCGCCCAAGGTATCAGAGCGTCAGGAGACGAAGTCGAGCGCCAAATCGAAATTGGGGGCCGAGTGCGTGATCCATCCCGAGGAGATGATGTCAACGCCGGTTTCGGCAATCGCCCTGATCGTCTCAGGGGTGACCCCGCCGGATGCCTCGGTCAGCATCTGTCCGTCGACTAGGGCAACCGCCTCGCGTAGCAGTTCGGGCGACATGTTGTCCAATAAAACGATGTCTGCTCCCACGACCAAGAGCTCTTTGAGCTGCTCGACGCTGGTGACCTCAACCTCGATCGTCACCGCATGACCCACCCGTGATCTCGCGCTCTCTACGGCGGAGCGGACGCTGCCGGCGGCGATCAAATGATTGTCCTTGATCATCACCGCGTCGAAGAGCCCGAAACGATGATTGGTGCCGCCCCCCATTCGCACCGCGTACTTCTGCAACACGCGTAAGCCTGGCAACGTTTTGCGGGTGTCGGCCACTCGGGCCTTGGTCCCGGCCACGGCCGCAACCAGGCGGGCGGTAGCGGTGGCGACGCCTGACATCATTCCTAACAAGTTGAGGGCGGTCCGCTCGGCCATGAGCAACGAGCGGGAGGCGCCGGCCACCGTGATCAACTTGGCCCCCGACGGGACCCGGTCGCCATCGTTTTTCAACAGTCGCACTTCCGTGGCTGGATCAACGGTGAGAAACACCTGGCGGGCCACTTCCAATCCCGCCACAGTTCCTTCTTGACGGGCCACAACAAGAGCGCCCGCCGTCGCATCCACTGGAATGGCTCCCTCGCTCGAAATATCGCCGGCCGACGCGAGATCCTCGGCGAGAGCTCGGTCGATGATGTGCTGATACTGACTCTGATGCATCAGTCGTCGATCGAGATTGGCTCGACCAGGTTGCGGTTGGCTTGAAAGAGATCGGTCTCGGGGTAGTCAGCCCGATAGTGGCCGCCGCGCGATTCGGAGCGTCGCAGGGCCGCGGCGATAACCAACCGGGCAACATCGGCCGCCACCCGTCCGGCAAGGTTCGATCGCAGTTCGTTGTCGAGCTCGAGCAAGCGGTTGCGAGCCTCCCAGAGACCGGGACCGGTTCGCACCAAGCCCACCCGGTCCCACATCAAAGCCCTTACCTCTTCGATGCCTGAGCCGGTCAAGGGAAGGTCGAAGGCGGGACCGGATCGAAACTCGGTGATGTCCGCCGGGGGTTCGAAGGCCTGGGCTACATCATTGGCGACCAAGGCGCCGAAGACGAGGCCCTCGAGTAGTGAATTCGAAGCCAAGCGATTGGCGCCGTGGACGCCGGTCGAGGCGACCTCACCCACCGCCCACAGCCCGGCGAGAGAGGTGCGTCCGTTGGTATCGGCGTCGATACCACCCATGTAATAGTGCGCCGCGGGCGACACGGGCAGCAGGTCCGCGCGGGGGTCGAGGCCGGCATCCTGAGCGAGCCGGAAGACGGTGGGGAAGCGATCGGCGAAGTTGTCGATCGCCCGCGCATCGAGGAAGGCACCGAGGCCTCGGTCCAGTTGCCAAAAGATGGCCCGGGCCACGACATCACGAGGAGCCAGCTCCGCATCGGGGTGATAAGGAATCATGAAGCGGCCCCCCTCGGAGTCGACCAGCAGTGCCCCTTCGCCCCGCATGGCCTCCGTGAGGAGCGGCATCGGGTCGAGGCCGCAGTCCAGAGCGGTGGGGTGGAACTGAACGAATTCGAGGTCGGCGAGCCGGACTCCGACGCGGGCGGCCATCGCCAGGCCGTCCCCGGTAACGCCTGGTGGGTTGGTGGTGTGCGAATAGAGCCGGCCGATCCCGCCGGTAGCCAGGATCACTGCGGGTGATTCGATGATTTCGCGGTCTCCGTGCGGGTCGGCGACCACGATCCCGACAACCCGCTGCCCGACACGCACCAAGTCGAGGGCGCGCCAACCCTCCAGGGTCTCGATCGCCGGCTGACTGAGAACGGCCTCGGTGAGAGTGCGCATGACCTCGTAGCCGGTACGATCCCCTTCGGCGTGGATGATTCGGCGCCGCTGGTGGCCCGCCTCGCGGCCTAGGGCGATGTCACCGGTGGGGGCGGTGTCGAAGCGCGCTCCCAGCTCCCGCAGCCGATCGATCGCGGCCGGGCCGCCTTCGGTGAGCATGTCGACCGCATCTCGCACGGCGATCCCACCCGAAACGGCCATCGTGTCGCGAGCATGCAGATCCGGTCGATCGTCGCCCCCTACGGCGGCGGCGATGCCGCCTTGAGCCCACCAGGTCGAGCCGAGAGCGCCAGCGGAGACCACGATCGACTCGTGGAGCCCGAGGGCGGTCGAAAGCCCCGCGACTCCGGAGCCAATGACGATGGGCACTTTGACCCGCCGAATCATGCGCTGTTCAAATTCGCTTGACTTCGAGCATTCGCTCCACCGCTCGCCGAGCCCGCTCCATCACGTCGGGATGGATCTCGACGCGGTACTGCATCTTCTCGAGCGAGGTCCGAATGTTGTCGAGAGTGATCCGTTTCATGTGCGGGCAAAGGTTGCAGGGCCGAATGAAATCCGTCTCCGGGGCATAGGCAGTGACGTTGTCGGACATGGAGCATTCGGTGATCATCATCACTTGTTGGGGTTGATTCTCGGTGACCCATTTCTGCATACCGAAAGTGGAGCCAACGAAATCGGCCTCGGCCAGCACGTCCGGCGGACATTCGGGATGGGCGATGACCTTGATGTCGTCGTAGCCAGCCCGGTGGCGGCGAATCTCCTCGCCGGTGAAGCGCTCGTGGACCATGCATGATCCTTCCCACAGAATCACTTCGACGTCGGTCTGGGAGGCGACCCAGCGGCCGAGGTATTGGTCGGGAGTGAAGATGATCTTGTCAACCCCGAGCGACTCGACCACCTCTTTGGCGTTGCCAGAGGTGCAGCAAATGTCTGACTCGGCTTTGACCTCGGCGGAGGTGTTGACATAGGTCACGACCGGCACGCCCGGATGCTGTTCTTTGAGCTTGCGGACATCGGCGCCGGTGATCCCTTCGGAAAGCGAGCAGCCGGCGCGAAGGTCGGGGATGAGGACCGTCTTCTGCGGGTTGAGCATCTTGGCGGTTTCGGCCATGAAATGGACGCCAGCCATCACGATCACGTCGGCCGTGGCTTCCGTTGCCATGCGGGCCAGAGCCAAAGAGTCGCCGGTCAGATCGGCGACCGTGTGATAAATGTCCGGCGTCATGTAGTTGTGAGCGAGGATGACGGCGTTGCGTTCCTTTTTCAGCTTCTCGATCGCGGCGATCGTCGGGCCAAGCGCCGCCATCTCCTCCGGAGGCAGGACGTCGGAGCGACGGGTGATCTGGAGCGTCGGCATCTACATCCGTTCGATGAGCGCCGATCCAAATCCCGAGGTGGAGACCTCGGTGGCCCCGTCCATCAAACGGGCGAAGTCATACGTCACGACTCTGTCGCCGATCGTGGCTTCGAGCGCGGAGATGATGAGGTCAGCTGCTTCGGTCCATCCCAGATAGCGGAGCATCATCTCGCCGCTCAGAATCACCGAGCCGGGGTTCACTTTGTCCTGGCCGGCGTATTTGGGCGCAGTCCCATGGGTCGCTTCGAAGACGGCGTGACCGGTGACGTAGTTGATGTTGCCCCCGGGGGCAATCCCGATGCCGCCAACTTGGGCGGCGAGGGCGTCGGAGATGTAGTCGCCGTTGAGGTTCATGGTGGCGATGACGTCGTATTCAGCCGGACGGGTGAGTATCTGCTGAAGGAAGGCGTCGGCAATGACGTCCTTGACCAAAAGCTTGTCACCCGCTTCTCCGCCGGACTCCTCCCAGGAGATCGCGCGATCCGAGTATTCAGACGACGCCACGTCGTAACCCCATTTGCGAAAGGCGCCTTCGGTGAACTTCATGATGTTGCCCTTGTGGACGAGCGTCACCGACTTGCGGCGATTCGCGAGCGCGTATTCGATCGCCGCCCGCACCAATCGCTTCGACCCGGTGACCGAGGCGGGTTTGATCCCGAGGCCGGAGTCAGGACGAATCTCCCAACCGAACTCGTTGTCGAGAAACTCGAGCAACCGTTTGGCGCCTTCGGTCCCTTCCTCGAGTTCCTTGCCGGCGTAGACATCCTCGGTGTTCTCGCGGAAGATGACCATGTCGACCAATTCCGGGTGCCGGACCGGGGAGGGCACCCCCTGGAACCAGCGGATCGGCCGCACGCAGGCGTAGAGGTCAAGGGTCTGGCGGAGGGCGACATTGAGCGAGCGGATCCCGCCGCCCACTGGAGTGGTGAGTGGCCCCTTGATGCCGACGAGATACTCACGAAAGGCGTCAACGGTTTCGTCGGGCAGCCAAGCGCCGGTCTTGGTGTAGGCCTCCTCGCCGGCGAGGACTTCGTTCCATTCGATCTTCTTGGTCCCGCCGTAGGCCTTGTCGACTGCGGCTTCGAGGACGCGAACCGCGGCCGCCCAGATGTCGGGACCGGTGCCATCGCCCTCAATGAACGGGATGATCGGATCGTCGGGAACTGAAAGCCCGTTCGGGCCCATCGTGATCGAACCGGCCAACTATCTCCTTTCGCAACGATCAGGGTAACGGCCCGAGTGGCATGGGTCCGAGCCGACGAACGCGCTCGCGGCGCCAAGCCGGCAGATAGAGCGGCGCCGCGATGGCAAGGACAACGCCACCGACCACCAGCGCGGTAGTGACCGACGTGGCGTCGGCCAAGGCGGTCAGCACCACTGTCCCGATCGCACCAGCCGGCTGGCCCACCATCGAGTTGAGCGAGATGATCGTGCTGCGATTGTCGGTGGTCACCTCGTGATGGAGAAGGGCCATATGCAGGGAGTTCGAGGCGCCGTGGATCGCATAACAGGCGAGGTAGGCGGTCACGAGTCCGATCGGCCCCGCGCTCAACCCCATGAAAACGACCGCCAGGCCTTGGAGAACCCGAGTGAGCGCGGCGGTCGGGGCGACCCCGACCCGCCGGCTCACCGTGGTGATCAGCGCCGCCCCGGCCGAGAAGGCGAGCCAAGCGGCCGAGGCGGCCGGACCCATGAGAGCAGCGGCCCGGTCGGAGCTGTCGACCACTTCGGCGAGGCGAACCGGCATGAGACCCTCGAAGGACACCATGCCAAAACCCCAGAACAGTTCGACTGCGATAATCGCCAGCAGGATCCGGTTGCTCCTGACCAGCCCGACGCCGTCTTTGACCGTTTGCGGGACGCGCCGGGCAGAGGCGCGGAATCCGAGCCGCTCATGGCCGGCCCGGTGCTCGGTCATCAGCACCGCGATTGCGACGGCGCTCACGACGGACAAGCCCACTGCAACGAGCACCGGCAACGTGAGGGCGTCTATCGATGGAAAGGGATCGAGGGCAACGAGCCCGCCGGAAGCGAGCGCCCCCAACGCGATCGCCGCGCTGAGCACCGCGCTCCCGGCGGAGAGGCGGCGCTCCAGGTTGGCGCTGGGGTCGGCGGTCAGCGTGGCGTCGATGTACCAAGCCTCGAGCGGTCCGCTGTCGAGAGCCCGGTAGACCCCCTGCAGCGAGCAGACCACCAGAAACTCGCCG
>Ga0136620_10000924_pt1 | contig 13582 bp, 12 predicted proteins | sample AntDrymUQ4162106_2_FD_104806 | JGI IMG/M metagenome (GOLD analysis project Ga0136620, IMG submission 104806) | Polar desert sand microbial communities from Dry Valleys, Antarctica - metaG UQ416 (21.06) | ecosystem: Environmental > Terrestrial > Soil > Desert | place: Antarctica: Dry Valley... | reverse complement strand
GCACGCCCCTCCCCCCCGCTCCCGCGAAGCGGGGATCCGGGGGGTTGCAAAGGGGGGCGGTGCCCCCCTTTGACCGTCTCGGGTTGCAAAGGGGGGCGGTGTCCCCCCTTGACGCTTTCGTCGAGGTGCCGGGCGGCTCGTTCCTGATGGGCGACCCCGGCCTGGAGTTCGCCTACGACAACGAGCGCCCACGCCACCCGGTGCACGTGGACTCGTTCCGGATCGATCGCACGCCGGTGACCAACGCGGCCTTCCTGGAGTTCGTGGCCGACGGCGGATACGCGCGACGCGAGCTGTGGGACCGCGCGGGCTGGGCGTGGCGCACGTCCGAGGGCGTGCAGCGGCCACTGTTCTGGTCAGCCGACGGTCAGGAGCGCCGCTTCGAGCGCGTCGCCCCGATCGACCCGGACATGCCGGTAATGCACGTGTCCTGGTTCGAGGCGGACGCGTTCGCACGCTGGCGCGGGGCACGCCTGCCGACGGAGGAGGAGTGGGAGAAGGCGGCGGCATGGGATCCCGACACCGGCGACTCCCGGCGCTGGCCGTGGGGCGACGGCGGTCTCACCGCTCAGCCGCCGGCCGGGGCGTTGGACGGTGGACCGGGCGGTCCCAACGCTCAGCCGGCCGGGACGTTGAACGGTGGGCCGGTGCCCCGGTTTGAGGCCGGGGGATTGCAGAGGGGGACGATGCCCCCCTTCGAGGCAAACCTCGACCAGCTGGCGTTCGGACCCGCGCCGGCGGGAGCGCTGCCGGCAGGCGTCTCGGCCTGCGGTGTGCTCGGCATGATCGGAGACGCGTGGGAGTGGACCGCGAGCCCCTTCACCGGCTACGAGGGCTTCGCCGCCTTTCCCTATCCGCAGTACTCCGAGGTCTTCTTCGGCGGCGATTTCCGCGTCCTGCGCGGAGGGTCTTGGGCCACGCGGCCCAGCCTCGCGCGCAACACGTTCCGCAACTGGGACCATCCGCAGCGCCGCCAGATCTTCGCGGGCTTTCGCTGTGCCGAGGACGGATGACCGCCCCGGGGGAGGAGCGCGGCCGGAACGCCGCGCCCTCGACGCTCTCCGCCCCCGCCGAGCGCATGGCCGCCGAGGTGCGCGAGGGACTGGCTCGCTCGCCCAAGGAGCTGGCGCCCAAGTACTTCTACGACGAGCGCGGCTCGGAGCTGTTCGACCGCATCACGACTCTGGCCGAGTATTACCCCACCCGGTGCGAGCGGTTGATCCTCAACCGCCACGCTCCAGAGATCGTGGAGGGCATGGAGGAGCTGGTCGAGCTGGGATCGGGCACGGCCTCCAAGACCCGCGCCCTGCTCTACGCGATGGCCGGCGCCGGCAGCCTGCGCCGGTACGTGCCCTTCGACGTGGACGCCTCGGTGGTGGCGCTGTGCGAGGAGGAGCTGACCGAGCTCTACCCGGGCCTGCGCGTGCACGGCGTGGTGGGGGACTTCGATCACGATCTCGGGCGGATCCCGGCGGGGGAGCGGAGGCTGTTCGCCTTCCTCGGGGGCACGATCGGCAACTTCCACCCGGCTGAGCGGGGCGACTTCCTCACTCGCGTGCGCGAGCTCATGGGCCCGACCGACCGCCTGGTGCTGGGAACGGACCTGGTGAAGGACCGGGCCACCCTGGAAGCGGCCTACGACGACGGCGAGGGGGTGACCGCCGAGTTCAACCGCAACGTGCTCCGGGTGCTCAATGACGGGCTCGGCGCCGACTTCGACCCGGAGTCGTTCGACCACGTGGCCCGCTGGGTCGAGGACAGCTCGCATATCGAGATGCTGCTGCGCTCCGTGCGAGATCAGACCGTCTCGATCCCCGGCGCGGACATCGAGGTGAGCTTCGCCGAGGGCGAAGAGATGCGCACCGAGATCAGCACGAAGTTCACCCCCGTTCGGATCGAGGCCGAGCTCGGCGACGCGGGGCTCGCGCTCGAGCGGCTGCTCACAGATCCGGACGGCCTGTTCGCGGTGAGCGTGGCGGGGCCCCGCCGATGAAGCTCGAAGGGGTAGGCGTGTTCGTCTCGGGCGGGGCCTCGGGGCTCGGCGAGGCCACCTCGAGGCTGCTGGTGCAGCGCGGCGCGCGCGTGGCGATCGCCGACGTGAACGACGAGAAGGCCGAGGCGCTGGCCTCCGAGCTGGGCGACTCCGCGCACGCCTTCCACGCCGACGTGACCGACGAGGCCCAGGTCGAGGGCGCGGTGGCCGGCGCGCGTACGGCGCTCGGCGAGCTGCGGCTGGCGGTGGGATGCGCCGGCATCGGCTGGGCGGAGCGGACCGTGTCCAAGCGCGGGCCCGCGGCGTTGCAGCCCTTCGCGACCGTCGTCGGGGTGAACCTGATCGGGATGTTCAACGTGCTGCGCCTGTCGGCCGCGGCGATGAACGACAACGAGCCCGACGAGAACGGCGAGCGCGGCGCGGTGATCATGACCGCCTCGATCGCGGCCTACGACGGCCAGATCGGCCAGACCGCCTACGCCGCCTCCAAGGGCGGGATCGTCGGGCTGACGCTGCCGGCCGCGCGCGACCTGGCCGGTCGCGGCATCCGGGTGTGCACGATCGCCCCCGGGCTGTTCGACACCCCGCTGCTGGCCGCCCTCCCGGAGGAGGCGCGTCAGGCATTGGGGGCCGGGATCCCCTTTCCCCAGCGGCTGGGCCGGCCGGCCGAGTACGCCCACCTTGCCGCGGCGACCGCCGAGAACCCCATGCTCAACGGCGAGACCATCCGTCTCGACGGCGCCCTGCGGATGCCGCCCAAGTAGCCCACCGACGGGCGCCATGGTCAGCCTGACCTACGACGTGGGGACAGGCCTTACGGATGCCACCCAAGTAGCCCACTCGACGGGCTATCGGATCGACCGTGCGAGGGTCGACCGCCACCGGTCGAGCCCGATGGTCATGACCTCCTCCAGCCAGTCGCGGAAGCGCTCCGCCGCTTCTTGGGGCGCTTCGCGGTAGTTGATCTGGAAGAGGTCCACGGACAAGTCGTCGGAATCCGTGAGACGCCGCTCGCCCTTGACGCCGTCTACGTTCACCTGGTGCTGCTCGTAGAGGGCAGCGACCGCGATCACCCCGCGGAACTCTCGTCCGATCGCGTGAAAGGTCAGTACGAGGTCATCCCAAGTCGAGGCCTCCTTGTCGCCGATCCCCAGGCGCACCCATGCCTGGTAGGCGCCCAGATTGGCGAAGTAGTCACGCTTCCTGGCGATGTCGAACACCGGCGCGCGGTACAGCTGTGCGCGCTCGTCGCCCGGCGGCGCCGACTCCACTCGGGCGCTGAACTGCGGTCGATGCTCCGAGATCTCGGTGTCGATCGACTGCCTGACCTGCTGAAGGCGGTCACACGCCTGCTCGCGGAGCAGGTCGGCAGTGTTGCGGACCTTCTGGAGCTGCTCCTTGGCCGCCGGTCCAGCAGGACCGATGATCTCTTCCCGCGCGGCGCGAATGATCTGCTCGACACCTGGAGTCTCTCTGGCGGTTTGATCACCGATGCCGAGTGCCCGCACCAACTCGTTTCTCTGAAGCGACCCGAACATCTTTGCCAGGTAGCGAAGGTTGCCCAGGTCAGCCGCCTCCAGCGCTTCGATGTACTCGGACTTGAGGTCTCGATCGACGGTAAGTGGAAACCACCCCGCGCGGAGGAAGATGAGAGTGGCAAGGGCTCGAGCCACCCGTCCGTTGCCGTCTTGGAATGGGTGAATCTGAGCGAATCGATGATGCAGCCAGGCCGCCTCGACCTCTGGCTTCACGCCACGCTTGTCGTGAATCCTGTGCAGGTGGACGAGCCGATCCATCTCGGAATCCACATGCTCCGGGGGACAGTAGATGTGCGCCGTCCCGTCGGGCCGGCGCGGATTGTTCGGCAGCTCCTTCCAGGTCCCTCGCAAGAGCGGCACCTCTACGAGGTGTCCGAACTGGTCCAGCGCCTCAACCGTCTCCTGAGACCGAGTCAGCGTGGCATGGAGCTCCTTGACGTAACTCGTCGAGAGGTCGCGCTCCCGCTTGATGAAGGTAAAGAGGCCCTCGATCGCGTCACGGTGGTCGCGAATGATCCTCCCGACGAGCCGGGGTTCCCGATCGGTGCTCGCGCGGTCGATCAGATCAGCGTCGATCCCCTTTTCGATGAGGAGGTCCGTCGTTCCACGGTCCAAGTCGAAGACGCGCTCGATGACCCCGGTCTCGATCGCCCAGGAGCGGGCCAGGCGCACCCGGAAGCGCTTCATGCCGTCCAGTTGCTCGAGCTCTGACCGTTGTTCTGACCAAAGCTCGTCAAGCGCTCGGAGCTCGCTGACTTCGAGGGCTTCCTCCGGATCCGGGATGTCTTGGATGGGCGTCCAGCTCATCCCTCAATCGTGACGCACTCAGAGGACACCCGCGGGTCAGAGAGCCGCCCGGTGAGCGAGGGTTCCGTAGGATGCGCGCCCCTCGACCTCGCAAGGAGTCCCGACCATGCCCCAAGCAGTGATCGTCGACATCGTCCGCACCCCGGTCGGCCGCGCGTTCAAGGGCTCGCTCGTCTCGCTGCGCCCCGACGACACCGGCGCCTTCATCGTCGACCAGTTGCTCGAGCGCAACCCCGGGGTCGACCCGGCTGCGGTCGAGGAGGTCGTGACCGGCTGCGGGTTGCCCCAGGGGCGCCAGGCCTTCAACATCGGCCGGGCGATCGCACTGCTCAGCGAGAAGCTGCCGGAGACGGTCAACGGCAGCACGGTCTCGCGGTACTGCGCCTCGGGGCTCGACGCGATCCGGATCGCCTCGAACAACGTGACCGCCGGCCAGGGCGACATCTACATCGCCGCCGGGGTCGAGGCCGTCTCCCAGTACAACGAGCGCCAGGAGGCGGCCGGGGAGTCCGACCAGAACGAGAAGCTGCAGGGCTCACAGCCCGACCAACCCGACGTGTACATCGGGATGGGCTTCACCGCGGTCAACGTGGCCAAGCGCTACGGAGTGACCCGCGAGGCGATGGACGAGTACGCCCAGCGCTCGCAGGAGCTTGCGGTGGGCTCACAGGAGAGCGGCTTCTTCGACCGCGAGATCGCGCCGGTCACCCTCGACGACGGCACCGTGGTCTCAAAGGACGACGGCCCGCGGGCCAGCTCCTCGATCGAGAAGCTGGCGGAGCTTCCCGAGGCGTTCGGGGGCGGCGGCGTCACGGCGGGCAACTCCTGCCCGCTCAACGACGGCGCCGCGGCCGCGCTGATCATGTCCGAGGAGAAGGCGGCCGAGCTGGGGCTCGAGCCGCGCGCCAAGATCATCACCGCGGCGACGTGGGCCAACGAGCCCGAGTACATGGGCGTCGCCCCGATCGGCGCGATCAAGAAGGCGCTCGACCGCGCCGGTATGACGATCGCCGACATCGACACCGTCGAGCTCAACGAGGCCTTCGCCGCCCAGGTGATCCCGATCATGGACGAGTGCGACATCCCGCTCGAGAAGATGAACCCGCACGGCGGCGCGATCGCCCTCGGCCACCCCTTCGGCATGACCGGCGTGCGCATCATGACCACGCTGCTCAACGGCTTGGAGTCCGACGGCAAGACCATCGGCCTGGAGACCATGTGCGTGGCCGGCGGTCAGGCTGAAGCCATGATCGTAGAACGGCTCACCTGAGGGATCCGGAAAGGCGCCCGAGGCTCAGTCCATCTCGAGCACGACCTTCCCGAGCTTGCCCCCCTCGGCGAAGCGGTCGTAGGCGGTCTCGGCCTCCTCGAGCGGGAAGGTCTCCGCTATCGGCACCTTCAGCGCACCCGACTCGAAGTGGGGCAGCACCTCCTTCTCGACCCCACGCATCGCCAGCGCCTTCTCCTCGAGCGGGCGGGCGCGCAGCGTCGAGCCACGCAGGGTCCCGCGCCTGCCCATCAGGGCCAGCAGGTTGACCTCGGCCTTCGAGCCTGCTCCCACGCCGACCACGACGATGCGTCCGCCGACGGCCAGCGACTTCAAGTTGTCCGACATGTTGGGGGCGCCCACCAGCTCGAGCACGACATCGAAGGGGCCGCGGTCGGCAAAACCCTCCGGACCGATGGCCTCAGCGCCCAGCCCCTCGACCGCGCCCCGCAGCTCCTCGTTGCGGACCGTGGCGGTGACCCGCGCTCCGGCCACCCGGCCCAGCTGAACCGCGGCGGTGCCCACCCCTCCGGCCCCGCCGTGCACCAGCAGCCGTTCGCCCGGCCTGAGTGCGGCCTGCGTGAACAGGGCATCGTGCGCGGTGGTGAAGACCTCGGCCGCGGCGCCGGCGGCCAGCAGCTCCAGCCCCTCGGGGACCGGCATGACCGCGCGCTCGTGCAGCACGGCCAGCTCGGCCTGGCCCCCTCCGCCCACGATCGCCATCACGCCGTCGCCTACCGAGAAGCGCTCGGCGCCCGGCCCGCACTCGACGACCTTCCCGGCCAGCTCGAGGCCGGGGATGTCCGGCGGCGAGCCCGCAGGAGCCGGATAGACGCCCTTGCGCTGAAGCATGTCGGCGCCGTTGATCCCAGCGCCGGCCACCTTCACGAGAATCCCTCCCGGGCCCGGGGCGGGGTCGGGATGCTCCTCGACGCTCAGGGCGCCGTCGCGGATGGTCACGGCTCGCATCAGGGGGAATCTAGCGCCGCTTGCGCAGAGCCGGGAGCGCTCCTACCATTGCCGCACTCGAGGGGCAGGGGAGGTTCATCCGTGGCGCGCGGCGAGCGGCAGGCGCAGCCTTCGTTCAGGCAGGTGGTGATCTGGGCCCTGCTCAGCATGCTCATGGCGGGCGCGGGCGCGGCGGCCGGGTACATCGCCGCCCAGTCGGCCCAGGACGCATCAGCCCAGGACGCCTCAGCCGAGGGCGCCCTAGCCGACCCGTCCCCGCCGAGGCTCCTGCAGGTCAGCGACATCTTCGCCGCGGGACTCGCCGAGGGCAGGCGCGCGGTGCGGCGCACTCGGGCCCGCCAGAGGCGGGCGGGCTACCGAGCGGGCTCCGCCGCGGGACAAAAGCTGGCTCGCGCGGCCTTCGCGGCGCGCTACCGGCCCGGCGGACCCGCCCACCGCCGGATCTTCGTCGAAGGCGCACAGGCGGGCGAGCGCCGAGCGCTCGCGCGCTTCCGCTTCAGGGGCGGGGGCTTCTACATCGTCGGCGTCGCCGACGGCGGCCGGCAGGTGGACGCGAGCCAGGGGCCGCTGAACCGCTCGGACGCGTACGCGGTGTGCCGTGATGGGCGTGCGGTCTGCGTGCGAAAGACCGGACGCTGAAAGCAGACCTGGCCCCCAGGGGGGTTGCCGGCGCTCATCGCACCGCGCGCCAGGGGTTGCGGCCGGTGGTGCAGGTGGCCACCTCGAGCCCGTCGGCCTCGCGGATCACGCTGCCGGTCACGCGCCAGGTCCCGGCCACGCCCTCGGCGCCGAAGCGGCCGCGCAGCCGCCATCTGTAGTTCTCCGTTACCGGCCCGAACTCCTCGGAGGCAAAACGCCGGGTCAATCTGCCCGCGGACCCGAAGCGGCCCCGCTTGCCCGGCTTGCCCCGCGATGTGATCGGCATGCGCGCCGTCGAGGCCAGGTCGAGCGGCAGACCGCGCAGGCTCGGGCAAGGCGCGCGGAACGTCATTCCCACGGGCCGCACCGCGCGAGCGCCCGGCAGCACCTCGAGCAGGAAAGGCAGCCTCTGGGCGGTGGTGCCGAAGTAGCCCGAGCGTCCGACGGGAGCCGGGTTGCCACGCCCCGCGCCGGGGGGAGCGATGCGAGCGCTCCAGCGCACCGTGCCCGTGTCACAACGGGCGCGGGTGGCTCCTGTGGCCGGATCCGTGAGGGTGAAGCGGCTGCGCAGGATCCCCGCCGCGCGGCCCAGGCTTCCCACCCGAACCCGGTAGTTCACGATGCCCCGCCGGGAGAGCCCGCCGACCGTGGGCACGGACGGCGGGATGGTCTCGTCGATGGCCCCCGACCCCTTGGCGCGGCCGTCTGTGACGGTGATCTCGGCAAGGGTGAGGTTGTCGAGCACGCTGCGAATCGTGGAGTCGCCCCGGCAGCCCACTACGAGGGTCGCGCGCTCCGTGGCCCGGGTGGTCCGCCGGTTGAGGCGCAGGGAGAAGAACTGCACGTACCGATCGGTGGCGCCGCCCAGGTAGCGGCCACCCAGGCGCCTGCCGGCCTGGGCGGCGCCGGCAGCGGGCCCGCGCAATGGCGACGTAACGGCTGGCGCAAGCCGCTGGAAGGGGGCGGGGCGCTGCGCGGCGCCGGAGGAGAGCGTGGTCGAGGTGACCGCTCCCGAAGCCTGCGCGGCACCGACAGGGGCCAGTGCGAGCACTCCCAGCGCCACCATCGTGGTAAGCGTCCTAGCCATCGACATGCCTCCGTCTCGTCTGGACCCGCGGCGATCCGCGGGGGGTTGATCCAATGTAGGCGTCAACCCGCTCATAGGCCCACAGTCGCGGCGCGGGGGGCACCTCTGGACGTTCCATCCACCCCGTCGGGGACCATTGCCCCATGTCCAAGCCCCGCGAGCTGGTCGTCGCACTGCTCGGTGTGCGCGTGGCGCGGGCACTCCACGGACGCTGGCGGCGGCTCTCGGCCAAGGAGCGCGAGCGCCTCGGTCCGCTGGCCCATGACGTGCGCGAGCGCGCTCTGAACCTGCGGGGAGCCGCCGACCCCCAGACGGCCGGGCGCGAGCTTCAGGACGCCAGCGAGAAGCTGGCGGACGCCATGGTGGAGTCCGCCGAAGCCGACCCCGACGCCAGCGAGGCGGAGGTGCTCCGGCTGCGCGAGGATCTCTCCTCAGAGCTCGAGCGAATGGTGAAGGCCGACATCGCAGCCTCCACCGGACCGGGGGACCGGGCAACCGCCGGCAGGACCCCGCCCCCGCCGCGCAGGTAACCTTTCACATTCTGACGCGCAAACACTCATCGTGAACGACCAGTCCTCCGCCGCCCCCACCGACGGGTCCAGTGAGCGCCAGGCTGCGACGCTCGAGTTCCGCGAGGCCACCAAGCGCTACGAGGGCCAGACCGAGCCCGCCGTCGACAGCCTCTCGCTCGAGGTGCCGGCGGGCGAGATCTGCGTGCTGGTCGGTCCCTCGGGCTGCGGCAAGACGACGGCCATGCGGCTGGTCAACCGCATGATCGACCTGACCGACGGCGACATCCTGCTCGACGGCAGCAGCGTCACCGAGCGCAAGCCCGCCGAGCTGCGCCGCGAGATCGGCTACGCGATCCAGCAGATCGGCCTCTTTCCCCACCTCACCATCGCCGACAACATCGCCACCGTGCCGCGGCTGCTCGATTGGTCCAAGGAGCGCATTCGCGCCCGGGTCGACGAGCTGCTCGAGCTCGTGTCCCTCGACCCGGCCGAGACCCGGGACCGCTACCCCGGCCAGCTCTCCGGAGGCCAGCGCCAGCGCGTGGGCGTGGCCAGGGCGCTGGCGGTCGACCCACCGCTGATGCTGATGGACGAGCCCTTCGGCGCGATCGATCCGATCAACCGGGAGCGGCTGCAGAACGAGTTCCTCCGCCTCCAGCAGGAGATCCGCAAGACGATCGTGTTCGTGACCCACGACATCGACGAGGCGATCAAGATGGGCGACAAGATCGCGATCCTGCGCAAGGGCGGCAAGCTCGCCCAGTTCGCCACGCCCGCTGAGCTGCTGATGTACCCGGCGTCGAAGTTCGTCGAGGACTTCGTCGGCTCTGACCGCGCACTCAAGCGCCTCGCGCTGCAGCGGGTGCGCGACATCGACCTCTGGAAGGCGGCGAAGGTGCGCGTCGGCGAGCCGGCGGGCGAGGCCCGCGCCAAGATCGCCGACTCCGACCTGCCGATGGCCCTGCTGGTCGACGATCAGGAGCGCCCGCTCGGCTGGCTCAGCGACCGGGCCTTCTCCGGTGAGCGGGTGGAGCGCGACATCCGCTCGCCCGCCGACCCCGTGGTCGAGCTCGACGACATACTGCGCGACGCCCTGGCCGATCTGCTCACGAGCGAGACCCGGTACGGGCCGGTGGTCGACGGGAGCGGGCGGGTGGCCGGGGTGCTGTCGCTCGAGGTGATCGGGGGCTTCCTGCACGAGGCGCCCATCGAAGCTCGCTCCGGCGCCGAGCTCGTCGAGGAGTCGTGACCTTCGACCTGATCGCCCAGTCAGGCGATTTCTTCCAGGAGAGGTCCGGATCCGGCTGCGTGGCCGAGAACGGGTTCTGCCCCGACTGGATCGCCGACAACTACGACCGCTACGTCACGCCGTTCTTCGAGCACGTGCTGCTCACCGTGGTGCCGGTGGGGATCGGCTTCGCGATCGCCTTCACGCTGGCCCTGCTGGCCCACCGCCGGCAGTGGCTCATCGGTCCCATCACCGGGGTAACGGGGGCGCTCTACACGATTCCCAGCGTGGCCTTCTTCTTCCTGCTGCAGCCGCTGACCGGGCTCGGCAACACCACCGCGATCGTGGCACTCACGTGCTACACGCTGCTGATCATCTTCCGCAACGTGATCACCGGCCTGCGGTCGGTGCCGGCCGAGGCCAAGGACGCCGCACGCGGGATGGGGCTGACCGAGAATCAGATGCTGTTGCGGGTGGAGCTGCCGCTGGCCGTGCCCGAGCTGCTGGCCGGCCTGCGGATCGCGACCACGACTACGGTCGGCCTGGCCGCCCTGGCCTTCCTCGCCGGTGCCGGAGGGCTCGGCGCCGAGCTGGACCGCCTGCCCTCCTTCAAGTCGAACGTGGTGGTCGCCGGAGGTCTGTCCGTACTCCTCGCCGCGGTCCTGGATCTGATGATCCTCACGGTGCAGCGCCTGGTGACCCCTTGGGAGCGAGCCTCGGCATGAGCACCACGCTTGCCTTTCTCGGACAGTTCGGAGATGCCGTGGAGTTCATCTTCAAAGAGCGCGAGTCGGTGGGTGGCGGCGTGCAGGTGGGCGGCCTCGGCGAGATCGGCGACCTCGGCTGGACCCACCTGAAGGTGAGCCTCGCGGCCATGCTCGTGGCCTGCGCGGTCTCCATCCCGATCGGCCTTTACCTGGGCCACAAGGGCCGCGGTGAGTTCCTCGCGATCTCGGTGTCCAACGTGGGTCGTGCGGTCCCTGCCGTCGTCCTGCTCTTCTTCTTCCTCGCCTACGTGGGCAACGGCTTCCGCAACGTGGCGCTGGTGCTGATCCTGCTCGCGATTCCCCCGATCCTCACCAACACCTACGTCGGCACCCGGCAGGTGGACCGGGAGATCGTGGACGCGGCGCGGGGGATGGGCATGAGCGGGGCGCAGATCGTGCGCAGCGTGCGGCTGCCGCTGGCCATGCCGACGATCTTCGCCGGGATCCGCACCTCGACGGTCAGCGTGCTGGCCACGGCCACGATCGGGCCCTACGCGAACCTTCAAACCCTTGGCGAGCCGATCCTCTCCCCCCAGACCTACGGGTTCGCGGGTGGGCTGGGAGCGGCAATCGTGGTCGCCTTCATGACCCTGGTGGCCGATGCGGGGATCGGCCTTACCCAGCAAGCAGTCACCCCGAAGGGGATAAAGCTGGCCGAGGGGCCGCGGCGGCAGCGCGCGCGGCTCGCTCTGCCCACACGAAGGAGGGAAGCAGCAACATGAGGAGCTCACTGAGATTGATACTGGCCGCTTTGGCGGTCCTGATGCTGGCCTTGGGCGCGACCGCCTGCGGCAGTGACGACGAGAGCGACAGCGGCGGCGGTGGCGGTTCCGAGAGCGCCGGCGGCAAGCTGATCGAGAAGGATCCGGCGAATGCCGGCAAGAGCATCACCGTGGGGTCGAAGAACTTCGATGAGCAGTTCATCCTCGGTGAGATCTACTCGCAGGCGCTCGAGGCCGCTGGCTTCAAGGTGGAGAAGAAGCTCAACCTGGGCTCGGAGCAGATCGCCTACAAGGCGCTCCAGTCCGGCCAGGTGGACGCCTACCCCGAGTACACCGGAACGTCGCTGACGTCGTTCTTCGACGTGAAGATCGACGACGTACCCAAGGACGCGGACGAAGCCTACGAGCTGGCCAAGACCGAGTACGCCACGCAGGACATCACCGCCCTGCCGCGCACCCAGTTCGAGAACACGTACCGGATCGCGACGACCAAGGAAAAGCAGAAGGACCTCCTAAAGGGGGCCACGACGGTCTCCGAGGTGACCGCTCTGCCCAACGCCAGCGACCTCACCCTCGCCGGCTTCCCCGAGTGCCGCCAGCGCACGGACTGCCTGCTGGGCCTGAAGGCGACCTACGACTGGACACCGGAGTTCGTGTCCGACGAGGGCAAGTACGAGCCGATCGACAAGGACCGCTCGGACCTCGGGTTCGTGTTCTCCACCGACGGTGAGCTGCTCACCGGCAAGTACGCAATCGTCGAGGACGACAAGGGCCTTTTCCCGCCCTACAACATCTCGTTTGGCATCCGCAACGATGCCCTCGCGAAGATCGGCAAGAAGGGCGAGGAGACCCTCCTCGCGGTGCAGGAGCCGCTCACCGAGAAGGTGATGCAGGAGCTCAACTCCCGCGCCTCGATCGACAAGAAGGAGCCCGAGGTCGTCGCGGAGGAGTATCTGCGCGAGTTCGGCTTCGTCAAGTAGTCCGTGGCTGTAGCCGTCGCCTGGGGGAGCTCCAGCCCCCAGGCGCGGCTTTCAGCCACCTGCCACCGAGATTCAGATCTCAGCGCAGCGGCTCCGGCGACGACGCGCTCGTAGGGCCGCCCGCCCTGCGTCAGCGCCGGTCCCGGTAGTCAGCGATATAGCCGCACGTTGCGGTCCTCGCGTCCGCCGGCGGCGCCCTGGGGCCGACCGCCCTGGGCGTCGAGGTAGGCCAGGTCGCGGGCGGTGTCGGGCAGCTCGCCCGGCGCCGTGTCGAGCATCCAGGCCTCGATGGCGACGCCGCCCCCCTCGGTCTCCACCAGGCGCAGCGCCCGCGCCTGCTGGGGGTAGTCGACCAGGGACGGCGTGCCGATCAGCCAATACCCCCCGGCCGCGGACCTCCTCGGCTCGATCGAGCTCGTGTGCGTGTGCCCCGACACCGCGGCAAGCACCCGCGGCGAGGAGTCGAGCACGCCCAGCGCCCGCCCCCCGCCCTCCGAGGAGGCGAGCGACTGGTGGCTGGCCACGACGATCCACCGGCGTCCAGCGCGCGCGAGCCGGCGCTCCAGCCAGACGAGCTGCTCGGCGGTGATCCGGCCGTCCGAGCCGCCCCCGCGCTTGACGAGGTCGAGCGCGATCACCCGCAGCCTCGGCCCGACGTCGTAGGCGTAGTCCAGGCGCCCCACTCCCCCCGCCGCGCCACTCCCACGGCGAAGCGTCCCCAGTACCTCGGCTGGTGCGGGGTGGGCGCGGCGCGGGTCGGCCTCAGTTGGAGCGGTCTCCCCCGGAAAGCCCTGGCCGAGCACCCGTTCCAGCAGCGCAGAGGTGAGGGCGCCCGAGACGCGCGGCACGTCGGGCGCGGGGCCGAGCTCCAACGGTGCGCGGGAGCCGAGGGTGAGCCGCTCGACAGAGGCCGAGGCCGGAGCTTCCCCCTGGACCAGGAGGTCGTGGTTGCCCGCCACCGGCAGCCAGGGAGCCCGCAGGCCGGGGGAGCGAAACGGCAGTTGGGCGCGGTCGAGCAGGCCAGGATGCTGGGGGGCGTCGACGTCGGGCCGGTAGAAGAAGGGGTCGGCATT
>Ga0136620_10000923_pt1 | contig 13584 bp, 13 predicted proteins | sample AntDrymUQ4162106_2_FD_104806 | JGI IMG/M metagenome (GOLD analysis project Ga0136620, IMG submission 104806) | Polar desert sand microbial communities from Dry Valleys, Antarctica - metaG UQ416 (21.06) | ecosystem: Environmental > Terrestrial > Soil > Desert | place: Antarctica: Dry Valley... | reverse complement strand
GTGGAGGCGATCGACCTCGCGGAGGATCGCGAGCGCTTCGGCAGCCTGCTCGACGAGCTGGGCGCGCTGGCCGCCGATCCCACGGCGCCGTTCGCCGGCCAGCGCACCTACAAGGCGGTCGACACCTGCGCGGCGGAGTTCGCCGCCGAGACCCCCTACTACTACTCGGGCTGGGAGCGACCGGTGCGCGGCGCCGGAAACGGCGAGGTGCGCCGGGGCCAGCGCGACAGCGTGGTGATCCTGGGCGCCGGGCCCAACCGGATCGGGCAGGGGATCGAGTTCGACTACTGCTGCGTGCACGCCGCCATGTGCGTGCGCGAGTCCGGGCGCGACGCGGTGATGATCAACTGCAACCCGGAGACCGTCTCCACCGACTACGACACCTCCGACCGCCTGTACTTCGAGCCGCTGACGCTCGAGGACGTGCTGGGCGTGATCGAGCAGGAGCACCCCGAGGGGGTGATCGTGCAGTTCGGCGGTCAGACGCCGCTGAAGCTGGCCGCCGGCCTGGTCGACGCCGGGGTCAACCTGCTGGGCACCTCGGTGGACGCCATCGACCTGGCCGAGGACCGCAGCCGCTTCGGCGACCTGCTGGGACGCCTGGGCCTGCGCGCCCCCGCCTACGCCACCGCCCACTCGGTGGACGACGCGCTGGCTGCCTCGGCCTCGGTCGGCTTTCCGCTGCTCGTGCGCCCGTCCTACGTGCTGGGCGGGCGGGCGATGGAGATCGTCTACGACCGCCCCGGACTGGAGGACTACCTGCAGCGGGTGGGCGCCGGCGACGGGCGGGCCACCTACCTGGACCGCTTTCTGGAGAACGCCATCGAGGTCGACGTGGACGCGATCTGCGACGGCAGCCACGTGTGGATCGGGGGAGTGATGCAGCACGTCGAGGAGGCGGGCATCCACTCCGGCGACTCGGCCTGCGTGCTGCCGCCCCACTCGCTGGGCGGACATACCCTCAACGCGATCCGCGAGCAGACCGAGGCGATCGCGCTGGGCCTGGGCGTGGTGGGGCTGATGAACGTGCAGTTCGCGGTGATCGGCGACGAGGTGTACGTGATCGAGGCCAACCCGCGCGCCTCGCGCACGGTGCCCTTCGTGTCCAAGGCCACCGGGATCCCGCTGGCCAAGGTGGCGTGCCAGGTGATGCTGGGCGCCAAGCTGGCCGACCTGGACCTGCCCGTCGACCGCGCGCTGGGGCACGTGTCGGTCAAGGAGGCGGTGCTGCCGTTCGACCGCTTCCACGGGGCCGACCCGCTGATGGGGCCGGAGATGCGGTCCACGGGCGAGGTGATGGGCGTGGGCGCCGACTTCCCCACCGCGTTCGCCAAGGCGCAGGCGGCAGCGGGCACCGTGCTGCCGGCCAGCGGCACCGTGTTCATCACGGTCACCGACTCCGACAAGTCGGCCGCCGCCCTGATCGCCGCCCAGCTGCACGACCTGGGCCTGAGCGTCGTGGCCACTCGGGGCACCGCCGCTGCGATCTCGCGCATGGGCGTGCCGGTGCGGACGCTCAACAAGCTGGGCGAGGGCTCGCCGCACGTGGTGGACGCGATCGAGCGCGGCGACGTGGACCTGGTGATCAACACCCCCATGGGCACCGGCGCCCGCGCCGACGGCTACGAGATCCGCCGCGCGGCGGTGGCCAAGGGCATCCCCTGCGCCACCACGCTGTCGGGCGCGACCGCCGCCCTGCGGGGGATCGCCGCCGCGCGCCAGGGCGAGGCGGAGGTCCATTCGCTGCAGGAGCTGCACCGGGCGGCCGCCGGCTCGGTGCCGGCGGCATGAGCGTTGCGCAGCCACGCACGCTCGCGCCACCGCAGCGCCGCCAGACGCGGGTGACCGGCAGCGAACGGGTGGGGGCCTACACGCTGATCGCCGCCCTGGACCGCGACGGACCGTCCGACCCGTGGCCCGGCCAGTTCTACATGCTCACCGCGGCGGAGGGGTGGGGCGGGGGAGAGGGCGAGCGGCCCTTCCTGCCGCGGGCGTTCTCGTTCGCTCGCGCGGACCCCGAGCCCGAGGGGGTGCGTCTCGCCTTTCTGCTCGAGGACGTGGGCCCCGGCACCCATCACCTGGGCCAGCTGGCGGCGGGAGACGGCCTGGACCTGCTGGGGCCGCTGGGCGTCGGGTTCCGCGCGCCGCCGGACGAACGGCGCGCGGTGCTGTGCGGGGGCGGCATCGGTGCCGCGCCGCTCCTGTGCTGGCAGGAGGAGCTGCAGATGACGCCCGAGGTGCTGCTGGGGTTTCGCTCCGCCGCCCACGCGGAGGCGGCGAAGCTGTTCGCGGCGCCACCGGAGGTGGTCACCGACGACGGCACCGTGGGTCGTCGGGCGCTGGTCGTCGAGCCGCTGCGCGAGTCGCTGGGCGCGGACCCCCACGCAGTCGTCTACGCCTGCGGGCCTCCGGCCATGCTGGAGGCGGTGCGTGCCCTGTGCGCCGAGCTGCGGGTGCCGGCGCAGCTGGCCATGGAGTCCGGGATGGCCTGCGGGTTCGGCGCCTGCTTCGGATGCGTGGTGCCCACCCGCGAGGGGTACCTGCGGCTGTGCCTCGACGGCCCCGTGGTCGACGCCGCCGCGCTCGACACCGCCCTGATACCGGGCTCGGGACATTGACCCCGATCGACTTCTGCGGGCTGGAGCTGGACGGCCCGATCGTCAATGGCTCGGGGACGTTCGACGCCATCGCCGCCCGGCGCGCGTTCGGCGACGAGCTGCTGGAGCGCTTCCCGTTCTCGGCGTTCGTGTCCAAGACGGTCACCCTGGAACCGCGGCAGGGCAACCCGCCGCCGCGGCTGTGGGAGACCCCGGCCGGCCTGCTGAACTCGATCGGGCTGCCCAACCGCGGACTGCGCGGCTATCTGGAGACCGACCTGCCCCAGCTGGCCCAGCTGCCGGTGCCGCTGGTGGTGAACGTGATGGGCTTCACCCGCGACGAGGTGGCGACGCTGGTGTCGGCGTTCGCCGAGCGCGACGAGGTGGCGGCGCTGGAGCTGAACGTCTCCTGCCCCAACGTGGAGAGCGGGCTGGTGATGGGGGCCGACCCGGGCGAGACCGAGGCGCTGGTGGCGCGTGTGCGCCCGCTGACCGCCAAGCCGCTGATCGTCAAGCTGACACCGAACGCCAGCGACCCGTGCGCCGTCGCCCGGGCCGCCGAGCGGGCGGGCGCGGACTCCGTCTCGCTGATCAACACGCTGCGGGGAATGGCGCTGGCGCCGGGGTCGGATAGGCCCTGGCTGGGCGGCGGCACGGGCGGGCTGTCGGGCCCGGCGGTGCGCTCGGTGGCGCTGGCCCAGGTGGCGGCGGTGGCGCGCGCGGTGAGCATCCCCGTGGTGGGCATGGGGGGAGTGCAGAGCGCCGGCCACGCCCGCGACATTCTGGCCGCCGGGGCGACCCTGGTCGGGGTGGGCACCGAGAGCTTTCGCGACCCCGCGGCCGGCGCACGGATCGGCGCCGAACTTGGCGGCCAAGGTCGCCCCGAGAGCCAGAAAACCGCCTTCGGAGCGGTAGCTTGACCCCGCGACCCCGCCCAGAACGCACAAAAGCCCTGTAAAACAGACCGTTTCCGGGCGGCGCGGGCGAAAATCTAGACCTCAGCTTGAGCTGAAGCTGAATTGGTCCGGTTCGCCTTGCAGCCGCTATCCCAAAATGCAAGACTCGCCGCCATGGCGCCGGTGACCACTAAATTGCCCTCCAAGGCGGCTGCACCCGAGCGTTCCTTCCACCAGCGCATGGACGCGCTGTCTCGCGCCAACGACATCCGCTCGCGCCGCGCGCAGCTCAAGCGCGACCTCAAGGCCGGCCGCCAGTCGATCCACTCGCTCCTGCTCGACCCGCCGGCCTACGTGGAGACCGCCAAGGTGTTCGACATGCTGCTGGCCGTCCCCAAGTACGGGCGCGTCAAGGCCCAGAAGGTCCTCAACCAGTGCCGCATCTCGCCCAGCAAGACGATCGGCGGCCTGTCTCAGCGCCAGCGCTCCGAGCTGGTCGGCCTGCTGCGCCGCTGAGCCAGTCCCGCGGCGCGCCTCGCCGGTGATGGCCCGGGCGTTCGTGATCACCGGACCGTCGGGAGTGGGCAAGGGCACGCTGATTCGCGAGCTGCTGTCCCGCGTCCCCGAGCTCGAGCTGTCGGTGTCGGCCACCACCCGGGCTCCGCGCGCCGGCGAGCGCGACGGGCTCGACTACCACTTCCTGTCGGCGCCGGAGTTCGAGCGCCGGGTGGCCGACGGCGACTTCGTGGAGCACGCCCACTACTCGGGCAACCGCTACGGCACGCTGCGCAGCGAGCTGACCCATCGCACCCGGGCCGGCACCCCGGTGGTGTTGGAGATCGAGGTGCAGGGCGCGCGGCAGGTGCGCGAGGCCGTTCCCGACGCGGTGCAGGTGTTCATCGCGCCACCCTCGATGGATGCGCTGCGAGAGCGACTGGAGGGGCGCGGAACCGACTCGCCCACCGCCGTTCAGAAGCGTCTGGCGACGGCCGGAACCGAGATGGCGGCCCAGCGGGAGTTCGGCCACGTGGTGGTCAACGACCGCCTGGAGCGGGCCACCGACGAGCTGACCGCAATCGTGCGGGCCTCGCTGAACGGCGACTGAGCCGCGCTCTCCCCCTGCACGCGCGCGTGTGGGAGGCCAGGAGGCGACCGCTACACTGGCTGTCCGACCAAGGAAAGGCTGCCTTCGTGATCTCTCCCCGCATCGACCAGCTCCTGGGCCGCGTCGACTCCAACTACGCCAGCGTAGTTGTGGCCGCCAAGCGCGCCCGGCAGATCAACTCGTACTACCACAACCTGGGCGAGGGAACGTTCGACGAGTTTCCCCCGCCGATGGTGGAGACGCGCTCCAAGAACTACCTCACGATCGCGCTCGAAGAGGTGGCAGCCGGCAAGCTCGACTACCGCTACCGCTAGGCAGCGGAGCACCGGCACAGGGCAGCGACGATGGCCCGCCTGCTGCTGGGGGTGAGCGGTGGCATTGCCGCCTACAAGGCGCTGGAGCTGGTGCGCCTGGCCACCAAGGCCGGGCACGCGGTTCGGGTGGTGCAGACGCCCACCAGCCGCCGCTTCGTGGGCACCGCGTCGTTTGCCGCGCTGAGCGGCGCGCCGGTGCTGGTGAGTGAGTTCGAGCGCGACGGCGCCCGGGGCGCGTTCCCCGACCAGGCCCCGCCCGACCACGACCCGCTGTCGCACCTGGAGCTGGTGCGCAACGCCGACGCCTTCCTGATCGCTCCCGCGTCCGCCCACACGCTGGCCAAGCTGGCTGGCGGCCTGGCCGACAACCTGCTCACCAGCGCGGCCCTGGCCGCCTCCTGCCCGGTGCTGGTGGCGCCGGCCATGAACGACCAGATGTACCGCCACCCCGCCACCCGGGCCAACCTGGAGCTCTTGCGTGAGCGCGGCGTGACCGTGCTGGAGCCGGAGACCGGGGCGCTCGGCTCCAAGGGCGAGTGGGGAGCCGGGCGCCTGCAGGAGCCGGCGTCGCTGCTGGCCGCCTTCGAGGCGGTGGTCCCCGCCGGTGGGCGTCCGCTGGATGGCCTGGCGGTGCTGGTCAGCGCCGGAGGCACCCGCGAGCCGATCGACAGCGTGCGCTTCGTCGGCAACCGCTCGTCGGGACGGATGGGCTTCGCGCTGGCCGACGAGGCCGCCCGCCGCGGGGCGCGGGTCACCGTGGTCGCGGCCAACGTGTCGCTGCCGCGCAACCCGCTCGTGACCTACGTCGACGTGGAGACCGCGGCCGAGCTGGCGCAGGCCTGCGAGCGCCACTTCGCCGCCTGCGACGTGCTGCTGATGGCCGCCGCGGTGGCCGACTATCGCCCGGACGTGCGGGAGGGCAAGCTGCGCAAGGAGCAGTCCGGCAGCCTGGACCTGAAGCTGGCGCGCACCGACGACGTTCTGCCCGCGCTGGCCTCGCGCCGGCGCGAGGGCCAGACGCTGGTCGGCTTTGCCGCCGAGCACGGCGAGGGCGCGATCCGCTCCGCGCGCGACAAACGCGAGCGCAAGGCCGTGGACGCGATCGTGGTCAACGACATCTCCCGGGCCGACATCGGCTTCGAGTCCGACCACAACGAGGTGACGATCGTCACCGCGGGCGGTGAGCGCCACGTCGCCCGAGCCGGCAAGGCCGAAGTGGCGGCGGCGGTGCTGGACGCGGTCGGCGCGCTGCGCGAGCGCGGGGCCGTGGCGCAGTGGAGCTGACCCGGATCGCTCCCGCCGAGGTGGAGGCCGCGGCGGCCACCGCCCGCGCCATCGCGATGAACGTGCGGCGCGCGGTGCAGGTGCGCGACGAGGTTCTGGTGCACGTGGTCGTGGCTCTGGCCTCCGAGGGCCACGTGCTGATCGAGGACTACCCGGGCGTGGGCAAGACCGCGCTGGCGCGGGCGCTGGCCCGCTCGATCGATGCCGAGTTCGCGCGCGTGCAGTGCACCGCCGACCTGCTGCCTGCCGACATCGTGGGCGCCAACGTGTTCAACCAGCGCGAGGGGCGCTTCGAGTTTCGCCCCGGCCCGATCTTCGCCAACGTGGTGCTGGTGGACGAGGTCAACCGCGCCTCGCCCAAGACGCAGTCGGGGCTGCTGGAGTGCATGCAGGAGCGCAGCGTCACCGTCGACGTGCACACGCACGAGCTGGCGCGCCCGTTCTTCGTCCTGGCCACGCAGAACCCGGTCGAGTACGAGGGCACCTATCCGCTGCCCGAGGCCCAGGTCGACCGCTTCACCACGCGGGTGGCGCTGGGCTACCCCAGCGCCGAGTCCGAGGCGGGGATGCTGGCCGAGCACGAGACCGGCGACAGCGTGCTGGAGCTGGAGCCGGTGGCCAGCCCCACGGACGTGCTGGCCCTGCAGCGCGCGGCAGCGCGCGTGCACGCCAGCCCGGCGCTGCGCGACTACGTGGTGGCGCTGGTCAGCGCCACCCGCTCGGACCCCCGCACCGAGCTGGGCGCCAGCCCGCGGGCCAGCCTGATGCTGCTGCGCGCGGCCAAGGCTCGCGCGCTGCTGTACGGGCGCGACCACGTGCTGCCCGATGACGTGCAGGCGCTGGCCCAGCCCGTGCTGGCCCACCGCCTGCTCCCGGCGGTCGACGCCGGCTTCGACGGCGACGGTGACGGTGACGGGGCGGGCGGCGACGTGCGCTCGGCGGTGGTGGCCAGCGCGGTCGAAACGACCCCGGCGCTGTAGGGCAGATGAGTGGTTCCACGACCCCGCGCACGCGCGGCCGCGGAACCAATCATCTAGTGCCGCGACCGCCGGGCAGCGCCCTCCTCGGCCTGGGCCTGGCGCTGGTCGGATGGTCGCTGGACGCCGAGCCGCTGACGGTGGCCGGGGTCGCGCTGGCCTTCGCCGCGCTGGCCGCCTGGGCGTGGGTGGCCGCGGCGGCCCGGGGGGCAGAGATCTCGCGCCGTGTGGGGGCGCGCACCGTGGTCGAGGGCCATCCGCTGCGCGTTGAGCTGACCGCCCGCGGGCGGCTCGGCTTCCCGGGCGGCGAGATCGTGGAGGGGCTGCTGGACTCGCCCGTGCCCGTGCGCCGCGCCCGCCGGCGCACCGAGGTGAAGATCGCGGTGCGCTTCGACCGCCGCGGCCCGCGCCGGCTGCCGGCGCCCGTCCTGGTGCTGCGCGACCCGCTGGGTGCGGTGCGCCGCGAGCGGCGCGGCAACAAGTACGACGACGTGCTGGTACTGCCGCGGACCGAGCCGGTGACGTGGCGCAGCCGGGGCGCGGGGGAGCGGGGCGCCAGGGATCGGCGCGGGACGGGCGATGGCGACGGCGTGGACTTCGACGGCCTGCGCCCCCACCGGCCCGGTGCCCCGGCCACGCGCATCCACTGGCCGGCGTTCGCGCGTGGCGCCGGCCTGCTGGAGCGCCGGATGGAGCCGGAGGCCGCCGCGCGGGCGTTGGTGGTGCTCGATCCCGGCGTGGCGGCGCCGCCCGAGCGCCTGGACGAAGCCGTGCGGGCCGCCGCCTCGCTGTGCCTGGATCTGGCGCGGGCCGGCGGGTGCTCGCTGCTGCTCGGCGGCAACCGCCGGCCGCGGCGCGTGGGCGGCCCCGGTGCCTGGCCGGCCGCGTGGGCCGCGCTGGCTCGCGTCACCGGTCGCCGGCGTCCTGTCCTGAGTGCCGCGCGGGACGCCGGCGCCGTCTTCCTGGTCACCCCGCGCGCACCGCACCGGCTGCCGGCGGCCCTGGCCGGCCGGGGTGTCGTGGTGGTCACGCCCGTGACGGGCTCGGGGCCGGGTGGACCGGTGGTGCTGGAGGTCGCGGGCTGTGTTGGCTACGCGGTCGCCGCTCGGCAGGGTCGGGCGGCATGAGCGGCGCACGAATGGCCGGGCCCGTTCTGCTGGGGGCCTGGGTGGCCGTGCACTGGGCGCGGCTGGTAACGGCGCCCAGCACGGTCCGCATGCTGGCCGCGCTGGCGGTCGCGCTGGCGTGTGCGTTCGCCCTGCCGGCGCTGCGCGCGCGCTGGGGCGGTGTGCGCGCGGCGATCTCGCTGGTGCTGGCCGGCGGGCTGGGAGTGCTGGTGGCGGCCGGAGTGCCGCCGGCTCTGCTGGCGGCTCCGGGGAGCTGGGGCGAGCTGGCGCTGGAGCTCAGTGGCGGTGCGCAGGCGCTGGCCGAGCTGCGCGTGCCCTACGGCGGTGTCGACCCCTGGCCGCGCCTGGCGATTCTGGCCGGTGGTGCGTTCGGGCTGCTGGCCGCCGCCCTGCTGGCGGCCGGTGCCCGGCGCGGGCACGTGGCGGCCGCCGCGCTGCTGATCGTGCTCTACGCCATCCCCGCGGCCGAGCTGACCGAGCCCGGGCAGCTGCTGCGAGGCGGCGGCTTCGCGCTGGCCCTCGGCACCTTCCTATGGGCCGAGCGCATCGCGCGCCCCGACCGGGTACTGGCCGTCGTGGGGGCGTGCGCGGCGGTGCTGGTGGGCCTGGGCGCCGCCGCTCGCCTGGACCGCGAGCGACCGTGGCTGGACTACGAGGCGATCGCCGCCGCACTGGGCTCGCGGGAGGGCGTGGCGTTCGACTTCGACCACCGTTACGGGCCGCTGGACTGGCCGCGTGACGGGCGCGAGTTGCTGCGGGTGCGCACGTCGGAGCGCGCCTACTGGAAGGCCGCCGACCTGGATCGCTTCGACGGCCAGCGCTGGGTGCGCTCGCGCGAGCGCTTCGGGGCCACCCTGAGCGACGAGCTGCCGGCCGGGTTCCGCTCGCGCCGGGACTGGAACCAGCGGCTGACGGTCACGGTGCGTGCGTTGCGCTCGATCGACGTGGTCGCGGCTGGCACCGCGCTGGCGGTCAACGAGGCTCCCACCGCGCCGGTGGCGGGCGCCACCCCCGGCAGCTACCGGCTGCAGGCGCCGCTGGGCCGCGGCGACAGCTACCGCGCGCTGGTGTACGCGCCCCGGCCCTCCGAGGGGCAGCTGGCCCAGGCCGGTGCCGGCTACCCGGCGCTGGCCAATCGCTACCTGGAGCTGGAGGTGCCGGCGGGTCGCGATGCCGACGACGCCGAACGGGTGGCGTTCGGGGCGTGGGGCAGCGGTCGCGCGCCGACCCTGGAATCCGGGCAGGACGCGGGCACCCGGCTGCAGGGCTCGCCCTACGCCAGCGTGTGGGCGCTCTCGCGACGGCTGGCTGGCGCTTCCAGCGATCCCCACGACTACACCCGGCGCGTGCTCGACCACCTGACCCGCGGCTTCGTCTACACCGAGCTGCCGCGGCGGCGCGCGTTCCCGCTGGCCGCCTTCTTGGCCCGCGACCGGGCCGGCTACTGCGAGCACTACTCGGGCGCGATGGCCATGCTGCTGCGGATGGGCGGGGTCCCGGCGCGGGTGGCCGGCGGCTTCGCGCCCGGCGGCTTCAGCCGCTCGCGCGGTGAATGGGTGGTGCGCGACGTTGACGCCCACTCGTGGGTGGAGGCCTACTTCCCGGGTTACGGCTGGGTGACGTTCGATCCCACCCCCGGCGCCTCGCCCGCCCGCGCCCAGGTGTCGGCCAGCGCGGCGCGCGTTCCCCGCGCCGCTGGTGGTGCCGTGCGGTCGGGGCCAGGCGACCGTCCCGAGCCCGGTCCGCGCGCGCCGGCGCCGGGCGGGGGAGAGAGCGGCGGCTCCTGGTTGTGGGTGGTGGCCGTGGGCGCGCTGACGGGGCTGGCGGCCCTGGTCGCGTTCCTGGCCCGTCGCGTGCGGCGGTGTCCGGGGACGTCCGCGGACGACGGCGAGCTGGCCGAGCTGGAGCGGGCCCTGCGCCGCGCCGGCGAACCGCTGGCGCCGGGCACCACGCTGGCCGAGCTGGAGCAGCGGATGGCCGAGCGCGATCCGGTCGCCGGCGACTACTGCGGCGCGCTGCGCAGCTCCCGTTATGCCCACGGCGGTGGTGTGCCGACCGCGGTGCAGCGCCGCGCGTTGCGCCGTGCCCTGGCCGCCGGCGGACGTCGCGGCGCGCACCTGCGCGCGTGGTGGGCGCTGCCGCCGCGCCGCCGCGGGTAGCGGACCCTTCACGCGGCCTAGACTTCACCTGCGCCCATGGAGTCCGTGTATGAGCTGTTCCGCCGGGGAACCGACCTGCTGGAGGCCGGCGACTTTCACGCCGCGATCGTCCCGCTGGCCCGCGCCCGCGACCTCGACCCGGACCCCACGTCGATCCGCGAGGCGCTGGGACGGGCGCTGTTCCGCGCCCACCGCTTCGAGCACGCCCGCGCGGAGTTCGAGGCGGTGGTGGAGCGCTCGCCCACCAACGACTACGCGCTGTTCTGCCTGGGGCGCTCGCTCCAGCAGCTGGGACGCCACGCCGAGGCACGCCATCCCCTGGCGCTGGCCGCCTGTCTGCGTCCCGAGCGCCGCGACTACCGCCTCTATCGCGACCGGGCGCGCGCCGCCGCGTAGCCCCGCTCGCGCGGTCCCATCGAGCAGACGCTGCCCGCGACGGCGCTGCCGCTGACCCGCGGCGCGCTCCTGCGGCGCCGCGGCAACCGCCACGCCGTCGTCTACACCGTCGCGCTGCCCTACTTCGGGAGATTGTGGCGCCCGCTGATCGCCCGTCGGGCCCGGGCGATCGAGCGCGCCGCCGACGCCGGCCAACCGTTGCCCTCCCAGCAGCCTTGGTGGGCGCCACCGGTGGCCCAGGACGAGCGGGCGACCGCGACGGTGGCCGCCGTCTGCGTGATCTCCGCGCTCTGGAGCTACGGCGGGGGAACCGGGGGACTGCTGACCCAAACGCTTCCCTACGCCGCCCGGGTGTACGGGGTGGACGACGCCGCCCTGGGCACCGGGCTGGCGGTGGTGCGAGTGGGGGTGCTGCTGGCGCTGGCGCTGGGGCTGGTGGTCGACCGGGCGGGGCGGCGGCGCTTCATCGTCGTCGCCGCCGTCGTGCACTGCCTGCTGACCGCGCTGATCGGTCTGGCTCCCAACTTCGAGCTCTACATCGCCGGCCATGTCGCGCTGCGCTGCCTGGACGTGGCGCTGGGGATCGCACTGGGCGTGCTGGCGGTGGAGATCGTGCCCGCCGGCAACCGGGGTCTGACGCTGGCGCTGCTCCTGCTGGCCAACGGGCTGGGCCTGGCCGTCGCCGTCGCCGTGCTGCCGCTGGCCGCGGCCGGACGCAGCGGCCTGGCCGCCGCCTACGGCCTGCAGCTGCTGGCGCTGCCACTGATGCTGCACGCCAGCCGCCGCCTGGCTGAGTCAACGCGCTTCGTGGCCCATGCCCACGAGCGCCATCGCTACCGCGAGCTGCTGAGCTCGCCCTACCCGCGGCGGATCGCGCTCGTGGGCGTGGCCGCCCTGCTGGCCGCCGCCTTCTTCGTCCCCAGCGCGGAGTTCTACAACCGCTACCTGGAGGACGTGCACGGCTTCTCGGCGCTGGGGCTGGTGGTGTTCCTGTTCGTCACCGGGGCGCCCAGCATTCCCATGCTGGTGTGGGGAGGTCGCCTCGGTGACCGCTACGGGCGCAAGCGCGTGGGCCTTCCCCTGTCGTGCGCCGGCGGGCTGGCGCTGTCGGGCTTCTTCCTGGCCGACCCACCTTGGATCTGGCTGCTGGCGCTGGCAGGTAGCGGCCTGGGCTCGGCCGGCGGGGCGGCGCTGGCGCCCTACCGCTCCGAGCTGTTCCCCACCCGGGTGCGTTCGGCCGCCGGCACGGTCGTGGTGGCGGCCACGGTGGCCGGGTCGGTGATCGGCCTCACCGTGGTCGGGCGCCTGTCGACCGGCATCGGAGTGGGGCCGGCGATCGCGCTGCTGGGCCTCCCCGCGCTGCTCGCCGTGGCGATCGCGGCGTTCGGCTTTCCCGAGACCGCCGGCCGAGAGCTGGAGGAAACAAGCGCCGAGGCCTTAGCCGGCTAGGGGCGCTCGCGCTCCGGCTCTGGCGCCCCGGCCCTGGCTGCCTCGCGCGCCTGGGTGGCCACGCGGACCAGCAGGCCCAAAAACCCGTCCAGGCGCCGCTCGCTGACCGCCTCCACCGGCAGCGAGCCCTCCACGTACAGGTGCCCGGCCCCGGTGTGGGAGAAGCGCACCAGCGGCAGGCCGCGGTTCCAGCGCAGCACCGCCTCCGCCGGCAGGCGTCCGGGCTCGGCCACCTCGGCCTGGGCGCGCAGCAGCCCGTCGCGCAGTGCCACCCCGACGTGCAGCGGCCATCCGGCAGCCTCCAGGGAGATGCCCCATTCGTCCACAGCCACCCGTCGCGTCTCGCCGTCAAGCGCGCGGATGTAGCCGTCGACCACGTCGCGAGCCGGCCCGGGGGTGGCGCTGGCGGCCATCGCGGCACGATAGACGCCGCCGTGCGGCGCTCGGTGGGGTCGCCAGCGCCGCGTCCGGCACCGCGGCCGCGCACCGTCCGAGGCCCCCGCCAGGCGACTGGCCGGTGGTATCGTGGATGCACAGCTTTCGTGCCGGCGGCAGTCCGCCGGCTAGTCGGTCGAAAGTGGGCGCCCGCCCACTTTTTTCTTTGAGGGAAACAGATGAGCACGATTGAACAAGAGGTCGAGACGCGCCTGGCTCAGGCCGAGCCGGATGTCGAGGTGCTGCTGGCCGAGGTGGCCGGCCCCGCGACCCTGCGCGTGTTCGTCGACCATCCCGAGGGGGTGACGCTGGAGGTGTGCGAGCGGGTCACCCGCGCGCTGACGCCGCTGCGCGAGACGTATGCGCTGGAGGTCTCCTCGCCCGGCACCGAGCGCCCGCTGACCAAGCCGGCGCACTACCGGCGCTTCCTGGGCCGCCGCGCCCGGATCCGCACTCGCCGCGGGCAGGGCGCGGGCGCCGAGTCGCGCCCGCAGCGACGCTCGTACACCGGTGAGCTGGTCGGCGTTTCCGAGCGCGAGGTGACGGTCGCCGCCCCCGACGGCGTGGTCAGCATCCCCTACGACGACATCCACCGATCCCACCTGCTCGGGGACTGAGGGCCCCGAACTCGCTCACGCGAAGCGCAACCAGAAGGAAGCCACAAGCCATGTCAAGAGAGATCCTGGACGCCACCCGAGCCCTCGCTGCCGAGAAGGGCATCGCGCCCGATCGCCTGTTCGAGGCGCTGGAGGACGCGCTGCTGTCGGCCTACAAGAAGCAGCCCGGCTCGGCCAAGTACGCCCGCGTGGAGATGGACCAGGAGACCGGCGACTTCATCGTCTACG
>Ga0136620_10000922_pt1 | contig 13591 bp, 18 predicted proteins | sample AntDrymUQ4162106_2_FD_104806 | JGI IMG/M metagenome (GOLD analysis project Ga0136620, IMG submission 104806) | Polar desert sand microbial communities from Dry Valleys, Antarctica - metaG UQ416 (21.06) | ecosystem: Environmental > Terrestrial > Soil > Desert | place: Antarctica: Dry Valley... | reverse complement strand
TGGGGGTTCATGGCTGGGGGGGAGTAGGCCTTCTACGGCGAGCGGAAGTCGCCTGAGGCGACTCCCGCTGTTGCCGTTGAGCCTTTTGCTGCTCGGCTCCCGTTACTGGTTGCGGGCCTCCCAGACGTAGCTGTGCACGCCGCTGGCGTAGCCCGTGCTGGCCTCTGAGTTGGCTGCGTTGGTGTCCTGCATCTCCACGCGGACCTTGTAGGTCACGGTGTCATTGGCGTCCCACTTGGTCTTGGCCAGCGGGAAGTCAGCGAGGCCGTTGGCGTAGTCGCCGTAGGTCGCGGCGAAATCGCCGAGCTCTCCGTCGTACACGCTGGAGTTGGCGGTGTCGGTGGCGAAGTCGCTGCAGTTGGCAGCGCTACCGGTCCCGCTGGTGATGTCCAGGTCCACGTACTCGCTGATCTGCGAGTTGACCGGGTCGGGCAGGTAGAGCTTGACGTTCGAGGGCAGGGTGCCGGTGTAGGTGACCTTCACACAGCTGGTCTTGGAGTCACCGGGCTTCTTTTTGGAGACGTTGTAGAGGGCCGTTCCGAGATCGTTGTCGGAGATGGCCACACTGCCGGCCGCGAACTGGTTACCCGGGTTGTCCGTGCTGCTGGAGAACGCCGAGAAGGTTCCGAAGGCGACGATGCTCCCCACGACCGTGACGGTCAAGGCGGTGAGAAGCAGCTTGCGCGTCTTGGTCTGGGTCTGCATTTGGCTGCGCTCCTTTGGTGTTTTTAGGCCTCCCCCGTTCGGGAGAGGCCGATCGATGGGGAGCAGACCGGCCACCCGAGGGCCCTCTTGAATGGTGTGGACATTCGTGCGAGGTAGCTTGTGTCAATAAGCACTTGGGGGGTGGGCGCGCGCGTGCAGTTGGAGGAGCCCGAACGGTGTGATCGAAAGGCGCCTCAAATGAGGCTCTCCGCCACAGCCCTGCTCGCCGTCTTGGTCCTCGCCCCCGCCGCCTTCGCAGTCGAGCCTGCCCCTGAGGGAGGTGCCATCCTTCCGCCGTCCGGGGGAGCCGCGGCTCCCGAGCCCGTGCAGGCCGAGCCCGCAGCCCCGCCGTTGGTCCCTGTACAGCCGGCCGCCGAATCTCCCGCGAGGGTTCAGGCCGACGAGCCGGCCCAGACGGCCCCGGCGGCCCCGGCGGCCGAGGCTTCCCAGAGCGACGATGGCTACGCCGAGGTGCAGGTGCCCATGCCCGGCGCTGAGCCCGTGCCCGAAGCCGCAGGTTCGGCGGCGGCTGGGGGCACCGGTTTGGCCAGCACCGGCCTGGAGCTCTCGATGGTGGCCGCCGCCGGCATGGCGCTGCTGGGCGCCGGCCTGATGATGCTCGGGTTCGTGCGCCGCAACGCCTGAAGGTCCGGGGACACCCGCACGACCCCACGGCGACCGGAACTGCGCCCCAGGGCGCCTAAGGAGTGGGGTTGAGGCCGATGCGGCGGGTGGCCGCGGCCTCGTTGCCCGCACGGTCGCGCGCGGTGGCCCGGGCCTCGAAGACCACCGTCTGACCGGCCACCAGGCGCTCACGCAGCGCGTCGCGCACTTGCTGGGGCAACCGGACCGTCAAGCGCGACTCGCGCGCACGGGCCGATCGCTTGCTCTGGGCAGCCACTTCCCGGCGCGCCCCGTCGGTGCTGGCCAGCGTGGCCTTGGCCCGGCAGGGCTCGTCGCAGCGCACCCGCAGCGTGAGCAGCCCCTCGCCCAGCACATCCTGGCGCGGCGCCACGGCGATCCTTACCCTGGGCGCCGTCCGGTCGGCCGTCGGGATCGGCTCGGTGGGGCGAGGTTCGGAGGCAGTCACGGCGGCCCAGTCGAAGCTGACCCGCGCGGAGCCACCCGCGTAGGCGTCGTCGCCGCCCATGGCGGATGCCGGGCCGGGGCCCGGGATGAAGGAGGCGCCCAGTAGATAGGTGCGTGCCTGGCCGGGGCGCAGATAGGTCAGCGTTCGCCCTTTCATGCCCGCGAGCCCGCCCGCGTGGACGAGGTCGGGCGCTCCGGGGCCGGTTACGTCGAGCACCGTTACCTGTAGGCGCCTGGATAGGGATCCACCGCCCGCTCCGGGCGCGTCGGCCACGGTGGGACGGCTCAGCGTGAACAGCCCGCCGGACCGCCCGTCGTTTACCAAGCGCACCGTGCCGTAGGTACTTGCGCCTGGCTGGAGGCCGGTGATGTCCAGCGCCGTCCCGGTCGGACTGGTCGCTCGAAGAGCACCCGAGATGGACCCAAGTCGGGCGTGCGCCTCGGCGGCCGTGTCGCGCTTCGCTGTCCCGGAGGCGAGCGCGACGGCCACGACCGAGAGAACAGAGGCGGTGGCCGCGTAGAGCACGCGTCCGATGTAGCTTCCGCGCGAAAAACGGACCATTAGTTACCTATCGGCCAAAAGCGGGGTCCGACTTGAGCCCTCCCCCCCGGGGTCGACGCCACCGTGGCCGAGGGCTTGCCTATCGTGACGCGTGTGACTTCGATTCCGTATCGCATCCGCCGCTCTGACAGGGCGCGCAGGGCACGAATACACGTCTCTCCCGACGGCGTCGAGGTGGTGGTGCCCCGCCGGCTGCCGGAGCGGGATGTGGAGCCCTTCGTGGAAGAGAAGCGCGCCTGGATAGAGCGCACGCTGCGCAAGATGCGGGAGGCCGAGGCCGAATTCGCTCCGGCGCTGCTTGAACCCGGCGGGGACGTGCCCTATCTGGGCGAGCGGCTCGGGCTGGACGTGGTGGTGGAGCCAGGCCGGGTGCGGGCCCACGTGGCGCGGCGCGAGAGCCGGCTTGAGGTCCGCGTGGGCTCGGCCGGATCCGGCGCGATTCGCGACGCGCTCGAGCGGTGGTATCGCCGCCGTGCGCGCGTGGAAGTAGAGCGGCGGCTGGAGGAGGCAACGTCTCGCGTGGATCGCAGCTACGCTGGACTTCAGATCCGAGGTCAGCGCAGCCGGTGGGCCAGCTGCTCGTCCACCGGCGCGATGAGCTTCAATTGGCGGCTGCTGCTGGCGCCGGAGGAGATCCTCGAGTATGTGGTGGAGCACGAGGTCGTCCACCTCGATGTGCACGACCACTCGGGCCGCTTCTGGGACCTGCTGGCGTCGCGCTCGCCGGATTGGGAGGCGCACGAGCGCTGGTTGCGGCGACACGGGCACAGCCTGCGGCTCTAGAAAAATGCAGTTTTGCGGTGCAGCAGGGTTGTACACTTACGAAAAGTTAGCTACAATGATCGAAGAAATGACTAGGAAGGGATCCAGAACTGGCTGACACCAAGCACGCCACCCCCGAAGTGACTACCGACACGCTGCAGCTCTTCTTCAGAGAGGCGGCGCGTCATCCGCTGCTGACAGCCGAGGAAGAGGTCGAGCTGTCCAAGCGCATCGAGATGGGTGACCTGGCGGCCAAGGACCGCATGATCAACGCCAACCTCCGGTTGGTGGTGTCGATCGCGCGCAAGTTCCAGGGCCAGGGTCTCCCGCTATCCGACCTGATCCAGGAAGGCATGCTGGGCCTCATCCGCGCGGTCGAGAAGTTCGACTGGCGCAAGGGGTTCAAGTTCTCGACCTACGGCACGCTGTGGGTGCGACAGGCCATCGGCCGTGGCCTGGCCAACACCAGCCGCACCGTTCGCCTGCCCGTCCACATCGCAAGCCAGGCTCGCAAGATCGGAGACCGCGAGCGTGAGCTCGGCGCCCAGCTGGGACGCGAGCCCACCGATGAGGAGATCGCCGATTCGCTCGGCATGACCCTCGAGGAGGTCCAGGACATCCGGGCAGCCGATCGCGCGCCCACAAGCCTCGACAAGGGCGTGGGCGAGGACGGGGATGCCGCCCTGGGCGACCTGATCGCCGATGACGGCGAGACCCCGGATCAGGAAGTCGCGAGCGACGAGAGCCGTATGGCCGTCCTGCGCGTCGTATCCGAGCTGCCGAGTCCCGACCGTGACGTGCTCACGCTGCGCTACGGCCTGGGCCGGGACGGCGAGGAAGTGGCGCTACGCGAAACCGGGCGCCGCCTGGGCTTCTCAGCCGAGAACGTGCGCCAGATCGAGGACCGCGCCCTGCGCCGCCTTGCCGCACAGGGCGAGTTGGACGCCCTGCGCGAAGCAGCCTAGGCCCCCCGGCTCTCCCACCGGAAGCCGCGCACCGCCAGCACGGCGCCGGCGCCGGCCCACAGCGCCACCACGGCCAAGCCGCCGAGGTGTTCGCCCAGGCCGGCGCCGGTCACGATGGCGCCCGAGAGCCCGTCGACAACGTGCTTGAGCGGGAGCGCCTCGGCGGCCGCCTCGAGTGCGGGCGGGAGGCTCTCGGCGGAGTAGAAGACCCCCGAGATGAACATGACCGGAAGGAAGATGGCGTTCACATAGGCCGCGGCCGAGTCGAAGTTGGGGATCGCGTGTGACAGCGCGATGCCCAGCGCGCCGAATGCGAGAACACCCGCGCCGGTGAAGACGATCAGCGCGATCCAGTCGCGGGGCCAGCTCACGTCGTAGAGCAGGTGGCCGATCGCCACGACCACCAGCACCTGTGCGTAGGCGTTGACTACCGCACTGCCCAGGAAGCCCGCCAGGTAGGACGTCGTGGGCATGGGCGTGCCGCGCAGGCGCTTGAGGATGCCCTGCTCGCGCAGGAAGGTGAGGTTGAAGGCCATCGCGTTGAAGGTGGTGGCCATGACGCTCAGACCTGCGATGCCGGGAATCAGGATCTCCAGCTGGTCGTCATCGCCGCCGTACACCGACGCCACGAGCAACAGCAGCGCCAGCGGCAGCACGAAGCTGAAGAACGCCGCGCTCGGGTTGCGCCAGAACAGCTTGCGCTCCAGGCGAAACTGCTGCCACGCCAGCGCCATGGGGCTCATCGGTCGTCCTCGGCCGTGAGCTCCAGGTAGACCTCTTCCAGGGTGGGCCGGGCCACCTCGAGCGCGTCGAGGCGCTCGCCCCGCGCGAGCGCATCGCCGGTCAGGCGGTGAAGCAGGTCGGTGGGGTTGGCGGTCTGGTGCTCCACCCGGCGACCCTGGGACTCGTAGGAGACGCGGTAGCCGGCGCTGCTCGGGCTGAGCGCGCCGGGCGGCCCCTCCGCCACGATATGCCCGTCCTTGACGATCGCCACGCGATCGGCCAGGGCCTGCGCCTCGTCGAGGTAGTGGGTGGTGAGCAACACCGTCTTGCCCAGGTCGCGCAGCGTGCGCACCACGCTCCAGGCGGTCCGCCGGGCCGCCGGGTCGAAGCCGGTCGTGGGCTCGTCGAGGAACACCAGCTCCGGGTCGCCTACCAGCGCCAGGGCGAGGTCAAGGCGCCGTTTCTGACCTCCGGAGAGCTTGTTCGAGCGCACGTCAGCGCTCTCCTGCAGCCCCACCTGGGAGATGGTGTCGGCGGGGTCACGCGGGGCGGGGTAGGCCTTGGCCACGTGGGCCACAGCCTCCTGCACCGTCAGCCTCGGGTAGAAGCCTGAGCTCTGCAGCACGATGCCCACCCGCTGCTTTAGGGCGCGCTCGCCGCGGGCGGGGTCCTGGCCCAGCACACGGGCTTCACCCGCGGAGCGATCGCGGTAGCCCTCGAGGATCTCCACCGTCGTCGTCTTCCCGGCGCCGTTGGGCCCCAGCAGACCGAATACCTCCCCACGCTCCACCGCGAACGAGATGCCGCGCACCGCCTCCACGCTGCCGTAGCTCTTGCGGAGGTCGCTTACCTCTATGGCCGGGGGCGCCACGAGCCTGACTATGCCAGGGGCGCCCTCGGGCACGATTGGGGGACCGACGACCCCGGACGCTGCACGATCCACACGCAGATGCGCGGCAAGCTGCGCGTGTCCAAGTAGCGGAGCGGTTCAGGCGCCGGCGCCGGCGCCGCCACGGCCCTCGCCGCCGGCGAAGCGAGCCGCGCCCTGCGCGGCGGTTCCGAAGGTAAGCGGTCCGCTCTTCGCCTCCAGGCGCATGCCCTCTGAGAAGGGCAGTCCGATGCCCTCGATCGCCGCGCGCCGATCGGCCAGCATCGTGTCCTGGGGAAACCGGGCCAGCGCCTCGGCGATCTCCAGCGCACGCCGCAAGTGCTCTCCCTCGGGCACCACCTCGGTGAGCAGGCCCATGGCCAAGGCCTCTTCGCCCTCCAAGATCCGGCCGGTCAGGATCAGGTCCAACGCCCGGCCCAGACCCACGATGCGTGGCAGGCGCTGCGTGCCGCCGTCGATCAGCGGCACCCCGAAGCGCCGCTCGGTGAAACCCAGCCGTGAGCCCTCGGCGGCGATGCGCAGGTCACACCACAGCGCCAGCTCCAACCCGCCGGCCAGGCACCACCCGCCGATCGCGGCGATGGTCGGCTTGGTGGGGGTGAGGCGGGTGAAGCCCAGTGGGCCGTCGGGCAGCTCCAGGCGCGGGGCGAACGTCTCGATCGCCTTGAGGTCGGCGCCGGCGCAGAAGGACACGCCGCCCGCGCCGGTGAGCACCATCACACGGGCGTCGTCGTCGGCCTCGAAGCGCCGGTAGGCCTCGGTGAGCAGATCGGCCGTGGGACCGTCGACGGCGTTGCGGCGCTCCTGGCGGTCGATCGTGGCCACGGCGGCGGCGCCGACTCGCTCGTAGGTGACTTCCTCCGAGCCCAAGGTCAGCGGTCCACTAGCGGTTGGCGGCCCTGCGGTACTTGGCCGCCGCCAGCGGGGCGAGCACCAGGATGAGACCGACCGACCAGACCACGCTCATCCAGATGTCGGTGTTGGCCGGGGTGCCCAGCCACAGCGCCCGGATCGCCTCGGTCACCGTGCTGAACGGATTTACCTCGGCGAAGGCCTGCAGTCCCGCGGGCATCGACTCGGGCGGCACGAAGGCCGACGAGGCGAACGTGAGCGGGAAGATCACGATGAAGCCCATCGCCTGGGCGGACTCGCTCGAGGACGCGGTCAGGCCCATCAGCGCGAAGAACCACGACCAGGCGTAGCCGAACAGCAGCAGCAAAGCCACGCCCGCGAGCACCTCGAGCACACTTGTCTCGAAGGTGAGGCCCACCAGCACTCCCACCCCGACCATGATCGAGATCGACAGGAGGTTCAGGGCGATGTCCGAGAGGGTGCGCCCCGCCAACACGGCCGACCGCGCGATGGGAAGCGAGCGGAAGCGGTCGATGAGTCCCTTCTTGAGGTCCTCCGAGAGGCCGATGGCGGTCACGAATCCGCCGAAGGCCATCGTCTGGACCACGATCCCCGGCATCAGGAAGTCGGTGTAGTCGCCGAACTCGGGCGGCAGCTGGATGGCGCCGCCGAAGACGTACACGAACAGCAGCACGAACATCACCGGCTGCACCGTGTAGGCGATCAGCAGGTCGGGCGCCCGGGGGATGCGCGAGAGGTTGCGCTTGGCGAGCACCAGCGTGTCCGACGCGGCGTACTGGAAGGCGCTCAAGCTGCCACCTTACGCGTACCTTCTTCGCTCTCACCGGCGGCGGCCTCGTGCTCCGCCGCGCGCCCGGTCAGAGAGATGAACACGTCATCCAGCGTGGGGCGGCGGATGGCGATGTCCTCGATATCTGCACCGGCGCCGTCCAGCCGGCGCACGGCTTCGGCGATACCCCCGCCACCGTGGCGCATCGGAAGCTTGACCACGCCACCCTCGGCCACCGGCCGGTCGTCGGCCAGGGGAGCCAGTGCCTCGATGGCGCGGTCCATCTGATCGGGGTCGGCCATCGTCACCTCCAGCCGCTCGCCGCCTACGCGACCCTTGAGCTCGTCCGATGTGCCTTCGGCGATCACCTTGCCGTGGTCGATCACGGCGATCGTGTCGGCCAGGCGGTCGGCCTCGTCGAGGGTCTGCGTGGTGAGCAGAACGGTGGTTCCGGCGGCCACGCGAGCCTCGATGGTCTCGAGCAGGCCGGCCCGGCTGCGCGGGTCCAGGCCCGTCGTGGGCTCGTCGAGAAAGATCACCGGCGGGCGCGCCACCAGGGCGGCCGCCAGGTCAAGCCGGCGGCGCATGCCGCCGGAGTAGGTGCGTGCCAGGCGGTCGGCCGCCTCATCCAATTCGAACCGCTCGAGCAGCTCCCGCGCGCGCTCGCGCGACTTGGCCTTACCCAAGTGATAGAGACGCCCGACCATCTCCAGGTTCTCGGCGCCGGTGAGCGTCTCGTCCACCGCCGCGTACTGCCCCGCGAGCCCGATCTGGGATCTGAGGGCGCTCGCGTCGGCGACTACATCGAGGCCGGCCACCCGCGCCGAGCCGGCGTCGGGGGGCAGCAGGGTGGTGAGTATGCGCACGGCCGTGGTCTTGCCCGCACCGTTGGGGCCGAGCAGGCCGAGCACGCTGCCTGCGCGTACACGCAGGTCGACGCCGGCCAGAGCGTGCACGTCGCCGTAGGACTTCTCGAGCCCCTCGGCCTCTATGGCGTAGTCGGAAGACATTCCTCAGCACGCTAGCGGGGGATCGGACGGCCGGCCGTACGGATGACCCTCCGCCGCCTACGACCCCCAGAAAAGCGCGCGGCCCCGGGGGAGCCGGGGCCGCGCGCGAGGAGGGATCTGCAATCGGAAGACTGCCGCCCGGGGGACGAGACGGTGTGAACTCCCTGAGAAATACGCGCAATCCGGGTCGGAGATCAAGCCTGGCAAGGAAGAGGGAGCCCGTAGTGCTCTGCACACGGGCGACCGATGACACCGCCAGGCGCCGATATCCGACCCGGATTTACCAGCCGATGCGTTGGCGGAGGTCGGAAGCTTTGCGGGCCTCTTTGCGCTTCTCGAGCCGGTTCTGGATGAACGATCCCAGGCAGACGACGATGAAGAAGAAGAGCACCACGCCGAGCGAGAAAAAGGTGATTATCCGGTCGTCGGTCTCACCGAGCAGCCCCTCGCCGTTGTCATGACCCCCGGCGGCAAGCGCCGGTGCGGCGAGCGCCAGGGCGGCGAAGCACGCCGCGGCGATAGTGGATGGAAGTCGCTTCACAGCGGCGAATCCTACCGGCTAGGCTCACCGGCATCTTGGAGGAGGGCCTGTTCACCTGCATCATCGAGATCCCGAAGGGGAGCCGCAACAAGTACGAGTGGGACCATGAGCGAGAGGCGCTCGTGCTCGACCGCTTTCTGTTCTCCTCGGTCGTCTACCCGATGGACTACGGCTTCATCCCCGACACGCTGAGCCAGGACGGGGATCCGCTCGACGTGGTGTGCTGCGTCTCGGAGGCCACCTTCCCGGGCTGCATGATCGACGTTAAGCCAATCGCGCTGTTCCGGATGAAGGACGACATGGGCATCGACGACAAGGTGCTCTGCGTGCCGCTGTCGGACCCCGCCTGGAACACCATGGAGAAGCTCGAGGACCTGCCCGACCGCTTGCGCGACGAGATCGCCCACTTCTTCTCGATCTACAAGGACCTCGAGCAGAAGACCGTCGAGGTCGACGGCTGGTACTCGCGAGAGGACGCGATCGAGGAGATCGAGGCCTCGCGCCGTCGCTTCCGCGAGGAGCAGGCCTAGCGGCCTCGACGTATCAGCCGGACCGCTACTCGGGCGGGATCCGCGTGTTCAGACCGCGGGGCGACTGGCCACTCGGCCGCGTCCGCCGCCGAACGCGGATGAGATCCCACGACGAAAGGCGCCACATGAGCAACCTAAGAACTCGGCGCGCGGCTGGCGTAGGCGCATGCGCCACGCTCGCGATCTTGGCGGTCGGCGCCCCGGCGCAGGCCCGCCCCCCAATCCCGGACCCCCAGCCGTCGTTGCCCACGGTGAACATGGGGCGGCTGCTGGTAGCCGCACAGCTGGACGACTACAGGCCGGGCAACAACAAGACCGGTGGCGCCGTGAAGAGCGTCAAGCGCGTACAACGCGCGCTGCGCAAGAAGGGCTACCGCAGGGTCGTCGTCGACGGCAACTTCGGGTCAACGACGGCGCGCGCCTATTCCAGATGGCAGAAGCGCGCCGTGAACGCCTCCGGTATCGGCGCCAACGGCCTGCCCGGGGAGACCTCGCTGAAGAAGCTGGGCAAGGGTCGCTTCAGGGTGGTTCGGGTCGTCCGGCCCGGCAAGCGAACCACATACGGTGGGTCGCCGGTGAACCTGAGGACCAAGCGCATGATGAAGGCGGCCGCGCGGCGCGTGGGGGGCAAGGGCTGCAACCTCGACCTCACCAAGGGCTCCTACCTGCCTCCGGACGGCAGCTCGGCCGCCACCCACGCGGGCGGCGGTGCGGTGGACATCAACAGCAACGTGCGGTGTGGCAAGAGCATCAAGCGGGTCCGTAAGGCCCTGCGGGCGGTCGGATTCGCGGCCTGGTACCGCGGGCCGAACAGCGGCTTCGCACCTCACTTCCACGCGATCGCGATCTCCGATCCAGACATGTCGACCCCGATCTCCCATTCCGGGCAGTTCACGGCCATGCATCAGATCGTGGGCTTCGCCAGGAAGCAGGATGGCCTGAGCTCACCTGCGTTCAACCAGCCGATGACGCGCCGGCTGCGCACCTGGGAGGCGTACAGGCGCTCCCATTGATTTGAGCTCACGGCGCTCGGGAGTCCGGGCGCCGTCCTGTGTGAGGCGGTCGCGACAGGTCAAGGCGCTGCGGCGGCTAGCCTGCCGCGGCCATGCCGATCCTCGAAGCCATAGTGCTCGGGATCGTCCAGGGGCTCACCGAGTTCCTGCCGATCTCGAGTACCGGACACCTGCGCGTCGTGCCCGCCTTCCTGGGGTGGGACGATCCGGGCACCGCCTTCACGGCCGTCATCCAGCTCGGAACCATGCTGGCGGTGGTCGTCTACTTCCGCCACGATCTGTGGAATATCGCGCGCGCGTGGCTGCGCAGCCTGCGCAACAAGGCGGCGCGCTCCGAGCAGGACGCGCGCATGGGCTGGTACTTGATCGCCGGGACCGTCCCGATCTCGGTGTTCGGGCTGCTCTTCGACGACACGATCGAGAGAAAGACGCGTGACCTCTACCTGATCGGCTCGATGCTGATCGGACTGGGCCTGGTCCTGCTGGTGGCCGAGAAGGTGAGCAAGCGCGAGCGCGAACTCGAGAGCACGACCATGCGGGACGCGATCGCGATCGGTTTCGGCCAGGCGCTGGCGCTGATCCCGGGTGTCTCCCGCTCGGGATCCACCATAACCGTCGGGCTGTTCCTCGGGTTCGACCGCGAGTCGGCCGCGCGGCTGTCATTCCTGCTGTCGGTACCGGCGGTGGTCCTCAGCGGGCTCTACCAGCTTGGCGACGCGCTGGACGCCGACCAGGGGATCGGTGCGCTTCTGATCGCCACTCTTTTCGCCTTCGTAAGCGGCTACGTGGCCATCGCCGGCCTGCTGCGGTTCCTGGCCAACCACACAACGTACGTGTTCGTGGGATACCGGGTGGTGCTGGGAGTAGTCGTGTTGGCGCTCACGGCCACGAACGTGATCTCGTAGGTCGGCGCCACGCTCGGTAGCCTCGGTCAGGTGAACACCGCGGGCAAGTTCGGGATCGTGGCGCTGGTGGCGCTCGCGTTGACGGTGCTACCGGGAGGCGGACCGGCGCTCGAGGTGGTTCTGACGCTGCTCTCGATTGCCTTCTTCACCGCGATCGCCATCCTCGGATACCGGCTGTACCGCCAGTTCTCCTTCGAGCTCGACTCCCTCACCGACCGCCAGCGGCTCATGCTCTACGGCGCCGTGGGCGGGGCGTTCCTGACCTTCTGCGCCACCAGCCGCCTGTTCGACACCGGCGGCGCAGGCGTGTTCGCCTGGCTGGCCCTGCTGGCCCTGTGTTCGTACGGCGTGTACCGGGTGTGGACCCAGTACCGCGAGTACGGCTGACGCAGCTGGTTCAAGCCGTGGGCTGAGTCGTGACACGCGGGTGTTGAGGGGGCGCAGCTCGCGCGGCACGCTCGCCGAATGGGTTCGTCCACCCCGTTCCGGCGCCGCGAAGGCGGCCAGGCCAGCGTCGAGCTGGTGGCGATCGTCCCTTTCGTCCTGCTGGTCGGGGCCCTGTGCTGGCAGACCGCCCTGGCGGGTCACACCGCCTGGATGTCCTCACAGGCCGCCCGCGTCGCCGCGCGAGCGGATGCCGTAGGGCACGATCCCGAGGCGGCGGCGCGCAGCGCTTTGCCGGCGACGCTGGAACGGCACCTGTCAGTGCGGCGCATCGAAGAGGGCGGGGTGCGCGTGCGGGTGGCCGTTCCGCTGCTCCTCCCGCGCTGGCGCTCACCCGCGACCGTGTCTGCCACGGCATCGCTCGGGAGGCGAAGGTGAGCCGGTCGCCGGGATCTGAGCGCGGACAGGCCGCAGTCGAGCTCCTCGGCGCCCTGCCCGCGCTGCTCGCCCTGACCCTCGTCGTCTTTCAGTTGCTGGCAGTGGGCTATTCAGCGGTGCTGGCAGCAACGGCGGCTGAAGCGGGGGCGCTTGCGCTGGGCGCGGGCGCGGACCCTCGTGCGGGTGTTCGCGAGTCGCTCCCGGGCTGGTCGCGGGCAGGAGCGCGGATAACGGTCTCCGGCGGCGCCATCCGGGTGCGGATGCGCCCGCCCTCGCCGATCGAAGCGGTGGCGCGGCGCTTCGAGGTCATGGGCGAGGCCGCCGTGGAGGGGCTGTGAGGGCCGGCCAGCAGGCGCGCGGTCGGCGCAACCTCCTCGCCGGCGCCGCGGCGGCCGCCGCGGAATGGCTGCTCGAGCCCGTTGAGCCGCCTGCCGCCGCCGGGCACCCTCCGGCACCTCCTCGCGAGGAGCATGTGGTGGTGGCGGTGATAGCGCTCGGCGCTCGTAGCGGAGCCACCACGGTGGCCCGCGCACTCGGAGCCGAGCTGGCGGCTCGGGATGAGCGCGGCGCATGCGCGGTGAGCACCACCCAGGGCGGGCCGCCACCATTGGGCACCCCGGCTGCCGGGCGCCTGGCGCGTGCCCTGGCTCCGGCGATCGCAGCGCCGGTGCGGGCCTGCGGCCGCCTCTGTCTCGTCGATGCGCCGGACCCGGTAACGCTCGCGGACGCGGCGCTGCGCTTGGCGCCGCTGGTCTTCGATGTCACCGACCACGCTGCGGCTGCGGGAGTGGCCGCTCTCGCTGATCGAGTGGTCCTGGTCGGAGGCCCACTGGTGGAGCCCGCGTTGGCAGGCGCGGTAGCGGCATCGTTGGCCCGCGTCGGGCCTAAGCCGATCGTGGTCGCCAGCCGCCCACCCGAGGAATCAGCGTGGGAAGGCCGCGCGGAGATGGAGTTGCCTCACTCGCGCCTCGGAGCGCAGTGGGCTCTGGCGGGGCGCGAACCACGGGGCGAGCTGGGTCATGCCATCGCCGGGCTGGCGGACCTCCTGGGGGCGCAGGAGTGACCAGGCGCGGCGCGCCGCCTCAGCCCGCGGACGACGCCGCAGGTTGGCAAGCCGAGTAAGAGTCCCGCCGGGAGGCCGCGAGGACATGGACATGTCATCCGCCAGATCCCTCCATAGTGTCGAGCTCCGAGCGCTCGAGCCGGCCGTCCGGGAAGCGCAGGTGCGCATCGTCGCCAAGGCAGACGACGCTCTCGGCCTCGTGTCCCAGAGCCATTGCCGCCAGGAGCGCAGCCGCGATCCTGTGCACGTCGCGGACCAGGCCGAGCGCCAGCAGCGACCGCGTCTCGTTGGCGACCTCACCGTCGCCGACGCGCAGCACCACGTGCATCTGGTCGTGGACCGCGCGGGCGGTCATGGCCACAGAGATGTT
>Ga0136620_10000919_pt1 | contig 13615 bp, 10 predicted proteins | sample AntDrymUQ4162106_2_FD_104806 | JGI IMG/M metagenome (GOLD analysis project Ga0136620, IMG submission 104806) | Polar desert sand microbial communities from Dry Valleys, Antarctica - metaG UQ416 (21.06) | ecosystem: Environmental > Terrestrial > Soil > Desert | place: Antarctica: Dry Valley... | reverse complement strand
CGTGTCGTCGCAGGTAAGCGGCTCCGCCGACGACAGCTCGGTGGCGCGCTTCGATCTCGCGATCCCGGCGACGGAGCTGCAGAGCGCGCTCGCCGACCTCTCCGAGCTCGCCGACGTCAAGGCACGCAGCGAGAGCACGCTCGACATCACCGAGCCCTTCGTCGCGGCGCGCGAGCAGCTCGCCGACGCGCGGGCCGAGCTCGAGAGCCTGCTGACCCAGCTCGCCGATGCCGACACCCCCAACGAGACCGCGAGCATCCGGGCGCGGATCGACATCGTGCGCGGCGAGATCGCCGGCGCCCGCAGCCAGGTGGAGGACCTCGGTCGCCGCGCCCGCTTCGCCCGCGTCAGCGTCACGGTCGAGGGCGACGGCGGCAGCGCCGGCTGGTCGCTCGGCGACGCGGCAGACGACGCCGTGGACGTCCTGCGCACGGTCGCCGGCGTCGCTCTCGTCAGCCTCGCGGTGCTGGCGCCCCTTGCCGTGCTCGGCGCGATCGGCTGGATCGTCGCTCGCGGCGCCGCGCGCCGCCGTCGCGAGCGCGCGCTCGACTGAGCCTCAGCCCAGGCCCACCATCTCCTCGCTGCGGCGCCACAGCTCCTCGGCGAAGAAGTCGTCGGCCCCCTGACCAACCACGGCGTGGGGACGGCCGTTGACGAAATAGCCGCCCGAGGTGCGCCCGCCCTCGGGCGACGCGGCCAGATGGACGATCGTTCTCGCTCCGCGGCGCGGAGAGCCGAAGAACAAGCTCGCCACGCCCCAGCCGCCCCGCATGACCGCGCCCATGTTGCGCCCGAGCCGTGAGCGGATCACGCCGGGGTGCAGGCTGTTGGCCACCACCGGCCCGCCCGCGAGGCGCTTGGCGAGCTCGCGGGTGAACAGGACGTTGGCGAGCTTCGAGTTGCAGTAAGCGCGCCAGCTCGACCACGACCGCTCCAGCTCGAGGTCGTCGAGGTCGATCAACCCGCCCGCGTGAGCACCCGAGCTCGTCGTCACGACCCTCGCGTCGGCCGCTTCGCGCATGCGGTCGAGCAGCAGGTTGGTCAGCAGGAACGGCGCCAGGTGGTTGACCGCCAAGGTCAGCTCGTGGCCCTCGGCGCTGAGCTCGCGTCGGCCGAAGACCGCGCCGGCGTTGTTGACGAGGACGTCGATGCGCTCGTGGCGCTCGAGCAAGCGCTCGGCCAGCCCGCGGACCTCGGCCAGCGATGCGAAGTCGGCCCGCTCGGGCTCGCCTCGGATTCCGGGCCCCGCGGCGGCGATCCGATCCGCGACGCGCCGCAGCCGGCGCTCGTCGCGGCCGACCGCTACGACCGTTGCGCCGCGGCGGGCGAGGGCGACGGCTGCGGCCGCGCCGATCCCAGCACTCGCGCCGGTGACCACGACCACCCGGCCCTCAAGGTCCGCGTCCGGCGCGGCTACTCCTCGTAGAGCTCGAAGTCCGACTTGCGGGCGCCGCACACGGGGCAGAACCAGCTGTCGGGGATGTCCTCGAACTTGGTGCCGGGAGGGATCCCGCCGTCGGGATCGCCCTCGTCAGGGTCGTAGATGAACCCGCACGAGGTGCACATCCAGAGCTGCTTTGTCTCGGTATCCGCTTCCATCGGCCGCGCCGCGCAGCCTAACGCAGCGGATAGATTGGTCTGGTGCCCGACCCACCCACGCCGCGCCCCGCCGCGACGGTGATTCTGCTGCGTCGCGGTGGAAAGCATGCGGACCGCGCGCTCGAGGTCCTGCTCGTGCAGCGGAACCTCGAGGCCCGCTTCATGCCCGGCGTCTGGGTCTTTCCCGGCGGCGCCGTCGGCGATGACGACACCGCCGCGGCACAGGCGGCGCACGAGGATTTCGCCGCCGAGCTCGACGAGGACGAGCGCGTGCACCGAACCTGCGCCGTGCGCGAGCTCGAGGAGGAGGCCGGGATCGCACTCCCGGCATCGGAGCTGATGCCGTGGTCTCGCTGGATCACCCCCGAGGAGGTGCCGATCCGCTTCGATACCCGCTTCTACCTCGCGCTCGCACCCGCGCACTCGCCGCCGAAGCCCGACGGCGCAGAGACCGTCGACGCGCGTTGGGTCGAACCCGGGGATGCGCTCGAAGGGCACCGCAGTGGAGAACTCGAGCTCGTCTTCCCGACGATCAAGCACCTGGAGTCGCTGCTGCCGTACTCCAACGCAGAGGACGCGCTAGCGGCGGTTGCGGCCCTACCCCCCACCCCGGTCCTACCGCGAGTCGTCGGCGAGGGCGACGCACGACGGATCGTGCTCCCGGGCGAGGCGGGATACGAGGACCACTAGGTGCTAACTATTCACCGATGACGAGCAGCCTGCCCCAGGCCGCGCGCGACGTGTTCGAGCGCTTCATCACCACCGAGTACACGACGGTCGACTCCCGCCTGCAGCCGATCACGTGGCCTGTGACGCCCTACTACGACCCTGGCGCGGCGACGATCGACATCACGACAGGGCTCGGCTATCCGAAGAAAGCCGACGACGCGCAGCGCAATCCCCGCGTCTCGCTGCTGTTCTCGGATCCAACGGGGTCGGGCCTGGACGACGGCTGCCGGGTGCTCGTTCAGGGGTTCGCCGAGGTCGACGATCGCGACCTCGACGCCAACAAAGAGCGCTACGGGCGCGAGTCGGTCGAGAAGCTGCCGGCGACCAAGGACATGCAGCCGCCGAAGCTGCTGCGCGGGATGTTCGGCTGGTACTACACGCGCATCTACGTCAAGGTGCGGCCCGAGCGCGTCTTCGTGTGGCCCCACGGCGATCAGTCAAGCGAGCCGGAGATCCACGACGCGCGGCTCGAGGAGGTGCGCTCGGGGCACACCGAGGAACCGCCGGCAGAGCACGCGCCACCGCAGGGCGGCGCGCCGAACTGGGACGAGCGCCTCGATCAGCTCGGGGACCGCTATGAGACCGCCGTGCTCGCCTGGGTCGGCCCCGACGGCTTTCCGATCTCGGTCCGCATGCCGGTCGCGCTCGATCGCGACAACCAACGCATCGCGCTCGGCGAGTCACCCGCCGGACTGCCGATCACCGAGGGACGCGCCTGTCTGACCGCCCATCGCCACGCGCCCGATTTCACATGGCAGGAGAACTTCCAGGTCCGCGGCGACCTCGTGCGTGACCGCGAGGGTTGGGCGCTGGTTCCGCGCAGGATGATCGGCGGCTTCGAGCTCCCCGACGAGAGCGAGCTCGCCCATTCCCGCCGCAACCTCTCGAAGTCGCTGCGCTTCTACCGCACCGCGCGCCGGCGACTCAAGCAGCGCCAGGGCTAGCCGGAAACGGCTCGAGCCCGGCGTGCCAGGGGCCGGCCGGGTAGGTCGCGATGTCGCTGTGCTCGTCGAGCTCACGGCGGACGCGCTCGAACAGGTTTGCGGCGCCGTCGAGCGCCAGCTCGAGCTCGTCGCGGCTGCGCTCGCGCAGGCGCCACAAGAAGTAGAGCTGGCGCTCGGAGACCCCGAAGTCGATCTCGCGGTCGATCGTCGTCACCCAGGTCAGAAAGCCGGGACTGAACATCTCGCGCAGCGCGACGGGGTCGTACTCGCTCGGCACCGTCGCCAGGAAGCGCTGGTTGAACTCGAGGCTCTCGAACTCGACCTTGCGCCGTGTGACCGTGCGCTCGACGAAGTCGCCGGGCCGCGACTCGAGCGACTCGACGTTCCACTGCGGCATCACCTGCGCGAGGTCGGGCGTGTGGGCCTTGGCGAGCAGTGCGTGTGGGAGCACGGTCTTCGAGAAGATTCCGCCCTCCTCGCGCTCGTCGGCGTCGCAGGACGCTCCCCAGAACCCGTCCGAGAGCTGGCCGGTGAGCCTGTTCGAGCCGCCCGGGCAGAGTGCCGCCGGGCCGCCCGCCGGGTTGAGGCCGCCGATTGGCTCGTAGCGAGCGCCGCGCTGCTTGCCCAGCGCGGCGACGGTCTCCGCCCACGCCCGAGCGTCCTCCGACGTGCTCACAGCGCCCGGCGGTAGAGCTCCGCGAAGTCGTCCTCGCTCGGCTCGCGCGGATTGACGAGCGTGCAGCCGTCGCCCATCGCCCCTTCGACCAGGGCGGGAATGCCTTCCTCGGGGACTCCCACCTCCGACAGGCGCCCGGGGAGCCCGAGGCGGGACGACAGCTCGCGGACGTGGTCAGCGAGCGCCTTGCCGACGGCCTCGGCGTCACCCGACGCGTCGGCGCCGATCAGCTCGGCGATCGTGCGGTAGCGGTCGGCGATGTCCTCGCCTCCCGCGGCGTTGTACTCGATCACCCACGGCAGGTTGATCGAGTTCGCGACCCCGTGGGCGACCTCGTAGTGGCCACCGCAGGGGTGCGACATCGAGTGCGTGATCCCGATCGCGCCCGAGCCCGAGGGCGCGATCGCGAGGCTGGCGGCGATCAGCATGTTCCCGCGAGCCTCGGTGTCCGAGGTGTCGGCGACCGCGCGCTCGAGGTTGTCGCGGATCAGCCGGATCGCCTGCAGCGCGAAGGCATCGGCGTGCGGGTTCCACTCCGAGGAGACGTGGCCCTCGATCGCATGCGTGAGCGCGTCCATGCCGGTTGCGGCGGCGATCGGGGCCGGCAGGGTCGCGGTCGCGGCGGGATCGAGGATCGCGAGCTCGGGAAACAGGGCGCTGTCGCCGATCTCGACCTTGATGTTCTCGGCGCGGTCCTTGACGACGGCGGCGAAGCTCGCCTCCGAGCCGGTGCCGGCGGTCGTCGGGATCGCGGCCAGGGGCGCCAACGGCACGGGGCGACCGCTGCCGTCGTTGTCGCGTGGGAGCGTCAGGAAACCCTCCCACTCGCGCACCGTGCCGCCGTGGGTGAAGACCACGTTGGCGGCCTTTGCGGTGTCCATCACCGAGCCACCGCCGACGGCGAGGAAGCTGTCGGCGCCCGCCTTCTTGGCAGCCTCGGCGCAGCGCTCGACGACCTCGGTGTCGGAGTCCTGGGGAACCGCGTCGAAGGTCGCGGCGACCTCGAGCCCGCCGTCCTCGACGCCCGTGACGACGCGATCGATCAGCCCGGTCTCCCGGATCACGGCGTCGGTCACGATCAGCGGCCGGGCGGCGTTCTCCTTCGCGAACTCGAAGCCCGTGCTGTCGATCAGGTCCTCGCCCGCGATCACCCGGGTCGGGGCCGCGAACTGATAGAACGCCTTGAAGCCCGCCATCTGGCGGGCGCCAGCCTCGATCAAGACATCACTCCGGCGGCTGCTCCGCTATCGCGTCCGCTGCCGCCGGGTATTGCGCCAACCACCGCCACACCGTCGGCCGCCTGATCAGACGTTGACGAGGTCGTCGCGGCCCTGCTCCTCGAGCTGGGCCTTGTAGCGCGGGAAGACCGGCTTGGTCAGCGGCACCAGCTTGAGGATCTTCGCCACCGGGCCCTTGGCCTTGATCTGGCCGCGCGCCATCGCGACCGTGACGTTGACCTTGCCGAGCCAGAAGCGGTGCGCGGTGTCGGCCTCCATCGTCATCGTGACGTCGGGCTCGAGCTCGGACTCGCCGAAGTCCACATCACCGGGCTCGCCCTCCTGGAGTCGCACGGTGATCGTCGAGTCGGGGTCGCTGTAGTCATAGCGGACGATCACGTTCGCCTTGCGGAACTTGGGCGCCAGCTCCTCGTCGTCGGCGAGGTCCACGAACAGCTTTCCGATCGTGTCGTAGACCTCCTGGGCGTCGTTGAAGTAGGCCAAAACTCTCTCCTCCTGCGTGGGTGACATCAACGGGCGGTGAATCCGCGCGCGCCGGATGCCGAATCCTTCCAGAACGCGCTCGCGGGCGGGCGACGGCTGGCGATTGCGCTGCGGCAGTCGAAGCTGAAAGGATGCCGGGAGGCGTTCACAGGGAGCCATTGGGGGCCGGTTGAGAGGCAAGCTGCAGTTCACGGCCAGGATCGCCGCGATCGCGGCGCTGCTGCTTGCCGTCGTGGTGGTGGCGATCGTGCTGGCGCGCGGCGGGAACGGCGACTACGAGGTAACGGCCAAGTTCGCGAACGCCAGCCAGCTCGTCAGCGGCAACGAGGTGACCGTCGGCGGCGTTCCGACCGGCACCGTCGAGCGCATCGAACTGGGCGACGATGGTCAGGCGCTCGTCACCTTCGGCGTCTCCGATGCTCACGCCCCGCTCTTGGAGGGCACGACCGCGACGGTGCGATCGGTGTCGCTGGCCAGCGTCGCGGGGCGGCGCGTCGAGCTCACGCCACCCGTCGCGGATACGGGGAGCGAGATTCCCGACGGCGGTCTGATCGACCAGTCCCAGACGGTCTCCGAAGTCGATCTCGACGAGGTTCTCAACACCCTGGATCCGGGCGCGATCGCCGACCTCAAGCGCGTCATCGGGGGCCTCGAGACGAGCTACGACGGCGTCGCGCGGCGCGCCAACCGCGGCTTCGAGTACCTCAACCCGCTGCTGTCGTCGTCGCGGCGGGTCCTCGGCGAGCTCGGGCGTGACCGCGAGGCGCTCGAGCGCCTGCTCGTCGACGGCTCGCAGCTCTCCGGTGCGCTCGCCGAGCGCGCGCCCGACCTCTCGGCTCTCGTCGCCAACCTCGACCTCGCCGCGGGCGCGGTGGGGCGCCAGCGGGCGGCGCTGTCGGCGGCGGTCTCGAAGCTGCCCGGATTCCTGCGCACCTCGAACACGACCTTCGTCAACCTGCGCGCCGCGCTGGACGACCTCGACCCGCTGGTCGTCGCCACGCTTCCGGTCGCGCAGCGCCTGGGACCGTTCTTTCGCGAGTTTCGCTTCGCGGCCCACGACGCGGTCCCGACGATCCGCGACCTCGGGGCGATCGTGCGGCGCCGCGGGCGCAGCAACGACCTCGTCGAGCTGACGCGCTCCGCGGTGCCGCTGGCGGCCGCAGGGGTCGGCGACGGCAGCCCGGAATGTGGTTCCGACCCCACGGCCGACCTGGGATCGGCGGCCGACAACGAGTTCGGCCAAGGAGCGCTCGGCGAGGCGACCTGCGCGGTGCGCAACTCGCTGCCGGTGATCGCTCACCTGCGTCCCTACTCGCCCGAGCTCGTCGGCTGGTTCGACGACTTCTCGACCTCGGGCGCGATCGACGCAAACGGCGGCATCGCGCGTATCGCCGGGACGTTCAACGCATTTACGGCGAGCGCGACGAACGGCCTCCCGGACCTGCTCTCGCCGGTCGATCCCGATGACCTGCTCGGCGGCGCCGGGCCCTTGATCGACGTCGGCAACAACAGCCGCTGCCCCGGAACCAACGAGCGCGACCCGGGCGACGGCTCGATCCCGTTCACCGATGGCGGAACGCTTGACTGCGATCCCTCCCAAACCGCGGTGGGCCCGTGAGGCGCCTCGCACTGATCGCGGCCGTGATCGCCACCGTCGTCGGCATCCTGACCACGGCGGGGGCGCCGGCCGACGACTCGCACGGCTACCGGATCGAGGTCTTTGACGCCTTCGGCATCGTCGAGGGCTCGGAGGTCCGCGTCTCGGGAGTCACGACGGGAACCGTCAGCTCGATCGAGGTCACGGCCGAGAAACGGGCCCTGCTGACGGTCGAGCTGGCCGGCCCGGCCGGCGTTTTGGGCGACCGCACAGGTTGCTCGACCGAGCCCCAATCCCTGATCGCCGAGTACTACATCGACTGCGAGCCGCGCGGTGCGCCACTGCCCGACGGAGGCACGATTCCCGCTGAGCGCGTCGAGCAGACCGTCCAGCTCGATGTCGCCACGAGCGCGCTGCGGGCGCCGTTTCGCGAGCGCCTGGCGCTGATCATCAACGAGCTCGGGACCGGGCTCGCCGGCAATCCCGACGACCTCAACACCGCGATCGGGCTGGGCTTTCCGGCGCTGACCGAGCTCGAGCGGGTGACCGAGATCCTGGCGCGCCAGCATCGCGCGATCGGTCGCATGAACGTGGGCGCCGACCGGTTGCTTGCGAAGCTGGCCGAACGTCGTGGCGACGTCGTCTCTACGATCGCCGAGGCGCGCGACACCGCCGCCGTCGCAGCCGGGCGACGTGGCGACGTGGCGCGCGGTTTCGATCAGCTCGACGACTTCCTCGTCGAGCTGAGGCCGACGCTCGCCGAGCTCGGTGAGACGGCGCGCGCCGGGACCCCGCTACTCGCGGACCTGAGGACCGCGGCGCCCGGGCTCGACCGTCTCGCTGCGCTGCTGCCCGGGTTCGCCGCCGGCGCCGAGCGTGCCGTGGTGGCGCTGGGCAAGGCGGCGGTGCCGGGCCGTAAGGCACTGCGCCGCGGGCGCGATGAGATCCGCCTGCTCAAGAAGGCGGGGCGCAGCGCACCGCCCGTGGCCGAGATCCTCGCCGACCTGCTGCGCGACCTCGACGATCCCGGCCGCATCGTCGAGATCGACCAGCGCGCGGCGCGCACATGCGACGACCCGACGCGGCCGTGCTACTCGACCGGGCGCGCGGGGCCCACCGGCTACACCGGACTCGAGGGGCTGCTCAACTACACCTACTACCAGGCCGGGGCGCTCAACCAGTTCGACGCGGTCGGCCACATCCTGCAGTTCAACGTCTACGACGCGGGTGCGAGCCCGTGTGGCAGCTTCAACGCGGGCCCGACGGTTCCGGCGCGCGGCGGCGGTGAGACGACCAGCCTGCTCGACGCCGACCCGTGCGTCTCCTGGGTCGGCCCCAACCAGCCGGGGATAAACCAGGACCTCGGGCTGCCGCCCTATGACGACTCGGCGTGCCCGAACGGCTCAACCCATCCCGAGATCTGCGACCCCGGCGTCTCGACCGAGTCGGCCACAACGGCCCAGGCTCCCGGCACGGCTGCCGTGCCGGGATACGAGCTACCGCTCCCCGGCGAACCACCGGCGCCAGGGCCCGCGGGCCCCGACGCAGAGGAGGCCGGTCCGGCGACCGGCACCCCCGATGGCCCGGCGCCGCCCGCGCTCGACGATCTCCTCGACCTGCCGGGCCTCGAGGGCCTCGGGACCGACGGCGCGCCCGGGCTCGGCTCCAGCGCGGGCAACGAGTCGTCCGGCGACCCAAAGGCTGCCCGTGACCTCCTCGACTTCCTTTTCGCGAGCTGATGCGCCCCCGCCCCTCACTCGCCGCCTCTCCGACGCTCGTTGGATCGATCACCACGCTGATCGCGGTCCTCGTGATCTTTCTCGCCTACAACGCCAACAACGGGCTCCCCTTCGTGCCCACCTACCGGGTCTCGGTCGAAATACCGGACGCCGCGCGCCTGGGCCGCAACGCCGAGGTGCGGATCGGCGGCGTACGCGTCGGGGTCGTGGAGTCGATCGAGGCCGTCGAGCAAACCCCGGCGGCGACCAACGAGGTCGCTCCAACCGCGGCGCGGCTCGACCTCAAGCTCGAAAGGAGTGTCGAGCCGCTTCCCCAGGATTCGATCTTCCGCGTCCGCTACCGCAGCGCGTTCGGGCTCAAGTACCTCGAGATCGTGCGCGGGACCGGAGTCCCTGCTCCGGCCGGATTTAACTTCGTCGGCACCGACGACGGCGGGATCTGCAAGCTGCCAAGCGCCGAAACGTCCACGTCGCAGAGGCAGGTCTCCGCCGCAGCCGAACGGCCCGAGTCGGCGGGCAACGGCTGCTTTGTCCCGCAGACCGAGTTCGACGAGATCGGCAACACGCTCGATGCCCGCACGCGCACCAACGCGCGCGAGGCGCTCGTCGGCTTCGGCGACGCGCTGGCGGGACGCGGAGCCTCGCTCAACGTCGCGATCGCCGAGCTGCGGCCCCTGTTTTCGAACCTGCGCCCGGTCGCGGCGACCCTGGCGGCGCCCGCCACACGGCTCGAGCGCTTCATCGTCGCGCTGTCGCGCACGGCGACGACGCTCGGCGGCGTCTCCGAGCAGGCGGCGGACCTGTTCACGAACGCCGCCGCGACGTTCGAGGCGCTGTCGCGCGATCCCGAGGCGCTCGGCGAGACGATCTCCGCGGCGGTACCGCTGCTCGAGTTCGGCGTCGGCGCGTTGCCGCGCCAGCGGGCCCTGCTCGCCGACTCCGCCGAGCTTCTGCGCCGACTCGGGCCGGGGGTGGGTCAGCTGCCGGCGACGCTACCCGTGCTCAACGATGCGATCGAGATCGGGACGCCGCTGCTGCGCCGCACTCCCCGCGCGGCGCGTGACCTGCGCGCCGTTTTCGCCGAGCTGCTGCGCGCCGTCGAGCAGCCGTCCACCGCGCTCGTGCTGCGCCGCCTGCGCGAGACGCTCGACAACGCCCTGCCGCTCGCCGCGCACGTCGTTCCAGCGCAGACGGTCTGCAACTACTGGAACTACTGGTTCACGTTCGTGCCCGAGCACCTCTCGGAGCGCAGCACAGTCGGCTTCACGCAGCGAAACGTCTTCGTGCAGGTACCGCCGGGGCCGGGCCAGCCGCTGGCCGTCGGACCGGTGGTCGTCGACTTCCCCAGCACTGCGCGGACGCCGCTGGGCGGTTACTCGGGCGAGGCCTCCGACGGACTCGCGGGCCAGCTCGATCCCCAGCCGGGAATCTTTCGGCCGCGCGAGCTGCCGATCGGCCACGCTCCGATCAACGCTCCCCACGGCCAGCTCACGCCGGGCTTTCCCGACTGCCTCGTCGGCCAGCAGGGCTACCCGCTCGGGCGCTTGGCGCTGCCCGGCCAGCGGCCCGCCGACCCGCAGATCGGCGTCGGGGACTATCCCGGCTCGCTCGGGCCGACGACGCTGTTCTTCAATGACCAGGGACTGCGCGAGGTCCGTGACACGCGCGTAGGCTCGCGCTCCCCGACGACCTGGGGGATCGGCGGATGAGGCCGAGCACGCGGCGCGCGCTGCCGAACTGGGCCCTGGGCCTGATCGCGGTCGTCGTCACCGCGGTCGCGCTCGTGCTCGGGTTCACCCGCGAGCTGCCGTGGAGCGGCGGCTACGAGATCAGGGCCGTCTTCAACGACGTCCAGGGACTGACCCCCAAGACGCCGGTGCGGATCGCCGGCATCGAGGTCGGACGCGTCACCGAGGTCGAGTCGCTCGCAACGGCGGGGACGCCCGAGACCCAGGAGGGCGGTGTGCCCGGGGCAAGCCCGACGGCCGTCGTCGTGACGATGCAGATCGAGGACGAGGGACGACCGATCCGTACCGACGCGACGCTTTCGCTGCGGCCGCGGCTGTTTTTAGAGGGCAACTACTTCATCGACCTGCGGCCCGGAAGCCCGGGCGCCGCGGAGGCCGCCGGCGGCCACCTGATCCCGGCGACGAACACAAGCTCACCGGTGCAGCTCGACCAGGTGCTCACGACGCTGCAGTCCGACGTGCGCCAGGACCTGCGGACGCTGCTCGACGAGCTCGGCGGAGCCCTGACGCGCCACGGTGGCGCCGAGGGGCTGCGGACGCTGTACCGGACCTCGCCCGGTGCCTTCAGATCCAGCGCCCGGGTCTCCGATGCCCTGCTCGGGACCGAGCCGCACGACCTCTCGGGCGTGATCCGCAACCTCGACCGCTTCATCGCCGCACTCGATCGCCGCGAGCCTCAACTTCAGGACCTGGTGACCAACGCGCGCATCGTCACCGGTGCGGTCGCCAGCGAGGCCGCGGCCCTCGAGCAGGCGATCGCCGAGCTGCCGGCGACGATCGACGCCGCGGGACCGGTGCTGACGGGCCTCAATGAATCCTTTCCACAGGTCCGGGCGTTCGCCCGCGAGGCTCTGCCGGGCGTCTCGTCGCTACCGCCGGCGATCGACGCCTCGACACCGCTGCTCGCGCAGCTGCGCGGACTGCTGTCGCAGCGCGAGCTGCGCGGAGCCGCACGCGATCTGCGTCCGACGATCCCCTGGCTCGCCCGTCTGACGCGCGACAGCGTTCCCCTCCTGCGCCAGGTGCGCGGGTTGGCGTCGTGCTTTAGCGAGGTCGTCATCCCGTGGGCGAACATGACCGTGCCCGACCCCGAGACGCCGGCCACGGGGCGGCTGTTCGAGGAGCTCGGCTACGGTCTCGTCGGGATCGCCGGGGAGAGCCGCTCCGGCGACGCCAATGGGCCATATGCCCGCGTGCTCGGCGGCAGCGGGACGAACATCGCCGCCTTTCCCCCGTTCGGCGGCGAGTCCGAGCAGATCGTGGGGATCGCTCCCGACCTGCTCGGCGCGCGGCCGACGATCCCCTCGTCGGCAAAGACGCCGTTTCGCCCCGACGTCGCGTGCGAGACAAACATGCCGCCGAACCTCGACTCGGGATCCGCGGGGCCGCCACCCGAGCTGACGCCGGCGAGCGTCCCCGACGCCGAGCAGCAGCCCGCGATGCTCGACGAGCTGCAGTCCCTGGCGGGGCGCTTCGAGCAGATCAACGCCGGCGACGCCACCGCGGCGCAGACCGAGGACGCGCTCGATGACCTCAACGGCGTGCTCGCCGAGGCATACGGCTGGGAGCAGTTGATGGAGGTGGGGTCGCCGTGAGCCGCGCGATCCGGACCTACGGGCGCGAGCTCGTCGCGATCGTCGCGCTGATCGCGGTCGCCGCGGCGACCAGCCTCTACATCGTCCAGCAGCAGCGGCTGCGGATCCCGGTGCTCGAGGAGCGCCCATTCGAGCTTCGAGCCGAGCTCGAGACCGCTCAGGCCGTCGTCCCGGGACAGGGCCAGACGATCCGCGTCGCGGGAGTGCGCATCGGCGACGTCTCCGACGTCGAACTCGAGGACGGGTCCGCGGTCGTGACCTTCGCGATCGACCGCGACTACCTGCCGATCTACCGCGACGCCACCCTGCTGATGCGCCCACAGACGGGCCTCAAGGACATGTTCTTCGCGCTCGACCCGGGGACGAGCGCGGCCGGTGAGTTCGACGAGGGCGACACGATCTCGCTCGCCAACACCGCCCCCGACGTCAATCTCGACGAGGTCCTGTCGTCGCTCGATGCTGACACGCGCTCCTACCTTCGCCTCGTCGTCGTCGGCCTCGGCAAGGGCACGCAAGGCCGTGGCGCGCAGCTCGGCAAGCTGCTCGGCAGCGTCGGGCCGATCAACCGCGACCTCGAGCGCCTCAACTCGACGCTCGCCGCCCGCGACGACGAGCTCGCGCGGCTGATCCACAACCTGAACGTGCTGACCGGTGAGGTCGGGCGCCGCGACGACGACGTCGCCGAGCTCGTGGACGCCTCGAACTCGGCGCTCGGCGCGATCGCCGAGCAGGCGCCGGACGTCGAGCGCCTCGTCGCCGTGCTGCCCGGCACGCTCGGCACGGCGCGCCGGGCGCTCGGCGACGCGGCGCCGTTCGCAGCCCAGCTCGGCCCCACCCTCGAGGACCTGAGGCCGCTCGCGGGGCGCCTCGACGAGGTCGCCGACGCGACCCTCGGACTCGCCGAGACGGCGACCCCGGTGATCCGCGACCGGCTGCGCCCGCTCGTGCGCTCGGCGCGCCCGGTGATTCCGAGCCTGAGGCTGGCGGCGCGGCGCTTCGCGAAGGCGACGCCGCCGCTCACAGTCGTCGCCGGCAAGGTCAACACGCTCGCCAACATGGCGGCGTACAACCCGCGCGGCGCCGAATCGCCGGGCGCCGAGGGGCGCGACGAGGGCTACCTCTACTGGGCCGGCTGGTTCACGCACAGCGGAGTCAGCGTGTTCAGCGGCCAGGACGCGCACGGCCCCTACCGGCGTATCTATCTGACCGGGGGTTGTCAGCAGCTGCGCGGCCTCGTCGAGACGAGCCCACTGGGGCCGGTGTTCGG
>Ga0136620_10000918_pt1 | contig 13621 bp, 13 predicted proteins | sample AntDrymUQ4162106_2_FD_104806 | JGI IMG/M metagenome (GOLD analysis project Ga0136620, IMG submission 104806) | Polar desert sand microbial communities from Dry Valleys, Antarctica - metaG UQ416 (21.06) | ecosystem: Environmental > Terrestrial > Soil > Desert | place: Antarctica: Dry Valley... | reverse complement strand
TTCCTCCGGGGCCGCGGGGGGCCGGCGGGAGCGAATAGAGGGGTTGGTCACATTGGGGGGCCCACCCTTTACACCTTGGGCGGGGGCGGGCGGGGGGGGGGGGCGGCTAGCGGCGCGGAACCGTCATGTCGAACCAGCGCTTGCTGGCGCGGGAGGCGTCCGCGGCCAGGTGCAGGTGCTTGGTCTCGGTGTACTCGAGGAGACCGGCCCAGCCGTGCTCGCGGCCGAGGCCCGACTGCTTGAAGCCACCGAAGGGGTAGCGAGGGTTGAGCAGGTTGTACTCGTTGACCCACACGGTCCCGGCCTGCAGCCGCTCGGCCACTCGCAGCGCCCTGGCCGGCGAGCCCCACACGCCGGCGGCGAGGCCGTAGGGCGTGCCGTTGGCGATGCGCACGGCGTCGTCTTCGTCGTCGTAGCGCAGCACCGACAGGACCGGGCCGAAGATCTCCTCCTGCGCGATAGTCATGTCCGGGGTCACGTCGGTGAACACCGTCGGGGCCACGAAGTAGCCGGCGTCCAGCCCGCCTTCGGTCAGACGCTGGCCGCCGGCGCGAAGGGTCGCGCCCTCCTTCTGGCCCAGCTCGATGTAACCGAGCACCGTGTCGAGCTGCTGCTGGCTGACCAGCGGACCCATGGTCGACGCCTTGTCGGCGGCCGGGCCAACACGGATCACCGACAGGCGTTCGAGCAGGCGCTCGACGAACTCGTCGTGCAGCGCGTCGGGCAGCAGCAGGCGGCTGCCGGCGGTGCACTGCTGACCGGAGTGGAAGAACGCGCCGTACGCGGCCCCGTCGATCGCCAGCTCGAGGTCGGCGTCGTCGAGCACCACCTGGGCGTTCTTGCCGCCGAGCTCCAGCGTCACCTTCTTCAGCGTCGGGCTCGCGGCGGCCATGATCTGGCGTCCGACGTCGGTGGAGCCGGTGAACGACACCTTGTCGACGCCGGGGTTGGTGACCAGTTCCTCGCCGGTGCCTGGGCCGGGTCCCGAGATGATGTTGACGACGCCGTCGGGGACGCCAGCCTCGGCCAGGATCTCGGCCAGTTTGGTGGCCGTGCAGGGCGTCTCCGGCGCCGACTTGAGCACGATCGTGCAGCCCGCGGCCAGCGCGGCCGAGATCTTCCAGGCGGCCATCTGCAGCGGGAAGTTCCACGGGACGATGGCGCCCACGACCCCGACGGGCTCGTGACGCAGCACATTCGCCGAAGGCGTGGGAAACACTGACAGCGGCAACGTCTCGGGCTGATCGATCTGCGCCGCCAGCTCGGCCATGGTCTTGAACCACAGGATGGTGTTGCCGACGTCGACGCCCTTGGCCTTGGCGACGGTCGACCCGGCGTCGCGGGTCTCCAGCGCGGCCAGCTCGACGGCACGGTCCTTGAGTTCCTTGGCGACCGCGGCCAGCACCTTCGCGCGGTCGCTGCCGCGCCGCTGTGACCAGCGACCGTCGTCGAAGGCGGCCCGCGCGGCGTCGATGGCCCGCGCGGCATCCTCCGCTCCGGCTTTGGCGGCCGTGCCGATGGGCTCACCCGTTGACGGATCCAGCGTGGAGAACGTCTCGCCGGAGGCGGCCTCGCAGAACTGGCCGTCGATGAACAGCTGGAAGTCGGACATCACGTCTCCTGGATTCGAGTCAAGGTTTGATCACTTCGAACGGGTTACGGCAGGCGTTGCAGTAGCTCGACGAGCGGCACGGGGTCGGTCCGAAGGGGCTGTCGGCGACGGTGTCGCGCGAGCCGCACAGAGGGCACACCACGCCCTGCGTCTCGCCAGGTTGACCCAGCCCGGGCCTGCGGCCGATCTGCAGCAGCGTCTGACCGGAGCCGGGTGGCGCGATGCCGAACTCGGCGAGCTTGCGCCGGCCCGGCGGGGTGATCCGCTCCGGTTCCCATACCACCGTGTTGACGAAGCGGACCTCGACGGAGCCAACGCCGTCCATCGCCTTGATGGCCCGCGCGGTCTCCTCGCGGATCACCGCCGTGGCGGGACAGCCGGAGTAGGTGGGGACCAGGTCGACCTCGACGCGGTCGCCGTGTACCCGGACATCCGTGACCATGCCGAGCTCGGCCACACTGACCGGTGGCATCTCGGGATCGGGCACCGTGTCGAGGACGGCCCGCACGTCGTCGCTGGTCACGCTGGTCGCAGCGCTCACCACCGCACTCCCGGGTAGGCGCGGTAGGTGCCGGTCATCTCTTCCCACACCGCGTCGAAGTCGGAGGAGTGGCGGCCCAGCCGCCCGCCATAGCCGCCGTCGCCTGACCCGGACGGTGCCCTGGCGCCATCGCGCGCCACCAGCTCGCCTGACGCCGTGGCCAGGAACTCCCCCCCGCCGTGATGCGGGTCGCCGCCGAGGACGTGGTCCATCCCCACTGCCTCAAGGTCGGCGGTGACCGCCTCCAGCCACCGCTGCTGTTGGGTGGCATGGTCGTCGGGCAGCACGCCGTCTGCGACCAGCTCGGCTTCGCCGGGCAGCGGTTCGAACAGCCCCGGTGCCTCTACTAACGCCGCGACCAGCCCGTCGGCCAGGTGGATGCGGGCGTCCAGCGGCCCGTTGGCGAGGCGGTCCAACCAGGTGCGGGCGTGCAGCAGGTGGTAACGCTCCTCGCGCCGCAGCGCGCCGGTGGCATCAGCCGCCGCCTGCCACGACGAGCCGGCCAGCGTGGTCAGCCGCACGTCCTCGGCGACGTCGTACAGGTAGTGACGGGCCAGCGAGTACCCCCAGTCGCCGTTGGGTCGCTCGACCAGGACCGCGTTGCGGTAGCCGTTCGGCTCCCGGCCGAGGCCAAGCGCATCAGCGTGGTCACCGCCAGCCGGGGCGCGCGTGGCCAGGTCGCGAACCCCCTGCTCGCCGGCGACCTCGGCGGCCAGCCGGTACCACACGACGGCGTGGCCGATCTCGTCCTGCGAGATCGACGAGAAGGCGAGGTCTTCCTCGATGTGAGGCGCGACGCCGGTCCAGTGCGAGTGACGATGGCCGATAATGAGCTCGTCGTCGGCGAGGGCAAGCAGTAGTTCCACGCGGGGGTCAATCACCCGCCGCCACCTTCTACGGCTTCGGCTCCACTACCGGCGGCTCCACTTCCGGCGGCTTCGCTTCCGGCGGCTTCGCTTCCGGCGGCGCCGTCCCGCCGGCGGTGGCTCGGGTTGAGCGCGCGCTTGTCCACCGGGCGAGGACGGTCGACGACGGCGCCAGCCTCCTGCGCCCGCGTTGCCGCCGCGCGCCGCTTGTCGCCCATGCCGGTGTAACCGGATTGCAGCTTGTAGCTCTTGTCGGTGGCGAAGGCCAGCAGGTCAGGGCGCCCGAAGATGTGCATGTCGGCGAGGCGTACCACCGCGAAGTCGACGCCCTCGCCGTGGCGGAAGAACGCCTCCTTTGCCAGCAGCAGCGCCATCTCGTCATCGGGAGCATGCACCGCCCCAACCGACGTCCACGGATCATCCACGGTCCGCTTCCCAAACACCTCCCACCGCTCCACTCCGCTCACCTCGCTCGGGTCGATGCCCCACCACAGGGAGAGGTCGGGACCCGTTCCAGGCGCAGCGTAAAAGGCTCTTTGCGAAGCCTGGGACGGGTCCCGACCGCACGGCTCACCCTCTGGCTAGGCCGCAAGACGCGGCTCGTCCATGGTCTCTCGCACCCAACCATGCGCCTCATGCATCCAACGCCGCCAAGCCAGGCGCGTCTCGGTCATCGGCCCGTTGCCCTTCACCACTTGCCAGAAGGTGTCCCAGTTCGGCTGGGTCCACCGCCATTCTCCGGCGACGTCGTCGAAGGCCAGCGCGGGGTCGGGCACGCTGATGCCCAGGTCCCACAGCTTGGGCACGTAGGTGTCGAAGAAGCGCTGGCGCAACTGCTCGTTGGTGCGGGTCTTGAGGCCCCACGCCAGCAGCACATCGCCCTCGGGTTTCGACGGGGGACCGAAGAACTGCATCACCGGCTCCCACCAGCGGTTGACCGCCTCTTGAAACATCTGGCGCTGCTCGTCGCTGCCCGCGCACAGCTCCAGCACCAGGTCCTCGCCGTGACGCTGGTGCAGGCTCTCCTCGGCGCAGATGCGCCGCAGGACGCGGACGTAGGGCGCGTAAGACGACTCCAGCAACGCCTTCTGCGTCACCAGCGCCGCGCCGTCGATGAGAAAACCGATGACCCCGACGTCACCCCAGGTGTAGGTGGGGTAGTGAAAGACGTTGTGGAACTTCGTCCGGCCGGCGATCAGGTCGGCGATCATCGCCTCGCGGGACTTGCCGAGATCCTCGGCGACCCGGTAGAGCATGTGCCCGTGGCCGACCTCGTCCTGCACCTTGGCGGTCAGCGACAGCTTGCGTCGCAGCGATGGGGCGCGGGCGATCCACTCTCGCTCCGGCAGGGCGCCCATGATCTCGGAGTTGGCGTGCATCTCGATGAAGCGCAGCGCCGCTTGGCGGTACTCGTCAGGCATCCAATCCGACGCCTCGACCTTGCCGCCGGCTGCGATGTGGGCACGGAAATCGGCCGTCTTCGATTCGTAGCTCATGGCGTGCTCCTTGCGGGGATGGGATCGGATCGACGGATCTGCAGCGCGTCCAGGCCGCGGACGAACGGGCTGTCGTCGCCCGAGGCAGCGCCTGGGTCCGTGGTCGTTGGCAGCGGGGGACCGGTGGCCACCAGCTGGTCGTAGAACCGCCAGGCGCCGGCATCCACCGCCTCGTACAGGGTGCGGAAGACCTTGGCAGCCTCGTCGCCCAGCCAGTCCGCGGGCAGCAGCGCCGCAGGCAAGCCTGGGTCCAGGAACAGAAACGAGCGCCAGTGATGCACCAGCTGGATGCGCGTGGTGAATGCGACGCGCGGCTCGTCGCCGGCCCCGGCGTCGCGCCACCGGTCGATGAACGCGGCGTGAGCTTGGCGCAGCTCGACGAGATCCCAGGCGGCGGCCACGATGCGCTGGTCGGCATCCGTCCTTGCAGTGGAGGCCTGCCCGTCGGCGGACTCGCCGACGAAGCCGACCGTGGTGGCGGCACCCGGGTGGCCGTCGAGCAGGCGCTCCAGCCGCCGGCCGTGCGGGTGCGGGCTGGCCCAGACGCCAGCCGACAGCTGACCGAAGCCCATCCACGTCAAGGCCCGGGACAGCTGCGCGTCGCGACCCGCTGGCAAGCCGATCAGCAGGCGCCAGCGTCCGTCCCATTCGGCGGCACGCAAGCGGTAGATGCGTGTGGCAGCTTCCTCCAGGCGGTCCACGCCTTGAGGCGTAAGCCGGTAGGCGGCATAACGTCCAACCTTGCGGGGGGCCACCCAGCCCTCGGCTGCCATACGGTGCAGGGCGGTCCGCGTCGCCTCCGCGGAGAAGCCAAGGGCGCTCATGCACCCTGTCAGCGTGCTCAGCCAGGCGTCGCCACCGGCGGGCCGGACGACGTCGCCGAACAGCGTAAACAAGGCGGAACGGGCGCGCATGGCGGGTGGCAGCCGATCATCGTGTTACGGATGTTGCCAGGACTGCCACCATTGTGTAACACGTTGGAGGACAGGTCAACCGTCCATGGGCCAGCACTCATGGAGCCCGCAGCAGTCATTCCATGCGGGTGGTGCGCTCACTTTCGGCACGGCGGCGCTCTTCATCCGATAGCGGCGTAGCGGCGCGCGCTCCGGCGTGGGTATCGGCGGGCGTGGTGCCAGCGGGAGCGGACGAGGCGGCCTGCGAGCCGGTCGACGCGCTGGAGGAGTCGCCGATGGCCATCTGCTGATCTCGCTCGTCCGTGGCGTCACCGAGCACGTAGCTCACGCCCGCGACGTTGGCCAAGGAGCGTCGGGCTCCGAGAAACGCCTCCTGCATCCTGCCGATGTCACCGCCGTAGTTGCCCTCGACCACCGTGCGGACCTGGCCGGCATCCTGTGGGTAGTCGACGCTGAACAGCCGCAGCGCCTTGTCGCGGTCCTCGGCCACGGGGTAGCCACGAGCTCGCAGCACCTCGGTCATGACACGCTGGGTGGACAGCATCACGTCGTCGGGGTCCTCGACGAAGCGGTACTGCAGTGACGCCATGTGCCGGCGCACGAGGTCACGGTCTGCCTCGTTGAGGTCGTGGAGCGCAAGCTCGGAATGCAACGCCTCGCGTTCCTGCAGGTCTTTGACCGCGGCGCGCTTGCTCCCCCGTTCGCGAACGGTGCGGTCGTACTCCTCGCCGTAACGGCTGCGCAGCTCCTCGCGCTGCTTGCGCTTGCGGGCCGACACGATCAGCAGGATGGCCACCAAGACCACGAGCACGACGATGCCGATAATGATCAGCTGCTGGGTATCCATGGATGCTCCCTCCCGGGACCGGCCGCAGAGCACAGTGTGCTACCGCTCTTGGGATGCCCCCTGCGGCGCGCCTTCACACGCGCACACGCGGCAGCCGGCCGCTGGGCCAGGCCGATAGCATCGATGACGATGAGCCAGCGACCCAACGCTGCCCAGGTCGGCGCGCGGCGGTGATCCGTCGCGCACCGGCGCGTCGGGTGCCGGCGCGTCGGGTGGCGGCGCATCGGGTGGCGGCGCATCGGATGCTGGCGGTCGGCTTGGTGGCCGCCGCGCTTGCGGGTTGCGGAACCGCCGGCACCGGGCAAGGCGTCGCCGGCATCACACCCCGTAACGGTCGCTCGGGGCTGAGCCTGTCGGGCACGGTGGACGGACGCCAGATCGCGATCAACGACGGTGCGCCGCGGATGCGGGTCGACGACTGCGATCCGAACCAGGGGCCCGACACCGACCTGTGCTTCTTCTCCCGCGACATCGACGGCGGCTTCTTCGGCCTGATCGTGGAAAACCCCGACGCGCTAGCCGCTGGACAGGCGCTGCCCGTGGCCGCCGAGCCGTGCGCCCCACAGGCCTGCGACGAGCTCAGCGAGGTCGCGGTGGTCGAGGTGCAGCTGGGCGTCGGCACCCCACGGGTCCGCGCCGAAGGCGGGCAGCTGCGGATGACCACGGTCGAGCCCCGCCGCCGCTATGCGGGCTCGCTCACCTTAGAGCTGCCCAACGGCCGCCTGGCGGGCACCTTCGACGTGGTGCCGCGACCCAGGGAGTAACCTGCTGCGCCGCCCGGCCCGTCCTGCGACCAGCGTTAGGAGCCGCGATGCCGATTCGCGTCGTCCTGGCCGAGGACAGCTACATCGTCCGGGAGGGTGTTCGGCTGCTGTTCTCCACGGAGCCGGAGTTGGAGCTGGTGGCGGTCTGCGAAGACCTCGACTCGCTGATGGCCGCCGTCGAAGCGCACCGTCCCGACGTGGTGCTCACCGACATCCGCATGCCTCCGAGCGGGACCGACGAGGGGATCCAGGCCGCCAGGCGCCTGCGCACCACCAGCCCGGAGACCGGTGTGGTCGTTCTCAGCCAGTACGTGGACCCTTCCTATGCCCTGGCACTGTTCGGAGACGGCTCCGAGCGCCGCGCCTACCTGTTGAAGGAGCGCGTCGGCAACGTCGAACAGCTGCTCGCCGCGGTGCGCGAGGTCGCGGCCGGCGGGTCGGTGATCGACCCGAAGGTCGTCGAGGCGCTGGTGGCCGCCCGCTCCGCCTCGGCCAGCTCGCGCCTGGATCAGCTGACCCCGAGGGAGCGCGAAGTGCTCAGCGAGATGGCGCAGGGCAAGAACAACGCGGCCATCGCTGGGGCGCTGTTCCTGACCGAGCGCGCCGTGGAGAAGCACACGAACTCGATCTTTTCCAAGCTGGGGCTGTCCGAGGAGCGCAACACCAACCGGCGGGTCCGCGCGGTGCTGCTGTACCTCGCTGAGCAGGCATGACCGAGCGCGAGCCGGGTGCGCTACCGCCTCTGGCTACCTGAGCGCGAAGTGGTGCCACCACACCCCCAAGTCGCCTGCTGGCCTGTCGGCGGAGACAACGGCAACAGGCCAACATGGAGACATGCAAGAAGCCACAGCCAGCGTCCTCATCGTCGACGACCAGGCCCCGTTCCGGTCGGCGGCGCGGATGGTCGTGCAGCTGAGTGACGGCTTCGAGGTTGTCGGCGAGGCCGAGACCGGCGAGTCCGCGGTTCAGCTGGCCGCCGAGCTGGCTCCAGACCTGGTGCTGATGGACGTCAACCTGCCTGGCATCGACGGGCTGGAGGCGACGCGTCAGATTCTGGCGGCGTCGGTACGGCGGCCGGTGATTGTCGTGCTGTCGACCTACGAAGCCGACGAGTACGCCCCCCGCGCCGCTGGCGCGGGCGCGGCGGCGTTCATCCCCAAGTCCGAGTTCGACCCGGACAGTCTCGAAGAGGCGTGGCGGACGGCGAAAGCGGCGGCGGGCGCCTGATGACGCGCAGTCGTCGCGGGCCGGCGTTCTACAGCTGATCGGCGGCAATGGGCAGCCGGCCGTGGACGGTGGTGCCGTTGCCGGGTGACGATCGCACCGACACCGTCCCGCCGAGCGCGTCGACCCGGTCGGTCATGTTGGTCAGGCCCGCGCCCATCGGTGTCGATTCCGGATCGAACCCGTCGCCGTTGTCGCTGACGGTGAACGACAGATCGGTGGCGGAGGCCTCGAGGCGGATGCGGACTGCGGTGGCGTTGGCGTACTTGGCGATGTTCTGCAGCGCCTCCAGGCAGCAGAAGTACACGGCGGCCTCGACGTCCTGACCGTAGCGGTCGATCCGCTCGGCATCGACAGTCACGGGCAGGACCGCCTTTCGCGCCTGGGCCACGAGGGCGGCGGGCAGGCCCTCTGCCGCCAGCAGCGGCGGGTAGATCCCCCTGGCCAGGTCGCGCAAGGTGTCGATGGCGTCGTCGGTGTCGGCACCAAGCTGGCGCAGCAGGTCGTCGATGGGCTTGCCCTTGGCGATCATGCGCTCGGCCAGACCCAGCCGGACCTTGAGGGCGACGAGCTGCTGCTGGGCCCCGTCGTGCAGGTTGCGCTCCAGACGACGGCGCGCCTCGTCCTGGGCGGCGACCATCCGCTGTCGCGACGCGCGTAGCTCCTCGACCCGGTCGAGCAGCTCGGCGGTCAGCCGGACGTTGCGCAGCACCAGACCGGCATGGCCGGCGAGGTCGGCCAGGAGCTTGGACTCGACCGGGTTGAGCGTCTCCGAGCCGGGCTTGGTCACCGTCAACGCGCCCAGCAGCTCGCCTTGGTGGCGTACCGGCGCGCAGCCGGTCACGGGCCCCAGCGGCGGGAGCTCCTGGCCCGCCAACGGGCGGGCCTCCGGGGGCTCGCCGTCCTCAGGCCACGACGCGGCCGGACGCAGCTCACCGGCCAGGACGAGCCATACATCGGCCCGGCGAGCGCCGGTGCCCTCGGCCAGAAGCCGCGCCATGCGTGCCAGCCGCTCCTCGGTGACCAGCTCGTCGGCCATCCGCTCGGACAGCGAGGCCAGCACCTCGTAGGGCGTGGCCCGCCGGCCGTAGACCAGGCGGTTTGCCACGCTCTGCACCCGGGCGCGTACCGGCTCGAAGGCGACCGCGACCAGCCCGGTGGCGATGATCGACAACCACACGTTGTTGCCCTGCGTTCCGATCGCCCGGCCCACGACGACGACGACGCCGACGTAGACGACGGTGACGAACCCTGCCAGCGCGCCGTACACCAGCGCGCGGTTGAGGATCCGTTCGATGTTCCACAGCCGGAAGCGCAGGAGGCCGATGAACAACGCGACCGGGATGACGCCGAACACGGGTTGGAACACCCGGAACAGCGCCACCGGGATGACCTCGATCGACCGGCCCTGGAAGTCGGCGAACGCCGAGGAGTTGATGCCCCGGGTGAGCACGAACAGCCCGATCACCAGCGCGGGGACCAGCGCCCAGAACAGCAACCGGGACTGTTGGCGTTCCGTGCCGCCGGTGGCGCGCCAGAAGCGGTAGGCCTGCGCCGCCACCCCGACGGCCGGGGTGAGCAGTCCGAAGACCATGATGAGGGCCACGGTTCGCGAGGTGTCGCGGATGTTCAGGGCGAGCGCCATCACCACGGCGATGGTCGGCACGTACAGCAGCGCGAGGACGGGCGGCGACCAGCGGGGCACCAGCCGTCCGTCGGGGAACAGCAGCAGGGCGAGCACGTACGAGCTGGCGGCAACGAGCTGGAAGACGCCGTGCGCCCATGCGTCCAGCGCTGTCGGCGGCGCCAGCGCCTCGTAGACCCCGTAGGCCTGAAGGTTGAATACCGCGGCGGTACCGGTCATCCCGACGACGAGCAGCCGCGCCGCGAGGTCACGCGGGCGCAGCCACAGCAGCAGCCCGGCCAGGGCCAGGTTGAACACACTGAAGGCGTAGTCGACGACCGCCAACGGCACGGTGCGGTGAGCCGCGTCGCCCATGGCCTCGCCGACCCGGCCGAGCAGCGTTGACCGCAGCCCCCACAGGTGGAAGGTCTCGTGCAGACCCCCCGACGTCCCTGCCACCGCCGCGGCGAGTCCCGCCACCAGCACCACGACGGCGTACCCCGCGTAAACGGCGAACGCCAACACGAACAGCCAGTCGCCCACCCTCAGTCGGGCAGCTCGGGGCCGGCTGCGCCCCTCCGCCGCGGGAACCGCTGCCGTCGCCTCCGGCGGCGCGGGGGCGACGGTCGGCGGGGCCTTCACCTAGCTGACCTCGACGGTGCCAACCATCTGGGGGTGGATGAGGCAGGCGTACGGATAGCTGCCCGGCTCGTCGAACCTCAGCCGGTACTTGGACCCGCTTTCCAACAGGCCCGACGACGTGAACGCGCCCTTCTCGAAGGTGCCCGCGTCGATGACCGACGGCTTGGGTGGTCCCGACTGCCCGCTGCCCCTGGGAGGTTTGGGCGGTTCCGGACTGTTGACCGGCTGGGTCGCGTCCTTGCTGAACACCACCGTGCCGTCGTCCTCGATCACGACCTGGGCGAAGTAGTCGGGCACCTCGAAGCTGACCGAGTGAAATCCGACGACGGTCCACTCCACCGGCTCACCAGCCTTGACCTCGACGATCTCGGGCACGAACTCGTTCAGCGAGGTGTGCGAGCCGGGGTCCTCAACGCCCCAGCCCGCCAGCGGCGGCGTGACCGTCTGACCGTAGATCTTGGCCTTGCCTGTCCGTGGTGCCTTTTCGTAGGCGTCGACCAGCGGTGTGGCGGCCTCCTCGATCTCACGCAGGGCCTGGCGCGACACCTCGTCTTGTGACGGGATCGGCTCGTCGTCGTCGACAACGGTGATCGTGCCCGCCTGGAACGGCCCGTGCACGTTGCAGTAGTAGTTGTAGACCCCCGGCTCGATGTCGTCGGCCAGCTCGACGGTGAACTCGTTGCCCTGCGGCCCCTCGTAGGGGATGAAGCCGCTGTTGTAGTAGGACTGGCGTCCGCTGAAGGCCGGCTGCTCCTGGTCGGCGTCGGCGCAGGGCTTGTCCGCCTTCTTCGGCGGTGCCCCGGTGTCGAGGAAGCACGGTTGGGCGCCGTTCTGATTGACGGTGAGCACGTCCCCCTCGCCCTCGCCCAGCGTCCAGGGCAGGGGAGCCATCGCCTCGTCGAACTTCTGGAGCACCTTCTTCGGAGGCTCCTCGGCGCTGTCGCCGTACTTCTCGATGAGCGGCAGGACCACCGACATCATCTCGTCGACCAGCGTCCCCATCGTCACGCTGTGCGGCTCGCCGGTCCACTCCTGGCGGAACAGCACCGAGTCACCGGGCCGCACCGTCACGTTGCTCGGGAAGTACAGCAGGAAGGAGCTGGCGACCTCGTCGTGGACGTAGTCGACCAGCACCTCCCGGCTCTGCGCCGCCGAGGCGTCCCCGGCGCATGCGGCCAGCGCCGCGGCCGCGACGGTCGCGAGCAAACACCACAGCAGACGTCGTCGCATGGTCATCCCCCTGTGGCCGCAAGCGGCCGGTTCACCGGCACGACGAGGTACGCCGCGACCGGACTCTGGCGCCCCTTGACCAGGCGCGGCTCCAATGCTTGCGCGGGCACCACCACCGTCAGGGCCCGGTACGTCGGCTCGCTGACCACGGTCTGGCCCGGCTCCGCCCATTGCTGGATGCGCTGCGACAGGTTGACAGTGTCGCCGACCAAGGAGTACTCCAGCCGCTCTTCGGAGCCGAGAAGTGCGGCGGCGACTTCCCCGGTGGACAGTCCGATGCCGAGGTCGAACGGCTCCAGCTGGTCGGCGGTCCAGCGATGGTTCACCCGGTCCTGCGCGGAGTGCATGGCTTCGGCCGCGGCAACGGCATGGTCCGCGTGCTGCTGCTGCGCGACGGGAGCGCCGAACACACCCATGACGGCGTCACCGACGAACTGCATCACCGTTCCGCCCTCGGCCAGGATCGCCCGGTTCATCTCCGCGCGGTGCTCACCGAGCTGGCGCGCGAGCAGGCTCGGCGACGTGCGCTCGGCGATCGTCGAGTATCCGCGGATGTCCGACATCAACACGGTGACCTGCAGCGTCTCGGTCTCCCCGATCCGCCGGCCCTCGGCGCGCAGCTTCTCAGCGATCCCACCCGGAAGCAGGCGGCTGAGGCTCTCGCCCTGCTCCTCGCGCTGGACGATCGCCTGGTGCAGCATCTTGAGCCGCTCGAGGCATCCAGTTGTACCGCTGCTCAGGCCCTGCGCCAGCGTCAAGAAGAGCCGCTCGATGGAGTCGGCGACGTCCGCGGCCGTGGTCTGTCGTACCACGGCGATCGCCTTGATCGGCTTGCCCTCGGCCACCAGGCGCAGCAGATCCTCGTCGGCCGGCGCCAGCGCGAGGTTGTCCTCGGTGGTGACGGGACGCACCAGCGCCTCGACGATCTTGGGGTCGAGCATCGACCCGCCGGTTGCCACCTCCCGGATGGCCCGCGCCAGCTGGTCGCCCTCGGCCACCCGGTCCTTGAGCAGGTAGGCGTAGCCCGCCGCACCCTCGGACAGCAGCGAGATGGCGTACTCGGGATCGTCGTACTGCGACAGAATCACGACTCCCGTGCCGGGGTGGCGCTTGCGCAGCTCCTTGGCGGCTTCGATGCCTTCGCGCTGGAACGTCGGCGGCATGCGGATGTCGGTGACGAGCACCTGGGGGGCGGCGCGCTCGGCAGCCTCCACCAACCCGTCGTAGTCCGCGGCGACGCCGACGACTTCGATGTCGTCCTCCAGCGACAGCAGGGCGCGCACGCCCTCACGGACGATGAGGTTGTCGTCCGCCAGGAAAACGCTTATCGATAACTGTGGCATCGCCGCTGCCCCTGCCCGTCGCCGCCCGTCCCAGATCTGGGCCCGCACCATCCATGATCGCCGATGCCTGGCCCTGAGGCCAGGGTGCATTCCCCCCCGCTTCGAAGTGGTGCCACCTCCCCGCTCGCGCTTCTACAGCGCCAGCGGTCGCGCCCGTCCTTGAGAACAATATCGCATCTCCTCGTGGAGCGAAGCGGTAGGACACAAGACCATGTCCTCATGTAGCGAAGCGGTAGGACACAGGACCATGTCCTGGTGGAGCGAAGCTCGGGATGGTGAGGGCGCACACGAACTCGGCGGGAGCGACCGCCCGCTATCACGACCCGGACGCTAACCGCGCAGAGCTGGCACCGCCGCACCCAGGGCCTCGATGTCGGTTCTGCGGCGTGACGCCAGCGACATGGCCACCGCCACCGCCGCCGAGGCGATCAGCGCGCCCGCGAACGGCGGCAGGCCGGGCACCCCTCCAGGAAACGTCACCGAGGCGAACCCCGCGTCGGTCAGCGCGGCGGCGGCGC
>Ga0136620_10000916_pt1 | contig 13634 bp, 10 predicted proteins | sample AntDrymUQ4162106_2_FD_104806 | JGI IMG/M metagenome (GOLD analysis project Ga0136620, IMG submission 104806) | Polar desert sand microbial communities from Dry Valleys, Antarctica - metaG UQ416 (21.06) | ecosystem: Environmental > Terrestrial > Soil > Desert | place: Antarctica: Dry Valley... | reverse complement strand
GTGCCGCAAGCTTGTCCCGCGCGTCCATGGACGTGAGCCTAGTCGCGCGGAGGGGGAGCACAATGACGTCATGAGTGCTGAGCCGATCAACGTCGTCCACCACGGTCTCGAAGGGGTGGTCGCGTTCGAGACCCAGATCGCCGAGCCGGACAAGGAGGGGTCCTCGCTGCGGTATCGCGGCGTCGACATCGAGGACCTCGTCGGGCGCGTCCCTTTTCAGAACGTGTGGGGGCTGCTGGTCGACGGCGCGTACCAACCCGGCCTTCCGCCGGCGGAGCCGCTCGCGATCCCGGTCCACTCCGGTGACATCCGCGTCGATGTCCAGAGCGCGATCGCGCTGACCGCACCGGCGTGGGGACTCACGCAGCTCTACGACATCGACGCCGAGCAGGCGCGCGACGATCTTGCTCGCACCGCGGTCATGATCCTGTCCTACGTCGCACAGGCCGCACGCGGGATCGGACAACCGATGGTGCCTCAGTCCGAGATCGACAAGGCGAGCACGATCACCGAGCGCTTCATGCTCCGGTGGCGAGGTGAGGCCAACCCCGACCACATCAAGGCGGTCGACGCGTACTGGGCGTCGGCGGCCGAGCACGGCATGAACGCCTCGACCTTCACCGCGCGTGTGGTGGCGTCCACCGGTGCCGACGTCGCTGCGGCGTTTTCCGCGGCGGTCGGCGCGATGTCAGGTCCGTTGCACGGTGGGGCGCCCTCCCGCGTGCTCCACATGATCGAGGAGGTCGAGCGGACCGGAGACGCGAAGGCGTACGTGCGTGCACTGCTCGACCGCGGCGAACGGCTGATGGGATTCGGGCACCGCGTCTACCGCGCTGAGGATCCTCGCGCCCGCGTGTTGCGACGGACCGCCCAGGAGCTCGACGCACCGCGGTACGAGATCGCCGAGGCGTTGGAGAAGGCCGCCCTCGCCGAGCTGCGCGAACGTCGACCCGACCGGGTGCTGGAGACCAACGTGGAGTTCTGGGCGGCGATCATCCTCGACTTCGCCCAGATCCCGCCGCACATGTTCACCTCGATGTTCACGTGCGCCCGCACCGCCGGGTGGAGTGCCCACATCTTGGAGCAGAAGCGCACCGGCCGTCTCATCCGGCCGTCGGCGAGCTACGTCGGACCCGACACCCGTTCCGCCGAGGCGGTCGACGGTTGGGACCCGGAGTGGACGGGCTGACGTCACACGTGCGCGGCTGCCCGGCACGCTCATACGTGGATGGTGGCGCGCCCGTACGTGGATGGTGGCGCGTTCGTACGTGGATGGTGGCGCGCTCGTAGTGGGTGCTGGCACGCCCGACGTGGACTTACCCTGGCTTGCCGTCGCTTCTCCGAGGTTGCGACCCAGGTGCAGTGATGCCGTACCAGGAGAATCTGGTGCAGATGTGGCCGAGGCGACAAGATGGTGGCATGGATCCGGTCGTGGCACTGCGCGAGACGGCGTTCTGGCTCGAGCGGTCGCGGGCCGAGACGCACCGCGTCAAGGCGTACCGACGCGCCGCCGATGCGGTCGAGGCGCTCACCGAGGAGCACCGCAGCGAGCACGCGCGGACGGGCGACTGGACCACCCTGTCCGGCGTAGGTCCGAAGACCGCGAAGGTGATCGCCGAGGCGTGCGCGGGGCAGGTCCCGGCGTACCTCACCGAGCTGCAAGAGGCGGCGGGACCGATCGGCGACGGCGGCCGCGACCTGCTGGCGGCGCTGCGCGGCGACCTGCACACCCACTCGAGCTGGTCCGACGGCGGCAGCCCGATCGAGGAGATGATGCGGCGGGCGGCGACGATCGGGCACGACTACTGCGCGCTCACCGACCACTCGCCCCGGCTGACCGTCGCCAACGGCCTCACGGCCGAGCGGCTGCGCGAGCAGCTCGACGTCGTCGCCGGTCTCAACGCCGAGCTGGCGCCGTTCAGGGTGCTGACCGGCATCGAGGTCGACATCCTCGAGGACGGGACGCTCGACCAGGACGAGAGCCTGCTGGCCGAGCTGGACATCGTCGTGGCCAGCGTGCACTCCAAGCTGCGAGCCGACGCCAACGCGATGACCCGGCGGATGGCGGTGGCAGTCGCCAGCCCGCACGTCGACGTGCTCGGCCACTGCACGGGCAGGCTGGTCGAGGGCGCGCGCGGCGTGCGCCCGGAGTCGCAGTTCGACGCCGAGCTGGTGTTCGAGGCGTGTCGCAAGTTCGGCACCGCCGTCGAGATCAACAGTCGTCCCGAGCGCCGCGACCCGCCCCGCCGTCTGATCACCCTTGCGTTGGAGTCGGGGTGCATGTTCTCCATCGACACCGACGCACACGCCCCCGGACAGCTGGACTGGCAGGGGTACGGGTGCGAGCGCGCCGAGGCTTGCGGTGTCGAGGCAGAGCGCGTGATCAACACCTTGTCCGTCGACGACCTGCTGGCGTGGACGCGCGCGTAACGCCTAGGACCGGCGTGCACGCCGGTCCTAGGCGCGTCACGATGAACCCATGCCTCGTCTGCGCACGGTCTCGCCCAACGACATGGGATGGACCCGCAAGGCATCCGGCCGAGGCTTTGCGTACCTCAACGAGACCGGCGAACGTCTCCCCCCCGAAGCCGTTGCCCGCTGCAAGGCTCTGGTGATCCCGCCGGCGTGGAAACAGGTGTGGATCTGCCGGGACGACAACGGGCACCTGCAGGCAACCGGTGTCGATGCCGCCGGTCGCAAGCAGTACCTCTACCACCCGCGATGGCGGCTGAAGCGCGACATGGAGAAGCACCAGCGGGTCCTGCAGGTCGCGCGACGGCTGCCCGCTGCTCGTCAGAAGGTGTGCGCCGACCTCGATCTCGCCGGCATGCCCCGCGAACGCGCCCTCGCGGCGGCGTTCCGGCTGCTGGACCTCGGCTTCTTCCGGGTGGGCAACGAGACGTACGCCGAGGAGAACGGCAGCTACGGGCTCACCACGCTGCTCAAGGAGCATGTCGTGGTGCACAAGGACAGCCTCGAGTTCGACTTCGTGGCCAAGTCCGGCAAGCGGCAACAGATCGAGCTCGTCGACGAGCAGGCTCGCCGGGCGATCGCGACGATGCGCCGCCGTCGGGCACCCGGTGCTGAACTGCTCGCCTACAAGTCCGCCGGGGCGTGGGTGGACGTCACCAGCGAGGACGTCAACGCGTACGTCCGCTTGGTGATCGGCGACGAGATGTCGGCCAAGGACTTCCGCACCTGGCATGCGACGGTGCTCGCCGCTGTCGCGCTCGCGGTCTCGGCCGAGACGGCCACCAGCGGCGCGGCCCGGAAGCGGGCGATCTCCCGAGCCATGAGCGAGGTCGCGGACTACCTCGGCAACACCCCCGCGGTCGTGCGCGCATCGTACGTCGACCCACGCCTGATCGACCTGTACGACGACGGCGTGACGATCGCCGAAGCGTTGGACGAGCTGGGCGCGGACACCGACTCCGGCAGTCCCGCCACCGACGGGGTCGTCGAACGTGCCGTGCTAGACCTGCTCGCCTGAGCGCGTGACCGCCGCCGACCTCCCCACGACTTGTGAGCACATGGTTGGTTCAGGTGATCAAGACCAACCCTGAGCTCACAAATCGTGGAGCTCGCGGTGTTGAGGCGGCGCTGAGTCGTAGGCGGCGATGATCGCGTCGGCGGCGTTGGCGGCCGGCATCTGGCCGGCGAGCACCGCCGCGCTGACCTCCTCGCGGACCGCCCGCACGGCATCGGACCGCTTGAGCCGCTGGTCGAGCTCCTCGCGCACCAGCGCCCAGGTGAAGTCGAGCTGCTGGGCGGAGCGCTTGTCCTGCAACCCCCGCACGCCCAGGAACTCCCGGTGCCGCGCGACCCGACGCCATACGGTGTCGACATCGACGTCGTACAACGCCGAGCAGGTCAGGACCGGGGGGGCCCACGAGCTGGTGCCGGCGTGCACGAGGCGCAGCGCGCCCGCGAGGTCGCGCGCCGCAGCCTTGGCCTCGGTCTCGCGGTCGCCGTCGGCCTTGTTGACGCAGATGACGTCGACGATCTCCAAGATGCCCTTCTTGATGCCCTGGAGCGCGTCCCCCGTACGCGCCAGCGTCAGGAACACGAAGGTGTCCACCATCGCGGCCACCGTGACCTCGGACTGGCCGACACCGATCGTCTCGACGAGGACCACGTCGTACCCGGCCGCCTCCAGCACGATGATGGCCTGAGTCGTCGCCCGTGCGACCCCGCCCAACGTCCCCGCGCTCGGGGACGCTCGGATGTACGCCGCCGGGTCGGCCGCAAGGGTGGCCATCCGGGTCTTGTCACCGAGGACCGAGCCGCGCGTACGCACGCTGGAGGGATCGACGGTGAGTACGCCCACGCGCCTGCCGTCGGAGGTCAGCCGGCCCCCGAGGGTCTCGATGAAGGTGGACTTGCCGACCCCGGGAACGCCGGAGATACCGACCCGCCATGCGCCGCCGGCGTGTGGCGCCAGCCTCGCGAGGAGCTCCCGTGCGGCGGCGCGGTGGTCGGACCGGCTGGACTCGACCAGCGTGATCGCTCGGGACACTGCGGAGCGTCGGCCCGAGCGGACCGCTCCTGCCAGTGCGGCGACGTCGACCGAAGGCTCGTCGGCGGGCGTCCACACCGAGGACCCCATCAGTGTGACAAGCCCGAGGAGAGGTCCTCAAGGAGACCCAGCGCGGAGTCGGCGATGACCGTACCCGGTCCGAACACCGCTGCGGCACCCATGTCCAACAGCGTTGCGACGTCGTCGGGCGGGATGACCCCGCCCACGACGACCATGATGTCGGGACGCCCGATCTCCTCCAGGGCTTCGCGTAGCGCCGGCACCAGCGTGAGGTGTCCCGCGGCGAGGGAGGACACGCCGACGATGTGGACGTCGGCGTCGACCGCCTGCTGGGCGACCTCCTCGGGCGTGGCGAACAGTGGCCCGACGTCGACGTCGAAGCCCATGTCGGCGAACGCGGTGACGATGACCTTCTGCCCGCGGTCGTGCCCGTCCTGGCCCATCTTGGCCACCAAGATGCGCGGCCGCCGGCCTTCGGCCTCCTCGAAGGCGTCGGTGGCGGCGATCACGCGTTGGATGGTGGCGTCGCTGCCGGCCTCGGATCGGTACACGCCCGAGATGGTACGGATCACCGCCGAGTGGCGTCCGTACACCTTCTCCAGTGCGTCGGAGATCTCACCCACCGTCGCCATGGCCCGGACGGCGTCGACCGCGAGCGCCAGCAGGTTGCTGTCGAGCGAGCCGTCGCGCCGAGCGCCGCGCTCGGCCGACCTCGTCAGCGCCGCCAACGCCTCGTCGACGGCACCCTGGTCACGTTCGGCCCGCAGCCGCTCGAGCTTGGCTACCTGCGAGGCGTAGACGGCCCGGTTGTCGACCTTGTGCACGTCGAACGGCTCCTCGTCGGCGAGTCGGTAGGTGTTGACGCCGATCACGGCCTGGCTGCCGGAGTCGATGCGTGCCTGGGTGCGTGCCGCCGCCTCCTCGACCCGCATCTTGGGGATGCCGGCCTCGATCGCCTTGGCCATTCCGCCGGCCGCCTCGACCTCGCCGATGTGGGCCCACGCCCGCGCGGCGAGGTCGTGCGTGAGCTTCTCGACGTAGTACGAGCCGCCCCACGGGTCGATGATCCCGGTCGTACCCGACTCCTGCTGGAGCAGCAGCTGGGTGTTGCGGGCGATGCGCGCGGAGAAGTCGGTCGGCAGTGCTATCGCCTCGTCGAGTGCGTTGGTGTGCAGCGACTGGGTGTGTCCCTGCGTGGCGGCCATCGCCTCGATGCAGGTGCGCTGCACGTTGTTGAAGGCGTCCTGCGCGGTCAGCGACCAGCCGGAGGTCTGGCAGTGCGCTCGCAACGACAGGCTCTTGGCGTTCTGCGGCTCGAAGTCGGCGACGAGTCGCGCCCACAGCGCACGCGCGGCCCGCATCTTGGCGACCTCCATGAAGAAGTTCATGCCGATCGCCCAGAAAAAGCTCAGCCGGGGGGCGAACGCGTCGATGTCGAGCCCGACCGCCCGACCGGCCCGGAGGTACTCGACGCCGTCAGCCAAGGTGTACGCCAGCTCCAGGTCGTTGGTCGCCCCGGCTTCTTGGATGTGGTAGCCCGAGATCGAGATCGAGTTGAACCTCGGCATCTTGGCCGCGGTGTAGGCGAAGATGTCCGAGATGATCCGCATCGACGGCGCCGGCGGGTAGATGTAGGTGTTGCGGACCATGAACTCCTTCAGGATGTCGTTCTGGATGGTCCCGGTGAGCTTCGCCGGGGGTACGCCCTGCTCCTCGGCGGCCACGATGTACAGCGCCAGCACCGGCAGCACCGCACCGTTCATCGTCATCGACACGCTCATCTCGTCCAGCGGGATGCCGTCGAAGAGCTCACGCGCGTCGTAGATCGAGTCGATGGCGACACCGGCCATGCCGACGTCGCCGGCGACCCGCGGGTGGTCGGAGTCGTACCCGCGGTGCGTCGCGAGGTCGAACGCGACCGACAGCCCCTTCTGCCCGGCAGCGAGGTTGCGTCGGTAGAAGGCGTTGGACTCCTCGGCGGTCGAGAATCCCGCGTACTGGCGGATCGTCCACGGCTGGGTGGTGTACATCGTGGGGTACGGGCCGCGCAGGAACGGTGCGAGACCGGGGTAGGTGTCCAGCGCGTCGAGGCCGGCGAGGTCGGCGGGGGTGTAGACCGCCTTGACGGCGATGCCCTCGGGCGACGCCCACGGCTCGGCGCCGTCGGTCGCGCGGGCGAAGGCCTCTGGGTCGCTGCGGTACGGCTCGCCCGGCTCGAGCGGGAGCCCGGAGAACGAGGCGGGCACCGTCATGCGTCGACTCCGTCGTGCTTACGGTCGGCTTCGAGCTGGTCGCGGGTGCGGCGCAGGAATTCGACCGTGTCGATGCCCTCCGCGGCGACGTCGTCGACGGCGAGGGCGTCGGTCGGCGTGCCGCAGAGCACGACCCAACGTGCCCCAGCGCTCCGGAGCGCGTCGACCAGGTCCGCGCCCCACGTGGCGTACGCCTTGTCGTCGCCGGCCAGGCACACGACCGGGGCGCCGGCGTAGGCAGCGAGGACCGCCTCGACGTCGGCGGTCGCACCCGCGGTGACGGTGTCGACGCCACCGGCGGCCAGCAGGTTGCTCGCGAACCTCGCGCGCGCGGTGTGGGCGGCGACCGGGCCCATGGTGGCCACGAAGACCGGCTCCGCGGCGGGATCGTCGCGCATGGACTCGAACGGTGCCGCGTAGCGCGCGACCCCGACCGTGCCCTCGGGCAAGGGGCGCCGGTCGGGCAGCGTCTCGTACAGGTCGGGGAACTCGGTCGTGCCCGTCAGTGGCCGCTCACGCCGCGCCACTTCCGCGGTGCGCTGCGCGGCGGTGCGCTCGACCCGCGTCGTGAGCGAGCCGTCGGCGATGGCCGCGAGCACGCCGCCGCTGTCCTCGATCCGGCCGAGCTCGGCCCACGCCGCCCTGGCCAGGTCGTCGGTGAGCCGTTCGATGGCGTACGAGCCGCCGGCCGGGTCGCTCACCGCGGCAACGTGCGCCTCGGCGATCAGCAGCGAGCAGGTGTTGCGCGCGATCCGGCGGCTGAACGCCTCGGGCAGGCCGAGCGCGGTGTCGAACGGCAGCACGGTGACCGCACCGGCACCGCCGACACCGGCGGCGAACGCCGCGACCGTGGTGCGCAGCATGTTGACCCACGGGTCGTACTTGCTCATCATCGGCCGCGAGGTGACGGCGTGCTGCAGCTGCCCGCACGAGCCGCGGGCGGCATCGCTGAGCTCGGCGACCCGGTGCCACAGGCGTCGCGCGGCGCGGAGCTTCGCGATGGTGACGAACTGCTCGTCGGTCGCGGCGTAGCGAAACTCCAGCAACCCCAGGGCCCCGCCGACGTCGAGCCCGTCCGCGGTGAGCATCCGCAGGTACGCCGCCCCGGTGGCAAGGGTGTAGGCCAGCTCCTGGGCGTCCGAGGCGCCGAGGTCGTGCACGACGGTGCCGTCCACGACGAGCGCGCGCGTCGACGCCTGCCGCGCTCGCCGCGCCAGCTCGCTGACCAGGGCGCGCGCCTCGCCGGCGTCTGCGGCGCGGCCGTCGTACCGCAACCCAACACCGATCGGGTCGCCGCCGAGGTTGGTGCCGGGCGCCGCGGACACGTCCTTGGCCGCCAGCAGCGCCGCGTACGCCTCGGCGGCCGCGACAGGATCGGCCGGCGCGTCTAGGACCACGGCGGCAAGGTCGAGGTGGACGCCGTCGAGCACCGTCGCCAGGTCGGAGAGGTCGATGCCGCCGGGGCCGAGGGTCAGCCACAGCGAGGTGACGCCATTCTTGAGGTCGGCCAGCACCGCGTCGGCGGTCCTGGCAGGATCGGGGTCGGCGAATGCCGCCCGGACGTCCCAGCCGGTGTCGACCCGGATCGCTGCACTGCCGCGGGTGAAGGGGGCCTGGCCGGGCAGTCCCGCCTCTGGCATCGCACCTGCGGTGTCGGCGGTGCCGAGCGGTAGGACGCCGAAGCCGTCGAGCGTCGTGCGGGTGAGCTCGGACCAGACACCTTCGTCAGGGTCGGAGGCGCTCAGTCTGCCGACCTTGCGCAGCACTCCCGCCGCCGCATGCTCCCAGTCGCCGAGGGTGTGTTCCTGGCCACCTGCCAGCAGGGACAGCTGGTCCGGCGGCGGCGGCACCGGCGGCGTACGTTCCTGCATGACCCAGATGTTATCGCCGGCGACGCGCCACGTGGCGGCGTGTCCCCGTTGGCAATCCTGCAGACTTGACCGGTGCACGCATCTGTCCAGATCCCCGCCGACCTGCTGCCCGGCGACGGCCGGTTCGGCTCGGGGCCTAGCAAGGTGCGTACCCAGGCAGTCGACGCCTTGGCCGCCACCGGCACGTCGCTGCTGGGCACCTCGCACCGGCAGGCGCCGGTCAAGGACCTGGTGGGCCGGCTGCGCGAGGGGCTGGGGGCGTTGCTCGGGCTGCCCGATGGGTACGAGGTGGCGCTCGGCAACGGCGGGTCAACAGCCTTCTTCGACGCGGCGACGTTCGGACTGGTACGCCGGCGTAGCCAGCATCTGGCGTTCGGGGAGTTCGGCACGAAGTTCGCCACGGCGGTCCAGGCGGCACCCTTCCTGTCCGAACCGCAGGTGATCACGAGCGTGCCCGGTACCCGGCCGACGCCGCTCGCCGCCGCCGACGTGGACGTCTACGCGTGGGCGCACAACGAGACCTCGACCGGGGTGATGGCACCGGTGTCGCGCGTGCGCGGCGCCCACGAGGACGCGCTCGTCGTCATCGACGCCACCTCCGGTGCGGGGGGTCTGCCGGTCGACCTGAGCGAGTGCGACGTGTACTTCCTCGCCCCGCAGAAGACCTTCGCCTCCGACGGTGGGCTGTGGTTCGCCGTCCTCTCGCCGGCGGCGATCGACCGTGTCGCCGAGATCTCCGCCTCCGGCCGCTACATCCCGGCGTCCATCGCACTCGCTACGGCACTCGACAACTCCCGTAAGAACCAGACCTACAACACCCCTGGTATCGCCTCGTTGTTCCTGATGGAGCACCAGATCGGCTGGATGCTCGACCATGGCGGGCTGGACTGGGCGGTTCGGCGCACCCAGGACTCGTCCTCGCGGCTGTACAGCTGGGCGGAGGAGAGCAGCTACGCGGTACCATTCGTGCCCGAGCCCGCCGACCGGTCGTACGTCGTGGGCACTGTCGACCTCGAGGGCGTCGAGGCGGCCGCGGTCTCCGCGGCGCTGCGCAGCAACGGGATCGTCGACGTCGACGGCTACCGGGGGTTGAACCGCAACCAGCTGCGGATCGGGATGTACCCGGCCGTCGAGCCCGACGACGTCAGCGCGCTGGTGGCGTGCGTCGACTACGTCGTCGAGCGCCTCTGAGGCTGCGCGGTCGGCGCCTGGCAGACGAAGAAATCGACTTGATGGTTGCTATGGCGACCACCAAGTCGATTCTTACGTCGCCACCTCGCCGGAGCACGTTCCCGGCCCTCAGTCGGCGGAGGCGTCGATGATCCCACCGGCGTCGAACAACCGCGTCGGTTGCTCGCGCGACTCCCGGCCGAGCCCGAGTCGCAGCAGCGGCGACGGCAACCCCTCCGTACCGACCAGGAACGACTGGCCGTCGGGCTCGACCGCGAGTGACTCACCTTGCTCCTGCGGCGGGATCGGCCGTGCCCAGGTGCGCTCCCAGGTCGCCGGATCGTACGCGTACGCGCGGATGTAGTTGCGGACGAGCACGCGAGACCCGTCCGGGTAGTACCCGCCGTCAGTCGCCAGCAACGGCATAGTGACGCCCGGGACCGGGCGGACGATGTTGACCTCGTCGGCGACGAGGTCCGCTGGCAGCCGGTAGAGCTCGCCGCCGAAGAGTCCCTTGCTGACCACGAACACGTCGGTTCCGGTCGGATCGGCGAGCAGCGCCTCGGCATCGGTCGGACCGCCGGAGTAGCGCAGCGGATAGCGCGTCGGCCGGACTTGGCCGTCGCCGCGACCGGGCTGGGCGAGCGCGTAGATCGCGATGTCGTTGCGTTCGCTGTCGTTGTCGCCGATGTCAGCGACCAGCAGCTCGTCTGCTGAGTCGATCGCGAGCGCTTCGGTGTCCTTGATCGTGTGGCCGGTCAGTCTCGTCGTTCCGACGACGTCGCCGCTGGACAGCTCGAGGGTGAAGACGATCGGGTCGTTGCCGGAGTCGTTGACGGTGTACCCCAGCTCGGGGTCTCGGGTGCTGACCACCAGCGCACTCGACTCTGGTATGCGCTTGTCGCGGATCACGCTGACCTTGTCGTCCCCGTCGGCCGGGCCGGCGACGACGTGAGACTTGACGGCGGCGTCCACGGCGGGTGTGCTCGGGTGAGGGACGGCACGCGCAGCGGGTAGCAGCGCGCTGACGACGACGACCGTGACCAGCAGCAGGAGGAGCCCGGGGATCAACAGCCGGCGATACCTCGGGTTCATCTGGCTCAGGCCTCGGCGAACCTGGCGCGCAGCTCGACCGCAAGATCCTCGTCGCCGAACACGCTCAGCGCGTCGAGCGGTCCGCGCCCCCACAGCCACACGTAGACGTCATGGGCCGATCCGGTGATCTCGGTCGGCACCTCGTCCTCGGCGGTCCTCGTCACGTCGATCCGTTCACCAGAGACCTGCAGAGTCCACGCGCGACCTGTGCTGGCGACCCGAACTGTCGAGTCCACGGGGTGTCCGACGTCCTCGCCCTCCCAGGAGCCGCCGACGAACAGGTGGAGATATTCATCGATGCCGTCCAGCGCGATGTCCTCGGGAATCGGGGTGACGCTCGGCTCGCCGGTCGCCGCACCGTGGGCGAGCTCACCATCGACCCGGTGGATGGCGATCTCCTGCGCCATCCGTCGGAACCAGAAGCCGTTGGTCTGGTCGGCGTCGTACCAGGTCCAACCTTCGGCGTAGGGGTCCTGCTGGCCCAGCTCGCGCAGCAGTGCCTCGCCAGCCTCGCGCGCGAACCTGACCGGGTCCGTGGTGTCAAGATCCGGTGGTGGCCATGGGTCCGGGGACTCCCCGGAGCGCATCGCGGCCACCTTGTGCAGGTAGACGTGTCCGACGTGGTCCAGCAGGTCGTCGACGTCCCAGCCGGGGCAGCTCGGCACCTCCGCGCCGAGCACCGGCGCCGCGACTTCCAGGAGCCGGTCCGTGTCAGCGCTGATCGTCTCGACGTAGCGGTCCCAGGGCAGGTAGATCGTCTCGTTCGAAGTCACCGGTCCAGGATGCCATGCGTGTCGGGCGCCCGGTCGCGCACGGACCACGACGGGTGGCGGCCGAAGTGGGGCCGTACGACGATCCGCTGGGTGCGGGTGAACAGCGCCGTGGCGGCGAGGATGCCGATGAAGGAGATGGCGCCACCGAGGATCAAGGTCCACCGGGCGCCGTACATCTGTCCGATCCACCCGATGAACGGCGCCCCGAGCGGTGTGCCTCCGAGGAAGATCATCAGGTACAGCGCCGAGACTCTGCCCCGCATCTGTGGGTCGGTGTTGAGCTGGATGGTGGCGTTCGCGGACGTCACCATCGTCAGCGCCGTGAGGCCGAGCAACGGCAGCACCAGCGCGAATGTCACGTAGTTGGGCATCAGCCCAGCAGCGATCTCGACGACGCCGAACAGCAGGCCCGCGCCCACCACGAGCCGCTGGCGCGGACGGGTCCGACGGGCGGCGAGCAGCGCGCCGCCGAGAGATCCGACCGCCATGATCGAGCCGAGCAGGCCGTACCCGCTGGCGCCCTTGTCGAAGACCTGGGTGGCCATCAGGGCACTGGTCAGCTGGAAGTTCATGCCGAAGGTCCCGACGAAGAAGACCGTCGCGAGGATCAGCATCAGGTCCGGACGCGAGCGTACGTACCGGATGCCGTCGCGCACGGCTCCCGGGCCACGGTCGGCCACCGGCGCGGGTCGTAGCCTGCGGCTGTCGAGGAGGTTGAGCGAGGCGAACACGGCGAGGTAGCTGGCGGCGTTGATGACGATCACCCAGCCGGTCGCGGCTACGCCGGACCCGAGGGCGGCGATCATCAGGCCGGCGACGGCCGGGCCGATCATGCGGCCGGAGTTGAAGGATGCGGAGTTGAGACCGACGGCGTTGGCCAGGTCGTCCTGGCCGACCATCTCCACGACGAACGACTGCCGTGCGGGTGCGTCGAACGCGGTGCCGACACCGAAGACGAAGGCGAGAGCGTAAACGTGCCAGGCCTCGACGACACCGGTGATGGCAAGAACGCCGAGAAAGGCCGCCGGCAGCGCCATCGCGAGCTGGGTCACGCGCAGCACGGTGCGCTTGGGAAACCGGTCGGCGACGACTCCGGCGATCGGGGAGAACAGCAGTGCCGGCAGCATCTGGAGCCCGGTGGTGATGCCGAGAGCTGTGCCGCTCTGCGTGAGCTCGAGGATCAGCCAGTCCTGAGCGACGCGCTGCATCCAGGTGCCGACGTTGGAGACGAGGGCGCCCGCGGCGTACACCCGGTAGTTGCGGATGGCAAGTGCCCGGAACATCGGGCTCACGAGGCCGCCATCTTCTCCAGGACCGCGGCGCAGCGGCGTACGAGATCGCGCTCGGCCGGTTCGAGCTCGGCAAGTCGTGCGGCGAGCCAGGAGTCACGTCGGGCGCGTTCAGCGGCGAGCATGTCGAGTCCCTTGTCGGAGATCGTCACCACGACCTGCCGCCGGTCGGTCGGGTGCGGCTCGCGCAGCGCGTACCCGTTGTCGACGAGGCAGTTGATGGTGCGAGTCATCGACGGCGGCTGCACGCCTTCGCGCGCAGCGATGGCGCCGGGGGTCTGCGGTCCGTGCACTCGCAACGTTCCGAGGACAGCGAGCTGGGTGGGGGTCAGGTCGGTCTTGCGCTCCTGGCGCAGTCGGCGGTTGAGCCGGACGACCGAGGTGGCGATCTTCTCGGCATCGGTAGGCATATCCTTAGCATAACTTGTTACCTACGCTAACCAAAGCGGATGTGTCCCACCTGTAACCTGGGTCAGCTGACCCAGGAGGAGATGGGGCTGATGGCAAAGTAGACGACGAACAACGCGGCGACGACCCACAGCAGGGGATGGACCGCGGCGGCCTTGCCACGGACCAGCTTCAGGACGACGTAGGTGATGAATCCGGCGCCGATACCGACGCTGATGGAGTAGGTGAACGGCATCAGC
>Ga0136620_10000915_pt1 | contig 13636 bp, 15 predicted proteins | sample AntDrymUQ4162106_2_FD_104806 | JGI IMG/M metagenome (GOLD analysis project Ga0136620, IMG submission 104806) | Polar desert sand microbial communities from Dry Valleys, Antarctica - metaG UQ416 (21.06) | ecosystem: Environmental > Terrestrial > Soil > Desert | place: Antarctica: Dry Valley... | reverse complement strand
GGCCTCCGCCGTCCTTCAGGACTGCCCACGCGTCGGCGGCGCCATCGTTGGCAGTCGCCGATGTCGTGGCGACGGCGACGCCGCCCAGTGCCAGTGCGGCCATCAGCGCCGCGCCCCGTCCGACGTTCCTCATCCGTTGACTTTCCATTTCGCCCTCCTCGGGTTTCATCGCCCGACGGTGTCGTGGCGTTTGACCAGACGGACGCACGAGACGCCATCGCGGGTGACAGTGACATGCGACACGCCATGCGTTGTCGCCCGCAGCGGCCGCTCGTGCGTCTGTCGGGGCATGACTGCGATGATCGAGGTCGAAGGGCTACGCAAGGAGTACCGCCGGTGGCGCGGGAGTCCGACCGTCGCCATCCACGGATTGGACCTGACGGTGCCAGAAGGCGGTGTGTTCGGCTTTCTGGGCCCGAACGGCTCGGGCAAGACGACGACGATCCGGTGCCTGCTCGGCCTCGTCGCTGCGACAGCCGGGCGCACAGCGGTGCTCGGTCGCCCGACGCCCGCCGACCTCCCGACCGTCATGCGGAAGATCGGCGCCATCGTCGAGACCCCGGCGATGTTCCCGACGATGACGGCGCGCGAGAACCTCGAGCTGTTCGGTGCCATCGACGGGATCGGGCCTCGGCGGGTGGAGGCCAGCTTGGCCACCGTCGGGTTGGCGGAGCGGGCCGATGAGAAGGTCCGCAAGTACTCACTCGGCATGCGTCAGCGTCTGGGTCTGGCCGGCGCCTTGCTGAAGGACCCTGCACTGCTCGTGCTCGACGAGCCGGTCAACGTCCTCGACCCCGCCGGCATCCGCGAGATCCGTGAGCTGTTGCGCCGCCTGAGCGCCGAGGGGCGTACGGTGTTCCTGTCCAGCCATCTGTTGTCCGAGGTCGAACAGACCTGCGACCGGGTGGCCATCATCGACCGCGGTCGCCTGCTGCTCAGCGGGCGGGTCGATGATGTCCTGTCGGCCGCCGCCCGCCCGTCGCTGTTGGTCGGCCTGGACGACGCCGTTGCCGGAGCCGACGTGTTGCGCCGGGGCGGTATGGACGTCGAGCCGGCAGGGCCGCTGCTGCGTGTGGAGCTCCCCGGGACGGAGGCCGCGCACATCACGAAGCTGCTGGCCGACGCCGGACTCTATGTGACCGAATTGCGGCCCGACACTGTGTCGTTGGAGGAGTTGTTCTTGGATATCACCGGTCGTGAGGAGGTCATGTCATGAGGTTCGTCGGATTGACGGTCGTGGAGATGCGACGAGCGCTCCATCGGCGACTCGTGCGCTGGATGATCGTGCTTGCCGTGGCCCTGTGTGGGGTCATGGGCGTGATCGTCTACCTCACCAGCCGCGACCCATCGGAGCTCGCCCGGGCGGACGAGCACCCGGCACGCATGTCGTCGTGGTGGATCAGCGGCGGAGGCGACGGGATCCTGACCATTGCCGCGCTCTACCTCGTGGTCGGCGCCGCTATCTGCGGCGCCTCCGTCGCAGGAGCCGAGTGGCGGGCCGGCACGATCACGACAGCCCTCATCTGGGAACCGTCACGGCTGCGCCTTCACGCCGCCCGCACCGCGTCCGCCGGGATCCTGGCGTTCGCGATCGGTTTAGCGCTCCAGGTCGTCTTCCTCTCCGCGGCCGCACCAGCCGTCCTGCTCAACGGTTCGACGGCCGGTACCGACGCCGCTTGGTGGGGCGCGCTGGTTCTCGCGATGATCCGCATCGCGCTCATCACGGCGCTCGTCGCCGTGCTCGCCGTCAGCATCGCCACCATCGGCCGCAACACGAGCGCCGCCCTCATCGCCCTCGCAGCGTGGGCCCTGGTGGTGGAGCGGCTCATCGCAGGGTTCCGGCCGCAGCTCGCCAGGTTCATGATCAGCGAGAACGTCGCCACGGTCGTGCCGTGGGCACAGATGACGGACGTCGACTTCGAGCGCCCGCCGATCGTGGCCCTGACGGCGCTGGTCGCATACCTGGCCGTGGTCGTGGCCATCGCAACCGCCTCGTTCGCCCGGAGGGATGTTGCTAGCGCTTGATCATGGCGTGCGCGAGCATGCGGCTTGTGGAGACGACGGGCATCAGGCTCCGCGACGCGCTGCTGGCGTGGTGCGCCGGACCGCTCGCGCCGGCCGTGGTCGCTGCGTCCCTGGGCTCACCTGCATCGTGGGCGACTCACGACATAACCACCACTGGCCTGTCGCCCGGCGAAGTGGTGACCGACCCGGCGCTCGACGTCGACCGATTCGTGGCCGACATGTTCCGCGCCGAAGGAGTCTCCCTCGTGCGGCTGGCGCGGCTCTTCGTCGACGATCGCAACGCCGCCGAGGACCTCGTGCAAGAGGCGTTCATCCGCCTCGCCCGCAGCGCGCACCGCATCGAGGATCCTGCTCGAGCTCCCGCCTATCTCCGCTCGATCGTCCTCAACCTGGCGCGGGACCACAACCGGCGCGGGCTTGTATCACTTCGTCACCGATCCCCGCTCGTCGACGTCCAGGCCGGCATCGATGACGAGATCGCCATACGCGACGACCAACGCCGGATGCTCGACGCCCTCCGCGACCTTCCCGCTCGCCAACGCGCCTGCCTCGTACTGCGCTATTACGACGAGCTCGGCGTTGATGACATCGCCTCCACGCTCGGAATCTCGCGCAACTCGGTCAAGACTCATCTCCAGCGAGGCCTTGCCGCGCTCGAAACTCGCCTGGCGACGGAGGACGAGGGGTGAGCAGGCTCGAGGAGCAGTTGCGCGACGCGTTGCGCGATGGTGCGCTGTCCTTCGAGCAGAGCCCGGACCTGCTCACCCGCGTGGAGCTCAGCATCACCGACGATCAACGCCTGCGCGTCCAGCATCGCGCCATCGCCGGGGTCACCTGCTGCATCGTCGCCGCCCTCGCCGCCATCGTCGTGGCCGTCACCGATACCAGACAAGGAAGTGTGCTCATGGACTGGTGGATACTCGAGCTGATCACCGTCACCGTGCTGGTGGCCATCGCCTTCTGGCTGGGACCGCTGATCAAGCGCTTCGGGCGCAGCTACGCGGCCGACGTCTTTCGGGCGAACCCGCGTACCGGCAAGAGCTTCATCATGCTCACGGACGTCGCCTACTACCTGATCTTCTTCTCGTACATCTTGTTCACGGTGAGCTTCGAGCCGAAGGGTTCATGGGCCGACACCGTGAACGCCGCCCAGCTCCAGCACGAGACGGCACGCCTCGGCGGCATCCTGCTGATCATCGGTGTGCTGCACAGCGCCAACCTGCTGGCGCTGCCAGTGATGGGTCGCCTGTTGACCCTCAATCGCCGGCTCGATGAGTCGGCCCCACCGCCGCGGGACGAGGCCTGAGGCCACGACTGTGCTCATCGCCCCAGCCGCCCTGGCGTTGCTGGCCGTCCTTGGCGGCGGCGGCGGCGGCGGCGGCGGCGGCGGTGACCTCGATGACGACGTGAAGATGCGGGCAGTCGCGCCCGAGGACACCGGCTTGACCCCGAGCCCTGTGCTCGATCATCTGGTCGACGGCGACGTACTCGATGTGACCGTCACCGACGGTGCGCCCGGCGCACGGGGGACCGTACGTCAGTGCGTCCGCAGCTTGAGCGGGGTGGGCAGCTGCGTCAACGCCTTCCCGATGCAGTTCGGCGATCGTGGCGACGCCCGCTTCCAATACCGGATCGTCGACACCGGGCGCTGCGGACCCGCCGCAACGTGCGTGCTCGTGATCGACGACGCCGGCGCAACACGGCGGGCCATCGCCCACACCGTGTTCGGCGCCCCGGCCCCACCGGGTCCGGTGGTCATGATCAGGCCGGCGCGACTCGTCGAGGAGGGCGACGAGGTACGTGTGATCATCGGTGCACTGGCACCGGGGGCCGTTGTGCAGGTCGCCTACTGCAGTCCCGGCTGTAGTCAGTTCAACCGGGTCGTGGCCGACCCTCTGGGGCTGGCAACGACCTCGGTGGTCATCGGAGCCGACTGCGCGCGCTGCGGCATCGCCGTCATCGGTGGTGCCTACGATTCGCTGACCGCTGTGCCATTCGCCCCGCCGCCGCAGCCCGGCTACGACGCCAGCCGGCTGACTGTGGGTCTGCTCGTAGGGGCGGCCCTGCTCGTCGCCGCGTGGCGGATCGTCGCTGCCGTCGACTGGAGCCCCCCGTCCGAAGCCGCCACACCCGACCTGGACGCTGCCGAGCTGTAACCATCGTGTGAACTGGCCTCGCTCGCATCGCATGATGAGGGTGTGATGTCTAGGTTTCTCCCGCCGGGCGCGAGTGGCGATGCGTCGCTCTTGCTCGAGACCCGCGGAATCAGGGCGTTCGGCGATGGCTTCGTGAGCGTCCTGCTGGCGGCGTACCTCGCCTCGGTCGGCCTCTCGGACGTCCGTATCGGGATCGTTGTGACGTTGACCCTCTTGGGTTCGGCCGGTCTCGCGTTGGCTGTCGGACTGCGTGCGCACGCCTACCCGAGGCGACGGTTGCTTCAATTGGTCTCCCTGTTGATGGTCGCCACCGGGCTGGGGTTCGCTGCGTTCAGTTCCTTCTGGGCGCTTGCGCTCGTCGGGTTGATCGGCACACTGAACCCGAGCGGCGGCGATGTCAGTGTGTTCCTGCCGACCGAGCAAGCCCTGCTGCCCGCCACCGCCCCCGACGAGCAGCGCACCGCGTTGTTCGCCCGCTACAGCTTGATCGGTGCGCTCGTCGCCGCCGTGGGAGCGCTGTGTGCCGGTGTTCCGTTATGGGTCGGCGAGCGATTCGGCGCATCCACCACGAGCTCGTTGAGGTGGGCGTTCGGCGGCTACGCGTTGCTCGGCGTCATCGTGCTCGTCAGGTACCGACGCCTCTCGCCGGCCGTCGAGCGAGTCGGCGCGCCACCGCCGAGCGCGCTCGGTGATTCTCGGCGCATGGTCTACCGGCTCGCTGCGCTGTTCAGCCTCGACGCCTTCGGCGGAGGGTTCGTCATCACCGCCCTGCTCGTGTTGTGGTTGCAACGGCGCTACGGCCTGTCGATCGGTGTCACCGGCGCTGTCTTCTTCTGGGCCGGCGTGCTCTCGGCGTTCTCGGCGCTCGTCGCAGTTCGGATCGCCCGACGCATCGGTTTGGTGCGGACCATGGTGTTCACCCACCTGCCGGCCAACGGTCTGTTGATCCTCGCCGCCTTCATGCCGACGGCGCCGTCTGCGGTGGCCTGCCTCCTGGCTCGCGCCACGCTGTCGCAGATGGATGTCCCGGCCCGCACCTCCTACGTCATGGCGGTCGTGTCACCGGCGGAACGTCCCGCTGCTGCGAGCATCACCAATGTCCCGCGCAGCCTGGCATCGGCACTTCCGCCGATCGCGGCCGGCTGGATGCTCGGGCACTCGACCTTCGGCTGGCCGCTCATCATTGGCGGTTCGATGAAGATCACCTACGACCTACTGCTCCTGCACCAGTTCAGCGAAGTGCGTCCACCCGAGGAGGGTTGATCAGATGATCACGCCGAGCGCTGCATGGCAACGGGCTTCACCAGTTCAGGCCGGGATGGCGATCGTCAGGCCGGTGAGCTCTTCGGAGCGTTCCCAGAGCCGGCGGGCGTCGTCGGGGTTGCGGGCGCGGCGGCTCGGGGTTTCGACCACTGGTCCGCCGCGCACGACCCAGCGGGGGCCGAAGAGCTGGCCGCTGCGGGCGTCGGGGTCGGTGGCCGCCCGCAGGATCGGCTGCGCCCCGTCGTCGGCTGACTGCGTGAGCGGCATGAAGGGCTTGACCAGTTTGTTGGTGATCCCGCTGCCCTCGTGACCGAGTTCGGTGTTGGAGGCGCCTGGGTGAGCGGTAAGCGCCAAGGTCGTTGAGCCGGCGGCGGTGAGACGTCGGTGCAGTTCTGCCGTGAACAGCAGGTTGGCCAGCTTGCTCTGGAAGTACGTACGCCATCGGTCGTAGCCGCGACGTTCGAAGAACAGATCGTCGAGGTCGAGCCGGCCGAGGCGATGACCCATGCTCGACATGGTCACGATCCGCGAGCCTGGGGTTGCGAGTGCGAGTGGCGCGACACCGGCGGTCAGGGCGAAGTGGCCGAGGTGATTCACGCCGAATTGCGTCTCGAAGCCGTCCGTGGTCTCGGACTCGTCGATTGCCATCAGCCCGGCGTTGTTCAAGAGCAGGTCGAGGCGGGACTCGCGGTCCACCACGAGTTTGGCGGCCGCGGCGATCGAGGTCAGGCTGGCCAGGTCGAGCGGCACGACCTCCACACCGGCGGTCGCACCCATGCGCACCTCCGCCGCAGCCGCCTCGGCCTTGGCGGCGTTCCGACACGCCATCAGCACCTTGGCGCCGTGGCTGGAGAGGACACGGCTCGCTGCGAGCCCGAGCCCAGAGTTGGCTCCAGTGACGAGGGCGACCTTTCCCTCGAGCGACGGCACCTCGAAAGATGAGCCTGCGTTCATGTTTGCAAACATAGTGAGCGATGGTTCATCTTGTAAAGGTGAGATCCGATGCCGCCCGCAATCTGGTGCGAATCCTCGAGGAGGCGCGAGAGCTGGTGCGCCATCACGGGCCTGCGGCGTCGATGGACGACATCGCTCGGAACGCTGGTGTCGCCGTCGGCACGCTCTACCGTCACTTCCCGACCAAGGCGGCTTTGATCGCAGCAGTCGTGCACGACTCCGTGGAACAGCTTGCCGCCGCCGCAGACGCCGCATCAGCGCGGGTTGCCGCCGGCGCCTCGCCCGGTGCCGAGCTGCACGACTTGTTCCGGGTCGTCGCCGACCGTCACGCCGCCGATGCCGCTGTGAAAGAAGCGGCGACATCGCTCGGCGCGTTGGCGCCAAGTCTTGACGGCACGGTCGAGTTCGACCCGGGCACACCGGAGCGGCGGGCATGGGAGGCGATCGTCCGTCTTCTCGACTCCGCCATCACAGCGGGTTCGATCAGGCCCGACCTCACCGCCGCCGACCTTCTCGCTTTGGTGAACGGCGTACCTCGAGACCCGGTACCGGCCGCGGTCCGTGAGCGCTACGTCGAGATCGTCCTCGCCGGCCTCCGCACAGACCGCGAGTGATCATGATGTGGGAGCCTCCGTTGAGAATCAACGTTGTCATTTGCCACGAGGCACGCCGGGCGACGATGATCATTGGCGACGAGTGGTGACGTTGACCGAGGACGGTGCGGCGCTGTTCGCCCGAGTGGCACGGCGTGCCAACGCCCGAATGGAAGCCCTCCACGAACCGTCTGAACGCAAGCAGGTGACTGGGCTGCTCGGAGCCATGGACACCATCCGCCAGTTCATCACAACGAAGGAAACCGCATGAGCACAGATCCCTTCCCAATCCAGATCGCGCAGCTGCCCGCCTTCGACGGCCCGTTCGACGCTCACCGCCTCGCTGCGGACGGCTGCGAGGTCCTCTTCGCCACCTACCCGGGCGGGACGACGATCCCAGACCATCATCACGACACGGACAACGTCGGCGTGATCACCAAAGGCGAGCTGGTACTGCTCGTCGATGGGCACGAGAGCCGATACGGCCCGGGCGACTGGTACCACGTGCTGCCTGGCCAGACCCACGGGGCACGGTTCGAGACGGCCACGTGCGAGATCGAGTTCTGGTTCCAGCCTGCTGACTAGGCGGGAGCGGGCCGAGCGCCGGCCGCGGAGCCATCCAAGAAGGCCCGAAGCTCGTTGGTGTCGTGATGGAACATCTCCAGATCCACGACTACACCGTCGGCGATCGTCAGCAGGCTCACCGTCGGCTGGTCGGCGTTGTTCGCCCCGCGTCGTGCGCAGGCGCCAGATGCCGACGATCTGGGCGCCAGCGTCGAGCAGCACCTCGCATCACCGACGAGGCGGGACGACCGTTGCCAGGTCACCGGGTCAACTCCGCGCTCGCCGGATCGCCGGTGCCGCGGGAGTCGGGCACGTGCGCCCGCGCAAGCTGCGCCACTCCGCCGTTGGGGAGTGGTGACGCCCCGGCGGACCAGGGGCGAGTGCAAACGACCGCAGACGGCGATTCGCCCTCTAACGATCTGCTACACCCCTGTTGTTCACTGCTGAGTGACCTACCGGGCTTCTTCTTGGGGTCCGGTTGCGAGGCCCTCGGTTATCCGCCGGGGGCTTCTGCGCGTCACTGCCACGACGGCGTACGCCCGCTATCGTCCGCACCCGTGACATGGCGACGAAGGATCAACCGCGCACTCCGCACGACGACCGGCTACGAGCTCCGTCGCGCCGCACCAGCTGCTCGCCCAACCCCCGCACGATCGACGCCCGCCTCCCGCTCGGGGCCCGGCGGGCCGCGTCCAGCAGCCGCAGGCGCCTCCCCGTCCCGTCGGGCATCGGCACCGCCGGTGACGGCGAAGCCGCCGCCCCGCGAGCGCCCGGCGATCCCTGAGGCGCAGCTGCCGATCGGTGCGGCGAAGGCGTCGATGTTCTTCGATCGCTACCCCCGCTTCGCCCAGCGAGGCGATCGCAAGGTCCTGAAGAACCTCCGTCACGAGGCGATCGTCGGCCAACATCGCGACGTGTTCGGCGGCGCCCGGGTGCTCGACCTCGCCTGCAGCGCGGGCGCCTGGACGTTCGCGGCACTCGACGCCGGCGCCGCCCACGTCATCGGCATCGAGAGCAGGGAGCAGAAGGTCCTCGACGCTCGCGAACGCCTCGCCCACTACGGCATCGACGCCGGGCGTTACCAGCTCCATGTCGGAGACCTGTTCGAGGAGTTGGCTCGCATCAAGCCGCAGGTCGACGTCGTGCTCTGCCTCGGGTTCCTCTACCACACGCTGCGCTACCCCGAGCTGTTCCAACACATCGCTGCGACCGGAGCCGAGACCGTGATCATCGACACCGAGGTCGACACGGCCAAGAGACCCTACGTGCGGGTGTTGGCCGAGAAAGTAGAGGCGACCGGCAACGCCTCGGCCGACCGGCACTCGCCCGACGAGCTCGTGCTCTCTGGACGCCCATCCGTGGCAGCCATCGAGAAGATGCTCGGCATCTACGGCTTCGCCATCGAGCGACGGTCGGACTGGGCGGCGATCCTCCGCGACAACGGGCCCAGCGCCGCCGACGTCGGCCGGTACGCGCGTGGTGAACGGGTCACGCTCGTATGCCGCCGTGCCGACCAACTGACCTGGCGCGGCGGCAAGTCTCGGAACTGACGGATCGCCGCTCCCAGTCGGCACGCCGCGCCGACAGCGAGTCCTCAATCGGGCGCAGCGCCGCCGGTCGCACGCGGCGCCGGACCGGCGGACCGGCCGATTATCACTCGACATTCAAGTCGGCGAGCATGCCGTGCGTGAAATGCGGCGGCCACTGGCGCAACATTGATGGGCGCAGCTGGACGTGCCGCCCGCACCGCCCACGCTGGTAACCCCCCTCGATGACCGCAGGCGTCCGTTTCGGGTGATCGCTCAGACGACCTCGATGGGGAACCCGAAACCGCCCGTCATGGCATCACCTGGCGGCACGCCGGGGGCGCATCCGAAGACGGCTCAACCAGGGCCAGGGTTGCGCCCAGGGGTTAGGCGGCTGACGTTCGGGGAAGGCAGGACGGCTGATGCGACGGCCTTTGCGATGGTCTTTGACCTGGTCGAGCAGGCAGGCGATGAGTTGACCACGGGTCAGGTTGCGCTCGGCGCGGAGCCGATCAAGGCGCTCCAAGTGGCTGCGTGACAAGTCGATCGTCACCGGCACGGCGGGCTCGTCGACAGAACGGCGGGTCATTTCCGAATCGTACTCGGGACTCTCAGCGACCATCATCGAGCGATCAGCGGTGACGACTGGATCAAGGTACGTGACGGGGACCTTGATCTGCCGGCGCTCTCGGATCGGGCGGGTCGACACGGCGACCGAGCCCGGCGTCGATCATGAAGTCGCGCAGCCGCTCGAACCCGCCGGGCCCGTCAGCCGACGGCCGGCTGAGCCGGTCACGTGCCCACTCACGTTCCTCGGCGGTCACCTCGTCGGCCTGCCCTGTCACGGCCCACGATCTTACGGGCGAGCGGCGTTCGTCGACGTCGAGCACCTGCGTCGCCCCGCCTGAAGGACCAGTAGCCGCACCGTAGGTCCCTGCGTTGGCCCCTCGCCGCCGATCGGTCCCCCGGAGCAAGTCGGAAACCGTCATCTAGCTGGTGCCCCCCCAGGGATTCGAACCCTGAACCAACGGATTAAAAGTCCGCTGCTCTAACCATTGAGCTAGAGGGGCGAGGGGTGAGGGGCGGAGGGGCGAGGGGCAGAGGGGCGGGACCGGCGCGATTCGCGGGAGAAAGCCCCGCTCGCCGGCCGGCACGGGCTCAGTGCCTGAGCGTAGAGGCCACGGTGGACCGACAACGATGTCGACCAGTCGCTGATCGTGTGGGTCGCGTCCTACGGGTGTGCTTGCGGCCGCGGCGGCGCCCCGACTGCCGTTCGAGGATATGCCCACCCCTCGGAGGTCCGCACACACATGGGCGAGGGCCCCGTCCGGCGCTGCGTGACGCTCAGCTTGCGGTTCCGAGCGTCGGGAGCGCATCGCCCGGGTAGCGGGTACCGAGGATGACGGAGATGCCGCCGTCGCTGATCGCTGAGGGGCCCGCCTCGTGCACCGTCAGGCGGTAGTCGTACGCGGGCTCCCAGACGAACTGCACCTCCCACGGCTGGACGCGGGCGAAGTTGTCGGCGAGCAGCGCCCGCAGCGACGCCTGGATGCCGCGGGGCAACGCCTCAAGGACTTTGCGCTCCCCGTCGGTGGTAACGATGCCCAGCGTTTCGGCGATCGAGACCAGGTTCGTCTGCGGATCCAGCAACGCTTGCTCGATCGCGTCCCGAGTGACCCCGATGCTGTCGATGTTGAAGTGCTGGTTGACTCGACCGAACATCCGTTGATACGCCGGCATCCCTAAACCTCCCCGCTCATGCGATGCTGTGCATCGTCCGCCGCACCAGCGTACGTGATGAGGGGATATGGCCGAACCGATTTCGTTCGCTCGATCGGCCGACGGCCACGCCATTGCCTACAGCGCGTCCGGAGCGGGCCCGGCGCTGGTGCACGTGCGGCCGTGGATCACCCACCTCGAGCTGATGTGGGCCGAGCCGTCCTTCCGGAGGTTCATCGACGGCCTCGGTGACGTCTGCACCGTCGTCCGCTATGACGGCCGCGGGAACGGGCTCAGTGAGCGGCGGGTGCCGCCCCCGACGCTTGAGGACCTAGGTCGCGATTTGGCCGCCGTCATAGACGCCCTCGGCGACGAGCGAGTGCATCTGTGGGGGTCGAGCTTTGGCGGGCCAGTGGCGATCGCGTACGCGGCGAGCCGTCCGGAACAGGTCGATCGGCTCATTCTCGAGGGCAGCTTCGCCACGTTGCGCCACGAGCTCACAGCGACCGAGCGAGGAACCATGGTCGAAGTCGGACGGCTGCTGCAGACGTCGCCGGAGGTCGCAGCAACCGCCATCAGCTACATCACGGACCCGACGCCGAACACGCGACACGAGCGCAGGGTCGCTCGGCTCATGGAGTCGATCGAGCCGGAGATGCTCAGCCACCTGTACAACCTGGCGGGGCGGATCGACGTGCGCTCGCTCCTGGCGCAGATCTCTGCGCCCACGCTCGTCATGCACCGGCCCGGCAGTCGCGTGTTTCCGTTCAGTTGCGCGCGCACCCTCGCCGCCGGCATCCCGGGCGCACAGCTCGTCGCGCTCGACGGTGCCGAACACAATCCGTGGGAAGGCGACCACGCCGTAGCGCTTTCCGCCATGCGGACGTTCCTCGGCGGCCGGCCGGCCCGCGCCCCGGCCACCGTCACGTTGCTCTTCAGCGACTTGGTCGCCTCGACCGAGCTCCTGCAGCGGCTCGGTGACACAGCGGGAGCGAAGATCTTCCGCGAGCACACCGAACTCCTCCGGCGGGCCGTCGACCACCATGGTGGCAACGTCGTGAAACGGCTCGGGGACGGAATCTTGGCCACCTTCCCGTCGGCGTCTGCGGCGGTGCACTGTGCGCTTGCCGTACGAACGGAGCTGCACGCTCGCAACTCGTCGGCGCCGACGGCGGTGCAGGTTCGCATCGGCCTGGCGGCGGGCGAACCGATTCCCGATGACGACGACCTGCTCGGAAGCGTGGTCCACCTAGCGGCTCGGCTGTGCTCGGCGGCTCACCCCAACGAGATCCTAGTTACCGAGGCGGTCTGTGAGCTCGTCAACGCCAAAGGTTTCCGCTTCGATCCCGCACGCATGGTCCAACTGAAGGGCTTCAGCCACCCTGTTCGAGTTTGGCCGGTCGACTCCGCCCCGGGATGAGAGCTGCGGTCGGTCCCGATGAGCGTCGACGTAACCTGCTGAAGTAGCTCGGCTGGTACGGGCACCGCAGAGACAACGTTGCGTGACTCGTGCATCGCCGCATCGATCGCCCATCCTGTAACACCGCGGTACCGGGCGTGCGGGCCGCTGGACGCATTGTCGACTCGGAGAGCCCGTCCCTGCGCCGGTGCAAGAGATGTGTCGGTCAAGGCCGCACAGAACGTCCCGCCCACTTGCACCGCGACGTGCGTTCTCGAGGGGTACGCCTTCAGACATGAAGTGCCGCCCCGGGAGGCTTCCGCCATGGATCGTCAGTCGCATACCCAGATCGCGCCGCGCAAGGACGAGCGGCGCGATCTGTGTGGTGTGTCAGCATCTGAGCGCGTTGACCGTGTCGCCGAGCGTTCGGATCGTGCGCTCTGTGATCGGACTCACGACCAGGATCGCTTCTTGGAGGCCGGCCGCCGCGAGTGCTGCAAGTCCGCTGGCGATGTTGCTGGGGGATCCTGTGAGCGCAGGTACGTCATCGGTGTGCGGTCGATCTTGCCTGCCGCCTTCGAGGGTGACGAACACCGTGGCTGTGCGAACGACGTCGGAAGGTTCGCGTCCGGCATCTCTGATGAGCTGACTGACCCGCTCGTTCTCCCTAGCGAATCCCTCTGGAGTGTTGCCATACCAGTCGTACCAGATGTTCCAGGCGTCGGCGTGGGCCAGCGCGGCTCGCAAGACACGTTCTCCTGTGGAACCGACCATCAGCGGAGGTGGCGTAACGGGTCGGGGGAGGAGCACCGCGTCGCGAACGCGCTCGAACCGTCCCTCGAACGTCACACGCTCCCCGGTGAGCAGGCGGCGGATGATCTCGAAGGACTCGATGAAGCGGGAGGCGCGGTGGTCGAAGTGCACGCCGAAGGCACGGAACTCGGTCTCGTTCCAACCAGCACCGAGTCCAAGCACGAGTCTGCCGCCGCTGATCTCTTGAATCGCAGCCGCCTTCCTGGCAAGCAGACCGGCCGGGCAGAACCCCGCACACGCCACCAGCGGACCCAATCGGACATGATCGGTCACGGCGGCCAGGGCACCGAGAAGGCTCCAAGCGTCCCAAGGGCCGCGTTCATGGCGACCATCGTCGCGATACAGAAGGTGGTCTCCGACCCAGATCGAGTCGAAGCCGACCTCTTCGGCAGCACGAGCCATGTCGACATACTCCGGCCAGGGCACCGGACGCTCGACCTCCGGGAGCTGAACGCCGACGCGCAACCGGCTCGCCGTGTTCATCTCAGCAGGATAAATGCGGCCAATCGCCCATTCCGGCTCCGAGCGCGCCATGCAGGAAGCCAAGCCGGCCATGCAAGTTCCTGTCGATGGCGTGTCGAGGACCAACGTGTCCAGCTTCCGGTACGCGGCAACGGCGACGGC
>Ga0136620_10000913_pt1 | contig 13641 bp, 17 predicted proteins | sample AntDrymUQ4162106_2_FD_104806 | JGI IMG/M metagenome (GOLD analysis project Ga0136620, IMG submission 104806) | Polar desert sand microbial communities from Dry Valleys, Antarctica - metaG UQ416 (21.06) | ecosystem: Environmental > Terrestrial > Soil > Desert | place: Antarctica: Dry Valley... | reverse complement strand
TGCTTCGATGCGAACGACCCGCTGCGTCTTGCGCGCTTCTGGGCCGGCCTCCTGGGATGGGAGACGACCGACGACCACCACGACGACGGCGTCGCCCTCCTGCCGAGCGATGACACCGGGTTCCAGATCCGATTTCTGTCCAGCCAGGAGAAGAAGGCTGGCCAGAACCGGATGCACTTCGATCTGACGAGCACGTCCCAGGAGGACCAGCAGCAGACGGTGGCGAGATCGCTCGCTCTTGGCGCTCGGCACATCGATGTCGGGCAACGCCCGGAGGAGGGGCATGTGGTGCTTGCCGACCCCGAAGGCAACGAGTTCTGCGTGGTCGGGCCGGGCAATAGCTTTCTCGCTGACTGCGGATTCATCGGGGCGCTGGCGTGTGACGGTTCGCAGGAGGTCGGGTACTTCTGGAGCGAGGCGCTGGGCTGGCCATTGGTCTGGGACCAGGATCAAGAGACCGCTATCCGCTCGCCCTACGGAGGACCGAAGATCACGTGGGGCGGTCCGCCACTGATGCCGAAGGTGGGGAAGAACCGGCTGCACTTCGACCTCTCGCCACCCGTCCACGGTGATGGCCAAGCGGAGGTCGACCGGCTCGTCTCCCTAGGAGCAAGTCGCATCGAGATCGGCCAGGGTGACGTGGAATGGGAGGTGCTGGCCGATCCCGATGACAACGAGTTCTGTGTGCTGACCCCTCGATAGCAAGACGAAATGGGTGGCGAGGTTGACCTGCGTGGTCTTCCACGGGAGGCAACACGCGGCGGTATGACGCGGATCCCACCGGGAGTAGCGACGCCCCCTCCTGAGATCGCCGACGGCGGCGTGTGACTTGCCGTCACGGTGGAACCGACTAGCCCTTCGTCGCGCCAAAGTCATGGACGGCAGGCACGTTCTTGTGCCAGCCCAGACAGAACGGGTGACCAGCCGGATCCGCGTAGACCTGATAGCCCTCCTCCGTATCAAACTCGTCGGCGGCCTTGAGCAATCGGGCCCCGAGCGAGACCGCGTGCTCATGCGCAGCCCTGATGTCCTCGACATGCAGATCGAGATGGACCTGCTGCTGCTGTGCCCCATCGGGCCACGCGGGCGGGACGTGGTTCGGCGCAAGCTGAACACCGAACCGCCACTTGCCATCGACGATCACGCTATGAAAGTCATCGTCCTCATAAACCTCACCGCCGAAGAGGCCCGCCCAGAACGCACTCTCGGCGGCGAGATCGGCTGCATCAAACACGGTGATCTGCCTGGCGATCTTCATTCGTTCGATCCCTTCATGAGCTGTGCACGGCACGCTACAAGCAATCCCGGACGGCCCGCTGCCGCATGAACCGAGTCACTTGGCAGTGGGCTGCGTGACGTCTCGTACCCGTGACGCACACCCGCCCGAGATGAGCGACCCGTAGACAGATCCGCTACGGGGACTGGCCCGCGACGGTGGCTTTGACGTGGGTGAGGGCGCTGACGTGGCCATTTGCGGCGCCAACTGCTTGACCCTGTCGGCACCGGGTCGGTCGCGGACATGGTCGGCCGGCTGGGAGCAGGTGCCCGCCTGGCCGGATGTCTCGGCGGAGCTGGCTATTGGGGCACGACGTACGGATCGGCGGTTCGGTGACGCCGCGCGGGGGCTGGCGGCGGGCAACCTGGTCAAGGTCCTCGCGTTCCGGGGCGCAACGCACCTGATGACGTCGGGGACGCGGGTGCGTACCTGGCGCTGCGAGCCTCGAGCCGGAGGTGGCCAGAAGATGTGTCATTCCGCCGCGTGTTGGCACCGGGTCCCGGTGGTGGCGTACGGCGTAAACCGTCGCGATGTCGTTGGGCGCGAGTGACGCGGTCAGGCGGGGGCCATTGTCCGGGTCATCACGCAGTTCTTCTTCCCCTTGGACCGCTCGTAGGTAAAGCCGGCCTCCTGGTACATCCGGCGGGTACCGTTGTAGAGGAAGGAGGATGACATCTTCTTCCCCTCCGGCTGCTTCGACATGTCGTGCGGGTAGCCCTCGACCACCCCGCCACCGGCCTTGGCGATGAGGTCGAGGGCTCCTCGTAGGGCCAGCGCCGCGACCCCGCGCCGCCGGTAGTGTCGATCCACGAAGATGCAGGTGATCCGGTAATCGGACGGCCTGGCCAGTCCTGCCTCGTACTCCTGGCGGTGGTGGATGTTGGGGAGCTCCTCCGGCGGCCCGTACTGCGCCCAGGCCACCGCCTCGTCGCCGTCGAAGACCAGCGCGGCGTGTGCACGCCCCTCCTCGACCAGGCGGCACTTGAGGTCACGGTTGCTCGCGTAGGTGCGGTCCTTGTCGCGGGACAGGGTGTGGAACCAGGTGCACCAGCACCCGCCGAACACGCCGTTGTGCCGCGCGACGAGGTCTGCGAAGGCGGGCCAGGTGTCGGGGGAGAGAGGCCGGATGGTGAGGTGGTCCGTGGAGGTCCTGGCAGGCATGCGGACAGGCTAGAGCGTGTCCCGGACGGTTGCCGTCCGGTGATCTTGGCGGCAGTCGCAATGCCGAGCGCGGGGAAAGATCAACGACCGGCAGCCAGAAGCCGAGCGGATCTGGGTGCGAGGCTTTGGACTGGCGGCGCGAGGTGTGCGCCGAACCGTCCAAGCAGCCCGTCGCCGCTATGGCAAACGCGACTGACCTTCCGCCCACCGCTTCTACGGCCGAGTGCCTCCGCAGGCGCCGGTAGGCGGCGATATGACGCACCTCCGAAAACGCCCGGATCGCGGCTATGAGGAGCGTTCGAGGGGTGTCGACTGTCAGCCGCGGGCGCACGTGCGCAGCGGAAGCCCACACCTTGGGCCAGGCCTTCGACGGCACCACCATCCGGACCCGCTCGCATCACGGAAATAAGGATCCGTGGATACCTGGATCAACGCTTGAGCGGGGCCCCCATCGAGGGATGCGGGCTCAATCGACAGCCGAGTAGCAGTACTCGACCTCGTAGACCTGGAGCGATGGCTCCGCTCCCGCGTTGCTGAAGAGCCGAGGAGCGGCCGGAGGCTCAGGACGTGCTCGCATGGCGTCCAGAGCGGCGCGGTCGCGCCAAAGAGTATGAATACGCCATTGCCCGTTCGGCCCGCGGAGGAGTTCAGTGCGGACAAGCCCGTCGGGAGCACCGCCGGCTGTCATTGCCCGAAACTCGGTGACGAGAACGGCTTCACGGTCGGCGTCGACTGTCGCGCGAACTTCGGTCAAAATCTGTGCAGACATCGGCCTCATCTCCCTCTTCCCATCCTAGGGCGCGAGCAGTTCACCAGGAAGCGGAACATCCGCGGCGGTTCGGACTCGATGCCATCATCTGTCAAGCGCAGGGTGACAGCGGACAGGCCAACATCCCTGTAGGCGGACACTTCATCTCCCTCTCCGCGGACAGCTGATCTCCCTTCCACGGATACCGGGACCGGTCGTGTCGGTCCGGAAATAGGTGTCCCTCCGTGGTGTCCCTCCGTGGCAACGCTCGAGGTCTCTGACCACGCTCGGGCTGCCATCACCGGAGGGACTGTGCAGAAGTCTGACAGGGAGATCATGGAGATTCTCGAAGCGTTCGATGCGACCGGGTGTGCGCACTCGGCGGCCCAGCTGGCTGGGGTCGACCCCAAGACCGTGCGCCGGTATGTCGCCGCGCGCGATGCCGGCCGGCCGATCGAGGCGACGGTGTGGCGGGCAAAGATCATCGACCCGTTCCTGGCCAAGATCGAGGAGCTGGTGGACCGCTCGGATGGCAACGTCCGCGCCGATGTGGTCCACCAGCGGCTGCAGGGGCTCGGGCGTCGGTGAGCCGATCCATGGCGACCAGAAGCCGCACCCATACCTCGGCGGGATCCCCGTCGATCGGCTCCAGCGCAGGCACGGTGTCGCCGTGGATCGCGTCGAGCAGAAGGGTGAATCGTCAGCGAGGGCCGCGATGCAGCCGCGGACCTCCGCCAGGACGTATGAGTATTCGAAGGTCATGTAGTCCATACGGCCAACGGTGCAGGTAGCCCCCGGGACACCCCGGCTGAAGCACGCCGGCCTGCGTACGAACCGGCTCTTCCGTGGCCTATGGAGGCTACGATCGAGAACGTGACGACCAACCGCGATGAACTCCTTCGCCTGGTTGGGGCCATGCCTGACGACCAGGTTGCTGAGCTACTCGCGAGAGTCCGCTCGCTTACAGCAGATAAGCCGAAGGGATCCTGGCCGCCGAAGTTCGTTGGGATGCTCAAGGGCGGCCCCGCCGATGGGTCGACCGCAGTCAACCGAGACGGCGTATCCTGAGCCCATGGTCAACCCCGCACTTCAGTCAGCCATCGAGGCCATGAGCCTCGATGAGCGATTGGAGTTGGTCGAGTACATCGAGAACACCGTCGATCAGTCCCAGATCGAGGTGACCGAGGAGCAGAAGTCGCTGATCCGGTCCCGTGCCGCCGAGCTTCAGGCCGACCCGTCGATCGGGCTGACCTGGGACGAGCTCAAAGCGCGGGTTGCTGCGCGTCGGGCGTGACGCGCCGGGCACTCGTCTTCCACCCTGGGGTTGAAGACGATCTTGCGGCCGTTCTCGACTACTACGAGACGTTTGACCCGGCGCTGCCGGGTCGCTTCGAAGCCAGGCTGGACGAACAGATCGAGCGCATCGAACTGTTACCCGAGTCCGGGGCCATCCTGTTTGGGTCCTACCGTCGAGTTCTGCTCAAGAGGTTCCCGTTCATGGCGGTCTACCTCGTTGGCGACGACCGGATCGACGTACTCGCCTTGGTGAACGTCCGGCGCGACCCCGCGTCGATCGAGGAGACGGTCTCCGGGCGGGCCGATGGCTAGCGAGCGGTCCGCAAATAGTCCGCAAGAAGTCACGCCGAGACCGACTCCGCCCAACGACGCTCAACAACCGCGACGATACGTTTGTGCAGGTCAGAGCCACTTTTCAACGGCAACCGGCGGAATCCAGAGGCAGCCGAAAGACGGCGTTTTCGTTCCGCTTCAACGTCTGAAACAGGCCGACTGCGCCTTCATCGTCCAGGCTGCAGAATGCGCCGCGTGAGGCACGGGGGGAGGGGATGACAGCAGAGAGCGCGGCCGCAGCGAGGAGACGGAAGTGACCGAGCAGTCGAGCCAAGCGCCGTTCACCAGCCCGACGCCCGAGACGGGATACGCACTGGTGAACGGCCTACAGGTGTATTACGAGATCCACGGCTCGGGTGGGACGCCGCTGCTCCTGCTGCACGGCGGGCTGTTCAACATCGACCTGCAGTTCGGGAACGTCCTGCCTGCCCTGGCGCAGACGCGGCAGGTCATCGCCGCGGACTTCCAGGGACACGGACGGACGGGCGACATCGACCGCCCTCTGACCAGCGCCTACCTGGCGTCTGACGTCGTGGGGTTGCTCCAGCACCTGGGTGCCCCGCAGGTCGACGTGTTCGGCTTCAGCGTGGGTGGCGGGGTGGCGCTGTACCTGGCGATCAAGCACCCGGGACTGCTCCGTAAGCTGATCGTGTCGTCCGCGTCGTTCCACCCAAACGGTGACCGGTCCGAGAACGCGGAGGCGGTCGGCGAACTGACGGTCGACATGATCGCCGGCACCCCGATGGAGCAGGACTACCTGGCCAAGTCGCCCAACCCCCACCAGCTGCAGGATTTGCTCCACAAGCTGGGGACGTTCGACGAGGGCTTCACCGGCTGGTCTGACGCCGAGATCAAGGGGATCGCCGCTCCCACGTTGATCACCGTGGGTGACTGCGACATGGTCACCCTGGAGCATGCCGTCCGCTTTCTCCGGCTGCGCGGTGGCGACGTCAACGGCGACTTCGTCGGTGTCCCGGCCTCGCAGCTGGCGGTGTTCCCCGGAACGACGCACTTCTTCGGGTTGAGCCGCACCGCGCTGGTTCTGGACGTCGTGACCACCTTCCTCGACGCACCAGAAGCTGCCTCCTGACCGAACAGATCACATCCCGCGAGCCCGTCGGGGTGCGGCAATCCGCGTCAACCCAATGGGGACGTTCAGACGTTGAACCAGGGGGCGTTCAGACGTTGAACCAGCGACAATGCGGCCTTCCCGCTGGTCGGGAGACCCGGGCCGCGGTTCCTCTTCAACGTCTGACCCGCCATTCGCTGCGGTAGGCCGTCGCCACGGCGGCTGCCAGGGCGAATGCGGCCGCGCTGATGGCGAGCGCTTGCCACAGCGACGGATCGGCGCGATCAAGCCCGTCAACCGCGACGAGGACGGTGACGAGGTAGACCGCGACCGCCACGTGCCACAGCACGGTGCCGATCACGAAACCGCGCGCGATCTTGCCGTGGCGACGCCAGGCGAGTACGACGGCAGTCACTGCCAGTAAGACGATGACGACCGGCAGCAGCTCAGCCCCCGCCATGAGGCTGCTGGAATCACCGGGTGGCGTGACGATGCCGAGGGAGATCAGCACCTCGTCGCCAAAGGTGACCAGCAATGCCAGCACTTCCACCGCCAAGACGGCGGCGACCAGGTAGCGCTTGCCCACCATCGCTCCTCTGCGTTCGTCTGAGGGTCAGACGCCGCCGTGGCGCCAACAGTTCCTTCCCCGACGCGGATGCGCCGGCGTCGTCACTGCGGGGCGCGTAGCCCCCATACCTGCACCCTGGCACCGGTGCAGTCGTTCTCCACGTAGTCCATGCCCGCGCTCTCGGCGATCTGGCGGGCCTCGGGTGAGCTGATGCCGAGCTGCAGCCACAACGCCGGCGCGCCGATATCAACGGCTTGTCGCGCGACGCCGGCGCACTCCGCGCCGGGTCGGAACACGTCCACCAGGTCGACCGGCTGGCCGATGTCGGCCAGGGTCGGGTAGGCCGGCTCGCCGAGGATCTGCGAGGCGGTGCGATGCACCGGGATGACGCGGTAGCCGGCGGCTTGCAGGATCGCGGGGATCCGGTGGGCCGCCTTGTGCGGCTGCGTCGAGCAACCAACCACGGCGATGGTACGCACACTTTCCAGCAGCTCGCGAGGGGTCCGGCTCACGCCAGCCGGCGCTCGGGACGCCCGGACTGCGGCGCGAAGTCGTAGGGGTAACCCTGTTCGACGGCGCTGACCTGGTCGAGGCGCTGCAGGTCCTGGTCGGTCAGTTCCAGCGCCGCCGCGGCCAGGCTGGGCTCGAGCTGCTCGGCACGGGTTGCCCCGATGATGGGGATGACGTCGGGGCGGGCCAGCAACCAGGCAATGGCGACGGTGGCGGGCTCGGCGTCGTGGGCGCCGGCGACCTCACGCACGACGTCCAGGGTCTGCCATCCCTGCTCGGACATGCCGTCCAGCCACTGGGCGAAGCGGCCCTTGCCCTCACCGGACTGGCCGCGCTCGTACTTGCCGGCCAGAAAGCCCGCGGCCAGTGGAGACCAGGCGAGGACGGAAAGGCTGTTGGCGCGGGAGGCCGGCAGCGTCTCCAGCTCGATCTTGCGCTCGACCAGCGAGTACTGCGGCTGCAGGCTGACGAAGCGGTCGTAGCCGGCCATTTCCTGCATGCGCACCGCACGCTCGAGCTGCCAGCCGGTGAAGTTGGAAATGCCGACGTGCAGTACCTTGCCGGACCGCACCAGGTCCTCCAGGGTCGACAGCGTCTCCTCGAGCGGGGTGGTGTCGTCGAAGCGGTGAAGCTGGTACAGATCGATGTAGTCGGTCCCGAGGCGGTCCAGGCTCGCCTCGACGGCCTGCAGCAGGTGCCGGCGGGAGGCCGAACGGTCGTTGGGGCCGTCGCCCTTGGCGCCGTAGGCCTTGGTGGCGATCACCACGTCGTCGCGGTCGTCGCCGAGGATCTTGCCGAGCAGCTGCTCGCTGCGGCCGTCGGTGTAGACGTCGGCGGTGTCAAAGAACGTCCCGCCAGCTTCGCGGAACCGCTCCACGATCGCCCGCGAACCGTCGAGGTCGGCGGCGTCGCCGAAGGTCATCGTGCCAAGGCACAGGCGGCTGACGACGAGGCCCGTGGGGCCGAGATAGGTCTGCGGCAACAAGTCCATGACGCCGAGGCTAGCGCGCAAGCAGCGCCCGGCGGCGCGTGGCGGCCGCAGAAGCGCCTGCGCTATCCTGCGCGCCCGAGGGCGGTTAGCTCAGTTGGGAGAGCGCTTGCTCGACAAGCAAGAGGTCACTGGTTCGAGCCCAGTACCGCCCACCACACAATCACAGGAATGACGAGCCCCGGCGAGCGCGGGGTGACCGTGCCGGTCTGGATCTGTGCGACCTGCGGCAACCACTACCCGGAGGCCGCGACAGCGCCCGCCGTCTGTGTGATCTGCGCAGACGAACGCCAATGGGTGCCGCCGAGCGGGCAGCGATGGACGACATTCGAGGAGTTGAGTGCGGGAGGGCATCGCAGCGACATTCGCGAGGTGGAACCGAACCTGACCGGGATCGGGGTGGCCCCGCCGGTCGGCATCGGCCAGCGGGCGCTGCTGATCCGTACGCCGCAGGGCAACCTCCTGTGGGATCCGCCCGGCTTCCTCGACGAGCAAGCCCTCGCACAGGTCAGGGACATGGGCGGGTTGCGCGCGGTCAGCGCCAGCCACCCCCACTTCTACGGCGCGATCACGCAGTGGAGCCAGGCGTTCGCCGCCGAGATCCTGCTGCCCGAGGCTGACGCCGCCTGGCTCACCCGCCCGGATCCGGCCGTTCGGACCTGGTCAGGTTCCCTGCGGGTACTGCCCGGCGTCACCCTGGTCCAGTGCGGTGGGCACTTCCCCGGCAGCGCCGTCGTGCACTGGGCCGATGGGGCCGGGGGCTGCGGTGCGCTGTTGAGCGGCGACACCATCTTCGTGACCCCTGGCGAGGACCGTGTCACCTTCGTTTGGAGTGCGCCGAACCGGCTGCCACTGAGCGAGCGTTCCGTCCGCGGCGTCGTCGACGCGGTACGGCCCTACCGGTTCGATCGCATCTACGGTGGCTGGTGGGAGCCTGTCCTGCGTCAGGACGCACAGCGGATTGTGACGAGCTCGGCACAGCGGTACAGCCAGTTTCTGCGCGGCGAGGCGGCGATGGAATGATGCCGGCGGCAGCCCACCCGGTCCCGCCAGCACACAGTCACCAGGCGTAGGCCTCGGGAGCCTGGTCGCCCGGACCGGGGAACAACTCGTCCAGCCGCGCCAGCGCCTTGTCGTCGAGGGTGATCTCCAGCGCCCGCTGCGCACCTTCCAGCTGCTGCAGCGTCCGCGGCCCGATGATCGGCGCGGTGACGACGGGCTGGTGCAGCAGCCAGGCCAGGCCGACGTCGGACGGCTGCTCGCTCAGCTCGTCGCAGAACGCCTCGTAGGCCTCGACGTCCGCGCGCCGCTCCGCCAGCCGCTCCTGCATCCGGTCGGACGCTGACCGCCCCTCTCGCTGTTTGCGCAGGATGCCGCCCAGCAGTCCTCCACCCAGCGGTGACCAGGGAATCAGGCCGAGGCCATAGGCCCGGCAAGCCGGTGCGACTTCCAGCTCGACGCTGCGCTCGGACAGGTTGTACAGGGACTGCTCGCTGACCAGTCCGACGAAATGACGGGCCTTGGCCGCCTCCTGTGCCTGCGCGATGTTCCACCCGGCGAAGTTCGACGAGCCGACGTAGACGATCTTGCCCTGGGCAACGAGCACCTCCATCGCCTGCCAAATCTCCTCCCACGGGGTGTACCGGTCGATGTGGTGCATCTGGTACAGGTCGATGTGGTCGGTCTGGAGGCGCTTGAGCGACGCGTCACAGGCGCGCCGGATGTTCAGTGCCGACAGGTGGGTGTCGTTGGGCCAGTCGCTCATCGAGCCATACAGCTTGGTCGCCAGCACCGTCTTGTCCCGCCGGCCACCGCCCTTTGCGAACCAGCGCCCGACGATCTGCTCGGTGATGCCCTCGCCCTGCTTCCAGCCGTAGACGTTGGCGGTGTCGAAGAAGTTGATCCCGCGCTCGTGGGCGGTGTCCATGATGGCGTGGGAGTCGTTCTCCGAGGTCTCCGGGCCGAAGTTCATGGTGCCGAGGCACAGGCGGCTGACGGATAGGCCGGTGCGGCCCAGGTGCGTGTACTCCATGGCGTTCTCCTCACATGTGAAAGATCGAGCCAGCCGAGGCTGGTCGCGACCGCGCGAAAGGGGCTCGGCTCCAAGGCCGAGCCCCTCCCCGTGGTGGTCTAGGAGGTGGTGGTCTAGGAGGTGGCGCTCTGCGCGTCGTTGAGCAGGTTTTGGAACTGTTGCTGGATCTGCGGGTTGTTGGCCAGCGACAGGCCACCGACGATGGCCGCGATGGCTAGCAGCAGCGCGAGCACGCCCATGATCAGCCCGCTTACGGCGAGGCCCTTGTGCAGGCCGCCGAGCGTCTTGGCCTTGCCGATGCCGACGAACCCGAAGATGGCGGCGATCAGGCCGAACAGCAGGGCGGCCGGACCCGTGAAGATCAGAAAGAAGAAGGTCAGCGCCATGAAGCCGAGGACGAACGCCGCGATGGCGCTGCCGTTGCCGTCGGTCTGCACGGGGGCCGGCGCGTACTCGCGGTCGGTGGCGGCCCGGCCGTTGGTCGCTTCAGTCTCGCGACGAGACATGCAATACCTCCAGATTGTTCGGGGATGCCCCCCTACCCGTCGCACACTCTCGCAATCCTCACCTCACTCACGCAAAATCGGCGAGAGGCGTTAGGCCATGCCGAGGCGTGGGCACATGGTCATCCCACACATCAGGAGGGTTACATGGATACCGAAGAGATCTCGCAGGTCCGCGGGGCGAAGGTCATCGACCTCAACGGCGACAAGATCGGCAAGGTCGAGGAGATCTACCTGGACAAGGAGACCGACAAGCCCGAGTGGGCGCTGGTCAACACAGGGATGTTCGGCAGTCACTCGACCTTCGTTCCGCTGCAGGGCTCCAGCCGCCAGGGCGACGACCTGCAGGTGTCGTTCGACAAGGAGCAGGTCAAAGACGCCCCAGGCGTGGACGCCGGCAAGGAGCTCAGCCAGTCCGAGGAGGCCGAGCTGTACCGCCATTACGGCCTGGACTACAGCGAGGCAAGCTCCGACAGCGGACTGCCGGAGGGCGGCACCGGCACCGGGGTCACAGACACCACAGGCACCGACGCCACCACGGGCGAGGTGCAGGACCGCTCCATGTCGGACATGAACGCCGACGCCGGCTACGGCGACCGCCCGCTGGGGACGGCCGAGGTCGACCAGGGCAACACGTCCGGCACGACCGACACCGGCCACGACACCAGCGGCCCATCGACCGACGACGCGATGACGCGCTCTGAGGAGGAGCTGCGCGTCGGGACTCGCGAGCAGGAAACCGGCAAGGTCCGCCTGCGCAAGCACGTCGTAACCGAGAACGTGACCCAGACCGTGCCGGTACAGCGCGAAGAGGTCCACATCGAGCGCGAGCCGATCACCGACGCCAACGTTGGCGACGCCACCTCGGGACCAGCCATCTCCGACGAAGAGCACGAGATGACGCTGTCCGAAGAGGTCCCCGTCGTGGACAAGCAGGCCGTTCCCAAGGAGCGGATCCGCCTCGACAAGGACGTCACCACCGATGAGACCCAGGTCTCCGAGGACGTCCGCCGCGAGGAGATTGACGTCGACGACGACTCTCGGCGCTGAGCGACACCGATCCGCCGCAGGCCCGCCATCTGCAACTGGATGGCGGGCCTCGGTGTGCCGGTCGGCGCGGTTGACACGCCCGTCGCACCACGCGACAGTTATCCGCGACCGACGGCCGACCGACGGCCGCGCAGCGGCCGCAGTCAGGCATGACTAGCATGCATGCGGTAGTAGACGTCGCGATGCCTCCCCCAGACCCAGGCGGGTTACGCGACACCGGGCAATGAGCCAGGAGGCATCGGGCATGTCAGACCGCTGGGCGTACTGCGCGACCTGTGTCCGCTGGTTCTACGGTGATGCTGTCGCCGGTGACGCCACACTCCCGCTGTGTCCCGTCTGCTCCACGGAAGCGGCGACGGTCGAGGAACGATCGACCGACCAGGAGCACTCGGCCAATCCGGCGTGATGTTGTGCTAGCGGGTCATGCCGGCCCGTCTGGCTGGTGCTGGACGCAGTAGCGGGTCGCGGGGACGGCTTCGAGGCGCTCGTCGGGGATCGGCTTGCCATCGACTTTGCAGAGCCCGTACGTCCCCTCGTCGATGCGTTGCAACGCCGCATCGACCTCGGCAAGGCTGATCTCCACCGAGTCACCGATCGCCTGATCCTTGCTCCGCTCGAACGTGTCGCTGGCCGCATCGGCCGGATGCTGATCGTAGTTGGCCAGTTCGGCGACCGATTCATTCTGTGCCGCAACATTGGCCTCGACGGCCTCCAGGGTTGAGCGCAAGCGCTCGCGCTCCTCAGTCAGCAGCGCGCGGGCCTTGTCGGCGTCCATCAGTGGTGCTCCTCCTGATCGTGGTGGACGGGACGCGCGCTGCGCGCCAGCTCCTCGGGTGACAACTCCGGCAGGGAAGGTGTCGCTGCATCCGCCTCTTCCTCGCTCAACGGGCCAGCGTCCGCCGGCGCTACGTCAGCAGCCGGATGGTCGAGCGCGCCCCGCTCCTCACCGGCGCTGGGGACCATCACCGGCTCGTCTGGTGGCTCCCAGGCCACATTCTCGTCTAGCGACTCCTGCACATCGGTGACGATCTCGCCACCCATCTCGCCGGTTGCCATCTCGGTCGCTCGCTGCGGGTCATCCGGGCTGGCGGAGTCCCCCACCGCGGGTTGCTCGGCGTCGGCGCTACCGGCGGCTTCGCGCAGGTTGGGGTCGACCCACAGCAGGTTGCGGACGACGTCGGCGTACTCCTCGACGACCAGGCCTGCCGCCGACGCCTCCTCGGCAGTGGCGACCGCTCCACGCAGCACCACGCTACCGTCGTCGTCGTCGTCGAGGTCGAGGTCGATGCGACTGGCGTCCACGGCGGTCGCTTCATCCAGCGCGGCACGGATGACGTCAAGATCTTCAGTGGCCATGCGCCCGACGTACCCGCTTGGGGGGTTCCGTGCACCCGGTCGACGAGATCTCGTTGTCGCTCAGCGGCTCCGTGAGCAAGGCGCCAGTTTCCAAGACGTCCGCGCCTGCCTGCGCTACCTGCGGTCGCGTGACCTAATCGAAGCCTCGGCGCGGCACTCCCGTGATAGAAGGAACGCGAATCCCCACCCGGCAACATCCGTGACTAGGCTGACCTGGCAATGCTGCGCGAACCGGTCATCGAGCATCGGGTGAGTGTGGTCAACGTGCGCGTCCGCATGGTGCGCTGACGGTACGTCTGGACTGAGACGCGGGTACCACCAAGTCAACCGGCTTGCTTCCCTCCCTGCGGAACAACTCAGAGGTCTAGACCACGACGGTAGTCAGCCAGTGGACACCGGCAACGGAGCCGGCGGCGGCCAACAAGTGCGCCGCTCTTGAGCTTCGCCGCCCGGGGACGCCCGGGTGCGACGCGCCGTCGCGCCCGAAGGGCAGAACACCCGCGCGGCTGTATCGATCGACCGCTTGTGGTGGTGGGTGGAGAGTGGGACGGTGACGTTAACGGGTTGTCAGCGCGGCGGGCGCAGGCAACAAGGTGGGGTGGGGTGATCCAGATGTCGGGTCGTCGGTGGCTTGCAATCGGGATGGTGGCGCTGTGGCTGATGTTGCCAGCATCGGCGGCGCTGGCCGCACACAGTGGGAACTGGCATGTGGCGGCGCGGGTCAGCGTCGCCACCGATGGCAACGAAGCGG
>Ga0136620_10000912_pt1 | contig 13649 bp, 11 predicted proteins | sample AntDrymUQ4162106_2_FD_104806 | JGI IMG/M metagenome (GOLD analysis project Ga0136620, IMG submission 104806) | Polar desert sand microbial communities from Dry Valleys, Antarctica - metaG UQ416 (21.06) | ecosystem: Environmental > Terrestrial > Soil > Desert | place: Antarctica: Dry Valley... | reverse complement strand
GGGATCGTCGCCGCCAGCGCGGCGGGATGAAGCTGGCGCTGCGGCGCGGGAGCGTCGCGTCGGTCGAGCGTGCCGGTCCGGTCGCCGAGCTGACCGTCGCCGTCGGCGAGGAGCGCCGCCCCGCGCTCTCCTACGAGTCCATGACCGGGCGGGTCGAGCCCGGCGACGACGTCGTCGTCAACGTCGCGGCACGCGACCTCGGCCTCGGCAGCGGTGGATTCGACATCGTGCACGTGAACCTCACGCGCGGGCTGACGGGCGAGGGCGATCCGGGCGCCCACGTGATGAAGCTGAACTACAGCTCGCTCCAGCACGCCGTCGACCCGATCGAGGAGCGCTCGAGCGAGCCGGCCTGGCCGATCGGCAAGCCGGTGGCCGTGATCGCGCTTCACGGTCAGCTCCCGTGTGTGGCCTGGGCGGCGGCGGAGGCCGGCGCGCGGCGGATCGGCTACGTGCAGAGCGCCGGAGGCGCGCTCCCGGCCGAGCACTCGCGGGTCGTCGCCGAGCTGCGCGAGCGCGGGCTGCTGGCGGGACAGATCGCCGCCGCGCCGGCATTCGGCGGCGAGCACGAGGCGATCACGGTCCCCGGCGCACTCCAGGCCGGTCTCGCCGAGCTCGGCTGGGACGCGGCGATCGTCGGCCCCGGCCCCGGCATCCTTGGGTCGGGAACGGCGCTCGGGCACGGGGGGCTGGCCGCGCTCGAGAACGCTCACGCGGCGCTCGCGCTCGGCTGCGAGACGATCGTCGTCCCGCGCATGTCCTCGTCCGACGAGCGCGAGCGACACCGCGGCCTCTCGCACCACACGCAGACGGTGCTCGAGCTGCTGCTGCGTCCCGTCGCGGTGGCGCTGCCCGAAGGCGAGCGCATCGACCTCTCCGGCGAGCATGAGCCTCGCCCCGCCGTCGCGGACCTCCCGGGCTATCGGGAGTCGGGTCTGCCGGCAAGCACGATGGGACGCACGATCGACGCGGACGAGCTGTTCTTTGCCGCGGCGCTGGCGGGCGGCGCGGTGTTGGGCGAGGCGATCGCCTAGCTCGCTTCGAGCCCGGTGTCGCGCAGCGCCTCGGCACGATCGACCTAGAGCTCGTAGAACTGGCGCACGAGCTCCATGCTCTCGCTGCTCATGATCAGGCAGTATCACGCCGATGGGCTTCGAGCGCCGATCGAGCGAGGAGGTCTGGAGCGGCAAGATCGCGACCGTCGAGATCCTGACCGTCGAGTTCGACGACGGTGAGAGCGCCGAGCGCGAGGTCGTGCGCCATCCCGGTGCGGTGGCGGTCGTCGCCCACGACGGCGAGCGGCTCTACCTGGTTCGCCAGCCGCGCGAGCCCGTCGACGAGCAGGCGCTGCTCGAGTTGCCCGCGGGCAAGCTCGACGAGCAGGGCGAGGGCCCGCTCGAGACCGCGAAGCGTGAGCTCGCGGAGGAGATCGGCAAGGCCGCCGAGCGTTGGGAGCACCTCGTCACCTTCTACTCGTCGCCGGGGTTCTCGGACGAGCAGGTGCACGTCTACCTCGCGACGGAGCTGCGCGACGAGCAGGCGGAGACGGACGAGAACGAGCGCATCGAGATCGAGGCCGTGCCATTGGCCGAGCTCGACGCCGTGATCGCGGATTGCCACGACGCGAAGAGTCTCATCGGCCTGCTGTGGTTTCGGGCGTACCGCGGGAGGTAGGCGGGGGCGAGGGATTGCAGGGCAAGGGATGCGCGCGTCGTGCGCGAAGGACGAGGCGTGGCAACGGTCAGCTCTCTCCAGTCGGCGAATCACACCAAGCTCGTGCTCGACTTCCTCGCCTACCTCGAGTTCGAGCGCGGCCTGGCTCGCAACACGCTCGACGCCTACCGCACCGACCTGCTCCAGTTCGGCCAGTTCCTCGACGCACACGACGCGGCCGCGCAGGGCGCCGACGGCCCGCTGATCTCGGAGTTCCTGACCGGGCTCGCCGACGGCCACGACGGCCGGCCGCCGGCGTCGACCGCGACGATCCACCGCAAGACCGCCTGCCTGCGCTCCTTCTATCGCCACCTGCGCAGGGAGGGGGTGGTCAGCGACGATCCGACCGCGACCTTGAGCGCGCCTCGTCGTGGGCGCAAGCTGCCGCGCGTGCTCACCCGCGGCGAGGTGACCCGGCTGCTCGCCGCGCCGGCGGGTGACGATCCCGCTTCGTTGCGCGATCGCGCACTGCTCGAGGTGATGTACGCCTGCGGCCTGCGGGCCTCGGAGGCGATCGGGCTCGAGATCGCCGACGTCGACCTCGAGCAGCAGATCGTCAAGGCGCGCGGCAAAGGGTCGAAGGAGCGCATCGTGCCGATCGGATCGAGCGCGACCGCCGCGGTGCGCGTCTACCTCGCGGGCGGACGGCCGGCGCTCGTTCACGCGAGCAACGAGGCGCACCTGTTCGTCAACTATCGCGGCGGGTCGCTCACCCGCCAGGGGCTCTACAAGATCGTTCGCCGGCACGCGCAGACCGCCGGCCTGGCGGACCGGATGAGTCCGCACACGCTGCGCCACACCTTCGCCACGCACCTGCTCGCGGGTGGCTGTGACCTGCGCGCCGTGCAGGAGATGCTCGGACACGCCGACGTCGCCACCACCCAGCTCTACACACACCTCTCGAGCGAACGCTTGAAGGACGTCTACTTCAAGGCGCATCCGCGCGCGACGGCCTAGCTCGACCAACTGATAGAACCGCCGGATGCGCCGGCGGCTCCCACCCTGCCTGCTCGTGGTCGCGCTGGTCGGCGCCGGCTGCGGCAACGATCCCGTCGAACGCGGCGACCTGCGCGCCGCCGAGAAGCCCACCCGGCTCCTCAGCACGAGCTATCCGGACGCGGGCGCGAAGTTCGAGGCGCCCGAGGGCTGGCGCAGAGCGGAGGGCACGCTGCCCCGGGTAGTGACCTTCTCTTCGGGCGAGGCGGTGCTGGCGATCTTCGCCTACCGCCGCAAGGAGCCCTCGCCGCCCGAGGCGGAGGCGCTGGGCCGGGCGCGCAAGCGGCTCGTGCGCCAGGCCCGCCGGCGCGACAAGAACTTCAAGATCAGGAAGGCTCAGAACACGAAGGTCGCCGGGCGGCCGGCGATTGAGATAACGGGCACGCAGACGATCGGCGGCGTGACGCTCGAGACACGCAGTGTCCATGTCTTCAAGAAGGGCGGCGAGTACGTGTTCGAGGCGCTGGCGCCGGCCGGCCAGTTCAGGCTGCTCGACGCGAGCGTGGTGACGCCGCTGCTGAAGTCGCTGAAGGTGACCGGCAAGGTCAAGCGCTCGCCGCGCGAGGAGCTGGAGCGCAAGCGGCGGGAGGCCAAGGAGAAGCGCGAGAGGAAGAAGCAGGACGAGGATGGGGGAGACCAGCCGGACCAGCGGCGCTGATGCCCGAGCTTCCGGAGGTCGAGACGATCCGCCGCGGGTTGGCGCCCGCCGTCGAGGGCCGAACGCTCACCCGGATCGAGGTGCTGGACGCTCGCTGGTGCGATCCGGCGCCGCCCGCGGAGGTCGAGGACGCCGTCCGCGGCCGGCGCGTGGAGCGCCTTGCTCGCCGCGGCAAGTACCTGGTCTGGGAGCTCGAGGACGAGGTCTCCCTCGTCATGCACCTGCGCATGACCGGCAACCTGCTGCTCGCGGGCGCGGACGACGACGAGCGCCCCTACATGCGCGCGCGGCTGACGCTCGACTCGGGCGAGCGCGTTCTCTTCTGCGACGCGCGCCGCTTCGGGACGGGCATCGTCCTGCTCGGCGCTGGCGCGCTCGAGGCCTACTTTGCCGCCCGGCTCGGCGTCGAGCCGCTCGGGGCGGACTTCACGCCGGCGGCGCTGAGAGCGCTCGCGCGCGGGCGCCGAGCGTCGGTCAAGGCGTTCCTGCTCTCCCAGGAGCGGATCGCCGGCGTCGGCAACATCTATGCCGACGAGGCGCTGTTCCGTGCGCGAATCCATCCGCTGCGCCCTGTCGGCAAGCTGAAGCCGGCCCAACTCGCCGCGCTCCACGAGGCGGTCGTCGCCTCGCTCGAGGAGGGGATCGAAGCTCGCGGCGCCACGATCGACGACTTTCGCGGCCCTGATGGCGCTAGCGGCTCCTTCCAGGACCGCTTCCTGGTCCACCGTCGCGAGGGCGAGCCGTGCCCGCGCTGCGGGCGCGCGATCGTCAAGTTCCGTGCCGCGGGGCGCGGCACGTATGCATGCGAGCGCTGTCAGCCGCGGCCCAGGCGTCCGCGTTCGCGGTCACGATGAGTGCGTGCCGGGACGAGTCGAGACCGAAGCCGTGGTGCTGCGCTCGATCCGCTACGGCGAGGCGGATCGGGTGCTGCACCTCTACAGCGAGCGGCGTGGCCGGATCGGCGCGATTGCGAAGGGGGTGCGCCGGGTGCGCTCGCGCTTCGGGGGCCGGCTCGAGCCGCTCTCGCGCGTCGCGCTGATCCTGCACGAGGGCCGCGGCGACCTGATGACGGTCACCGGGGCCGACACCGTCAACGCCCACGCCGCGCTGCGCGAGCGCCAGGACTCGCTGCGGCGAGGCATCGAGGCGGCGGAGGCGGTGCTGCGCCTGTTCGACTCCGCCGAGGCCAACCGGCCCGCCTACAACCTGCTCTGCCGCGAGCTGGCGCTGCTCGACAGCGACGAGCGCGCCGCCACGCGCGCGCACGCGCTTGCCTTCCGGGCGAAGCTGGCGCTCGCGGCCGGCTTCGCGCCCGAGCTGGCGGCCTGCGCCAGCTGCGGTGAGCGCGAGCACCTCTCCGGCTTCGCCGCCTCCGCCGGGGGTGTCGTCTGTTCGAGCTGCGAGGCCGGGTCGTTCCCGCTCTCGGCCGAGGGCCACGCCTTCCTGGTCGAAGCCCTGGGCCGACCGCTCGCGGAGGCGCCCGGCGGCGAGCCGCCCGCGCTTGCGCAGGCCGACCGCGCGATCGCCGAGACGCTCGAGCATCACGCGCACGTGCGTCTCAGGCGAGTAGCCTGATCCGGTGGCCGTCGCCGCCGGCACTCAGTGGGTCTACGCCTTCTCCGAGGGCTCGCGCGACCAGCGCGACCTGCTCGGCGGCAAGGGCGCCAATCTCGCAGAGATGGCGCGCGTGCTCGGTCCCGAGCGCGTGCCCGCCGGCTTCACGATCACGACCGCCGCGTGCGTCGCGTACATGGAGCGACGAACGGAGCCGGACGGGCTCGAGGACCAGGTCGACGACGCGCTCGGTGCGCTCGAGCAGCTCGCCGGCAGGAAGCTGGGCGATCCCGCCGACCCGCTGCTCGTCTCGGTGCGCTCGGGCGCGCGCGAGTCGATGCCGGGCATGCTCGACACGGTGCTGAACCTCGGCCTCGGGGACGACGCCGTCGAGGGGCTCGCGCGCGCGACCGGCAACGAGCGCTTCGCGTGGGACTCCTACCGGCGCTTCATCCAGATGTTCGCGAACGTCGTCCGCGACATCCCGACCGATGCGATCGAGGACGCGATCGAGCGACGCAAGCAGGACGCGGGCGTCGAGCTCGACGGCGACCTCTCGGTCGACCAGCTGCAGCGGCTGGTGGATGAGTTCAAGCGCCTCTATGCCGAGGCGACGGGCGATGCCTTCCCACAGCGTCCGCGCGAGCAGCTGACGCTCGCGATCCGGGCCGTGTTCGACTCGTGGCTCGGCGAGCGTGCCATCGAGTACCGGCGCATCAACCACATACCCGAGGACTGGGGCACCGCCGTCAACGTCCAGCAGATGGTGTTTGGGAACACGGGCGAGCACTCGTGCTCGGGGGTCGCCTTCTCGCGCGACGAGATCACCGGCGCGCCCGAGCCCTCCGGTGACTTCCTCGTCAACGCGCAGGGCGAGGACGTCGTCTCCGGTGTGCGCAACACGCGGTCGCTCGGGGAGCTGGGCGAGCTGATGCCCGAGGCACACGCCGAGCTGCTCGACATCCTGCGCACGCTCGAGCGCCACTACGGCGACATGCAGGACACGGAGTTCACGGTCGAGGAGGGCCGTCTCTACATGCTCCAGACGCGCGACGCCAAGCGGCCCGCCCAGGCGGCGGCCCGCTTCGCGGTCGACGCCGTCGAGGAGGGCCTCTTGACTCGAGAGCAGGCGCTGCTGACGATCGACGCGATCTCGCTCGAGGCGCTGCTGCATCCCACGTTTGCCCCCGATGCCGAGTACACGGAGCTCGCACGCGGCGTGAACGCGTCGCCGGGCGCCGCGAAGGGCGAGATCGTGTTCACCGCCGCCGACGCCGTCGAGGCTACGGCCGAAGGTCGCGACGTCGTGCTCGTGCGGCCGTTCACGGAGGCCGACGACGTCGCGGGTTTCCACGCCGCGAACGGGATCCTGACCGCGGAGGGGGGAAAGGCCAGCCACGCGGCCCTCGTCGCGCGCGGGATGGGCAAGCCGTGCGTGTGCGGCGCGTCCGACCTCGAGATCGACGTCGAGGATCGCGAGTTGCGTGCGCCCGACGGCACGGTCCTAAGTGAAGGCGACCTGATCGTGATCAACGGCACGTCGGGCATCGTCACCACGACCGACGTCCCGCTCGAGGATCCGGATTGGAGCGACGACTTTCAGCTCGTGCTGAGGTGGGCCGACGAGCTGCGCCGCCTCGGCGTCCGCGCCAATGCGGACACTCCGGAGGACGCGCGCAAGGCGCGCTCGTTCGGGGCACAGGGAATCGGCCTCTGCCGAACCGAGCACATGTTCATGGCCGCCGACCGCCAGCCCAAGATGCGGGCGATGATCATGGCCGAAGACGAGGATGAGCGCCGGTCCGCGCTCGACGAGCTGCTGCCGCTCCAGCAGGCCGACTTCGAGGGGCTGTTCGAGGAGATGGCCGGCCTGCCCGTGACGATCAGGCTGCTCGATCCGCCGCTGCACGAGTTCCTGCCCGGGCTCGAAGAGATCGCGCTCGACGTCCAGCGGGCCCAGCTCGAGGGCGCGAGGGACCTCGCCGACCACGAGCAGACTCTGGAACGGGTGCGCACTCTGACCGAGTCGAACCCAATGCTCGGCACGCGCGGAGTGAGGCTCGGCATCCTGCACCCTGAGATCTCGGACATGCAGGTGCGGGCGATCGTGCGGGCTGCCCTGGCGGTCGCCGCAGGCACCGGCACGCCGCCGGAGCTGGAGATCATGATCCCGCTGGTGGCCTACGAGCGTGAGCTGAACTTCATGCGTGGCACGGTCCGGCACGCGATCGCCGCGGAACGGGGCGAGCGGCTGCCGATCAAGGTCGGGACGATGATCGAGCTGCCGCGCGCGTGCCTGATCGCAGAGCGGATCGCCCGCACCGCGGATTTCTTCTCGTTCGGCACCAACGACCTCACCCAGACCGCACTCGGGTTCTCGCGCGACGACGTCGAGGGCAAGTTCCTGGCGCGCTACATCGAGGCGGGGATACTCGACCGCAGTCCGTTCGAGACGCTCGACTCGAACGGGGTCGGTGAGCTGGTCGCGATGGCGGCGCGGCGAGGGCGAAGAGGTCGGAAGGATCTGAAATTGGGAGTCTGCGGCGAGCACGGCGGCGATCCGGACTCGGTCGCGTTCTTCCACGCGATCGAGGTCGACTACGTCAGCTGTTCGCCGTATCGCGTGCCGATCGCTCGCGTAGCCGCGGCCCAGGCGGCCGTGGTCGCGGCCGCGGATCCCCCTGGTGGCGATTGAGCTGGTCGAATACCCTGGTAGCGATGCGCAGGACCTCGTTGGCTCTTGCGACGCTCGCCCTCGGCGCGCTCGCACTCCCAGGACTCGCCCCCGCTCACCCCGAGCGCCATTCCTACTACCCGAACGGGACCAGCGGAGAGAACCTCTCCGGCAGCGTCCCGAAGTACCGCTCGAGCTACAAGCCCTCGAGCAAGAAGCTGGGCAAGCGGCTGGTCGTCTGCAAGGGATCGGCCTCGCGCAAGCGAATCCACGCCCGGCTCAAGGGCAAGCAGGAGCGCCGCAACCTCGCGCTGCTGAAGAAGTGCAAGTACCACGACATCCAGCACGCGGTCAACAAGGCCCAGAACAACGCTCGCATCCTCGTCTTGCCGGGTGTCTACGAGGAGAAGCCGAGCGGCGCCGAGCCGAACCCCGACCCCAAGTGCGAGGGCAAGTACCGGGTCGAGGGCGAGAACGTGATCGGCAGCTACGAGTACCACCGCGAGTGCCCGAACTCGCAGAACCTGATCGCGATCGCCGGCGACGGCCCCGACGCCGATCGCAAGTGCGACGACAAGTGCAACATCCAGATCGAGGGCACCGGTCGCAAGGCCAAGGATGTCCTGATCAAGGGAGAGCGCTCGAAGCTCAACCTGATCAGGGCCGATCGCGCCGACGGCATCTACCTGCGCAACTTCATGGTCGAGCTGTCCGACTTCAACAACATCTACGCGCTCGAGACCAACGGCTTCGTCTTCGATCGCATCGTCTCGCGCTACAGCCGCGAGTACGGCTTCCTCACCTTCTCCTCCGACAACGGCCTCTACACCGACCTCGTCGCCCACGGCTCCGGCGACTCGGGCATCTATCCCGGCTCGGGGCCTGAGGGGCGCTGCAAGCGCTACGGGATCGAGATCCGCAACTCGGATTCCTACGAGAACACGATCGGCTACTCCGGCACCGCCGGCAACGGAATCTGGGCGCACGACAACAAGTTCCACCACAACGGCACCGGGATGACGACCGACTCATTCGCCGCCAACCACCCAGGGATGCCCCAGGACTGCGCCAAGTTCGAGAAGAACCAGATCTATTCCAACAACGAGAACTACTTCACCGAGGAGCGCGACGAGTACTGCGACATCTCCAAGCGTGCGGTCAAGGACCGCGATCCGAAGATCGTCTGCCCGACCTTCCAGGTTCCGGTCGGCACCGGGATCGGCATCTTCGGCGGCAACGGCAACATCATCCGCGACAACTACATCTATGACAACTGGCGCGACGGCGCGAAGCTCGTGACCATTCCGGCCTTCCTGCGCGGCGACGACCCGACCGGCCAGTCCGACAACGACCCGGCGAACCAGCTCGACAACCCGATCGACAACGCCTACACCGACAACAAGATGGGCTACCGGCCCGACGGGACGCGCGCTCCCAACGGCAACGACTTCTGGTGGGACGAGGGCGGGCGCGGCAACTGCTGGGGCGGGAACCTGGGCTCCGACGGCGCGCCGGTCAGCTCGAACGTCCTGGGCGGCCTGCCCGGCTGCCCGCGGGGCGGCGGCCTCGGCGCGCCGAACCCGGCGAAGTCGGCGAGCCAGGCGACCTGCGCGACGTGGGACCCGCAGGACGAGCTGCTGCGCGACCCGCCGGGGTGCGACTGGTTCACCACCCCGCCGAAGCCGCGCTAGCCAGCGTTTCGATCGCCGCCATGAGAATGCTGGGCGCAGCAGTCCTCACGACGCTCGCGCTCGCACTCGTGGCATGCGGAGCCGACGGCGGCAACACGTCCGGCTCGCTGGCGTGGACCGGGGATCCGCGCGTCGTCACCCCGCAGGGGCTGCCAGAGGACCGCACGCTGACCGGCAAGCTGAGAAACGACTCGCTGAAGAAGGTCGACCTGCGCTCCGCGCGCGACGTGAAGGTGCTCGACGAGGACGGCAACAGCGTGCCCGCGACCGCGATCTTCACCGACACATTCGCGCGCAGCATCTATCCGCCGGCGCGCGGGCCCTCACGCGACACCAGGCGCTCCGAGGAGAACCGGATCGGCCTGCGGGCGAGCCTTCAGCCTGGTGGCACGACCCCGATCACCGTCTCGTGGCGGGCAGGGCCAGGGGCGAGCGAGCCAGTCCGGATCGAGATCGCCGGTAGCTCGCTGGCCATCCCGAGGCGCTAGGCGCCCCGGCGCTGCCGCCGCGCGTGGCAGAATCGGCTGCATGAGCGCCACCGCTCCCGAGAGCACGCCGCCGGCTCCGCTGCAGGACCGAATCGACGCGCTCGAGGCGACCCAGCTCTCCCCGCGCGCCGCCCGCTCCTACCCGGCTCGGCGCGCCGAGCCCGAGCCCGATTCGGCCGTGCGCACGCCGTTCCAGCGTGATCGCGACCGGATCGTGCACTCGAAGGCGTTCCGCCGGCTCAAGCACAAGACACAGGTCTTCATCGCGCCCGAGGGGGACCACTACCGCACACGGCTCACGCACACGCTCGAGACGTGCGGCATCGCGCGTACCGTCGCCCGCGCGCTCGCGCTCAACGAGGACCTCACCGAGGCGATCGGGCTCGGCCACGACCTCGGCCATGCTCCCTTCGGGCACATCGGGGAGGAGGTGCTCGACCGCTGCCTGCGCGAGCGCTACGACGAGCGCTTCCGCCACAACCGTCACTCGCTGCGGGTCGTCGAGCGCCTAGAGCGCGACGGACACGGTCTCAACCTGACCGAGCAGGTGCGCGACGGGATCCTCTGCCACTCGAGCGGCGAGGACGAGCCGGCGACGCTCGAAGGGGCGATCGTCCGCCTCGTCGATCGGATCGCCTACATCAACCACGACATCGACGACGCGGTCCGCGCGGGCGTGCTCGCCTTCGAGGACCTGCCCGCGGACGACATCGCGGTGCTCGGGTCGAGCGGGTCGGAGCGGATCGACGCGCTCGTGCGCGACCTGGTCGAGCAATCGGCGGGCGCGGGGGCGATCGTCCAGAGCGAGCGCGTCGGCGCCGCGATGGGACGCCTGCGCGAGTTCATGTTCGAGCGCGTCTACCTCGGGCCGGTCGCCCAGCGCGAGCACGAGCGCATCGAGCGCATGCTGCGGGCGCTGTTCGACCACCACGCCGAGCACCTGCCCCCGCCCGCGACGCCGGACGCCAGCGACGCGCAGCGCGTCAGCGACTACCTCGCGGGAATGACCGACCGCTTCGCGATCCGCGCGTTCTCGGAGCTGTCGGTGCCACGCGGGTTCTAGAGACAGGTCCCCGGCTTGGCTCTCTACACGCAGGAGACGCTCGACCGCGTCAAGGACGCGGTCGACATGGTCGAGCTCGTCGGCGCGCGCACGGACCTGCGCCGTGCCGGCTCGGGCTGGAAGGGCCTGTGCCCGTTCCACGACGAGCGCACGCCGTCGTTCTCGGTCAACGCTCAGGACAAGGTCTATTACTGCTTCGGTTGTGGCGAGTCGGGCGACGGCATCCGCTTCGTGCAGGAGACCGAGGCGCTCGACTTCCCGCAGGCGATCGAGTTCCTCGCGCAGCGCTACGGCATCGAGCTCGAGCGCGAGCAGGAGGACCCGCGTGCCGCGGAGCGCCGCAGGCACCGCGAGCGGCTGCTCGCGGTGCTGGAGCGCGCGACCGCGTTCTACGCGCGCTTCCTGTGGGAGGCCGACGAGGCGAAGGCCGCGCGCGATTACCTCGCCGGCCGCGGGCTCGAGCAGGAGACGTTGCGCGAGTTCCGCGTCGGCTACGCGCCGAGCGCGTGGGACCGCATTCTCACGGCGGCTCAGCGCGACGGCTTCAGCCCGCAGGAGCTCGCAGCCGCCGGCCTGACCAAGCAGGCGCGCGGGGGACGCGGCGCCTACGACTTTTTCCGCGCCCGGATCATGTTCCCGCTCGCCGACCCACGCGGCAAGGTGCTCGGCTTCGGCGGGCGCTCGATGGGGGAGGGCGAACAGGCGAAGTACGTGAATACCGCTGAGACCGAGCTCTACCGCAAGGGCCGTCAGCTGTTCGGGATCGATCGCGCGCGCGCCGCGGCGGCGAAGGCGGGACGCGTCGTCGCGGTCGAGGGCTACACCGACGTGCTTGCTCTCCACCAGGCGGGCGTCACCGAGTCGGTGGCGTTGATGGGAACTGCGCTGACGCCGGAGCAGCTCGCGCTGCTCGGCCGCACGGCCCCGAGTGTCCTGCTCGCGCTCGACGCCGATCGCTCCGGCCTCGAAGCCATGCGCGGCGCCGCCAAGGAGGCGCACTCGCGCGGCGTCGAGCTGCGCGCGGTCGAGCTGCCCCCCGGTCGAGATCCTGCCGAGCTCGTATCGGAGGACGGCGCCGAGGCATTCGCCGCGCTGCTCGGCGCCTCGCTGTCGGTGCCGGAGTTCGAGGCGCGCCGTGTGCTCGCCGACGCCGACGTCTCGACGGCACGCGGCAAGGACCAGGCGCTGGAGCGGATCCGCCCGCTGATCGGGGCGCTCGAGCGCAACAGCGCAACTCGCGACGACTTGGTGCGTTTTGTGGCAGACAAGCTCGACCTCCCTTCGGACTACTTGATGACCACCCTGTCTGCCCAAGCCCCTGCCCCCGCTGCGAGCGGACAGTGGGCACCAGCGCGGGAGCATGCGCAGGGCGCGGCGCCGGCACGGCCGGATCGCGAGCCTTCGACCGCCGCTTCGGCCGAGTCGATCCTGCGCGCCGAGCGCGCATTCCTGACGATGTGCGTCGCGCTCGGGAATGCCGGGCGCCCCTACCTCGACCGCATCGGCGACGAGCACCTCTCGACGACTTCGCTGCGCAGCACCCGCGACTGGCTGCGCGAGCACTTCGACGCCCCCCTTTCGGCGCTGACGGACGATGACGCGGCGCTCGCGGCGGCCGTCACCGAGATTGTCATGCGGGCTGAGGAGGAGCCGGCGTCGGCCGAGGTGCTGGAGCTGAGCTACCTGCAGCTCGAGCTGAGGCGCTGCGAGCGTCTCATTCGCGCCGCCGAGCGCGAAGGCGATCGCGAGCGCCAGCGCGAGCTCTGGGCCGAGCGCGAGCGGGTGCGCGAGCAGGTGGACACGAAGATGAAGGAGAACTGATGGCGATCACGCCGACGGATCAGCGGCCCACCGCCGCGCCGGTCCTGGCGCGCGGGCTGATGCCCGCCGAGAGCGACGGCGGCGACGCCGTCCGGGTCTACCTGAAGCGGATCGGCCAGTACCGCCTGCTGACGCGGGAGGACGAGGTTCGTCTTGCGAAGCGCGTCGGCCAGCACGACATGGACGCCAAGAACGAGCTGATCGAAGCCAACCTGCGTTTGGTGGTCTCGATCGCGAAGCGCTACGCGCCGCGCGGCAAGAGAGGGGAGGGCAGCGGTCTGCCGCTGCTCGACCTGATCCAGGAGGGGAACCTCGGGTTGATACGTGCGGTCGAGAAGTTCGACTGGCGCCGCGGCTTCAAGTTCTCGACCTACGCGACGTGGTGGATTCGCCAGGCGGTCACACGGGCGCTCGCCGACCAGTCACGCACGATCCGGATCCCGGTCCACATGGTCGAGCGGATGAACCGCGTCGCGCGGGCGCGGCGGACGCTCGTGCAGCGCACGAGTCGCGAGCCGAGCGCCGCCGAGATTGCCTTGCTGCTCGACGACGGGATCACGTCGCAAGAGGTCGAGGAGCTACAGAAGCTCGGCCGGGAGACGATCTCGCTCGAGTCCCCGGTCGGCGCCGATGACGGCGAAGCCCGGCTGGCCGACTTCATCCCGGACTCCGACGACGAGCGACCGCTGGAACTGGTCGCCGAGAGTCGCCGCCGGTCCGACCTCGCGGACGTGCTCGACGATCTCTCGTGGCGTGAGCGGCGCGTGCTCGAGCTCCGCTACGGGCTCGGCGGCGAGCTGCCGATGACGCTCGAACGGATCGGCGCCGAGGTGGGTGTTACGCGCGAGCGCGTGCGCCAGATCGAGTCGCGCACGCTCGCGAAGCTCAAGCACTCACGCACCGCCGGCCGCCTCGCCGGCACACTCGACTAGTCCCCCTCGGAGGACTCAGAACTAGAGCTCCCCCGGGTGGATTCGAACCACCATGGCTT
>Ga0136620_10000909_pt1 | contig 13696 bp, 13 predicted proteins | sample AntDrymUQ4162106_2_FD_104806 | JGI IMG/M metagenome (GOLD analysis project Ga0136620, IMG submission 104806) | Polar desert sand microbial communities from Dry Valleys, Antarctica - metaG UQ416 (21.06) | ecosystem: Environmental > Terrestrial > Soil > Desert | place: Antarctica: Dry Valley... | reverse complement strand
CGGCTCGGCCGGGCGGGCTGCGCCCGGAGCGAACGCTCCACCGCTGCCGCGAGGTCCGGCGTCGCCGGGTAGTCGACCTCACCGCGCAAGGCCGCCAGCCGGAGCTCCAGCTCGCTCACGCGTCCTCCCCCGGCGACGGATCCAGCTGCTCCCGCAGGCGGGCGAGGGCGCGGGACGTCCGCGACTTGACGGTCCCGCGTCGGACGGAGAGGACCTGCGCCGTCTCCTCCTCGCCCAGGCCGAGCAGGTAGCGGCACGACAGCACGATCCGGTCGCCCTCGCGGAGCGCGTCGAGCGCGGCGAGCAGGGCGGCCCGCTCCTCGGCGGCGAGTAAGGCCCCCTCGGGGGACGGAGCCGCGTCCCCCGAGGGAGCTTCGTGTGCCGCGCGGAGCGCGAGCGCATCGCGGCGCGCGGCGGAGCGCAGCCGGTTGCGCGCCTCGTTCGCGACGATCGCGAGCAGCCAGGGCAGCAGAGGGGCGCCGCGACGGAAGCGCGGCAGCGCCGAGTACGCCTTCACGAGCGCCGTCTGGGCGGCGTCCTCGGCGTCGGCGGTGTTGCGGGTGATCAGGTATGCGGTCCGGAAAGCAAGCTCCTGGTGGTCGCGAACGAGCGTGCCGAAAGCTGCGCCGTCTCCCCTGCGCGCCCGTTCGACGAGCTCGTCCTCGGTCGGTGGCCGGCTCACCACTCGAGTCTTCTACACCTCGGCGGCCGTGGGGGTTCCACCGGCCGCGCCGGACACGTCCAGGGCTTTGACCCCTGGACACGTACGCTTCGGACGATGGCACGTGCGGTCGGGATGAACCACGCGGCGCTCGAGGTCGGCTCTGTCGACGAGGCGCTGGAGTTCTACGGCCGGCTCTTCGAGCTCGAACTGCGCGGCCGCATCCCCGGTGCGGTCTTTGTCGACCTGGGCGACCAGTTCCTCGCGCTGATGGAGGGCGGCGCGACCGCACCCGACGAGCTCCGCCACCTCGGCCTCGTCGTCGACGACCGCGAGGCCGTGCTCGCGGCCGCGCGGGAGGCGGGAGCCTCGATCTTCGGCGGCAACTCCTTCCTCGATCCCTGGGGAAACCAGGTTCAGGTCGTCGCGTACGCCGACGTCCAGTTCACGAAGACGCCGGAGATCTTGCACGGAATGGGGCTCGAGCTGGAGAAGAGCGAGTCCGCGCAGCGGGAGCTTCGCGACAAGGGCCTGGCCTGACCGACCTCACCCACGGCGACCTGGTCGACCTGCTCGTGCTGCTCGTCGCCGGAACCGGCCTGCTCGTGCTCGTGCCGAGGCTGCGGATCCCCTATCCGATCCTGCTCGTGCTCGGCGGGCTCGCGCTCGGATTCGCGCCCGGCCTGCCGGAGATCGATCTGCCGCCGGACCTCGTGCTCGTCGGCGTGTTGCCGCCGCTCCTCTACGGCGCGGCGTTCTTCACCTCGCTGCGGGACCTGCGCTCGAACGTGCGCCCGGTCGGGTTGCTGGCGGTGGGCCTCGTGCTCCTGACGATGGTCGTCGTCGCCGTCGTCGCGCACGCGATCGTGCCCGATCTCCCGTGGGCGGCGGCGTTCGTGCTGGGGGCGGTCGTCTCCCCCACCGACCCGATCGCTGCGACCGCGATCATGCAGCGGCTCGGCGTGCCGCGCCGGATCGTCAACGTCGTCGAGGGCGAGAGCCTCGTCAACGACGGCACCGCGCTCGTCGCCTACCGCTTCGCCGTCGTCGCGGCGGTGAGCGGTACGTTCACGCTCTGGGAAGCAGGCCTGTCGTTCCTGCTCAACGTCGTGGGCGGAATCGGAGTCGGCCTCGCGGTCGGCTGGATCGTCCGCCAGGTCCGGCGGCGGCTGCACTTCCCCGTCGCCGAGGTGACGATCTCCCTGCTCACCGGCTACTTCGCCTACCTGCCCGCAGAGCTCCTCGGTGTCGGCCGTGATCGCGGCCGTAACCGCGGGGATCTACCTCGGCTGGTACACGCCCGAGTTGACGACGGCCGAGGTGCGCCTGCTCGGCGAGTCGGCGTGGGAGATCGTCACGTTCGTGCTCAACGCACTCCTCTTCACGCTGATCGGGCTGCAGCTGCCCGGGATCCTCGACGAGCTGGACGCGTACTCGGCCACCGACCTGCTCTGGTGGGCGACGGCGATCTGGCTCACGGTCGTGCTCGTGCGCTGGTTCTGGGTCTATCCCGCGGCGTGGCTGCCCTTGCGGTTCGTCCGCCGGATCCGGGAGCGGGATCCCATGCCCTCCGTGAGCACGCTCGCGCTGATCTCCTGGTCGGGAATGCGGGGCGGCGTCTCGCTCGCCGCGGCGCTGGCGATTCCGTTGACGACGGGCGCGGGCGATCCGTTCCCGGGTCGGGACCTGATCCTCTTCCTGACGTTCGCCGTCATCTGCGGCACCCTCGTCGTGCAGGGGCTCGCCCTCCCGGCGGTGATCCGGATGCTGCGGCTCGAGGACGACGGCGCCGCCGCAGGCGAGGAGGAGGCGCGAGCCCGAATCCAGGCGGCGGAGGCGGCGCTCGTACGGCTGGAGGAGCTCGCCGAGGCGGACTGGGTCCGGGCCGACACGGCCGAGCGGATCCGCGGCAGCTACGGCTTCCGGCGCAACCGCTTCTCCGCGCGGCTCGACGACCTCGACGACGGCGCGATCGAGGCGAGGTCGGTGGACTTCCAGCGGCTGCGGCGTGAGCTGCTCGACGCCGAGCGGTCGGCGGTGCAGGAGCTGCGCCGACGAGGCGAGATCTCCGACGAGGTGGCGCGCAAGGTCGAGCGCGACCTCGACCTCGAGGACGCCCGGCTCGAGATCTAGAGGTTGATGATGAAACTTCTGCGGGCGTAGAATTCGCGTCGAGTCAAAGGAGGCTCCGATGCGCGAATGGCTTCCCGTTCTGGTGCTCTATGTCCTCGGCCTCGGGATCTTCCGCGTCCTCGGCGGGCTCGGCGCGGCGGCTGACGCATTCCGGCGCTGGGGCCATGGCAGCTCCGCCGTCCGGGCGCAGCCGGGCTCGAGCAGCTAACCGACAGCCTCGATGCCGAGCCGCTGGCGTGCGTCGGTGAGGAAGTCGGAGTCGATCGTGACGCGGTGCTTCGGGCCGAGCGCGAGCGTCTTCGGGCCGAGCGAGGTCTCGAGCGAGACATAGACGGGCGACTCGCCCGGATACTCCTTCACGAGGTCGGCGAGCTCGCGGATGATCCCGGCGCGGGCGGCCCGCGCGTCGAGCTTGAAGCGGATCTCCGCCCGGGCGGTCACGGCCTCGAAGGCGGCCAGCTCGAGCGCAATCAGCTTCGTCTCGCCCTGCTGCTTGTGGTCGACGCGACCCTTGACGACGAGGATCCGATCGGCGACGCAGAGGTCGCGCGCGACCGCGTAGGCGGAGCTGAAGACGACGACCTCGCCGCCGCCGGTGGGGTCGTCGAGGGTCAGGAAGACCATCGGCTCGCCCTTCTTCGTGGTCAGCTGCTTGAGCGAGGAGACGATGCCGCCGACCGTCACCGTCTCGCCGTCGCGGCGGCGCTCGAGCTCGGCGAGCGTGCAGTCGGTCTTCCGCCGGAGCTGGTCGCGCACCGCGTGCAGCGGGTGCTCCGACACGTACAGCCCGAGGGTCTCCTTCTCCAGCCTGAGCAACTCGGCCTTCTCGAGCTCCCCCGAAGGAATCGTGGGGTGATGCCGCACCGGGTCGGTTTCGGCTGTGCCGAACCCGATAGCGTCGAAGATAGAACCCTGCCCGGCGAGCCGGTCGGCAGCGTACTTCTGTCCCCACCCGAGCGCCTGCTCGAGCAGGGCGAGCATGCCCATGCGCGAGGCGCCTGTCGAGTCGAGTGCGCCACACTTGACGAGCGCCTCGAGCGCGCGCTTGTTCACGACCTGCGGGTCGACGCGCTCGGTGAAGTCCCAGATCGACTCGAACCGGCCCCCCTCCTCCCGTGCGCGGATGATCGCGCGCGCGGCGGTCTCGCCCACGCTCTTCACGGCGTTGAGCCCGAACCTGATCTTCCCCTCCACGACCGCGAAGTCGGTCTGCGAGGAGTTGACGTCCGGCGGCAGCACGTCGATGCCCATGTCGTGGCAGGCGTTCACGTAGAGCGGCACGCGATCCTTCGTGTTCATCACCGACGAGATCAGCGCGGCCATGTACTCGCAGGCGTGGTTGGCCTTGAGCCAGGCGGTCCGGTAGGCGATCAGCGCGTAGCAGGCCGCGTGCGCCTTGTTGAAGGAGTAGTCCTGCGAGGACTCCATGTCCTTCCAGAGCTGCGTCGCGACCGCGGGCGTGACGCCGTTCTCCGCGCAGCCCGCCAGGAACTTGTCCTTCAGCGACGCCATCAGCGTGTGGATCTTCTTGCCGATCGCCCGGCGCAGCGTCTCGGCCTCGGCCGGCTCGAAGCCGGCGAGCTGCTTCGCGATCTGCATGTACTGCTCCTGGTAGATGCAGATCCCGTACGAGTCGCCGGTGATCGCCTTCAGCCGCGGGTCGATGTAGGTGACCGCCTCGCGCCCGTTCTTGCGCGCCGCGTAGGTGGGGATGTACGCCATCGGGCCCGGCCGGTAGAGGGCGACGAGCGCGATCAGATCCTCGAACTCGGTCGGCTTCACCGCGCGGAGCGCGTCTCGCATCCCCGACGACTCGAACTGGAAGACGCCATTCGCCTCGGCGCGCGCGAGCATCTCGTAGGTCTTCCTGTCGTCGAGCGGGATCGCCTCGATCTCGAGGTTGCCCCCGATCAGCCGCGCCGCCTTGTCGATCACGTCGAGGTTGCGCAGGCCCAGGAAGTCGACCTTGAGCAGGCCGAGCGCCTCGACGTTCTTCATCGAGAACTGGGTCACCACCTCCTGGTCGGCGCCCTTCTGCTGGAGCGGCACCAGCTCGATCAGCGGCTTCGCGCCGATGACGACGCCCGCCGCGTGGATCGAGTCCTGGCGGACGAGGCCCTCGAGCGGGCTCGCGAGATCGAGGATCTCCTTCGCGAACGGGTCGGAGTCGTACGCCGCCTTCAGGTCGGAGCCGGGCTTCAGGCAGTCGGCGAGCGTCTGCCCCGGCCCTTCCGGGATCAGCTTCGCGAGCTTGTCGACGACGCCGTACGGGATCTCGAGCACCCGGCCGGCGTCGCGGACGGCGGCGCGCGCGGCCATCGTCCCGAAGGTGATGATCTGCGCGACGCGGTCGCGGCCGTACTTCTCGGCCACGTAGTTGATCACGCGCTCGCGGCCCTCGACGGCGAAGTCGATGTCCATGTCGGGCATGTCCTTGCGGGCCGGGTTGAGGAAGCGCTCGAACAGCAGCCCGTACCGGATCGGGTCGATGTCGGTGATCTCGAGGCAGTAGGCGGCGAGCGAGCCGGCGGCCGAGCCGCGGCCCGGGCCGACGCTGACGCCGTTCCGCTTCGCGAAGCCGATGAAGTCCTGGACGATCAGGAAGTAGTCGGCGAAGCCCATCTCCCGGACGGTCTTCAGCTCGAACTGGAGCCGCTCGCGCAGCTCGGCCGTGACCTTGTCGTAGCGGCGCTCCAGTCCCCGCTCGCAGAGCTCGACGAGGTACTCGAAGGCGTCGCGCCCTCCTGGCGTCGGGAACTCGGGCAGCAGGATCCGGCCGAGCTCGATCTCGACGTTGCAGCGTTCGGCGACCTCGAGCGTGCGTCGCAGCGCGTCCTCGTGCCCCGGGAAGTCGAGCGCCATCTCGGCCGGGCTCTTGAAGTAGAACTCGTTCGTGTCGAAGCGCCAGTGGTTCGGGTTCTTCAGCGAGTCGCCGGACTGGATGCAGAGCAGCGCCTCGTGCGAGTAGGCGTCGGCGGCCGTGAGGTAGTGGACGTCGCCGGTCGCGACGAGCGGCAGCCCGGCCTCGGCGGCGAGCTTCACGAGCTCGGGATTGACGCGCTGCTGCACCTCGAGCCCCGCGTTCTGGAGCTCCACGTAGGTGTTGTCGCGCCCGAAGACCTGCGCGAGCCGGTCGAGCTCGGTGCGGGCGTCGTCTGGACGGCTCTCCTCGAGCGCCTTGCAGACGCGGCCTGAGAGGCAGCCGGAGAGCGCGATCAGGCCCGGCGCGTAGGCCTCCAGGAGCTCCCAGTCGACGCGCGGCTTCGCGAAGTAGCCCTCGAGGTAGCCGAGCGAGCTCAGCTTGACGAGGTTCGCGTAGCCCGCGTCGTCCCGCGCGAGGAGCGTCAGATGCGCTTGGCCACGCGTGCGGCTGTGCCGATCGTCGACGACGTAGACCTCGCAGCCGACGATCGGCTTCACGCCCTGCGCCTTCGCCGCCTTGAAGAGCTCGATCGTGCCGGCGAGCGAGCCGTGGTCGGTGAGCGTGACCGCAGGCATCTCGAGCTCGGCCGCACGCGCCGCGAGGTCGGGGATCCGGCACGCCCCGTCGAGGACGGAGTACTCGCTGTGGACGTGCAGATGGACGAAGTCGGCGCTCATGCCCGCTCCGGCGCCGGCGCAGCCGGCACCTCCGCTCCCCGGAGCGGCTCCGTCGAGCCTACGCCGCTCACGCGCCCCTCGGCGAGGAACGCGCGGGCGTTCAAGGTTGACGTGAAGCGTCTCACGGAGGGCCATTATCGCGAGGCCCTCAGACGTTCCCGTCAGGCGCCTGCGGCGATCTTCGCTCTTTGCGGAGTTAGCTCGAGTCGGCGGCTGCCCGGCTCTCCGGCCTGCGGGCGGTCGTCCACTCGACCGCGCCGGGCGCCGGGCGCTGCTCGCGCGCGCGGACGTTCGTGAGCAGCTTCCGCGTCAGGCGCTCGTCCTCGCGGCGCTCGTAGAGCACGGCGAAGTGCGGGTCGACCCAGCTATAGGACACGCGCGTACGCGATCGCCCAGAGCGTCATCCAGGTCGCGCCGCCGTCGCCGGAGCGCTCGTAGGCCCAGCTGAGCGAGTCGCGCTCGATCTCGAACCAGCGCATCCGGAACGTCGCGATCCGTCCCTCGTGCTCGGCTTGGCGGCGCAGGTCCATGACGCCGTCCTCGAAGCGGCCGGCGAAGTCCAGGTACGCCCCGTCGCTGTCGACCCAGGTCTGTTTCCAGAGGCCCGCCGTGCGGTCGTAGACCGAGTGGCTCAGCCCCTGGTAGTCGAGCGACGGCCGGGCGTCGAAGCTCTCCACGACGACCCTGTCCCCGAGGTCGAGGTAGACGGAGTTCGTGCCGCCCTCGCCGTCGCCCCAGGAGCAATCCCATTCACCGAGCCAGAAGTCGAACTGGCGGGCGGCGTCGAGCTGCGCCGTCGTCCGCTTCGGTGGTGACGTGACGCCCATTCAGTGACTTCTACGTCACGGCGCCCGGCCCGGTTAGCCGGTTAACGCGAACGCAACAGAGCCGCAACGAGGGGTTCATCCCGCCTGCGGGCGCGGCTACGGTCTCGCGATGGAAGCCCCGGCTCTGCCGCTCGTCCGCCGTCTGCGGATCGCCGGGATCGCGCTCGTCGCCGCATGGTTCCTCGTGCCCGGCCTGCGGGACTGGATCCCGGCGTGGGTGCCGTTCCTCGCCTTCGCGGCGCTCGAGCTGCACTACGGGATCACGGGCTGGCGCGACCGCGGGACGCTGGCGGCCACGCGCGGACGGAGCCCGCAGGCCGGCGACATCGACGAGCTCGGCGGGGAGGAGTGGCTCGAGCCGGCGCTCGTCCGGATCGAGGGGCAGGACGTGTGGCTTCCGGTCGGCGGCCGCAGCGAGGAGGAGGTGCTCGAGCTGATCGAGGAGAGCCGCGAGCGGCTGCTCCGGGGCGAGCCCGCGTACGAGCCGCGACCGGCCCCGGCGCCTCCGCCGAGGCAGCGCGGGCCACGCCGCCTCGCCCGGCTCGAGGGCCTCGCCGTACTCGGTGCGGTCGCCTTCGTCCTGTTCGTGCTGCTGCCCGACGCCGGCTGGGACGGCCTCGACGAGAGCGAGCGGGCGCGGACCGAAGCGCTCCTCTCCTCCGAGGCTGCGCGGATCGCGGGCCACGACGCCCGCGTCCGCTGCGACGCCGAGGGCCGGGCCGTCGGCATCGTCCAGCACGCCGACGGCCTGGCCGAGGTCGGCGGCTCGAACGCATTCCTGACGCCCGACCTCTGCCACCGGTTGCACCGGCTCGCCTTCGAGGGCGACGAGGGCTCCTTCGGCCAGACGGCACGGGCGCTCGCAGTCCTGGCGCACGAGGCGTGGCACCTGCGCGGCGAGAGCGACGAGGGCATTGTGAACTGCTTCGCGTTCCAGACCGGCGTCGAGCTGGGACAGCGCCTCGGCCTCTCGGAAGGGACGGCCGCGCGGATGATGCGCCAGCAGCTCGCCGACAACGCCACCTATGCCCGCTCCGCCCCGGAGTACCTCGTTCCCGGGGAGTGCCGCGACGGCGGCCGCCTCGACCTCGACCCGCAGGAGCGTCGCTTTCCCTAGCAGGGCACGCTCGTGCCGGCCGGGCAGAGTCGGACGGACGCGCGCGCGACCTTCGTCTCGGAGTTGTCCGCGGCGGACCGCTCGAACGCGACGAGGGTGGCGTCCGTCGGGTCGTCGACGTCGAACTCGAGCAGGGCGTGGAACTCGCCACGCCCAGGCCCGCCCTCGGCCGCGGTCGTGAACCCCTCCGCCAGCGTCTCGCCGCTCGCCTCGAGGCGGAGCGACACCGTGCCTTCGTAGACGCTCGCGCTGCCGCTCACCGAGAGCGGCGAGGTGGCGCTCGCGAGCGGCGGGTCGATGAAGATCGGCGGCAGCACCCCGGTCAGGTCCTCCCGCGTCACGCCGCGCGCGGGGACGCCCTCCCCGCCGATCGCCGTCACCGGGTCGCCGTCCAGCTCGAACGTGACACGCTGGATCCACGGCCACTGGGTGAGGGTGTAGACGACCTGCGCGACGCGCGCCTGCATGGAGGCGCTGCCACCGCCCGCTTCGAACTCCCGGGAGAGATCGACGGTGGCCGTGCCGTCGGCGACCGCGACGCCGTTCAGCTCGATCCCCGCCGGGATCACGGAGGCGTGGCCGCCCTCGTTGCGGAGCAGGGCTGCGACCGCCTCTGCAGCCGTCGGGCCTGCGATCCGGAGCTCCGCCGGCGTCGCCCGGAGGTGCTCGCCCTCGAGGTAGTAGAGCGCGAGGTGCGAGATCGGCTCCGGCTCGGTCGTAGCAGGCGACGGCGCGACGCCGTTCCCCTCACCGGCACAGGCGGCGAGCGCGAGTACCGCGATCAGGGCTGCAAGTGGACGCGAAGCCATGCCCCATTTTCCCTCAGGGGGAGGCGGGACGTCGTGTTCTGCGCCTATGGTGAAAGGTCGTGCCCGCGAACCCGGCAACCTCTCCCGCCCGTACCCCGACCTCCTCCCGGGCCTTGCCGACGCTGGAGCTCGTCTGGCAGCAGGACGCGAGCGCCCTCGTCTTCACCCGGGGCGCGGACGGAGCTCTCTCCGCCGGCGACCTCCAGATCGGCATGCCGGCGATCGCCGAGCTCGACCCGCTCGGTCCCGGCTTCGCGGCCCGCCGCGTCGAGGCGAAGGAGCTCGTCGCTCTCGCGGCCACGCAGCCTGATGGCCTCGCCCCAGGCGGGAGCGCGCAGGCGCTCTTCGCCGTCGTCGAGCTGGCCCAGCGCTCGGTGACGGAGGGGCTCGTTCACCCGAGCCTGGACGGCGGTGGCGGCCGCTGGTCGGCGTTCTGGGGCGCCACGCTCGACACGAGCGTGCAGACCGCTCTCGAGCGGATCGCGGCGGCGCTGCCGCCGGTCTCCGCTCTCGCCTTCGCCGGCGATCGCGACGCCACGCTCCACGACCTCTATCCCGTCCTCGTCGACCAGATCGCGCGCGACCGCCTGCAGGCGCGGCGCGTGCGCCTGTCGAGTCGGTGGCGGGCCGGCCGCCCCACCGCAGTGGAGCTCTTCCTCGACGGGCTGACGGCACCCGAGCCGGAGCTCCCGCGCCACGCCGGCTACGGCGCGCTCGAGCGCCAGCTGACGCGCTGGGTCGACCGAGGCCTCAGACGCCCCTCCTCGGCGGCCTGGCGCCTGAGCCTCCACCTCGACGAGCGACCCGCGCCCGCAGGCTCACCCGAGCCCGCTCTCGTCCTCGAGCTCTGGCTCCAGGCCGAGGACGACCCGACGCTCGGCCTGCCGGCGTCGCTCCTGTGGGAGGGCGGCGAGGACGTCTTCTCGTTCCTGCGCACGCGCGACGCCCGCAGGGACCTGATCCGCCAGCTCGCCGAGCTCGAGCCGCTGCTCGCGGCGCACGGCGTCGAGCTCGACGCGTCCGAGCCGAGCGAGGCGGTGCTCGAGCCGGACTCCGTGCGGTCGTTCCTGCGGGAGGCGCTGCCGGCGCTCGAGGAGCGCGGGGTCCACGTGCTGCTCCCCGCCGCGTGGCTGCGCGGGCCGAGCCGCGTGCGCGTCAACCTGGCGGCGACGAGCCAGCGCCCGCTCGGGCACTCGAGCGGGCTGCTCGCCCCCGCCGCGCTCGCGAGCTTCGACTGGCGACTAGCGGTCGGCGACGTCGAGCTGACGGAGGAGGAGCTCGCCGAGCTCGTGTCGGCGAAGGAGCGCTTCGTCCGGATCGGCGGCCGCTGGCAGGCCCTGAGCGAGTCGGAGGTCGAGCGGGCGCTGCGCTTCCTCGAGCGGCGGCGCAGTGGCGCGGCCACGGCCGGCGCCGGGATCGTTGAGCTCGTCCGTGCGGTGTCTGGCGTCGAGACCGACGAGGCGGGGCTCGAGCTCGGGGAGGTCACGCTCGACGCGAGGCTCGCGGAGCTGCTCGGGGACGACGAGCGGCGCTTCCGCCCCCTGGCCACGCCGACCGCAATGCAGCTCGACCTGTTCCCGTTCCAGGAGCGAGGCCACGGCTGGCTGCGCCTGCTCGGCGATCTCGGCGTGGGCGGAATCCTCGCCGACGACATGGGCCTCGGGAAGACCGTGCAGGCGATCGCGATGCTCCTCTCCGAGCGCGAGGATGCGGTACCTGAGGTGCTCGGCCCCACGCTCGTCGTCTGCCCGATGAGCGTCGCGCGCCAGTGGGTGGCCGAGCTCGTGCGGTTCGCGCCGTCGCTGCGCGTCCACCTGCACCACGGCCTCGGCCGCCTCTCCGGGGCGGCGCTCGCGACAGCGGCGCGCGGCGCCGACGTCGTCGTCACCTCCTACGACATCGCGGCCCGCGACGTCGACGCGCTCGCGACCGTCGCCTGGGACCGGCTGCTGCTCGACGAGGCGCAGGACGTCAAGAACCCTGCGACGAAGCGCGCGCGGGCGCTGCGGCGGCTGCCCGCACGACGGCGGCTCGCCCTCACCGGCACGCCCATCGAGAACCGCCTCGGCGAGCTGTGGGCGATCATGGACCTCGTCAACCCCGGTCTGCTCGGCTCGCGCGAGTGGTTCGAGCGGACGTTCGCCCGGCCGATCGAGGCCTACGGCGACGAGCAGTCGCTGGTTCGGCTGCGCTCGATCGTGCAGCCGTTCGTCCTGCGCCGGCCGAAGGACTCGGCGGAGGTCGAGCTGGAGCTGCCGCCGATCACGATCGAGAAGGACTACTGCCGGCTGACGGTGGAGCAGGCGAGCCTCTACCGGGCGACGGTCGACCGCTGGCTGCCGCGGATCGAGGAGCACGAGGACCGCTTCGGCCGCCGCGGCGCCGTCCTGGCGATGCTCGGGCAGTTGAAGCAGGTCTGCAACCACCCGGAGACGGTGCTCCCCACCGGCCGGCCGCTCGACGGGCGCTCCGGCAAGCTGGAGCGGCTCGTCGGACTGCTCGAGGAGATGCCGCGCGACGACAAGGCGCTCGTCTTCACGCAGTACCCGGGCTTCGGCCGGCTCGTCCCGCACCTCGCGGAGCGGCTCGGCCGGGACGTGGGCTTCTTCCACGGCCGGCTGAGCGCACGGGAGCGCGACGAGCTACTCGCGGCTTTCGCGGCCGGCGGCGGCCCGACCGTGCTCGTGATCTCGATTCGCGCGGGCGGCCGCGGCCTCAACCTGCCCGCCGCCAACCACGTCTTCCACTTCGACCGCTGGTGGAACCCGGCCGTCGAGCAGCAGGCGACCGACCGCGTCCACCGGCTCGGCCAGCGCAAGCCCGTGTTCGTGACGAGCCTGATCTGCTCGGGCACGCTCGAGGAGCGAATCGACCGGCTGCTCGACTCGAAGCGGGAGCTGGCCGCGAAGGTGATCGCGGGCGGCTCCGAGGACTGGCTGGGCGACCTCGACCTCGGCGCGATTCGGGCGGCCGTCGCGCTCGCGCCCGACGCGGTGGAGGCCGCCGCTTGAGCGGTGACTGGATCGGGCGGGGGGCATGGGCGCGGCTCTTCGCGAGCGCGGTGGTGCCCGACGAGGGCTCGTCGGTCGCCGCGCGCGGGCGGGCCTTCGTCGCCGGCGGCGAGGTGCGCGAGCTCGAGATCGCCGCCGGCAGGGCGACCGCCCGCGTCGGCTCCTGCCGCGCCGGCGTGTCCGCCGAGCCGGTCTCGCCGCGCATCTGGTCGGCGGTGGCCCGCTTCGCGCGCGGGAACCAGCGGCTCGAGGCGGGGGTGAGCGGACGCGAGCAGTCGGTGCACCTCGAGCACCTGCTGACGGTCGACTGGGAGGCGCCGCTCATCCCCCGCAGGGACGCGATCAGCCGATCCTGCACCTGCGACGAGGGCGGTTCCTGCGAGCACGTGGCGGCACTCGCCTACGCCGTCGCGCAGGAGATCGACCGTGACCCGTCGCAGCTCCTCCGCTGGCGCGGCTGCGGCGAGGCCGAGGCGGAGGCGGAGCCCGAGCCGAGGGCCGCGCCGCCACCGCCCGTCCTGACCGGCGACCCGTGGCTGGCCGGGACGCTGCCCCCGCCTCGGCCGCTACGTCCGCTGCCCGTGGGCGCGGTGTTGAAGCGTCTGGGCCCGAGCGGCGTCCGCGCAGGTGGCGAGGATCTGGCCGACGCGCTGCAGCGCGCATACGCCGTGTTCGCCGCCGAGGAGAACGCATGACCGCCGCGGCGCGACGCGTCCTCGTCACCGGCGCCGAGGGGACGATCGGGACCGCCGTTCGCGAGCAGCTCGCCGGCCGCTACGACCTCGTCGCGCTGACGCGGACGCCGCAGCCGTTCCAGAGTCACGTCGCCGACATCGCCGAGCTCGACGCGATCCGCCCAGCCTTCGAGGGCGTCGACGCCGTCGTCCACCTCGCGGCCTCGCCGGCGCTCGAGACGCCGTGGGAGGACGTCCTCCGCAACAACCTCGTCGGCACCTACAACGTCTACGAGGCGGCACGCCGCGCCGGCTGCAAGCGGATCGTCTTCGCCTCGTCGAATCACGCCGTGGGCATGTACGAGGTGGAGGGCGCGCCGCAGATCTACGAACCGGGTGACTCACGCCTCGTCGACCACACCGCCGAGCTGCGTCCCGACTCCCTCTACGGCGTCTCCAAGGTCTACGGGGAGGCGCTCGGCCGCCTCTACCACGAGCGCCACGGCCTGAGCGTCTTCAACCTGCGCATCGGCTCGGTTCGCTCCGAGGACGATCCCACGCTCCCGAGCTCGAACCCGCTGCTGGACCTCGACGAGGCGGCCCGGCACGCCCGCATGCGCTCCGTCTGGCTCTCCAGGCGCGACTGCGCCGAGCTGATCGCGGCCTGCCTCGACTCCGAGGAGGTCGAGTGGGCGGTCGTCTACGGCGTCTCCGCGAACCCGGGCCGGTTCTGGGATCTCGAGCACGCGCGGAAGCTGCTCGGCTGGGAGCCGCAGGACTCGGCGCCGATCCCCGGCTAGGCTCGGCGCCGACGAGCCGAAGCGACCGCTTGCCCCGTGGCTGACGTAGTGCTCGCGTGCGTGG
>Ga0136620_10000907_pt1 | contig 13725 bp, 14 predicted proteins | sample AntDrymUQ4162106_2_FD_104806 | JGI IMG/M metagenome (GOLD analysis project Ga0136620, IMG submission 104806) | Polar desert sand microbial communities from Dry Valleys, Antarctica - metaG UQ416 (21.06) | ecosystem: Environmental > Terrestrial > Soil > Desert | place: Antarctica: Dry Valley... | reverse complement strand
GGCCGGGGCGCCGGCCAGCACGCCGACGAACTTCGAGATCGAGCCGCCGGCGGTCGAGACGCCCTTGAGGATGCGAGCGCTGGAGTCGGGAGCGGTCAGCTCGTCGTGGATCTGAAAGCGGCTCATATCGGTCTTGACTGTCATCTTCGCCCCCCTTCCCTCGGGCCAATACTTCACTTTTGGTAGTTACTTACAGGATGTAAGTGTAGCGGCGCCGCAGGCGTCTGACAAGGGTCGAACGACCGCGCGCGCACCGATCAATACGCGCCTGGTCGACGCCCGGATCAGCCATCGAGGGCAACGCCGGTAGGGTGCCCTCTTCGCAGCGATCACCCGACCCGAAGGGAGCCCGATGGCAGACAACCCCGAAGCCGTCAAGACAGAGTCCGTCGACGACGTCATGAAGCTGGTCTCAGAGCGCGACGTGCGCTTCGTCCGGCTGTGGTTCACCGACGTGCTCGGCCAGCTCAAGAGCTTCTCGATCAACGCCGCTGAGCTCGACGACGCCTTCGAGGGCGGAATGGGCTTCGACGGCTCCTCGATCACCGGCTTCAACCCGATCGAGGAATCGGACATGATCGCGATGCCCGACCCGACCACCTTCAAGGTCCTTCCGTGGCGCTCCGACGAGAACGCGACCGGGCGGATGTTCTGCGACGTCCGCGTGCCCGGGGGCGAGCCCTACGAGGGCGATCCGCGCTGGATCATGCGCCGGGCTCTCAAGCGCGCCGAGGAGATGGGCTTCGACACCTACAACATCGGCCCCGAGCTCGAGTACTTCTACTTTCGCTCCGCAAAGCCGGACGGCGTGCCCGAGATCCTCGACGAGGGCGGCTACTTCGACCTCACGACGCTCGACGCGGGCTCCGACGTGCGCCGCGAGACGATCCTCGCGCTCGAGCAGCTCGGGATCCACGTCGAGTACGCCCACCACGAGGTCGGCCCCTCCCAGCACGAGGTCGACATGCGCTACAAGGAAGCGCTCGAGATGTCGGACGACTGCATGACGTACCGCATCGTCGTCAAGGAGTACGCGATGAAGAACGGCTGGCATGCGACCTTCATGCCCAAGCCCCTGTTCGGTGAGAACGGCTCCGGGATGCACGTCCACCAGTCGCTTGCCAAGGACGGCCGCAACGCGTTCTTCGACGCCGACGACCAGTACTTCCTGTCGGGAACGGCGAAGTCGTTCATCGCCGGGCAGCTGCGCCACGCGCGCGAGATCTCGTCGCTGTTCGCCCAGTGGGTGAACTCCTACAAGCGCCTCGTCCCCGGCTACGAGGCGCCCGTGTACCTGGCGTGGTCACGGCGCAACCGCTCGGCGCTGATCAGGGTGCCGCTCTATCACCCCGGCCAGGAGGGCGCGACGCGCGCCGAGCTGCGCTGCCCGGACCCGTCCTGTAACCCGTACCTGTGCTTTGCGGGCATGCTGCACGCGGGCCTCGAGGGGATCGAGAAGGGCTACGAGCTGCCCGAGCCGATGGAGCAGAACCTCTACCACCTGACGCCCGAGGAGCGCCACCAGCGCGGCATCGAGCAGCTGCCGGAGACGCTCGGCGAGGCGATCGAGATCGCGGCCGAGTCCGAGCTGATGCTGCGGATCCTGGGCGAGCACACCTTCAAGCGCTTCATCGAGATCAAGCGTCAGGAGTGGGAGGAGTACCGCGTCCAGGTGACGCCCTACGAGATCGAGAAGTTCCTGCCGATCCTGTAGCGCGGCGAGACACTGCCAACCCTGCACGTCCTCAAGGTCTTCGTCGCACCCGGCGGCGAAGGAGGCAACCCTCTGGGCGTGTTCTGCGACGGGGCGGCGGTACCCGAGACCGAGCGCCAGCGAATCGCCGCAGAGCTCGGCTTCGCCGAAACGGTCTTCGTCGACGATGCCGACCGCGCCGAGATGCGGATCTACACGCCCGCGGCCGAGCTGCCGTTCGCTGGTCATCCTTCGGTGGGCACCGCATGGCTGCTGCGCCGTGAGCGCGAGCCGGTTGCAGTTCTGCGGCCTCCCGCGGGAGAGGTGCGCGTGCGCTACGACGACGAGCAGGTCTGGATCGCCGGCCGGCCTGAGTGGGCCCCTGAGCTCGAGTACGTCCAGCTCAGCTCGCCGCTGGAGGTCGACGCCGTCGGCGATGCGCCGGACGCCGGCGGGGCGGCGTACTGCTGGGCCTGGGAGGACGAGGGCGGGGGCCGGGTGCGGGCGCGCGGTCTCTACCCGGCGCTCGGAATCGCCGAGGACGAGGCGACCGGCGCCGCCGCGCTCGTGCTGAGCGCCAGCCTCGGGCGGGCGCTGGAGATCCGGCAGGGCAGCGGCTCGCGGATCTCCGCGCGCCCGCTGGCCGACGGATTCGTCGAGGTCGGCGGGCTCACCGAACTGGCCGAGGTGCGCGATTTCCCGCTCTAGGCCCCCGTCAGGCCGTGAGTCCGGCAGCCCGGCGTGCGGAGTCCGGGTCGAGATGAAACTCGACCTCGAGCAGCCGGCCGTCGCGAACCCGCCATACGGCGGCGGCGGGCTCGGAGATCTCGACCGCCCCGGTCCGCGTGGTACCGGTCTGGCGGCCCAGCGTCAGCAATCGCCCGTCCTCGCCCTCGGTCAGCTCCTCGAGCTCGACGCGATAGCTGTCGTAGGCCTCGAGCCACTCGCGCCATCCGTCGACGAATCCGTCCGGCCCCCGGTAGCTGAAGCGCCCACCGGGGCCGACGTATTCCGGGGCGACGAAGGTGCACGCGAAGTCCGGGTCGGCGAGCTCGTCGAGCAGGGCCTTGGTCTCGGCGATAACGGCCTCGTCGTGCAGCGCGGCGACGATGTCGTCGTGTTGGAGCACCGTTCCGATGCGGGCCACGATCTCGAGCGCCTCGTCCGCCATCGCCCGATTATGCCGTCATGGTGATCACCGCGAACGGGGAGGCCGATCGCCCGTCCAGCCACGCCTGTGCCGATTCAGGCGATTGGCAGACTGGCCCGATGGGCGAGGATCCCCACGACCTGCAGATCCAGCGCCTCGGCGACGCCGATCAGTTCTCGATCCCCGAGCTGCCCCCCGGCGAGGTGGGGGAGGCCTCGTTGCGGTTGCGCCGCGACTCGCGCTACGTCATGTGGTGCTCGCTGGAGGACCATCGCCAGCTCGGGATGGAGGCCAGCGTGCGGGTGCGGCGCAAGAAGCGCTAGGCCCGCCCAGACCTCACTGGTTTCACATGCTGCTCGCGGCAAAGCCGCGCCGCGCCTACTTACCCCACGGTTGACAGCAGGTAGGCGAGTGCGAAGCCGAGCACGGTGACGAGGCCCGCGGCCTTGCCGCCGTGCTTGAGGGCCTCGGGGATCATCGTGTCGACGAGCATCGTCAGAACGGCGCCGGCGGCGAACGCCTGGATCAGGCCGACCGCGTTTCCCGACGCCCCGTCGAGCAGCCCGTAGCCGAGCGCCGACGATGCTGCGCACAGCAGGACGACGGCTGCCCACACGCCGACGACATAGCGAGCACCGTGCTTGGGCTTCATCCCCGTCGCCGACGAGAAGGCCTCGGGCAGGTTGGAGAGAAAGACGGCCGCGAGAACCGGGACGCTCACCGTTGGCTCCTCCAACAGGCTGATCCCGATAACGGCCGACTCGGGGATTCCGTCGAGCACGGCGCCGAGCAGCAGGGCGGTCGCCGGAATCGCTGCCTGCTCGCCCATCATCCCCATGCGGCCGCCGCCGCCACTCATCTCGACGAGATGGTCGCCCGTGAAATAGGTCAGCGCGCCCGCCGCGAGCCCGATCGTCACCGCGTCGGCGCCGCCGAGCCGATAGGCCTCCTCGGTGAGCTCGAAGGTGAGTGCGCTGATCAGGGCGCCGGCGCCGAACGCGAGCGCGAGGCCGGTGACCTTGGGGCGGTCGGGAAGGACAAGCCCGAGAAGGGCGCCGATCAGCAGCGAAAAGCCGCCGACGAGGCCCCAGAGTGCGGCTTCACCCATCGACGGACCCTACCCGGGAGGCGCCTCCGTGGCGCGCGTGCTCCGCTGCGCCTCGGCGGGGTCCAGGAAGGTGCCGAGGCGGTCGTTGAAGCCGGGCGCGCGCGGAACCGCGTGGCCAGCGCCGGGAATGCGGGCCCTCTCGCCTTCGAGCCTCTCCGCGATCGCGTCACAAACCCGCTCGAGGGCGGGGTGGTGCTCGCCCGAGACGACGAGCACGGGCAGTTCGGCGGCGAGGATCGCGCCGGCGTCGGGGCTCGCCTCGCCGGGAGGCTCCCTGCTCGATGCCCGCGAGCTCGAGAAACGCCCGGCGGTCCGGATCGTCGGGCGCCTGTCCGCCGGCCAGGAACGCGTCGCCGAGCCGGGTGAGCCTCGAGATTTCCTGATCCTCGGGTGCCAGCGCGTAGAGCGGCGACTCGATCAGGACGAGCGAGCGAAACAGTTGTGGCTCGCGCCCTGCTGCGACCGCCGCGCCGAGGCCGCCATAGGAGAAGCCGACGACGTGAGCGCCGTCCTCGTCGGCGAGCAGTGCGAGCAGATCCTCGACGTCGCGCTCGAAGTCCTGGCGCTGGGAGGGCGGGCTGGGTTCGAAGCCGCGCCGCCACGGGATCACCAGCCTCCAGCGATCGGCCAGCGGCTCCTGTTGCTCCCACGTGAGCTCCGGGCCTACGCCGCCGTGGACGAGCACGACCGGCGGGCCCGTGCCGACGCGCCGTGTAGCGAGCCGGTCCGACACCGCGGCGCCTAGGCCGTGTCGCCGAGCGCCGCGGCGAGTTCGTGAGGCCGGGTGACGGGCCCCATGCATGCGAAGCGCTCGCAGACATAGGCAGACGGCTCGGCGCCGACCGCGGGACGCTCGCGCATCAACTCGGGCCGCTCGACGCCCTCGCTGCCGCCAGCGAGCACGACGTGGGGGCGATAGCGGTCGCGCACCACGCGCTCGAGCTCGGCGAGCGCGCCCCGTGGCTCCTCGTCCCGCGGCGCGACCAGCGCCACCTCCCTAACCGCCGCGAGGTGAAAGTCGAGCGCGCGAAGCAGGTGCGCCAGACCCTGTGGGTGGCGCCCGGCAGCGCGATGCAGCAGCCGCAGGACGCCGACGGCGTGGCGCTCGTAGTCGTGCTCACCGCTCAACGCCGCAAGATGCAGCAGGCCATAGGCGGCGGATGCGTTGCCGGATGGGATCGGGTGGTCGTCGACGTCCTTGCGCCGCGCGATCAGCTGCTCGTGATCGTGCGAGGTCGTGAAGAACCCGCCGCGCTCGGGGTCGCCGAAGAGCTCGACCATCTGATCCGCGGTCTCGCGCGCGGCATCGAACCAGCGCGCGTCGAAGGTCGCCTCGTAAAGCGTCAGCAGCGCCTCGACCAGGTAGGCGTAGTCCTCGAGGTAGGCGTTGAGCCGTGCCCGGCCATCCTTGTGGGTTCGCTGCAGGCGGCCGTCGTCGCGCATCTCGTCCCAGACGAACTCCGCGCAGGCGACGGCGGCGTCGAGGTAGTCCTGGCAGGGCAGCGCAGCTCCAGCCTCGGCGAGCGCCGCGATCATCAGCGCGTTCCAGGACGCCAGGCGCTTGTCATCACGCCCGGGCCAGACACGCCGCGAGCGGGCGCTGTAGAGCGCCCGGCGCACCTCTTCGTACCACTCGGGCGGGTCGTCGGGCGGACCCGCCGCAACGTGAAGGATGTTGCGGCCCTCGAAGTTGCCCCGCTCGGTAATGCCGAAGAACGCCTGCACCTCGCCGGCCTCGTGGCCCAGACCCTTCTCGGCGAGTGCTTGCCGGATCTCGTCGGGAGTCCAGACGTAGAAGCGGCCCTCTTCGCCCTCGGAGTCGGCGTCGAGAGCCGACTGAAAGCCGCCCTCGGGCCCGCGCATCTCACGCAGCGCCCACTGCAGCGTCTGCTCGCAGACGCGCCGGTAGCGCTCGTGGCCCAGTACCTGCCAGCCGTGGAGGTAGGTGCGCGCCAGCAGCGCGTTGTCGTAGAGCATCTTCTCGAAGTGGGGAACGAGCCACTCGGCGTCGACCGAGTAGCGGGCAAAGCCGCCGCCGACCTGGTCGTAGATCCCACCGGCCGCCATCGCGTCGAGGGTCCGCTCGGGGACGTCGGTCACCCCGCGTGCGAGCAGCAGCTCGAGCGCCGAGGCAGGGGGAAACTTGGGCGCGTCGCCAAACCCGCCGCGGCTCATGTCCGCCTGCTGGCGAAGAGCACGCACCGCGTCGGTGACCAGATCGGCGCTGAGCAGGTCCTTTGACGGCTCGAGCCGACCGATCGCGCTCAGTCCTTGCCGCGTCCGCGGCGCCGCGGCGCGAATCTGCTCGCGTTTCTGGGCCCATGACTGCACGACCGCGTCAATGACCATGGGAAAGCTCGCCATCCCGTGGCGGGGCTCGGGTGGGAAGTAGGTGCCGCCGAAGAAAGGCACGCCATCGGGATCGAGAAAGGCGGTCAGCGGCCAGCCGCCGTGGCCGGTCATTCCCTGCACGGCCTCCATGTAGATCGCGTCGACGTCGGGGCGCTCTTCGCGGTCGACCTTTATGCAGACGAAGTGCTCATTCATCGACGCGGCCGTGTCGGGATCCTCGAACGACTCGCGCTCCATGACGTGGCACCAGTGACAGGCCGAGTACCCGACCGAGAGCAGGATCGGTCTGTCCTCGGCGCGGGCGCGCTCGAGCGCCTCCTCCCCCCACGGGTACCAGTCGACGGGGTTGTCGCGGTGCTGGAGCAGGTAGGGGCTGGTCTCGTCAGCTAGGCGGTTGGCCATCGCATCCCAGGCTACCCGCGCCGAGGAGCGCCCAGTCAGCTAGTGACGTCGCTGGCGAACTTCTCGAACGCTGCGATGTAGTGATCGAGATCGTCGTCGGTGTGGGCGATGGAGAGCGTCCACTCCTCCTCGACGCCGGGCGTCATGAAGATGCCGTGGTTCATGTGGTACAGCCAGGCCAGCGTCGAGAGGTCGGCGTCGACCTTGGTCAGGTAGTCGCGATACTCGCGCAGCGGCTCGGGCGAGAAGATCACGCATCCCTTGGCACCGAGGCCCTGGGTGTAGGCCGGCAGCCCGTGGCGCTCGATGACCTCGTCGCAGCGACCCAGCAGCTTGTCGTTCATGGCCTCGAGCTCCGCGTAGGCGTCGTCGACGAGGACCTCGGTCAACGTCGCCTCGGCGGCCGCCATCACGAGAGGGTTGCCGTTGAAGGTGCCGTACTGGTGCACGCGGCCGCTCGCCACGTGCTCGGCGAGCTCCTCAGTCATCCCGATTGCGCCGCCGGGATAGCCGCCGCAGGTCGCCTTGGCGAGCGTGATGATGTCCGGGGTGACGCCCAGATCCCCTCCATCAGCCGAGGCTCGGCGCCCTGACGAACGGCTTTCGGCGACGCCCCGGAGCCCCGCGCCCGCCCGGCTGGCGCGGCCGCGGGATCAGCCGGGAGAAGAGGGAGCTGAGCCGGCAGGAGACGGGGCCGGCATCGACGCAGGCTCGCCTCTTCTGAGCACAAGAACGACCAGCGACGCCGCGACTGCGGCCCCTGCCGCGACCCAGAACGCGGCCGCGTAGCCGCCGACCGCGGCGGCGATCCCGACCGCGGGGCCGCCGATCGCCATCCCGACGTCGAAGAAGGCTGTGAAGGTGCCGAGCGCGGCCCCGCGCCGGTTCTCCGGCACCTGGTTTACGACGTGTAGCGAGAGCGCGGGATACAGGGTCGAGAAGGCGGCGCCCATCACCATCGCGCCGGCGATCGCCACCCCGAGCGTCTCGGCGTTCGCGATCACGATCAGCCCGATGGCCTCGACGAGGGCCGCCCCGAGGGCGCAGCGCAGCGGGCCGATGCGGTCGGGCAGGTCGCCCGCGACCAGCCGCGTGATCACGACCATCGCCGCGAAGGCCGTGAAGGCGGCGGCGCCGTGGCCGACCCCGCGCTCGTCGAGCAGCAGGACGATGAACGACGCCAGTGCCGCGAAGCCCCAGGTCTTGAGCGCGAGCGCGCAGCCCGGCCCCAGTGCCTCGCGTGCGATCAACGGTGGCCGCTCGGGCCGGGCGCTGGCGCGAAAGGTCTCGGGGACGCGCAGCGCGACGAACGCCGCCGCGAGCGGGACCGCCGTCGCGACCGCCCAGACGAGCTCGAAGTCGCCGATCCGCAGCAGCGCGTCGCCGATCGGCGGTCCGGCGCTGAGAGCGGTCCAGACTGACAGCCCGTAGAGCCCGATCACCCTGCCGCGACGGTCGGCGGGAGCGAGGTCCACGACCCAGGCGGCGCCCGCCGTGAAGACCATTCCCTCTCCGGCTCCGAGCACGAGCCGTGACAGCAGCAGCACGCCGATTCCGCCGGGCACGAAGTAGAGGATCCCCGCGGCCACCGCGAGCAGCGAGCCTATGATCGCCACGAGGCGACGGCCGCGCGTGTCCGCGAGGTAGCCGGCGAGCGGACGGCTCGCGATGCCGGTGAAGGCGAACGCGCCGACCAGGAAGCCGATCGCGAAGTCGCCCCCGCCGAGCGGCCCGTCGATGTAGACGGGGAGGACCGGCAGAACGACCCCGACCGAGAACAGCGCCAAGAACGTGATCGAAAAGACGCCCGCGAAGGCACGCATCGAGCCGCGCTGGCCCTCTGTGCCACTCAGCTCCATTTCAGACAGTCGGCGTCTCGGCGTCGCCGGCCTGCCTCAGCTCGCCCCGCCTGATCTTGCCGCTCGAGGTCTTCGGCAGTGACTGCGCGAACTCGACGATGCGCGGGTACTTGTAGGGGGCTGTCACGCGCTTGACGTGTTCTTGGAGCTCCCGCGCGAGCTCGGGGCTCGGTGTGTCGGCGCCGTCGCGCAACACGACGACGGCGCGCACCACCGATCCGCGCTCGGCGTCGGGCGCGGGGACGGCCGCGGCCTCGGCGACCGCCGGGTGCGAGACGAGCGCCGACTCGACCTCGATCGGCCCGATGCGGTAGCCGGCCGAGATGATCACGTCGTCGGCACGGCCCTCGAACCACAGGGTTCCGTCCTCGTCCTCGGTCACGAAGTCCCCCGTCGGCCACCACTCGGCGCCGAACGGCTCCGAGTCGAGGTAGCGGGAAAAGAAGGTGGGACAGCTCTCGGGCCTGACCTGAAGCTCGCCGGCCTCTACGCGGGCCTCGATGCCCGGCAGCGGGCGGCCCATCGCGCCCGCCGGCGCGGGCGCGTCGACCAGGCTGCCCGTCAGCGCGCCGGTCTCGGTCTGGCCGTATCCGTCGTGGATCGCGAGGCCACACGCGTCCTGAAACTCACGGATGATCTCGGGGTTGAGCGGCTCGCCCGCCGAGACCATGCGGCGCATCGCGGGCAGCGGCCGCGGCCCGACGCGTTTGGCGATCATCCGGTATTCGGTCGGGGCCTGGCAGAGGATGTTGACGCCCTCGCGCTCGCAGAGCTCGAGCCGCTCGGCGGGGTCGAAGCGCCGGTCGCAGATCAGCGCGGCGGCTCCGCACAGCCACGCGGCGACGAAGCTGTTTCGGACCGACTTCGACCACCCCGGCGCGGCGGTGCACCACGCCAGCTCGCCCTCGCGGGCGCCGAACCAGTGCCGCGCCTGAACCTCCTGGCCGGCGAGAAAGCGCTGCGCGTGCAGCACGCCGCGCGGCTTCGCCGTCGTGCCCGAGGTGAAGACGACCAGCGCCGGGTCGTCCGGCGCGAGATCGGCGGGCTCGACCGGTGGCGCCTGGGGGCGGTCCTCGTCGAGCACGTCCCAGAGCTCGTCGAGCGTCATCGCCGCGACGCCGGACGGCAGCTCGGCGAGCAGCTCATCCTCGCCGATCGCGAGCTTCGGGTCGGCGGCCGCGACGCGGTGCTCGAGGTCGGCGCGGCGCAGCTGAGGGTTGCAGGGCAGCGCGACCGCGCCGATCCGAAAGCAGGCGAGCATCGCCAGCACCCACTCGGCGCGGTCTCCGACGAGCGTCATCACGACGTCCTCGCGGCCGACGCCGCGCGCAGCCAGCGCCCCCGAAAGCCCGGCGCTGCGCGCGCTGAGCTCGCCGAAGTGCCACACGCGCCGACCGCCGTCGCGATCGATCGCGACGAGGGCGGGACGCGACGCGGGGAAGCGCTCGATCACGTCTTCGACGAAGTTCATCGGCCGTCTAGTCTGGAGGGTATGGACCCCCGGCCACCCGTCGCGCTCGTCAGCGGCTCCGCGCGTGGCATCGGACGGGAGATCGCCCGCCAGCTCGCCGAGGATCACGGCTATCACGTGGTCGTTACCGCGCGCGACCTCGCCGACGCGGAGCAGGCCGCCGCGGCGCTGAAGGGCGGCGGCGGCATCACAGCCGCACAGCTCGACGTGACCGACGCCGGCAGCGTCGAGCGCCTCGCGGGACGCCTTGCCGAGGACCCCGGCCGCCTCGATGTGCTGGTCAACAACGCTGGGGTGATCGGCGACACGAAGGCGAGCGCCGGCGATGCCTCGCTCGACGAGGTCAAGCAGACGCTCGAGACCAACCTCTTCGGCGCATGGCGGCTCACGCAGGCAGTGCTCCCGCTCCTGCGCGAGAGCGGGCGCGCGCGAATCGTCAGCCTGTCGAGCGGCATGGGGCAACTCGACGAGATGGGCGCGGGCGCGCCGGCCTACCGCGTCTCGAAGGTTTCGCTCAACGCCCTGACCCGGATCCTCGCCAACGAGGAGTCCTCGAGCGGGATCCTCGTCAACTCGCTGTGCCCCGGCTGGGTACGGACCGACATGGGCGGCTCCGGCGCAACCCGCTCCGTCGATCAGGGGGCTGATACGGCCGTCTGGCTCGCCACGCTTGCCGACGACGGGCCGACGGGAGGGTTCTTCCGCGACCGCCGTCCGATCCCCTGGTAGCGTCCGGCGCGCTGGCAGTCAATCGGCTCCAAGGGAGGAAAGCGCAGATGCGACTCAAGCACGGCAGGGCGAGGTCCGGCATGGCGGTGGTGCTCGCGAGCGCCATCGCGCTCGCGCTCTCCGGGTGTGGTGGAATCGACACCGACAAGCTCGAGGAGGAGATCAGCGCGGACTCGGACTCGTCGCTGCAGGAAGCAGGGTCAGACGTCACCGTCAGCTCGGTCTCCTGTCCCGACGACATCAGCAGCGAGACGGGGGAGCCGTTCGAGTGCACGCTCGAGTGGAGCGATGACACGACGGGCACCGTTACCGGTGAGGTCACCGACGGCGACAACGGCGACGTCGAGTACCAGATCGCCCCGGACTGACGGCCCGCGTCGGCGGGCCGCGCGGCTATCCCTCGTAGAGCTTGAGCACCCGGACCGATCCCTCAGGGGTCGCATCCACGCACAGGTAGCAGAGCACGCATTCGTCGAGGTTCTCGTCGACGATCTGAAGCGTGCCGTCGTCGGCCGTCGCGAAGATGTCGACCGGGCAGACCTCCTCGAGCTTGGCGGCGAATTCCGGGTCGCTCGCAACGCCGTCGTCGACGTCGATGTTGATGAAGATCCCGTGCAGCTTCGAATCGCTCGGCGCCGCCATCAGGCCGTCACCCCGAGCTTGTCGCGGACGACGTCGGGAATCTCGTCGATGCGCTCGACGACCGGGATCCCCGCCGACTCGAGCCGGGCGATCTTCTCGGTCGCGGTGTCCTCCTTGCCCTCGACGATCGTCCCGGCGTGGCCGAAGCTCATCCCCTTCATCTCCTCGTCGTCCATGAATCGTCCCGCCATAAAGGCGACAATCGGCAGCCGCGCGGCGCCTGCGGCGCCGACCGGTCGCTGCGCTCCCTGATTGGTCTCGCGCCACTCGACGAGCTGGGCCTCCATGCGGCCGCCGGGCTCGGTGTAGATCACGATCGCCTCGGTCTGGTCGTCGGCTTCGAACAGCGGCATCAGCTCGGCGTAGGTCGAGCCGATGATCGCGTCGCCGCCGATCGAGACGGCGGTGGACTGGCCGAGGCCGGCCGCGGTCAACGTCGAGGCGATCTCGGTCGTCATCCCGCCGCTGCGCGACATGATCCCGACCGATCCCGGCGTGTAGGCCTTGGCCGCGTCCTTCGCCGGGCCGCCGATGCCGCCCATCTTGGCGACGCCTGGGACCATGATCCCGAGGCAGTTGGGACCGATGATCCGCGCTTCGCGCATGTTGGCGAGCTCGACCATCTGGGCGACGTCGCGGCGCGGGATGCGCTCGGTGACGATGACGACCAGCTTCACGCCGGCCTCGATCGCCTCGAGCACCGCGTCCTTGGTGAACGCGGGCGGGACGGTGACCACCGACCCGTCGGGAATCGCACCGTTGGCCTCGACGACCTGGCCGACCGTGTCGAAGACGGGCACTCCGTGGACGTCGCGTCCCTTGCGGCCGGGGGTCACGCCGCCGACGATCTTCGAGCCGAAGTCGAGGCACTCGCGGGTCAGGTTGACCGCCTCGCGCCCGGTGATGCCCTGGACGATGAAGGTGGTGCTTTCCGTCAGCAAGATCGACATTAGCCCGACGCCTCCTCCGCTTCGCGTCCGGAGGCGTCGGGGTCCGCGCTTCCCTGGACCTTCGCGACGGCGCGGCCGGCGGCCTCCCACATCGAGACGGAGCGGTCGCAGTATTCGATCCCGTAGCGGTCGAGGATCTTGAAGCCCTCCTCCTCCCAGGCGCCTGGGATGCGGAAGATCGCAATCGTCTCGCCGGGGTCGCGGTCGAGCTCGAGGCAGGCCTTGATCACGCCCCGGGCGACGATGTCGACTCGGGTGTTGGAGACGATCGACATCATCACCGCGATCTTCTCGACGCCGTCCTTCTGCAGCACCTGCTTGGCGAGTCCGCAGGCCTTCGAGACCGACGGGTTTCCCCCGATCTCGGAGTAGTTCGCAGGCCTGCCGCCCTGGTTTCGGACCGCGTCGGTCAGCGTCAACGAGCCGCCGCCGGCTCCGATCACCAGCCCGATATTGCCCTCGAAGCCGTGGTCCTTGCCCTGAATCACGCCGCGATGATCGGCGGAGTCGATCGCGGCGACGTTGCGCTCGAAGTCGCTCGGCTCATAGGCCTCGCGGTCGTCGTCCTCTGAGATTCCGAGCTCCTCGAGGAGCTTTCGGTGGCGCGGACGCGCCTCGTCCTCCATCTCCATGTGGGCATCGAGGGCGACGAAGCTGCCGTCTTCGAGCCGTGCCAGGGGGTTGATCTCGGCCAGGGTCATGTCGTAGTCGGCGAACATCCGCGCGAGCCGGGTGAGCACCGGCGTCGCGCGGTTGAGCTCGCGCCCCGTCATCCCGACCGAGGCGATCACCTGCTTTGCCTGAAAGTCGGAGAACGGCAGCAGGTTCGAGAAGTGGCCTCGGCCGACGTGATCTGGGTGCTCTTCGGCGACCTGCTCGATGTCGATCCCACCCATGTCGCTGAACAGCATCATCGGCTGCTTTTGGGTCGGGTCCCAGACGATCCCGGCGTAGTACTCCTGCGCGACCTCGGCCTTGGGGTCGACGAGCACGCCGCGCGGCATGTGGCCGTTGATCTCGAGCTCGAGGATCTCGGCGGCGTGCGCGGCGGCCTCGTCGGGAGTATCGGCGAACTTGACCCCGCCGGCCTTCATGCGCCCGCCGGTCAGGACCTGCGACTTGATCACGACGGGGCCCGCGATCCGCTCCGCCGCCGCGCGGGCCTCGTCGGCCGTCTTGGCGTAGCCGTACTGGGTCACCGGGACTCCGGCTCGCTCGACTATCTGGCGTGACTCGTACTCGTAAAAGCGCATCAGGAGGTTGGCGAGGATAACCTCCCCGAAGCAGGGAGCCGAAAACCGACAAGGAGCTGAAGCACCCCTTGAGCACTGAACCGAGCGCGGCCACGAGCACCCCGACCACGAACAGC